>Ga0207640_10000038_pt1 | contig 108630 bp, 101 predicted proteins | sample KBSCornC42_FD_184300 | JGI IMG/M metagenome (GOLD analysis project Ga0207640, IMG submission 184300) | Corn rhizosphere microbial communities from Kellogg Biological Station, Michigan, USA - KBS Corn C4-2 (SPAdes) (version 2) | ecosystem: Host-associated > Plants > Roots > Rhizosphere > Soil ... | reverse complement strand
CACGATCGAGCGGAACACGATCTTCACCAACTGCGCCAAGACCGACGACGGCGACATCTGGTGGGAGGGGATGACCGGCGAGCCGCCGGCGCACGCGATCGACTGGCACGGCAACGACTGGACCCCCGAGTCCGAGACGCCGGCCGCGCACCCGAACGCGCGCTTCACCACCCCCGCCGCCCAGTGCCCCTCGATCGCGCCGGAGTGGGAGGACCCCGCCGGCGTGCCGATCGACGCCTTCCTCTTCGGCGGCCGCCGCGCCACCGTGGTGCCGCTGGTCCAGGAAGCCTTCGACTGGGAGCACGCCGTCTTCATGGGGGCGACGATGTCCTCCGAGACGACCGCCGCTGCAGCCGGCGCCGTCGGCCAACTGCGCTTCGACCCGATGGCGATGCTGCCCTTCTGCGGCTACAACATGGGCGACTACTTCGCCCATTGGCTGAAGGTCGGCCAGCGCGAGGGCGCCCAGCTGCCGCGCGTCTTCTACGTCAACTGGTTCCGCAAAGACGACGAGGGCAAGTTCCTCTGGCCCGGCTTCGGCGAGAACAGCCGCGTCTTGGAGTGGGTCTTCCGCCGCTGCGAAGGCGAAGCCGAGGCGGTCGAGACGCCGGTCGGGCTGCTGCCGGCCGAGGGCGAGATCAATACCGAGGGGCTCGAGATCTCCGACGCGGCGATGAAGGAGCTGCTCAGCGTCGACCTCGACCTGGTCAAGGAGCAGCTGCCGCAGGTCAAAGAGCACCTGGCCAAATTCGGCGACAAGCTGCCGGCTGAGGTGAGCTCTCAGCTCGAGGCGCTCGAACAACGACTCGGCTAACCGAGAACCTACGGCGGTTCGGGGCGCCGAGGGCGCCCCGACCGTCCCCGTGCAGGGCTATCGGGATGACGACCGAAAGCCGACCATAAGATTTCATGGTGTCGGCCCGGCCCACGACCTCGAAGCTCGACCGGCTCTCGTTCCCGCTGGTCGCGCTGATCGCCTCCCTCGGGGTCTTCCTTTGCGCGCTCACCAACGCGCTCTCCAGGGCGACGCTGGAGCCGAACTCGATCCTCTACTGGATTGGTCTGCTCATCATCGCGGTGCCGATCTTCTTTCGGCTCACCCTCAAAGGGCCGAGCTACCGCGAACGGCTGGCCCTGGTCCTGTTGCTGGGCCTGGCGCTCTACCTGGTGAAAGTCACCCGCGACTCGATCTTCTTCACCTTCCCCGACGAGTTCGTCCACGCCTTCAACGCCGAAAACATCGAGCGCTACCACCACCTCTACCACTTCAACCCGGCGATCACGACGACCCCGCGCTACCCCGGCCTGGAGGGGGCTACCTCGGCGCTGATGGCCCTGACCGGGATGTCGAGCTTCGGCGCCGGGACGATCGTCGTCGGCACCGCTCGCCTCACCTTCATGGCCGCGCTCTTCTTCCTCTTCGCCCGCCTCAGCGGCTCGACGCGGGGGGCGGGGCTCGGCGTCGCCGCCTACGTTGGCAGCTCCAACTTCCTCTTTTGGGGGGCGCAGTTCTCCTACGAGTCGCTTGCGCTGCCGCTGATGGTGGTGGTGCTTATGGCCTTCGTCGAACGCGAGGCTGAGCCGTCGGAGGTCGGCTTCGCCTGGGCGGTTCCGATCGTGCTCGGGATCCTCGCGGTCACCGTCACCCACCACCTCACCTCCTACGGACTCGCGGCGATCTTCATCCTGCTCGCCGTCCTCTACCGGGTGATGAAGGTGAAGAAACCGAACCCGTGGCCGTTCGCGCTGCTGGCCACGGTCGCCGCGCTCGGCTGGCTGCTGATTGCCGCCCGCTCGACCGTCAACTACCTCTCCCCGGTGCTGATCGACGCGATCAAGGCGATTTGGAATACCGCTACCGGCGAGGCGGCGCCGCGGACCCTCTTCCACCAGGCCTCGAGCACCACCGAAACCGTCGGCGCGACCCCGTTCTTCGCCCGCGCTGTGGCGTTGTTCGCGATCCTCCTGCTGGCGATCGGATTCTTCCTCGGGCTGCGCCAGATCTGGCGGCGCAAGCGGGAGCTCGAGCCGCTGGTCCTGCTCTTCGGTGTCGCCGGCGCCGCCTTCTTCGGGGCGCTGCTGCTGCGCTTCGCTCCCGCCGCCTGGGAGACCGGCAACCGCGCCGGGGAGTTCCTCTTCATCGGTCTGGCCTTCGTCTTCATCTTCGGCGCCGCCGAGCTGCTGCGCGGCGGCCCAGGCTTGCAGCGGCGGCGGTTGCTGCTGGTTACCGGGTTGGGGATCGTGCTCGTCGGCGGCGCCATTTCCGGCTGGCCCTGGGATGTGCAGCTGGCGCGGCCGCTGCAGGCGAAGGCGCACGGGCGCGAGATCGACTCCGAACCGCTGGCGCTGGCCGAATTCGCGCGCAAGCGGATCGACGGCAGCCGCTTCGCCGCCCCCGAAGCCGACGCGCGGCTGCTGCTGACGCCCGGCGGCCAGGTCGCCTTCGGCGGCCAGGGCCCGGACATCCAGGACATCGTCGGTGGGACCGAGCTCGAATCCTGGCAGCTGCCGCTGCTGAAGGAAAACCACCTGCCCTACGTCGTCGCCGACCGCCGCAACAGCGCCGATGACACCCTGCGCGGCCAGTACTTCACGGTGCCGGGCCAGTACGGGGAAAAGCTGCAGGACAGGAAGCTGCTTCACAAGTTCGCCCGGATCCCGGCGGCGCGGGTCTGGGACAGCGGGCGGATCGTCCTCTACGACCTCAAGGACCGGCCATGAGGGGGCATCGCGACCTCGAGTGGAGCTCGATCGCGGCCATCGTCTGCGCGCTGGTAGCGGCGCTGGTGCCGTGGGAGATCGTTCGCATCGTCGCGGCGCTGCCGCTGACGCTGTTCCTGCCCGGTTACGCGATCGTCGCCGTCGCCTTCGGCTCCAGCGAGCTGGCGCTGCCGAAGCGGCTGACGCTGAGCGTCGGGGTCAGCCTGATGGCGCTGGTGCTGGGGGCGCTGGTGCTGAACGTCTTCCCGTTCGGGATCCGCACCGCCAGCTGGGCCATTCTCCTTGCCGTGATCGTCGTCGCCGCCTGCCGTGGGGCGGCGCTGCGGCGCGGCCGCCCGCAGCGACAGAAGCGCCGCTCGCCGCTTGCAGGCCTCCGCCCCTCCTGGGGAGCGGTCGCGATGCTCACTGCCGCGGTCGTGATCGCGGCGGCGGCGTTGGTCCTCGCCCAGAAGCCCTTGCCGGCGAAGAACGCCGAGGGCTTCACCGCGCTGTGGATGCTCCCGACCGACTCCAAGGAAGACGCGGTCAGGGTCGGCATGGTCAGCAGCGAACAGGACCCCGCTTCTTACCGGCTCACCGTCAGGGTGGGGCGGAAAAGCCAGTCGCATTACCGGGTCAATCTCGACCCGGGAGAGGAAAAGAGCTTCGAAGTCGAAGTTCCCCGACCCCCCGGCAGCAGAAGGCACGTCGTCGCCTCGCTCTACCGCGAAAACAAGCCGCAGCATCTCTACCGCCGGGTCACGAGCTGGCTACCGAGACAGACGACCTTCCCTTGAACACCGCCGCGCCCCCCGTCGACATAGTCGTCACCAACCACAACTACGCCCACTTTCTCGGCGAGGCGATCGAGAGCGCCTGCGCGCAGACGCATCCCGACGTGAGGGTGGTCGTCGTCGACGACGGCTCGACCGACGGCTCGCGCGAACTGCTGCGGGGCTTCGAAGACCGGGTCGAGGTGGTGCTGAAGGAGCAGGGGGGTCAGGCCTCGGCGCTGAACGCCGGCCTCGAGCGCTGCCGCGGTGAGGTCCTGCTCGTGCTCGATGCCGACGACCGCCTGCGCCCGCAGGCGGCGGAACGGGTCGCCGCCGCCTTTGCCGCCGACCCGAGGCTCTCCAAGGTGCAGTTCCCGATGGCGATCGTCGATGCGGAGGGAGCGTCGACCGGGGCGGTGAAGCCGGGCGGTCACCTGCCGGCGCCGACCGGAGACCAGCGCCGGGCCGAGCTCGCCTTTCCCTTCGATCTCCCCTGGCTGCCCGGTGGTGGCACCGGCTTCCGCACCGAGGCGGTGCGCCGGATCCTGCCCATTCCGGCGGCCGACTACCCGCGCAGCGGCGCCGACTGGTACCTGGTCCACCTCACCGCTCTGCTGGGGGAGGCGGCGCTGCTGGAGGAAGTCTGCGCCGAGTATCGCGTCCACGGTGGCAATGCCTACGAGCTCGACCGCGACGAGATCGACCTCGATCACCTGCGCGAAGCGGTCCTCTTCGCCGGCGCCACCACGCGTTCGTTGGAAAGTCTGGCCGACGAGCTCAGACTGGAGCACCCGCGGCCGATCCTCTCCTGTGCCGACCTCGCCAACCGGCTCGTCTCGCTCAGGCTCGACCCGGCGCGGCACCCGATCGCCTCCGATCGCCCGCTCGGCCTGCTGGCCGACGCGGTGCGCGCCAGCCGCCGCCGCTTCGACGTCTCCGGGTCGATGAAGGCGCTGCTGGTTGCCTGGTTCGCATTCGAGGCGCTGGCGCCGCGACGCCTGGCGCGGCCGCTGGCTGAGCTGTTTCTCTTCCCCGGACGCCGCCCGGGAGCCAACCGTCTGCTGGGAAGATTGCAGCGCTGATGCGAATTCTCATCGTCACCGACCACTACCCGCCGTTCATCGGCGGCGCCCATCGTCAGGCGCGGTTGCTCGCCGCGGGCATGGCCGAGCGCGGGCACGACGTCGCCGTTGCCACGACCTGGCACGGCGGCTTGCCGCCACTCGACTGGGAAGAGCACGTGACCGTGCACCGGCTGCGGCAGCTGCGGACGGTGGCGCGCCGGCTGATCCGCAACGAAGACCAGCGGCACCAGCCGCCGTTCCCCGACCCGGTGACGATCGCCGGCCTGCGGCGGCTGATCTCCGGTTTCGAACCCGACGTGATCCACGCCTACGGATGGCTCGCCTTCTCGGTCGCGGCGGCAATGGGGCGGAAGCGGATCCCGCTGCTGATCTCGGCCCGCGACTACGGCTACTTCTGTGCCAACCGAACGCTGCTGCGCAAAGGCGAGCCCTGCTCGGGACCGGCGCCGGTGAAGTGCGCCACCTGCGCCAGCGATTACTACGGCGGCGTGCCGAAGGGGCTGGCGGCGACCTTCGGCGTCTACGCCTGCCGGCCGCTGCTGGCGCGCAAGATGACCGGCCTGCACAGCGTCAGCAGCTTTGTCGACGACGTCACCATCCGCTACCTGTTCGGACCGGGCGGGCCGCCTGAGGATCTTCTCCGGGTGGTGATCCCGAGCTTCCAGGACGTTGCCCCCGACGAACCGGTCGACAGCTCCGGCGAAGTCGGCGCCTACATGGAGCGGCTGCCGAGCGAGCCTTTCATCCTCTACGTCGGCGCCTTCCGCAAAGTGAAGGGGCTGGAGACGCTCTTCGATGCCTATAAGCGGCTGGAGTCGCCGCCGCCGTTGGTGCTGATGGGGACGTACGAGCGCGACTCGCCGGGCGGTTTCCCCGAGGACGCGGTCGTCCTCACCGACGTTCCGCACAAGGCGGTGATGGCGGCCTGGGACCGGGCGATGTTCGGGGTGATGCCGTCGCTGTGGCCGGAGCCCTTCGGCGCTACCGTCGCCGAGGCGATGAACCGCGGCAAGCCGGTGATCGGGACCACGCTCGGCGGTCACGTCGACATGATCGGCGAAGACGAGGCGGGGATGCTGGTCCCACAGGGCGACGTCGGCGCCCTGGAGGCGGCGATGCGGGACCTGATCGACGACCCCGAGCGACGCGGCCGCTACGGCAAAGCGGCGAGCGAGAAAGCCCGGACTTTTGCCGCGACCTCGGTAATCCCGCGCTTCGAGCAGGCCTACCGGGACGTGCTCGAGGCGGGATGAGGATCCTCCTCGTCGTCCCGGTCCCGCCCGCGGCCGACGGCGCGGGAGCGATCCCGGTCCTGCTCCACGCCGAGCTGCTGGGGTTGGCGGAGCGGCATGAGGTGACGTTGGTGACGGCGGTCGGGGACGAGCCCGGCGAAGCGGAGGCGACGCGGCGGCTCGCGGACGAAGTCGAGGTCCACGTAGCCGACCGACGGCGACCGCCGCCGGGGATTGCGCGACGCCGTCGCCAGTTGCGGATGGCGTCGAGCTGGGCTCGCGGCCGCCGGCCGTGGCGCACCGTCTGGTTTGCGGCGCCGGGGATCCAGCGGATCCTCGACCGGCTCGCCGCCGAGCGCAGCTTCGACGTGGTCGCCGTCGAGGACAGCGCGATGTCGGTCTTCCGCTACCCGTCGGGATTGCCGAGCGTCTTCACCCACCACGAGGTGCTGCGGCCGCGGCCGGTCGACTGGCACGCGGGGGCGCCGCGGCAGTGGCCGAGCTGGGCCTTCGGTGAGCTCGACTGGCGCCGTTGGGCGCGCTTCCAGTCGGAAGCCTGGCGCCGCTTCGACCGCGTCCAGGTCTTCAGCCAGCGCGACGCCGAGCAGGTCGCGGCGCTGGCGCCCGACGTGGCGGATCGGGTCCGGGTCGACCCCTTCGGGCTGGTGCTGCCGCCGCGGGTGGACCCGGCGCGTGAGGTGCCGGGGACGATCCTCTTCGTCGGCGCCTTCCATCACCCGCCCAACCGGGACGCGGCGACTTGGCTGGCGCGGGAGATCCTGCCGGCGGTGCTGGAGCGCCAGCCGCAGGCACGACTGCGGATCGTCGGCAGCGGCCCGACGCCGGAGGTGCGGGCGCTGGCGGGGCCGAACGTCGAGCTGGTCGCTGACGCGCCGAGCGTCCTCCCGCACCTGGAGGAGGCGGCGGTGGTGATGGCGCCGGTGCGGACCGGCGGCGGCATGCGGATGAAGGTGCTGCAGGCGATGGCAGCGGGCAAGGCGGTGGTGACGACCCCGCGCGGCACCGAGGGCTACACGGGCTTCGGCGAGGAGCCGCCGCTGGCGGTCGGCGAGAGCGGGGCGGAGATCGCCGCGGCGACGGCGGCGTTGCTGGAGGACGACGAGCGACGGCTGCGGCTGGGCGAGCGGGCGCGCGAGTTCGCCGAGCGCCACCACAGCCCGGCGGCGTGGGCCGAGCGGCAGACCGCCGTCTATGAAGAGGCGATCGCGGCGCGGGAGGGAGGCGGCGGTGGCTGAGGCTCCCGAGGTCAGCGTCCTGATCCCGACCCACCAGCGGCGCGAAGCGTTGCGGACGGCGCTGGAGTCGCTGGCGCGGCAGAGCGTCGAGCCGGGCTCCTATGAGGTGGTGGTCGCCACCGATGCCTGCAGCGACGGCACGGCGGAGATGATCGACGGGCTCGAGGTGCCCTTCAAGCTGCGCCGCGTGTCGCCGCCGGGACGGGGGCGCTCGGCCGCGGTCAACGCAGCGCTGGCGGCGGCGCGGGGCGAGGTGGCGATCGTCCTCGACGACGACATGCGGGTCGTCCCCGAGTTCGTCGAGCGGCACCACTCCCACCACCCGGCGGGCTCGCGCCGCTGCGTCCTCGGCGCCGTCCCGGTCGAGCTGGAGGAGGGGAGCACGCACGCGGCGCGCTACGTCAAGGCCAGGTTCGACCGCCACCTCTCGCGCCTCTCCGACCCGGCCCACCTCGCCCTGCCGCGCTCCTTCTACACCGGGAATGCTTCGCTGCGGGTGGAGGTCCTGCGCGAGGTCGGCGGCTTCGACGAGTCCTTCGGCATCTACGGCAATGAGGACGTTGAGCTCTCGCTGCGGCTGCGCAAGGCGGGGGTGGAGCTGGGTTTCGACCCCGACGCGCTCGCCTGGCAGGAATACGGCAAGGATCTCGGCGGGCTGCAGCGCGACACCCTGGCGAAAGGGCGGACGACGGTGCATCTGGCGCGCAGCCACCCCGAGGTCTTCGGCGACCTGCGCCTCGCCGACCCCGACGACGCCTCGCGGCCATGGCTGGCGCTGCGGGCGGTCCTGCTCTGGCTGACGCGGCGGGCGCCGGGGACCGCTGGGGTCGTCTTCGCGCTCGCCTCGCTGCTGGAGCGGGCCGGCTACTGGCGCTTCCCGCTCTTCTACCGACCGGTCCTCGACTATGCCTTCTGGGCAGGAGTGGACGCGGCGCTGCTGGAATCAGATGACGATGGCGAGTTGTCGAAGCTCGGGGGTGAGCTCGAGCGTGGCCCGATCAGTCTTCTTCTACACCGATAGCCGCGTCCTCGGCGGGGCCGAGAACGCGATGTTCATGCTGCTCGAATCGCTCGACCGCGAGGAGTGGCGGCCGACGCTGCTGCTCGAGGATGCGCCGGGAACCGAGCCACTGGCCGAGCGGGCGGCGGCGCTGGACCTGCCGCTGCTGCGGGTGGCGCCGATGCCGCTGGGGCTGGCGGGGGCGCGGCGGGTGCCGGCGTTGGCGCGGCTGCTGCGGTGCGAGCAGCCCGATCTCTTCCACGCCCACATGAGCTCGCCGGTCGCCTGCAAGTGGGGGCTGGCGGCGGCGGTCGCGGCGCGGGTGCCGGCGGTGCTGGGGACGGTGCAGGTGGGTGGCTACGAGCCGCCGGATCAGGTCGCCTACTGGCAGCTGCGGGCGCTGGCGCGCGGGGTCGACCGCTACCTGGCGGTTTCGCGCGACATCGCCCGCGAGTTGGTCGAGCGGCTCGGTTGGCCGGAGGCGAAGGTCGAGGTCTCCTACAACGCCGTCGACCTGTGGCTGGTCGAGGCGACGGCGCCCCCGGGCCTGCGCGAGCAGCTCGGCGCCAGCGAGACCCGGCCGCTGGTTCTGACGCCGGCGCGGCTCGACGCGCAGAAGGGGCACCGGACCCTCTTCGAGGCGATCGCGCGGGTTCCCGACGCAGTCTTCGCCCTCGCCGGCGAGGGGCCCGAGCGCGAGCCGCTGGAAGCGCTGGCGGCGCAACTGGGGATCGGCGAGCGGGTCCGCTTCCTCGGCCGCCGCGACGACGTTCCGCAACTGCTGGCTGCCTGCGACGTCTTCGCCCTGCCATCCCTCTATGAGGGATCGTCTCTGGCGGTGCTGGAGGCGATGGCGGCGGGGGCGCCGGTCGTCAGCTCGGCAATCGGCGGTACGAACGAGCTGGTCGAGGACGGCGAGAGCGGCCTGCTGGTGCCGCCGGGGGACGCGGAGGCGTTGGCCGCGGCGATGCGGCGGCTGCTGGACGACCCGGAGCTGCGCGAGCGTCTTGCCTCAAGCGCCCGTGAGCGGGTCGAGCGGGACCTGACGCGGGAGCGGATGGCGACGCGGGTGACCGGCGTCTACCGCGAGCTGCTGGGCGGGGCGCCGGAGGGGGCTGAGGCGCTGCCGGAGACGCAACGCAACCCGCTGCTGCGGCGTTCGGACTGGCGCTTCGCCCTGCCCGGCGCCGAGCTCGTCGCCAAGCGGCGGCTGCCGCTGCCGGGTGGCGCCCGCCGCGCCCGCCGCCGCGCCGAGGCCGCCGGCTACGACGAGGTGCGGGTCTACTGGCCGGGGCCGTTGCCGCACCGTCCGCCGCAGTTCTGGCTGCCGGTGGAGTCGGCCGAGGCGGCCACGCACGTGCTGGCCGAGCGCCGAGCGGAGTCGTTCGCGGAGAAGGTCCTGCAGTGGCTCTGGCGCCTGGCACGCGGTGCCGGCATGCTGGCGCCGCTCTACGTGGTGGGACGGCGTCCGGATGCTGAGGGCGCAGAGGACCTTCCGCTGCCCTCGTCGACCCCGCTGTTGCTCCTCACCGGCGGTCATCGCAGCATCAACAAGGTGGTCGGGCTGGCGTTCGAGCAGGGCGTGGAGAAGCCGACCGCGGCGGTGAAATTCGCCCGCGTCGCCGAGGCCGAGCCTGGCCTCGCGCGCGAGGCCGAGGTGCTGCATCGGCTGGGAGAGGAGCGACCGGGCCTGCAGGGGGTGCCTTCCTTCCGTGGCGAGGGGCGCCGCGCCGGCCGCCTGGCAGTGGTCGAGGAGGCCGTCGAGGGACGCTCGCTGCTCGACCTGCTCACCCCCCAGAACTTCGAGGAGGTGGCGATGCAGGTGACCCGGCTCCTGATCGAGCTCGCCCGCAACGGCCGTACGCCCGGTCCCGACTGGCGCCGGCGGCTGGTCGAGGAGCCGCTCGCCGACTTCGAGCGCAACTTCGGCGCGGTTGTCGCCCCCGGCTCAGCTCCGGCCCTGCACTCGATCCTCGACGATCTCGGTGAGCTGGCACCGGTGCCCGAGCACCGCGACTGCTCGCCCTGGAACATCGTCCTCACGCCGGGCGGCGAGCCCGCTCTGCTCGACTGGGAGTCGGCCGAGCCGGAGGGCCTGCCGGGGATGGACCTCGTCTACTTCCTCGCCAACTGCGCCTTCGTCCTCGACGGGGCGATCGAGAGCGGCCGCACCCGCGAGACCTACGCGAAGCTGCTCGACCCCCGCACGACCTACGGGCGGATCGCGCGGCGGGCGCGGCACGAGTACATGAGCGCGCTCGGGATCGGCGGCGCCGACTTCCGCCGCCTGCGCCTGCTCTGCTGGATCGTCCACAGCCGCAGCGACTACCGCCACCTCCAGCTCGAGTCACCCGGCGCGCCGGCACCCGACCAGCTGCTCGAAGCGATGTTCCTCGGCCTGGTCGCCGAGGAGCTCTGGCGGTATCCGCAGGTTGTCGGCGAAGGAGTGGGGGCGTGAACCCCTTGGCGAAGATCAGGGCGATCCTCGAGGAGCGCCTGGCGCTGATGGCGCCCGCGCGGCGCCTGCGCTTGGCGCTCGCCGAGGGCGAGGTGGCGGGGCAGCTGGGGGCCGAGAGTCGCCTGCGGGTGCTGGACGCCGGCTGCGGCGACGGCCTGCTCTCGCTAGCGATGGCCAAGCACCACTCGACCTGGAGCCTGACCGGGGTCGACCTGCGCGAGGATCTGCTCGAGGGGGCCCGGCGTCGGACGGTCGCCCGCGGTCTGCCGAACACGCGGTTTGTCCCCGGCAACCTCGAAGAGCCGCTGCCGCAACAGGACTGCGACGCGGTCCTTGCGGTCGAGTGCCTGAGCGAGATCCCCGACGATCGCCAGGCGCTGCGGATGATGCGCGAGGCGCTGCGGCCGGGCGGGCTGCTGGTCGTCCAGGTGCCGGAGCGCGACTGGCAGCCGGTGCTGCCCGGCAGCCCGGGGACCTGGCGGGAGCAGGTCCGCCAGGGATACACCGCCGAGGGCCTGGAGGCGGCCCTGCGCGAGGCGGGCCTGGAGGACGTGCAGGTGCGACCGACCTACCGCAGCCTCGCCGCCGGGGCGCAGGAGATCCGCGACCGGATCAAGGACTCGGGGCTCGTGGTCCGCCTCCTCGCCTTCCCGTTCCTGGCCGGCGCGGTGAGGCTGGAGCGGACGGGAATCAGCCTCGGCCGGCCCAACGCATTGATCGCGGCGGGCAGGCGACCTGACCGGTGAGGTAACGGTGACCTACTAGTAGGTAACGGCCGGACCCAGAACTGCCGGGTTCGTTTCACCGTATGTGGATGTACGCAGTACCTTCTGTCGATGGCAGGTGTCGGGGTGGAAATGCCTCCTCTAAGTGCAGGGCAGTGGGAACGTGCGCAGCGACTGCTCGTCCACGCGCCGATCGCGCGGACCGCGCCCAAGCCGCGCCTCGCGGAGCGCCTGCTCGCGCTCTTCGGATTGACTCTGGCGGCGCCGTTGCTGCTCCTGTTCGGCTGGTTGATCCGGCGCGAGTCGCCCGGTCCGCTGCTCTACCGGCAGGTCCGAATCGGCGCCGGCGGCCGTCCCTTCGACCTCTTCAAGCTGCGGACGATGGAAGCGGGCGCCCACGCCCGCTTCGCCGAGGTAGTGGCGACCCACAACGACTACGAGGACCCCCGCTTCTTCAAGGCCGACGTCGACCCACGGGTGACGCCGAGCGGCGCGGTCGCGCGGGCGCTGGCGGTCGACGAGGTGCCGCAGCTGCTGAACGTCGTCCGCGGCGAGATGGCGCTGGTCGGCCCGCGCCCGCTGATCCCCGAGGAGGACCGCTGGGTCGAGGACTGGGCGGCGGAGCGCCGCTCGGTGCCGCCCGGCCTGACCGGGCTCTGGCAGACGGCTGGGGGCAACGAGATCGGCTTCGACGGGATGCTCTGGCTCGACTGCCTCTACGCCGGCCACCGCAGCCTCCGCCAGGACCTGCGGCTCGCGCTGGCGACCCCGCGCTCGCTCCTCGCCAGGCTCCGCCGCTGGCGCGCCGGGAGCAGGGCATGAGCGCGGCGGAGACGCCCGTCGTCCTCGTCGGCGGCTCAGGCTTTGTCGGCACCGCCGTCGCCCGCGAGCTGGCGGCGGCCGGGCGCGACGTGGTCGTGGTCGACCGCCGACCGCCGACGCTGGGCTCTGAGGAGGCGGGGGTGCGCTGGATCGAGCGCGACGTCCTCACCGACGCCGTCGAGCTGCCCGAGGGCGAGGTCGTCCTCCTGCAGGGCAACGGCAACCCGCGGGTGCGTTGGCCGTGGACGCTGGCGCTCGACGCGCCGCTGGCGACCGCCCGCTTGCTCGGGCAGCTGCGGGGGAGGAAGGTGACGCTGGTCTCCTCGGTCGAGGTCTACGGCTGCGCCGACGGGGTGCTGAGCGAGGAGACGCTCCCACAGCTGCCGCTCGACGACGCTGCGCTCGCCAGATGGTGCGCGGAGGCGCGGCGCCTCGCCAACCGTCCCTGCCCACCGTGGCGCGTTGCCGACCACTGCCGGGCCTTGGCCGCGGCCGATCCCTCTGGCCGCTGGGTCTACGGGATGAGCAAGCGCGCGCAGGAGCTGCTCCTGCGGGCCGATCCCGGCATCGAGGGGCTGACCGTCCTGCGCCTGGCGAACACCTTCGGGATCGGCCAGGAGCGGGTCGTCACCCTCTTCGCCCGCGCCGCCCTGCGCGGGCAGCCGCTGGTCGTAACCGAGGGGGTCGAGCGCAGCTTCCTCGCGGTCGAGGACGTCGGCCGGGCGCTGGTCGCAAACCTGCCGCCCGGGACCTACAACCTCGGCCACCCGCCGGTACCGCTGCTCTGGGTTGCCGAGACCGTGCAGGAGCTGCTCGAGACGGACGTGCCGATCCAGACCCGGCCGCGGCCCGAGAGCGACAGCTCGGGCGCCGTCGCCGCCGAGGCGCTGCGAAAGGCCGGCTTCTACCTGACGCCGCTGCGCGAGGCGATCGCCGACTTCCTCGCCCGTTTCGGCGAGGAAACGGTGCCGGTCTTCTCACCGGCGCTGCCGGTCGTGATCCCGCCACGCTCGCCGCGGCCGGACATCCTTGCCGACCGCCAGCAGCAGGTGCTCTGGAGCGGCGTCGTCAAGCACGGCAACCGCTGGACGCGCGCCCTGGAGGCGGAGATGCGCGAGCGCCTGGAATTGCCCGACGATGCCACCCTGCTGCTGACCACCTCCGGCACCGAGGCGCTGCGGCTGGCGGTGGCGGGGACGGTGGGGCCGGCGCCCGCGCCGGGCGCGACCGCGCTGATGCCGTCCTTCACCTTCCCGGCCACGGTCGAGGCCCTGGTACAGCTCGGCTACCTGGTCCGTTTCGTCGACGTCGAGGCGGGCAGCTGGAACCTCGACCCGGCCGCGCTGGAGGCGGCACTGCGGGACGAGCCCGGGGCGCAGGTCGTCGTCGCCGTCGACACCTTCGGCAACCCCTGCGACTACGAGGCGCTGAACGAGGTCTGCGACCGCTTCGGGGTTACGCTGATTGGCGATTCCGCGGCCGGGCTCGGCAGCCGCCGCGACGGCCGGCCGCTGGCGAGGCAGGCGGCCGCACACGCCTTCTCGATGAGCTTCGCCAAGGTCGTCTCGGCCGCCGGCGCCGGCGGTGCGGTCGTCTTCCGGCGGCCGCCGCGGTGGTCCGAAGAAGCCGGCTGGACGCGCTCGGCGCTGATCGACGAGCTGCACGCCGTCGCCGCGCTCGAGCAGCTGGAAACGCTGGAGGAGCTGGTCGAGCGGCGGGGAGCGGTGGCCCGGGTCTACGAGGAGGCGCTGGCCGCCGTCCCCGGGATCGACCTGCAGCAGGTGGCCGCGGGGGACCGCCACAGCTACGTCCACTGGGTGATGCGCACGGGCGGGGCCGAGCACGCCGAGCAGTTGCGGCGCCACCTCGCCGACCTCGGCGTCGGCACCGGCGACTACTTCCGCGCCCAGCACCTCGGCTCGCTCGGTCCCCAGCCGCAGCTGCTGCCGGTGACCGAGCGCCTGCACGACGGCGTCGTCGCCCTGCCGATGTCCTCGGAGCTGACGCTCGAGCAGGCGCAGCACGTCGCCGCCGCCTGCGCCGAGGCGCTCGCCGCCCTCTCCGTCGCCGAGGGTGAGTTCGCCGCCGAGGCGGGCGAGGGTTGAGGCGATGAGGAGCTTCACCCAGAACTGGAGCTCGGGACCGATCGGGATGGCGCTGGAAAACTTCCGCCGCCGCCGCGAGTGGTTCCTCGAAGGCGCCTCGCCGCGGCAGATGTCGAACGTGCTGCTGGCGGGGATGCACTTCGCCGCGCGGCGCGAGTTCGTCCGCTCCTGGCCGGTGCTGGTGAAGATCGACATCTCGCCGGTCTGCAACCTGCGCTGTACCTACTGCGTGCATGCAAGCCCGGGCGAGGACGAGGCGCTGCAGCAGCAGGTCTTCCGCAAGCACCAGCGGATGACGGTCGAGCAGTTCGAACGGATCGCGGGGGAGATCTCCGGCCGTTCGGCCGCGGTCGCGCTCTATTACATCGGCGACCCGCTGATGCATCCCGAACTGGCGGAAATGGGAGCGGCGGCGAAGCGCTTCGGCCTCAACTCCCACGTCAGCACCAACTTCAGCTTCAAGCTGAGCGACGACCAGCTGGCCGAGCTGGTGACGAGCGGCCTCTCCCACCTGACGGTGTGCGTCGACGGCATGGACCAGGAGCTCTACGAGCGCACCCGGGTCGGCGGCGACATCGGCCGCGTGCTCGACAACCTCGAGCGGGTGCTGGCGATCCGCCGCGAGCTCGGCCGCACCCATCCCAAGGTCGAGATCCAGTACATCAAGTACCAGCACAACCTCGGTGAAATCGAGGAGGCGGAACGGTGGGCCGCCGACCGCGGCGTCGACCAGTTCACCGCCTACTGGGGCAACCTCTACAACTACGCCGACATCTCGCCCGACCGCTACGAGGTGACCGGCCCCAAGTCCCCCGGCAAGCTCCCCCTCTGCGCCTGGCCGCACTTCGCGATGCAGGTGAAGTGGGACGGCGAGGTGATCCCCTGCTGCTACCACCGCGTCGCCGAGCAGTACCGCCCCGACGGCGACGCCCGCCCCGTGGGCAACGTGTTCGAGACCTCGGTCAGCGAGGTCTGGAACTCACCCGCCTACCGCAACCTCCGCCGCCTCGTCTCCGACCCCCGCCGCACCGAAACCGAGTCCGGCCTCGAAGGATCCTTCTGCGAAGGCTGCCCCGCCGTCTTCGACACCACCGACGAAGCCGCCCAGCGCACCGGCGAGACCTCGGACTGGGAGTCCCTCTTCGAGCGCGACGGCCGGGGCATCGTGCGGCGAATTCCAGGCTGAGCGCTACTCATCCCCAGGGCGATTCCCTATTCAGGTCGCGAGAGGATCTCGTGGCCGCCGACTCGCAGCCATTCGATGTGCGTCTCACCCGGCTTTACCTCGGCGCCATATCGGAATGTTGCGCGCCCGTCGCCGGAGTACGACATCTCCCAGAGGTCTCTGGTTCCCTGCACCCGCTTGATGCGCAGCGAGCGGGGCGGCTCCCGGCGCCATGGAGCGCATCGACGAGCTTGCCAACTGCCCGTCGGAAGGCTTGGTCCTGCTCGCGCGAGAGACGGGTGAACTCGCGAGCGAAGCTCGCCGACACCTCGAAGGTCGGGCTCATCAATCGATCTGCTGGGAAGATGCCGCGCTCAGACGATCAAGGGCGTCGAGGAATTCATCGCCGTTCAGCGGCCGGTCGGCCGTCTCTTCGATGACCTCCTCGACGGTCTCAGGGAGGAGCACCAGGGATCCGTCCCGGCGTCTCTCTGAAACCTTGTAGCGGCCGAGCCGCTGTCCAGCGGCGTCGACTGCAGTGATGTCCACAACGAGCATCTTCTTCACCTTTCCAGTGTCCCAGGCACCTGATCCAAGGGCAAGGGGCTGTGCGGCATATTGGGCCGTACAAAGAGCGGGGGACCATCGTGTTAAAAGTTAGTTCGTCTAGACGGATATACGTCTAATCGTCTATACTTCTGAAATGATCTTCAGAACGCCTCCGGTGATGCCTGCTTTGCGACGGCAGCTCGAGGAGCTGGCTTCCCTGCGTGCGGAGTTGGGCAGCGAGGTGAGGACCCGCAGTCGCTGGATGGGCAGCCTCCGCCGCGAGGTCCGGGCAAGCTCGATCGGGAGCTCGACTTCGATCGAGGGGTTCAGCGTTTCACCGGCGGAAGCGCTGGCATTGACTAGCAACAGGGATCTCGGCGATCAGGGTCAGGAGAACCGTCAGGCTGTCGCCTGTTACGCCCGCGCGATGGACCATGTCGGGACGATGGCTGTCGACCCCTCCTTCGAGTGGACCGACAGGGTGATCCTCGACCTGCATTTCGACGCCTGCTATTTCCAACGCGATAAGGACCCGGGCCTCTGGCGGACCGGACCGATCGGTGTCACCGCAAACGATGGCTCGCTCGAGTACCAAGGTCCAGATGGTGAGCAAGTGGTTCCGTTGATGGCCGAGGTGGTGGAGTGGCTGGCGAGTGGGGACCCCGAGGTCGACGTCGTCGTGCGAGCGGCGATGGCCCACCTCCACGTCACCTCGGTTCACCCGTTCCGCGACGGCAACGGCCGTGTGTCGCGAATCGTCCAGTCACTCGTCCTCGCCCGCGAGGGGCTCACAGCGCCAGAGTTCTTCTCGATCGAGGAGTACCTCGGCAGCCGCACCCAGGAGTACTACGCCGCATTGCGCGAGGTGCAGGGTGGGAGCTATCAACCGGACCGCGACGCGAGCGGATGGGTCTCCTTCTGCGTCATGGCCCACCTCGCCCAGGCACGCCAGCGCCTAGCCCAGATCAAGGCGGCTGCCGCCCGCTGGGCCTCCCTGGAAGAGCTGGTCGAAGCTCGCAACTGGCCCAGCCGGCTGATAATCGCCCTCGAACAGAGCCTCGTCGGTGGAGCCGACCGAACCAGATACGGCAATGAGGCGGACGTCTCGCCCGCCACCGCGAGCGCCGACTTCAGGCGCCTGCTCGACGCTGGGCTCGTGGAGACGCGGGGACGTGGCAGGACCACCCGCTACCTCGCAAGCAGGCGCCTGCGCGACAGCCTTACTTGAGGACATCGACGACGAAGAGCAGCAGGGTGAGCGCGACGATTGCGGCGGTCAGCAGAATGAGCCACCTCTGCGCCTTGATCTCGTGTTTCGTGGAGGTGGCGCGGTACAGCGCCATCATCTTTTCCTCGAGGGCCTGGTAGTCCCGGACGATGCCGAGGCGCTCGCGCAGGAGGCGGTAAAGCCTCCGGTACGCCTCGCTGGTGATGTCGAGGTCGTAGATCTCGCGGAGGTTGATCGCGATTTCGCCGTCTATGTCGGCGATTTTGCTCGGGTCCTCAGCCGCCAGCCCTTCGAGGTCTCTGTCGATCGCGCACAACGTCCCGATCGCGGTAGCCGCCCCGATCGTCATGTGGGCGAGGCTGCCGGCCTGCATCAACCCCGACTGGTACCACCCGTGCTGGGCCTCCTTGGCACATGACACGACGATGCAGCGTCTGGTCGGAACCACTCCGGCGACGTAGGTGTTGTCGTCGACGAAGGGCCGGTCGAGCCTGAACTTTCCATATCCGTCCTCGTTCGGCGGGCGGGTTTCGCGGGCGATCGTCGCCATCAGGGCGCGATGGCGTTCCAGGGAAGCCTTCTCTTCTTTACGAATATCTTCGACGGTGAGCTTGTCGTCGACGACCAAGACCGACGACACCCTCGCGCTCCCCAGCGAGGTGACGATGTCGTCGCCGACGCGTCCTATCTGCTCGGTCGTGCGTACGGCGGATCTCTGGGCCAGCCTCAGCGCCAGGCAGAAGGCGAGCGCCTCGGTGCCCTGCCGCAGCGTGAGCTGGTTGTCCTCCGGCGACCGCAGCAGGGTCGTCGGGTCGAACGGCGCGACGAGGCGCTTCAGGTAGTCGAGCAACGGGCCCCTCACCTGGAACGGGGGTGGTTCCTCGTGCGTCGGGACGGCCGCGAGTCCCCAGCCGGCGTTGACGGCCCAGTCGACTTCCTCCTCCGTCATCTTGCGTTCCCTGTAGCCGTGGGCGGTAATCGGGACGAGCAGCAGCGTCAGTGAGTAACTGTCCCGGAACTCGGTCTTTACCTGACCGTCGCGGATGAAGGAAAGGAGCGGCTGCACGAACCAGAACTGGTCGGACCCGCTGCTCGCCGTGCTCGATCGGGAGCCTTCTGCCGGAGCCAGGATCGCGTGTGGAAGCATCACGCTGACGATTCGGTTGGCGAGCGTGAGGCCGAGGAGTCGCGAACGCTTGTGAGCGAGGATCTCTAGCAAGGACCACGAGATCGCCTGCGCCTCGCTTCGGCATCCGGACCGTTCCACCAGATAGTCGTTGTATTCGACCTGTCCGGTCTCAGAACCGACCCTTCCGAAGATGAACGTCGGTCCATCTTGTAACGGGTCAGGACTTCCTGTGCCTGTCCTTGCCCACCCGAACGCGGGCGGCAGTTCGGGGTCCGAGAGCCCGCCGTCTGCCCCCGAGAAGCCGATCGGCAGAGGATGCACCGTGGTATGCCCGGACTTGACCAGTGGGGAGTGCTCCGCGATATCTGCGTCGCTGCGGGTGGCGCCTGGGCCATCCTTGCCCACCGCCCTCATCTGGAAGGCAGCACCACCGCCGGCCGGGAGAGTCAACAGTTCCTGTATCTGCCGGAAGCTGTTGGGACGGGCGAACGGTCGGCGCCCTTTTGCGAGTCGTAGAGCGAAGGAATGCTGGATCAGCCCGTGGAAGGCGGGCAGGGTCAAGCTATCTCTCCGTCGCCCTTTTGTCCGGCGCGGGAGCCAGCAGACCGATGAGCGCGCCCCCGCTTGCGCCGGCGAGCGCCTGGAACTGCGCGGAATCGTTGATCGCTCCGAACCCGACCGAGAACGCAAAGACGAGGAGAAGGATCACGACCGAGCGATTGGCCCCGGCATCTTTTGCCAGGCGCTTAAAAGATCGACTTACGCGTTCCGGGACGGTTTTGGCTTGTTCTTCGCCCTTGTCCTGCTCCGTTTCGCCCGCAGACGACGGAGTGGGTGAGGGTGCGAGAAGCCCCAGCAGACCACCGCCGAGGGCGCTCGTGATGGTCCACAGTTCCTTTGGGATCTCTGTGCCCTGACCGACGGCGACGATCACACAAAGGCCAGTTAACGCAACGATCAAGGCAAATCCTACGGCGCCGACCGCAATGCGATATGCACCCGTGTCGCGAGGGTCACCCTGCATCGAGGACTACACCTTCACCGGTCGAGTCAGGATCGTCGATCAGGTAACTCAATCACAGTAAATAAACCACTGTGTACTTCTCGAGACCCGAGCCCCTGGCCGAATCGTGACTTGACGGATAGGGTCATTGGACCCAATGAAGGAGGAGCTCGATGAGTGTCCTTATCCGTTTTGCCCCCTCTGCCCTTACGGCCGCCCAGTACGACGAGTCTGTCCGCAAGCTCGAAGCCGCCGGTGACTTCCCTCCCGACGGACTCGACTACCACGTCTGTTTCGGCAGTGAGGGCAGCCTTCGCGTCAGCGAGATCTGGGATTCCCGGCAGCAGCTCGAATCATTCGGGGCAAGACTGATGCCCGTCCTTGCCGAGGTCGGCATCGACCCCGGCGAGCCGGAAATCGTGGAGATCCACAACATCGTCAAGCGCTGACGGGCAATTTGAACCAATGAGCAAGGTCATGGGATTCGACCTTCGACCAGTAGCTGCTTGCCAAGGTCGGCGACCGGAGGAAAGGCCATCAGCTCGCGCTCGGAGGCTAGGCGCGCTTCGGGGTCCTCTTTGAGATCTCGGACCAGCTGGTCGCGGCCGTCGACGCTGGCGCCGACGAGGAGGCCATAGGAGCGGACGCCTTGGAGGTCGGCGGCGGTGAAGGCGGCCTCCAGGCGCTCGCGGTGGAGGAGGTGGAGGTCGGCGCTTTGGCCGTCGGTCTGCCAGACGCCTCTGTGGGTGCGCAGGCGTTCGAACGCCTCCTCTTGCTTGCCGGCGCGGAGGAGCTCGATTGCCAGGGCCACTAGCGAGTCGACGAGGACCAGGACGGTGCCGCCGGGGCGGGCCCAGCCGGCAAGGTGGGCGACGGCGGCCTCGGGATCGTGCGTGTACTGGAGCGAGCCCATCGCCATCACCACGTCGGCCTGCGCTTCCAGCTCTACGTCCTCCATCCGTCCCTCGACCAGGGTGAAATGGTCGCCGGGGTTGCGCTCGCGGGCCGCTCGGGCCATCGCCGGCGCCGGCTCGATGCCGATCACGCGGTGCCCCCGGTCGATCAGGCGCTCGGCCCAGCGGCCGACGCCGCAGCCGGCGTCGACGACGAGGCCGGACTCCTCCGGCAGGACCGCCTCCAGGCGCTCCCAGGCCAGCTCGTCGTAGGCCGCCCGGTGGGGGACCGCGAAGTGCTCGTCGTATGCCGCCGCGAGGGCGTCGAAGAGCGGCGCGCTGGGGCGCATCAGGTCTTCGCCAGGTGGCGCAGGCGCAGGCGCCAGAGCGCATCGGCGACGTAGGTGCGGGGGCGCCAGCGCAGGTTGAGGCTGTAGTTGGAGCCGCAGCCGACGCAGTCCTTGACGAAGAAGCGGGCGTGTTCCTCGCGGTAGGCGGGGCTGTCGACGATCGCCGCGATCGGCGTCTCGCGCACGTTCGCCTTCGGGTCGTGGCCCCAGCAGCCGCCGACTTCGCCGCGCGAATGGACCATCAGCTTCAGCTGCGACTCGGCGCAGGGCAGGTCGCGCTGGACGATGTCGCTGAAGTGGCCGGGGATGTAGCGCATGTCCGAGTAGCGGGGGAGGAAGCGCGGATCCTCGCGCATCGCCTCTTCGACCTTCACCAGCACCTCGTTCAGCTCTTCGGGGTCGACCTGGGTCTGTTCTTCCACCTCCTCATGGCGGAAGAGGAAAGTCTGGTCACTCGCCAGGTTGAGGTACAGCTGCACGTGCTTCTCCTGCGCCAGGTGGATCACATCGAGCAGCCCGTGCAGGTTGTCGCGCATGACCGTGAAGTTCATCCGGATCTTCGCCTTGCCCTGCGTTTCGGAGACCAGCCCTTCGAGGTGGCGCATGGTGCGGTCGAAGGCCCCCTTACGGCCGCGGATCTCGTCGTGCAGCGCACCGCGGCCGTCGATCGAGACGTTGAAGCTGCGCACCCCCGCCGCCAGCACCGCTTCGCGCTTGCGCTCGGTCAGCATGATTCCGTTCGTGTTGAGGTGGATGCTGCGGAAGCCGACCTCGTTCGCGTAGCCGAGCAGGTCGACCGCGTCGCGGCGGATCAGCGCCTCGCCGCCGGTGAAGTTCACCTTCTGGATCCCGAGCCCGCGCAGCTGGCGCAGCACGTCCTGCCACTCCTCGGTGCTGAGCTCTTCCTCCGTCTGCGAGCGCCAGCAGCCGCAGCTGACGCATTTGAGGTTGCAGTTGTCGGTGAGGAAGAGCTCGGCGACGAGCGGGCGCACGTGCAGGTCCGGTTCCAGGTGCTCCTTGACGGTGAGGCCGCCGAAGAAGCGCGCCAGCCGTAGGGCTTCGCCGGGCCTCACGCGGCCGCCTCCAGGGTGAGGAAGAGGTTGGCGCGGCGAAACAGCGTGCCGTCGAGGCGCAGGGCGCCGTCGAGCAGCCGCCGCGGCGCGCCGTCGGGCACCAGCTCCAGCGGCGGCAGCAGCCGCCAGAAGAGGTTGGCGCCGTCCTGGTGGACGGGCTCGTAGCCGCACTCGCGCACCCGCCGCACCAACTCCTCGGGCTCATAGTTGACGTGACGGTCGGCGCCGACCGACATGTCGCCGAAAAGACCATCGCCGCGGGCACGGAAGCGCTCCTCGTAGGTCTCGCGGCCGAAGCGGAGGCTGTAGAGGCGGCGGTGCGCTCGCGGAAAGCGCAGCTTGACGTCGTCGGGGTCGAGGAAGGAGAAGGTGTGCTGGGCGGGGACGGTGAGGATGAGCTGGCCGCCCGGCTCCAGCACCCGGCGCACTTCGTGCAGCATCGCCCCGTCGTCGGGGACGTGCTCGAGCACGTCGAGCAGAGTCACCGAGCTGAAGTGGGCGTCGGGGTGGGGGAGCGGCTCGCCGGGGGCGACCTGCACCACCGGGATGTCACCTCGCTTTTCGGCGAAGGTGGCGAAGCGAGAGCTGTGCGGCTCGACGCCGTGGCACTCGAGCTCGGTGGTGTCGGCGAGCGTCGCCAGGAAGGCACCGTCACCGAAGCCGAGGTCCAGATGTCTCCCTTTGCGTCCAGCCAACCTGTCCCAAGCGTAGGCGTAACGGCGCAGTGGGTGGGTGACAAATGGGTTCGTCACCGCTCGCCGATAGGCCTCGTCGAGGACGGCGCTAATGCGCTCGGGGTCGGGTTCGGAGGGTGCGGGCCGCTCCTGCAGGAGTTGCTCCTGTACTTGTGGGTGTGCCTCGACCGCCATCGGCAGCTCCCCGACGTCCCACACCGGCGCGACCCGGCCGTACCGCTCCTCGTGGCGGAGGAACTCGACCTGGTGGTCGTTGCCGCCCTCGCCGTGGGCGACGGTGCGCGGCACCGCGATCGGCACCTTGCCGTGGCGCTGCACCAGCCGCACGGTGTTCCCAGCGTGGGTGACGACGACGTCGGCGGCGGCGATCCGGTCGCGCACCTCCTCCGGCGGCAGGTAGTCGGCGTGGGGACATGGCGGCTGCACCTGCGAGGTCCCGCGCTGGACGAAGACGTCGTGCTCGCCGCCGAGCGCGCCGGCGGCGGCGACGAGCCGGTCGAACGGCCACGGGCCCATCCCGACGGTGACGAACACCTCCATCAGTAGAGCTCCCCGATCACGATGCCGCTGGGGTGGGCGGCGAGCATCGACTCGCGCTGGAGGAGGACGCCGCGGGCGAGGCGGGCGCAGATGCGGGCGGCGATTCCGGGCGTCTCGACCAGGTTCAAGGTCGAGACCCAGAAGGCGGGGATGCCCAGGATCCAGGCGACGACGAAGAAGGGGACGGCGGCGCCGGTGCCGGCGGAGACAACGACGTCGGGCCGCGGCGCGCGCAGGATCTGGGCCGCCCGGCGCAACCCGAACAGCAGGCCGAAGGGGCGGCGCGCCGAGTACTCATGCACCCAGGTGTGCGCGGTTCCCTGTACCGCCGCCTCGGTGTCGGGCGCCCGCACCACCGCCCAGTGAACGGTGTGCTGCGACCACCACGGCCGCAGTCCGAGCAGGTCGAGTAGGACGCCGCCGCTGCTGGAGACGAGCAGCACGCGCAGGGGGCTAGTTCTCACTGCGGAATCGTACGATCAGGTGCCTTTGCAGCACAAGCCGTACTGTTGGATGGTCTGGCGGTGCAGGTGAGGTGGGCCGAGGACGAAACGCCGCCCGCTGCCGAGCATCGCGCAGCCGCTGGAGTCGGTGGCGACGGCGCCGGTCACGCCGAGGTCGATGAGGTGAGTCGCGAGCTCGGCGCTGGCGTCGCGGTCGCGGGTGGCGACGACGAGGAGGGCGCCACCGCTCTGCGTGTCGGGAGTGGGGAGAAGGCACCAGGTGACCAGTTGCTTCTTGGTGCGTGAGCGGGCGTAGTCGGGGTGGTAGTTCGGGTCGGCGGGATCGGCGCCCAGCACCTCGCCACCGACGATCAACGGGATCAGCCCGCCCATCGCCTCGCGCAGACCGGCGGGCGGGTTGTCGAGCCCGACCGCGTAGGAGTCGAACCCCTCGCCGCTGCGCCCGATCCAGCCGTGCGTCGCGCCCTCGCCGCGCCAGTCGCGGCGGTCGTCGATCCCGTTCGCCTCGCTGCGGACGAGCCCGCACGGCTCCCAGCCGGTGAGGGTGAGCCACCAGCCGAGGCCGAGACCCGCGAGCGCGCCAAGTGCTCGCCGCCGCCGGCCGCCGAGCGCGCCCGCCGCGACGCAAGCGCTGAGCCTTGCCGCCACGGCCGCCCGGCCGAGACGTCCCACGTAAGGCCCGTTGGTGAACGCCGCTGCCTCCAGCCCTTGCGCCGTCCCCGCGTAGCTCCGCCGGCGCGCCCGCTCCCAGACGACCAGCGGGTGTCGCTCGGGATCGACCAGCACCCAGGCGAAGGAACCTTCGCCGCCCTCGGCGACGCCCGCCGACCGGAACCCAGGCTGATCGAGCGCCTGCCGCACGCCGTCGGTCCAGCCGTTCATGCCGGCAAAACTAGCGGCGCAGTCGCAGCCAGAGGCTCGGCAGCGCCTCGCCGGTCAGCACCTTCCAGAGGACCGCCAGGGCGCCGTCGGCCCCATGGACGCTGACGCGGCGCAGGCGCATCGGGTCGGCGCCGGCGCCGTTGCGGCCCTTCTCGGTGGTGAAGGCGAGCTCGTAGCCGGCGGCGCGGGTCGCGGCGCAGACGGCGTCGTCGTGGTCGCCGTTGGGGTAAGCGAGCACCGCCGTTGCGCCCGGCACGTTCTCGCGCAGCTCCGCCAGCGACCCGACCAGCTCGACCTCGCGCTCGGCCGCTCCGAGCTGGGTGAGGCGGCGATGGTGGCGGGTGTGGGAGCCGATCGCGACCCCGGCCGCCGCCAGCGCCCGCACGTCCTCCCAGCTCGCCACCGGCTCGCCGTCGATCCAGTGGGCCGTGCGGCCGACCTCGGCGGTGGGGACGAAGAGCTGGGGCGCCAGCCGCGCGCTCCGCTGCAGCGGCTCGACCGCGTCGGCCATCGCGTCGTCGGCGGTGATCACGAAGCGCCGGCGCGGCAGGTCGTTGCGCTCGCCGCGGTGGAACTCCAGCAGCTCCTGCAGCGTCAGCGTCCTGAACCCGAGCAGCCGCAGGAAGCGGAGCTGGCGGCGGTAGCGGCGCGGATCGAGGTCGATCCGCTCCTGCCCCGGCTTTAGCTCGCCGGCGAAGCGGTGGTAGACGAGGACGGTGTAGGAGCTGGTCAGCCGCCGCCACTCCTCCTCGCTCGCGGATTCGCGCACGCCATCCCAAAAGGCGATGTCTTCGGCCAGTCCTCGCCACCGTTGCGAGCGCGGTGCGAGGAGCTTCGCCAGCCGGCCGAGGAGCGGCAGGCGCCGGGCCAGCCGCGTACGCCACGGCGCCTCGCACCAGTTCGCTTCGACCGGCCCGCTCAACGGACGTAGCGGTCGAGCGCTTCCTCCCAGGCCCGTGCCGGGTCGTCGACCCCGACGACCTGGTCGAGGGTCTGGTCGGAGGTTGCGTTGAACCTGGTCGCGTAGAAGTTGTGGTAGACGAGGTCGCCGAAGACGGTGCCGACGTCACCGGGCCCGCGCTGGCTCGTGACCTCGAAGAAGTGGACGTTCGGCGCCTCAGCGGCGGAGATCTCCTCGCCGACGTCGCCGGAGGCGTCGCGGCCTTCGGTGCGGGGGACGTAGTGGGAGCGGAAGGAGTGCTTGCGCGCGACGAAGCGAGCCTTGCGCATCGCCCAGCAGCAGGGGTGGACGTAGGAGCGGTTGAGGCGCGCACCGGACACCTGCGCCCCTTCGTCGAGCGGCGCCAGCAGCCGTTCTAGCCAGTCGTCGTGGAGGGGGAAGGCGTCGACGTCGAGGGCGACGACGAACTCGGTATCCGCCAGGAGGACCCCCATGTCCATCGCCAGCTCGTGGCCGACGTTGACCGGCAGCTTCACGGCCTTGACGTCCTTGTGCTCGGCAAGGCGATCGCGCGACTGGTCGCTCGAGCCGTTGTCGACGACGATGATTCTGGTCGACTGCGGGCTGCGCCGCCGCACCACCTCGATCAGCACCTCGCAGTGCTCCCAGGAGTTCCAGTTGACGGTGACCACCGTTGCCGCCCCGGGGACCAACCGGCGGCGACGCGCTCGCGCCCGCAAAAGGGGCACGACGACCCACCAACCGATAGCGCGGACGAGGCGGCCGATCATCGGCGCTCCGCGATCGCGGCCTGTGCGGACTTCAGCTTCGCCCGCACCCGGTGCCCCTGCTCGGCGTGGCGGCTGGCGATCGACCGGTGGACCGCTGCCGTGAGCGCCGGCGAACCGGTCTCCGACCGGGCGCGAGCGTAGGCGCCGGCAAACAGCTCCGACGCCACCTCGGGATAGCCGGCGCGGGCGGTCGTCCGTGCCAGCCAGGTCGCCGAGTCCACTACCGCCCGCGTCACCTCGGCCCGGTCGACTCCCTCGGCGAGGAGGAAGTCTTCGTCGATCCGGGTCGCCCCCTCCAGCGGGTCCGGACGACCCTCGGCTCTGGCGCGCGCCGAGAGACGGACCGCCTCGGCATGGAGCGCCTGGTCCTCCTGCTTGTGAAGCGAGAGCTGGCGGGCGTGGATCCGGTACTTGACGATGGGCTGCGGGAGGTTGGCCAGCTTTCCCTGTTCGGAGAGGCGCATCCAGAGGTCGAGGTCCTCGGCGTGGTCGAGGTTCTCCCGATAGCCGCCGACGGCTTCGAAGGCCGTCCGCGACATCGCGATCGCGGAGTGCACGAAGGGGTTGCCGGTCGCCAGCGCCGTACGCAGCTCCAGGTCCTCCTGCGGGTAACGGGCCGTCGCGAAATCCTCTCCCTCTTCGTTGACGAGGAGGGCCTGGCCCCCGAGGAGAACCACGTCCGGGTGGTCCCGCATGAACTCGACCTGCGCCTGCAGGCGACCGCGCACGCAGACGTCGTCGGCGTCGAGCCTGGCGAAGAGCGGCGCGCGGCAGAGACGGAAGCCTCGGTTCAGCACCGTGGCGAGGTTGTCGCCCTCCTCCCGGTGGACGCGCACCCGCGGATCCCGTGCGGCGTAGTCGGCGAGGATCGAGGGCGTCGAGTCCGTCGAGCCGTCGTCGACGACCACCAGCTCGAGCTCCGAGAGCGGTTCCTCGAGGATGCTGTCGATTGCCTCCGCCAGGAAGGACTCGCCGTTGTGCACCGGCATCACCACGGAGATGGAGGGCGGCATCGCGGGGAGTCTAGGGCCGGGCCGGGCGGCCGGAGGGGAGGGAGCGGGACAGCTCCGAGGACCGGGTCAGGTTGCGGCCGAACGGCACCCGCAGCCTCGGCGGCAGCAGGGCGAAGGCGAGCGAGTTGAGCCTGGTGCGGAGCCCGATCCCGCGGGTGGACGCGAGCTCCAGGCAGCGGCGGCGGGCGCCGGGCTCGTCGGCAGCGATCGCGGCTTGGGCGGCGGCGAGGCGGGCGCGGCGACGCTGGGCCAGGAGCGAGCGTTCGAGGACGGGGCGCTCCTCGCTCCGCAGCCCCGGGTGTTCGAGGGCCTTCTCCATCAGGCGCACGCGGTCCCGCAGCGTCTGCGGCCGGGAATGAGTGAGGCTGCCGCTATTGATCCGGTAGACGGCCAGCGGCTCGTCCCAGAGCCCTGCGGAAGAACCGTCGAGGATCAGCCTCAGCACGCAGTCCCAGTCCTCACCGGTAGAGAAGGTCTCGTCGAAGCCGCCGATCTGGGACAGCCGCGACCGACGGAAGGCGGGCTGGACGACGAAGCAGCGCTCCAGCACCGTCGTCCGCTGGTCCCGCACCGGAAAGGGGTTGACCTCGCCGAAGCGCCCGGCACGGCGCCCCTCCCGCTCGAAATACAAGTCGGTGCAGAGGAGGTCGAGGTCCGGGCGCTCCTGCCCGAGCCGGCCCAGGGCGGCGAGTTTTCCTTCTAGGAGGACGTCGTCGGCGTCCCAGAAGAGGACGAAGTCGCCGGCAGCGACCCTCCAGCCGGCGTTGCGAGCGGCGGCCACCCCGCGGTGAGGGCGATGCACGACCGTCACGCGGTCGCCGAAGGGAGCGAGCGTGCGGTCGAGCTCATCGGTTGAGCCGTCGTCGGCGACGATCACCTCCAGCGGCGGCGGCTCCTGCGCCAGGATTGACTCGATCGCTTCGCCGATCGTCTCCGCTCCCTGGTAGACGGGGAGGACGACCGAGAAGGTCGGGGGGCGGGTGAGCGGCTCGACGGGGCTGGTGGGTGCCGGGGCCAGCACCGGCCCATCGGTCATGGTCTCGTTCCCAGCAGGCGCAGCAGCCGCCGGCGCAGCCAGGCGGGCCAGTTCGCCGTGCGGGCCTTGATCCTGACCGTGCGCGGGCCGTCGGCCGCGAGAATCTCGACCCGTGGCAGCGCATAGGGGTTCTCGTTCCTGCCAGTGGCGCCGGGGCGGACCGTGAAGGCGAGCTCGTAGCCGGCGTTCTTCACGGCCGCGGCCACCTCCGGGCTCCAGACGCCATATGGGTAGGCGAAGGCGACGGGCTCCGCGAGGCCGATCGAACGGAGGCGCTCCCTGGAGCCCAGGAGCTCCGCCTCGAGCTCGGCGGATTCGAGCTCCGTCAGCCGGCGATGGGTTGCTCCGTGCGACTGGATAGACACCCCGGCCTCGGCCAGCGACCGCAGCCCCTCCTCGTCGAGCAGTGGGAACCGGCCGTCTCGGCCGGGGCCGTCCCAGTCGTTGTTGCCGCCGATCTTGTCCGCGAGTGCGAAGAGCACGGCCGGGATGCCGCGGCTAGCGAGTAGGGGGGCTCCCTCGGTGAGGACGTTCTCGTAGCCGTCGTCGAAGGTAAGCAGGATCGCTCGCTTCGGCAGCTCGCCTTCGCCGCGAAGGGCGGCTCGCAGGCGGTCGAGATCGACGAACGACCAACCTGCGCTTCGCAGCGCATCGAGCTGGGCGGCAAAAAGCTTCGGAGGCACCCCGTATTCGGAGACCACTCCCTCGCCGGCGAGGTCGGCGATCGCGTGATAGCCGAGGACGACGACCCGACCGTTGGCCGTGGTGCCCTGCGCCTGGCTGAAGCCGCGCTGGAATTCCATCGTCTGCAGGCCGTAGAAGAGGCGGTAGGTGTGGAAGTCGAGCTTGCCGGCGCGGACTCGGTGGGCGGCGAGCGCTCGCAGCGGCCAGCTGAAGGCCCTGGGCAGGCGCCCGAGCAAGCCGAAGAAGATGCGGCTGCGACGGGTCCTGTACACGAGCCCCGCGTGCAGATCCTGGGTCAGCTCGGGGTGCTTGGAGCGCAGCTGCTGCGCCGATCGCCCCGTCTCCCTCGTCCGGCGCGTGTAGTCGCCAGGATCGACCGCATAGAACTGACGGGTGATCGCGGCCGGGTTGAAGACGAGCCGCAATCCCGCCCTCCCAACCCGGTAGCCGAAGTCGAGGTCCTCACCGCCGTAGAGCCCTTCCTGCGTGAAGCTGGCGTCGAAGCCGCCCAGCCGCTCAAAGTTGGCGCGGGAGATCGACATCTGGCCGGTATTCAGTTCGGTGATCGGAAGTTCCCCGGCGATCCCTTCAAGGCGGACCCGCCTCTTTTCGGCCCAGCGCCCGACGCCCTGGCTGAGCAGGTTGTCGGGGGAGTCGGGGTGCAGGGGCAGGTGCCCGAGGACCATGTCCGCCCCGTCTCGCAGCGAGCGGTCCTGCTCGGCGAGCATCTCGGGGTCCGCCTCCATGTCGTCGTCGAGGAAGACCAGGTACTCGCCGGTGGCGGCCGCGGCGCCGACGTTGCGCGCCACACTGGCGCCTTCGTTGGGGCGCGAGATCACGGTCAGCGGGAAGTTGACCTCGAGCACTCGCAGCGCCTCGGCCGTGCCGTCGCTCGACCCGTCGTCGACGACGACGACCTCGAAGTCGCGGAAAGACTGGCGGTTGAGCGCGGCCACGCTGCGACTGACGATCTCGCGCCGCTGGTAGGTCGGGATCACGATGCTGAAACGCACGCGGGCAAGCCTACGGAGAGCCGCCGTCGCCAATCCCTCCAGCCGACAAGCGCCTGACGGCGAGCCGGACCGCACCGTTCCATCAACGGATGAAGACGCCGGTTGCTGCTGCCCTCTTCGCACTGCTGGCGCTCGTCGCCTACGGCTACCACCTCGTCCACGGGGGCTTTTACACCGACGATTGGGCGAACGCGGCCAGTTACCACTTCGCCGATTCGCCGCGGTACTTCAACGCCGTCTCCGAGATCCACCAGGTGATCGGGGGGAGGCCGCTGATGGCGCTGCTGCTGCCGCTACCTCACGCGCTGCTGGGGCTCGATCCCACCCCGCACCTCGTCCTCGCGGTCCTGCTCGGGGTCGCGACCGCGGTCTGTCTGTTCGTCCTTCTCCGCACCCTCGAGATGCCTCCCGTCCACGCCTGGGCGATCGCCGCCTTAGCGCTGCTCTTCCCCTGGTCGGATTCGCTGCGGCTGTGGCCGGCGGCGAGCCTCAACACGATCTCCGTCTGCTTCTTCCTGGTCGGGCTGACGGTCGCCCTGCGCGGATTCGGGCACCAGGGCCGGCGGGGCACTGCGATGCACGCAGGAGCATCCTTCCTCTACCTGCTCAGCATCCTCACCTACGAGGTCACGGCCGCGGCCGCGCTGCTCGCCGGACTCCTCTACCTGGGGCGGGCGCCGCGGCAGGTGGTGCTGCGTGCCTGGCTGGCCGACGTTGCGGCGGTGATGGCGGGGCTCGTCTACTCGCTCACCGCGACCGTCAGCTCGCGCCACGTCGGCACGCTCTCCGAGCGGATCGGGGATCTGCCCGACTTCACCCATGACTTCCTCCTGCTCGTTGCCTCGGCGCTGCAGCCGTTCGGGACGATGGGCAGGCCGCTGCAGGCCCTGGTCCTGCTGATCGCCGCCGCGGTGGTCGTGGCCGCCCTGCTGCGGTTGCGCCGCGAAGACGACGCGGCGCTGCGCTTCTGGCTGCGCTGGATGGCGATCGGGTTGCTCGCGGTCGGCGCCGCCTACTTCATGTTCCTCGGCAGCCACCTGCACCCCTTGGATCCGGGCATCGACAACAGGATCAACGTCTTCGCGGGGATCGGCGTCTGCCTGCTCGTCTACGCGATCGTCGCCTGCGCGGCGCACCTCATCCTCGCCTCCCGTCCCGCCGCCACCGCGCTGGCGCTCGGCCTCGTCGCGGTGATCGCGATCGGCTACGGGACCCGACTCGCGAGCGACGAGGTCGACTGGGGGGACGCCGCCGACCGCCAGGCGGAAATCCTCGCGGGAGCCGAAACCGCGTTGGCCTCGCTGCCCCGGGGCAGCATCGTCCTCTCGTTCGGAGCGCCCGCCCAGTCAGCCCCCGGGGTGCCGGTCTTCAACCGTCCCTGGGACCTCGGCGGCGCGCTGGAGCTGCGCTCGGCGGGCGCGGTGACGAGTGCATATCCCGTCTACGAAGGGGTGTCAGTGAGCTGCGAGCGCCGGCTCGCGATCGACGGCGGTGGCGGCTACGGCCGCTTCGACCTCCCCTACCGCCGGCTGTACTTTGGCGACCTCGAAGCCGGCGTGACGCGGGTGGATTCGCCCACCGCCTGCGCAGCTGCCCTGCAGCACATGCAGCCAGGGCCGCTCGAAGAGCCCTAGTCCGGCAGCCGCCAGACGTGGTCGAGGGCGACGTCTCCTTCGAGCCCGCTGGTCGGCATCGGGCGGTCGCCGACGATGCCGGGCTCGACGTCGAAGAAGGCCGCGGCCTGCAGACCGTCCTGGATCTGCCGCCTCCCTTTGATCACGATGTCGAGGCGGTAGCGGCCGGGGAGCAGGGGCAGGGAGCTGAGATCGCACTCGATCCTCGGACCGAGGTCGGGCTCGCGCTCGTCCGCCGGGGAGGTGAACTCGCTGTCGAGGGTGGCCACCGGCTGGCCGATGCTGTTGACGATCGTGATCCGGCACTCCAGCATCGGCAGGAGCTCGGTCAGGGTCACCTCGATGTGGGCCGGCGCGCCGCCGACGACGACGTCGGGATGCCCGCTGCCCGCGTTGCGGATCGACACCCCGTTGATCCGGGTCTGATCCCAGGCGCGGCTGTCGCGATCCTCGCGCTCGGCCAGGTCCTCGGATGCGGATCGCTCCAGCGTCCGCAGGTAGGCGTCGATCGAGTCGTTCACCGGGGCGTCGGCGATCGGCTTGCCGCGCTCGAGCAGGATGCCGCGAGTGCACAGCGCCTGGATGATCGCCAGGTTGTGGGAGACGAAGACGACGGTGCGGCCCTCTTTCGCGACCTCGTTCATCTTCCCCAGCGACTTGCGCTGGAAGGCGGCGTCGCCGACCGCGAGGACCTCGTCGACGAGCAGGGTGTCCGGTTCGAGGTGGGCGGCGACCGCGAAGGCCAGCCGCACCGACATCCCGCTCGAGTAGCGCTTCACCGGCGTGTCGAGGAAGCGCTCGATCTCGGCGAACTCGACGATTTCGTCGAAGCGGGCGCGGATCTCGGCTTTCCTCATACCGAGGATCGAGCCGTTGAGGAAGATGTTCTCGCGGCCGGTCAGCTCGGGGTGGAAGCCGGTCCCGACCTCGAGCAACGAACCGACCCGGCCGGTGACGTCGGCATAGCCGGTGGAGGGCTCGGTGATCCGGGAGAGGATCTTCAGCAGCGTGCTCTTGCCGGCGCCGTTGTGGCCGATTAAGCCGACGACTTCGCCGGGCTCGATCTTCACCGAGAGGTCTTTCAGCGCCCAGAGGGTGTCCCCCTTTTGGCCGTTGCCGCCGCGCCGCAGCGGCCGGCGGGCGACCTCGACGATCGCCTCGCGCAGCGTCCCGTAGCCGCGGCGGCTGAGGCCAAGGGTGTAGCGCTTGCCCAGCTCGCTGGTCTCGATCGCGGTCGTCGCCATGCTCAGACGAAGTCGGCGAAGGCGCGCTCGACGCGGTCGAAGTAAGCGAGCCCGGCGGCGAACATCACCAGCGCCGCGACGGCGGAGACGCCGATCAGATCCCAGGGTGCGTTGCCGGTGCCGAGCGTCGCCCAGCGGAAGCCTTCGACGACGCCGACCATCGGGTTGATCGCCGAGAGCGTCCGCCAGGGCTCGTCGATGCTGCTGCTGGGGTAGACGACCGGGGTGATGAAGAGCCACATCTGGATCCCGAAGGGGACGACGTAGCGGACGTCGCGGTAGCGGACGTTAATCGCCGAAAGGGCGGCGCTGGTGCCGAGCGCCGCCGCTGCCGCGATCGCGATCAGCAGCGGCAGGGCGAGGATCGCGACCGAGGGCACGAAGCCCCAGGCGAAGACGATGATCAGCAGGATCACGAGCGAGATCCCGAGGTCGACGAAGCCGGCAGCGAGGACGCCCGCCGGCATGAAGATCCGCGGGAAGTAGATCTTCGAGACGAGGGCGGAGTTGGCGACGAGGCTGTCCGAGCCGAGCAAGAGCGCGTTGGCGAAGAAGGTCCACGGGACCAGCGCCGCGAGGCTGAAGAGGGGGTAGGGGAGCCCGTTCGAGGAGACCCCCGCGAGCTGCCCGAAGATCAGCGAGAAGACGACCATGAAGCCGATCGGCTGCAGCACCGCCCAGACGCCCCCGAGGGCCGTCTGGCGGTAGCGCACGGTGATGTCCCGCAGGGCGATCTGCCCCGCCAGGTCGCGGTAGCGCCACAACTCCCGCGGCGCCAGCACGCGGCTGAAGCCGCTGGTCGGCTGTAGGCGAATCGTCTCAGGGGGAGTTTCCACGGCTTTGAACATAAGTTGACATCGACAGGAGATGTCGCGACTGAACCCCCGCAGGCAAGCTGCCTTGCGTCCCGGCGGCCGGTTAACGTCCGCTCGCCGATGTCGCGCCCCTTCTTCACCGTCGTCATCACGACCTACAACCGCGAGCAGATCGTCCGCCGCGCAGTCGACAGCTGCCTCGAGCAGACGTTCGAGGATTTCGAGGTGGTCGTGGTCGACGACGCCTCCAGCGACGACACCGTCGCCGCGATCGAGGCCTACGAGGACCCGCGGGTGCGGGTCGTCGCCCACGAGCGCAACCGTGGCATCAACCCCGCCCGCCATACCGGCGCCGCCGCCGCGCAGGGCGAGTGGGTGGTCGTTGTAGACAGCGACTGGGAGCTCCTGCCGGACGCGTTGGAGCGCCTGCACGGGGCGATCGAGGCGCTGCCCGAGGGGGTGCGGGTGGTTCGCTTCCGTCTGCGCTGGGACGACGGCTCGGTGACGCCGCGCTTCGTCCCGGCCGAGCCCTACGGCTACGAGGGGCGAATCCGCTGGGCCGAGGAGGAGGGCGGCTACGACGCCGGGCGCTGCATAAAAGCCACGGTTTTCGAGGCCACCCCCTACTTCACCGATCGCCGCGGGGCGGTGGAGTCGCTCTTCGAGCTCGACCTCGCCAAGGCCGAGACGACCCTCTGCCTCGACGAGATACTTGGCCTCGAGCACAGCGATGCCCCCAACAGCTGGCTGCGCAGCACCTCGGCCGCCGAACTGCTGCCACGCCTGCGCAGGGAGGCGCCTGACATGCTCTGGATGGCGGAGACGACGCTCGCCCGCCACGGTGAGGCGCTGCGGCGCTGGGGGCCGAAGCAGTACGCGAACATGCAGCGGGTCGCCGCGGTGCAGGCATTCCTGCTCGGACGGCGGCGGCTCGGCTTGCGCCACGCGGTGGCCTCGTTGCGGTCGAGGCCGTTCGTGCCGCTGGCCTGGGTGACCCTGGTGCTGGGCCTGCTGGGACCGGGGGCCGTCGCCCGCGGCAACCTCGCCCAGCGGCGCTTGCAGGCGCGATTGACGAGTTAGCCCGCCCTGTAACCGGTTCATGAGTATCCGGTTCGCTCAGGCCTACTCCTCTTCTGTTCCTTTTGGTTGCTATAGGCCCATAGGGAACAGAAGAAGAAAGAGGTATTGATGACATCTGTTCCTTTGAATTCGTCATCTCCTAAATGAGACATGCCAATCCCCCTCACAAGACCATGCGATGCACCTGGCTGCCAGCTTGGCTGGCTGAAATGCAAGCGCTGCAGAGGTACTGGTCGGATCGAGCACCACGAGGCTTTCTCGCCGGGTTCCCTGGTCACGACGCCGTGCAGCTCTTGCCATGCCAGCGGTAGACAGAGATGCGCACGATGCAATGGGACCGGACGGATTTCGGCCTGATTCGCTAGCCGGCGGCGGCCTTGCCGGCGAACCGCTCCGGCAGCACCAGCGGCCGCAGGATCGTCGCTAGCAGGACCGCGGCGAGCAGGAACTGGCTCCCCGCCCAGATAAAGCCGACCCCTTCGATCCCCATGCTCGGCAGCAGCAGTGCGCTGCCGGCAAGCAGGATCGCGAACTGTACCCCTTGCACCGCCACCACCCACTGGCCCTTGTGCTCGATTCGCGCCACGCCGATCCCCAGGGCGACGATCACGTTCGGGAACGTGCCCAGCGCGAGCAGGCGCAGCAGCGACGTGCCGGCGTCGGCATAGGCCTGGCCGAAGATCAGCAGGGCTAGCGGAGCGACAAGCGCCGTCAATGCCGCCAGCGGCGCGACCAGCCGAATCGAGTGCGCCAGCGTCCGCCGCGTCAGCTGCCGCAGCTGCCCCATGTCCAGCGCCGCCTCGACGGTGAGCGAGGTGATGACGTTGATCGGGACCAGTTGCAGCGAGATGCAGATCAGCCAAGGAACGTAGAAGTAGGCGGCCTGGGCGGCGCTGACCTGGTTGGTGACCAGAATTGGCAGATACATGTTCCCGACCAGGGCGAAGAGGTTGCCGCCGTAGTTGCCGGCAGCCATCCGGATCACCTTGCTCCGGTCGAGTTCGCCGAAGGAGCGGTAGCGCGGCAGCAGGCGGCTGAAGATCAGGTAGTTGATGAGGATGATCGCCGGCAGCAGCGGCAGGTTCCAGGCGACGAAGGGGCCGGCGCTCGGCAGCAGCGCCGCCAGCCCGATCAGCAGCACCAGCTTCCCCAGCGCGTAGAGGGAGTTCTCGAGCGGGATCCAGCGCGCCGCCCGCAGGCCGGTGAGGACGCTGTCCTGAAGGGTGAAGACGGTCGTCGCCGCGGTCGCCAGGGTGAAGCCGACGAGCCAGCCCGGCTCCTGCAGGAAGTCGAGGGTGGGGGACCAGACGCTGCTCGTCGCCGCGACGATTGCGCCGAAGATCAGCGAGAGGACGATGGTCAGCGCGTAGCTGCTGACGACGAGGCGCCTGTCGGCGGTGCCGGCGATCGGCAGGTAGCGGACCAGCACGGCAGAGAGGCCGAGCGAGCAGACGCCGGAGACGAGCGTCATCGCCGAGATCGCGGCGGCGTTCTGCCCCACCTCGTGGGCGGAGTAGGAGTGGGCGGCGAGGGCCCAGAAGGCAACACCCAGCAAGCTGGTGATGCCGGTGCCGATGATCAGGTAGTAGCCGGTGCGGTAGAGCTGGTCGTCGAGGTGGCTGCGCAGCCTGCCGAGGCCGCGCGGCGCAGCCTCGGTCGGGGTCGAGCTCTCCACGGTTAGCGGGCTCCGCGCCGAGCGGATTCCCAGAGGACCTCGTCACGCCCCGCGAAGCTCCAGATCGATTTCGCCTCCGGGTGGCGGCGCGACCAGGCTTCGTCGCTGAGGACGAAGCGCGAGCGTGGGGGCTGTCTGTTGCCGTGGAACAAGGTCAACTTCGTCTTCGGCAGGAACCACTGGACGGTGTAGAGCCCGATCGTGTCGTAGTGGTCGAGGTCATAGGCGATCGTCCTTGCCCCCGCCGCTTCGACTACCGGTTCGGGGCTTTCCCACCCGGCAGGGTAGACGGCGCGCTGGGAGCTGCGGACCGGATTCCAGACACCGTAGGCGACGATGGGGACGAATAGGGCGAGCGTCGCCAGCCCGAGCAGCCGCTGCCCGCGCCCGGCGGCCCACAGCAGCAGCACGGCTCCGGCCAGAGCGACCAAGGCCGCTCCGATCAGGATCGCCGGCCCGAGCTGGACGGTGACGAAGGGGAGGGCGGAGATGTTCCAGCGGTTCGCCGCGTCGGGGTCGGAGGCGGTGGCCCGGATCAGGACCACGAGCGCCGTCAGCGCCCCGAAGCCGACCAGCGGCCAGGCCAGCCGCCGATCCACCAGGGTGTGCCGGTCTTTTGCCCCGCTATCCGAAGCAAAGGGCCGGAGCACCCGGCTGAGCGCCGCAAGGCCGAAGGCGATCAGGGCCGGCGCCACCACCTCGGTGTAGCGGCCGTAGATCAGCATGTCGGGACGGGTCCGTTCCGGGAAGGCGGCGGCCGAGATCAGCAGCAGCAGCGCGGTCAGCGCCAGCAGGATGCCGAGCACGGGCGCCGGCCGTTCGCCGGCGCTCTCGCTCCGCCGGCGCCCGAAGAAGTCCCAGGCCGCCGCAGCCGCCAGCCCGAAGGTCGCCACCAGCAGGTACCAGGTCTGTCCGACCAGGTTGGCCAGCGCGGTCCTGAAGCCGCCGAACCGGAAGAGTTCGTCCATCCGTTCGCTCAGTTCGTCGGGCGCCGAGCCGGCGTAGTTGTGGTCGATCAGGTAACTGTCGAGGAAGTGGACGCCGAGGAAGGCGAGGGCGATGACGACCAGCCCGATGCCCGCCGCGAGCGGTCGCAACCGCCGCCGCGCCGCCAACCAGATCAGCCCGGCGGCAGCCGCCACGACGGCGACGATCATCCGGTTGTGGACCGCCCACAGCGCTCCGGTCGCGGCGCCGAGGCCGACCGCCCAGGCGACTTCGTGCCCGCCGCGCCGAGTCGAGAGCACTCCGCCGAAGGCGATCAGCCAGACGACCACGAGCGGGAAGAGGGCGTTCTCGGACATCGCCACCTGAGAGAGGACCGTCAGCGCCGGATAGGCGGCCCCCGCCAGCGCCGCCCATAACGCCAGCGCGGGCCGCACGCCGCCGAACCGGGTCAGGAGCAGGTAGAGAAGGGGGAAGACCGAGGCGGCCAGCGCCGCGTTGAGGACGAGAATGAGGTGGTAGGCGACGCTCGGGTCAGAGGCCAGGCCAACCACCGGCGCGATCAGCAGCGAGTAGCCGCCGCGGTAGAAGGGAGCCTGTTCGAGCTGGCCGGCTATGCCCCCGGTCAGCACCCGCGCATTCGTCAGGTAGCCGATCTCGTCCGCCACCAACACCGGCCCCGTCCGGATCAGCGAAACGACCAACCGCACAGCGAACAGCACAAACGTGCCGGCCCAAAGCCGGTTCCGCAGCGACTGGTTCATCTACCCCTCCCAAACGCGAGAGGGAGATGCATTGTCAGGGCAAAGACGCCTAAGAGAGTGCGGTTAAGCGGCCCTTGCACGGTGTGTCTCAAGCGCCAGCTGGTAAGCCTGCTCGAACTGGGGCACGATTGCGGCGGGGCTGAACTTGGTCGCTTGTTGCTTCGCCCCGGCGCCCAGCCGCTCCCGCAGGCCGGCGTCTGAGATCAGCTTCTGCAGGGCGGCGGCGAGCGCCTCGCGGTCTTCCGGCGGCACCAGCAGGCCGGTCTCGCCGTCGATGACGATGTCGCGCAGGCCGCCCGTGGCGGTGGCGACAATCGGCTTGCCCGCCGCCGCGGCCTCGAGGGCGACCAGGCCGAAGGGCTCCGGCCAGAGCGAGGGGGCGACGCTGAAGAGCGAGCGTCGCAGCGCCTCGATCGCCAGCTCGTGCGGCCAGGTCCCCATCACGTGCACGCCCGGCCGGCTCGCCAGCTCGTCGATGTAGCAGCGGCCGATCAGGACCAGCGGCGGTGGATCGTCGAGCATCCGATGGGCCTCGGCCAGCTCCCAGACACCCTTGTCCTCGGTGACGTCGCCGAAATAGAGGAGGTAGGGCTCGTCAGGAAGCTGTGCCAGTCGCGGGTCCTCGCTCGACGCTTGGGGCAGCTCGCCGATGAAGTTGGGGATGACGCGGGAGACTTCGCCCTCGCCGATCCGGCAGAGCTCCTCGACGGTGGAGCTGACCGGCAGGAAGACGTCGACCGCGCGGCGCAGCCGTGGTCCAAAGGTACGGGTGCCGAAAGCAGCCACCAGCCCCTTCGTCACCCCGTAGTGCCGGCTGGCGCAGACCTGGCACTTGACCGGCGCCGGTCCCGAGCAGACGTGGTTCTTGCGCCGCAACCGCTTGGTCGCGCAGATCAGTCCGTAGTCGTGCAGGGAGAGGGCGAGGGCGCTGTGGGAGCTGTGCGCCAGCGGCAGGTAGGAGTGGACGAGCCAGTTGTGGGCGTGGACGATCTGCGGGCGCTCGCGCCGCAGCACCCGGCTCAGGTCGCGCACCGTCTCGGGGTCTGGCGCCGGCGGCGCGTGGCGCCGCTCGGTGTCCCGGTTGCTCCTCGTCACCCGGTAGCTGGTGCTGCGCAGCGGATGGACCCGCGCCCCGGCGACCTCGCCCGCCGGCAGGTCGCCCGGCTGCTGCAGAGTGGCGATCGAAACTTCATGGCCGCGGGCGAGCAGTTCGCGGCTCAGGTCCTCGACCACGCGCTCTTCGCCGCCGACGATCGGGGCGATGGATTGGGCGAGCATCATGATTCGCATGGCTGAAGACTGGCAGGGTGGGGGCGGTCGTCGTGTCAGAATCCGGCCGGTGCCGAGCTTGCCGCCCACCATCTCGGTCGTCGTCTGCGCCTATACGCGCGACCGTCTAGAGGTTCTAACCGAAGCCGTCGACTCCTTGCGGGCGCAGACGCTCCCGCCGCACGAGATCGTGCTGGTGATCGACCACGCCCCGGAGCTGCTGGACGAGGTGCGGGCGCTCTGGCCGGACCTGAAGATCGTCGCCAACCGCGAGCGCAAGGGTCTCTCGGGCGCCCGCAACAGCGGTGTCGCCGAGGCGACGGGAGAGGTCGTCGCCTTCCTCGACGACGACGCGATCGCCGCCTCCGACTGGCTGGCGCGCCTCGCCGCCGCCTACGCCGACCCCGACGTGTTGGGGGCGGGGGGGACGGTGCGCCCGCGCTGGGTCGAGGGCAAGCCGGGCTGGTTCCCACCCGAGTTCGACTGGGTCGTCGGCTGTACCCATTCCGGGATGCCCCAAGAGCTGGAACCGGTCCGCAACTTGGTCGGCGCCAACATGTCGTTCCGCCGTCAGCCACTGCTCGAGGTCGGCGGCTTCAGCCACGACCTCGGCAGAGTGGGGACGCTACCGGTCGGCTGCGAGGAGACCGACCTCAGCATCCGCGTCCACCAGCGCTGGCCTGAGGCGGAGATCCTCTACGACCCCGCCGCCGAGGTCGAACACGTGGTCCCGCCGGCGCGCGGCAAGCTCCGCTACTTCCTCGACCGCTGCCGCGCCGAGGGGCGCTCGAAGGCGATCCTCAGCGGCATGGTCGGGAGCGACGACGGCCTCTCCTCCGAGCGCACCTACGTCCGCCGCACGCTGCCGCTCGGCTTCTTCCGCGACCTCGGCGACGCCGCCAAGGGCGACGCTGGTGGCCTCGGCCGGGCGGCGATGATCTTTGTCGGCCTCGCCGCGACGACGGTGGACTACCTGCGCGTCCGCACCGGCATCGCCAAGCCGGACGAGACCGAGGCCGCCCACCCGAGCTCCAACGGCGGCGCGCCACGGGTGCTGATGGTGACCCCGCGCAGCCCGTTGGCGCAAGGCGGGGTGGAGCGCCATGTGCTCGAGGTGAGCACGCGGATGGCCGCCGCTGGCGTCCACGTCGAGGTGATCTGCACCGACCCCGACTCGAAGGACGAGAAGACCGAGGTCCATGAGGGCGTGCGCATCCGCACCCTGCGCGCCTGGCCCCGTGGCCGCGACTGGCACTTCGCGCCGGGAATCTGGCGGGAGATGGGAAAGGAGAAGTGGGATCTCGTCCACGTCCAGAGCTACCACACGCTCGTCGCCCCGCTGGCGATGCTGCGGGCGCTCACCCTGCGGATCCCTTACGTGGTCACCTTCCACGGCGGCGGTCACTCGCTGGAGCACCGCAACCGCGCCCGCCGAGTTCAGATGCGAATCCTGCGGCCGCTGCTGCGCCGCGCCGCCCGCCTGGTCGCGATCGCCCGCTTCGAGGTCGAGCAGTACGGGCAGCTGCTCGGCGTCCCACCCGAGCGGTTCGCCTTCATCCCCAACGGCACCGACCTCAGCTTCTCCGACGGCGACGTCGCCAGCACCGAGCCGGCGACGCCAACCCTGGCCTCGATCGGGCGGCTGGAGCGCTACAAGGGCCACCACCGCGTGCTCGAAGCCTTCCCCTTGGTCTTGGAGCAGGTGCCCGAGGCAAGGCTGCTGATCGTCGGCAAGGGCCCTTATGAAGACGAGCTGCGCAAGCAGGCTGTCGAGCTCGGTGTCGCCGACAGCGTCGAAGTCACCAGCGTCCCGCCGGGCGACCCGCGCGGGATGGCAGCCCTGCTGGGAGGCGTCTCGCTCGTCGTCCTGATGAGCGAGTTCGAGAGCCACCCGCTGGTCGCGCTGGAGGCGGCGGCGGCACGGCGGCGCCTCCTCGTCGCCGACGCCGGCGGCCTCTCCGAGATCGCCGCCGACGGCTTCGGACGCGGCATCCCGCTCGACTCGACGTCGCAGCAGATCGCCGCCGCGGCGGTCGAGGAGCTGGCGAAACCGCCACCGCAGCGCTCACCCAGCCTCACCTCCTGGGACGAATGCGCCGCCGCCTTGCTCGATCTCTACGGTTCGATACTTAAAATTGAGGAGCTACCCACCCGTATTACGTCCCCCGGGCGTACGCCGAGCGGACAAACGTCCGGCTCTCGCGGGTCGAAGTGAATCGCTAGGGGGAGCGGGTCGATGAGTGCGGGGCAATGGCTTCGCCTCGACTCCTCACCAAGACCCTCCTTCTGACCCTCGCTCTTGCGGCCATCTTCGCTCCGAGCGCGCTGGCGGCTGAAGGCATCTCTGCCGCCAAGGCTCTCGGTGGCAGCGGCAAGACCAGCACGGGGAGCAGCAGCCGCACCAAGACCAGTGGCACCGGCAATACGACCGGTACCACGAAGGAACAGCTCTCGATCACCACCGTCAAGCCGGGTAGCGGTCAGACGGTGTCCGGCAAGATCGACTGGGAAGTGGCGGTGCTGGTGGGTTCCCCGAGCAAGGTCGAATTCGCCGTCGACGGGTCCGCCAAGTTCAGCGACTCCAGCGCTCCCTACAGCGGCACCCTGGACACCACCGCGCTCGGCAACGGCAGCCACACCCTCACTGCCACGGCGTTCGGCCTGCGCGGGGTGAAGGCGACGACCAGCGTGACGGTGAAGGTGGCCAACACGGTTCCCACCCCCGAACCGGAACCCGAACCGACTCCGGAACCCAGCACCGGCTCGCCGATCTACTGGGGCGCGACGATCGGCACCCAGCTGACCGGCGGCCAGGCCCCGTGGGACATGAGCGCGGTCACCAAGTTCGAGGAAGAGACCAGCAAGAAGGTCTCCCTGGTCCAGTTCTTCCAGCCCTTCGCCAACTGCAATCCGAACTGCTCCTTCTACGGCTTTCCGGTCAGCCCGCTGGAAAACATCCGCCTGCACGGCTCGATCCCGGTCCTGAGTTGGAGCTCGCAGTCGATCCCCTCGACCAAGAGCGAGCCGGACTTCCAGCTCTCCGACGTAATTTCCGGCCGCTACGACTCCTACATTCGCGAATTCGCGACCAAGGCGAAGGCCTGGGGACACCCCTTCTTCCTCCGCTTCAACTGGGAGATGAACGGCAAGTGGTTCCCCTGGGACGAGGGCGTCAACGGTAACCAGCCGGGTGAATTCGTCACCGCCTGGCGCCACGTACACGACATCTTCAGCGAAGTCGGCGCGACCAACGCGACCTGGGTCTGGTGCCCGAACATCGAATTCAACGGCGGCACCCCGATCGCCTCGCAGTACCCCGGCGACGCTTACGTCGACTGGACCGGCCTCGACGGCTACAACCGCGGCACCAACCCGACCAACCCCGAAGGCTGGAAGAGCTTCGGCCAGGTCTACCGCTCCAGCTACAACTCGATCGTCGGCACGATCGCTCCCTCGAAGCCGATGATGATCGGCGAGGTCGCCTCGAGCGAGTACGGCGGCTCCAAGGCGGCCTGGATGAAGGACATGCTGGCGCGGATCCCGAGCGAATACCAGAAGATCAAGGCGCTGCTCTACTTCGACAAGTTCGACAGCAACATGGATTGGCCGCTGGAGACCTCGACCAGCGCCACCACTGCCTTCGCCGAAGGCATCCAGAGCTCGGCCTACGCCGGCAACACCTTCACCAGTCTCAGCGCTACCAAGGTCTTACCGCTCGGCTGATTGATGTTTTTCAACCCCACCTGGACATATGTCCAGGTGTCGGACGGTCACTGAAACAGATGGCCAGGGCGCCGATGGGCCTGTATGGCCAAAGGTTCTTCAAGCCATCTCCTCTTCCGGGTCATCTGGGCTGCCGCGGCGATCTTCGTCCTCAGCGCCGGCATCGCCTACGCGAGCTCGGGCAGTGGCGAGGCCGGTTTCCATAAGCACGCCAAGCTCAGCGACGCGAGGGCGCTGGGAGGCGTCAGCCGCTGCGTTCGCGCCCGCGCCAAGCGAGTCAACCCGGCAGGCGTCCGTCGCCGCTGTGGCCGTAAGCCGGCCGAAGCGAGCCGCGCCCCGCAGCCGCTCTACTGGGGCGCGACGATCGGCGACCACGTGACCGGCGAACAGGCCCCATGGGACATGGGCGCGGTCACCAAGTTCGAGGCGGAGACCGGCAAGTCCGCCTCGCTGGTCCAGTTCTTCCAGCCCTTCGCCAACTGCAATCCCAACTGCGACTTCTACGAGTTCCCGACCAACCCGATGGAAAGCATCCGCTCCCACGGCTCGATCCCGGTCCTGAGTTGGAGCTCGCAGTCGATCCCCTCCAGCCTCAACGAGCCCGACTTCCAGCTCGGCGACGTAATCGAAGGCCGCTACGACGAGTTCATCCACGAATTCGCTGAAGAAGCGAAGGCCTGGGGGCACCCCTTCTTCCTCCGCTTCAACTGGGAGATGAACGGCAGCTGGTTCCCCTGGGCCGAGGGCGTCAACGGCAACACCTCCGGCCAGTACGTCGCCGCCTGGCGCCACGTCCACGACATCTTCAACGCGGTTGGGGTGACCAACGTCTCCTGGGTCTGGTGCCCGTTCGTCGACCCGGCTGGCTCGATGACCGACCTCGCTTCGCTCTACCCCGGCGACGGCTACGTCGACTGGACCGGCCTCGACGGCTACAACTGGGGCACCAACCCCGCCGCGCCGCGCGGCTGGCGCAGCTTCGACCAGCTCTTCGCCGACAGCTACGCGCAGATCGCCGAAAAGGTCGCCCCCTCGAAGCCGCTGATGATCGCCGAGGTCGGCTCCAGCGAGCAGGGTGGCGACAAGGCCGCCTGGATCCGCGACGCGCTGTCCCGGGTTCCGGCCGCCTATCCACAGGTCCGGGCGCTGCTCTACTTCGACAAATTCGACGACAACATGGACTGGCCGATCGAGACCTCGGCCGGGGCCACCGGCGCCTTCGCCGAAGGGATCGGGCAGCCGGTCTACGTCGGCGCGAATTACGCCGGGCTTGCGGGCGGCGCAATCCAGCCGCCGAGCTGAGGCCGGTCCGGTTTGCCGCTGATGTCGTTCCCTACACTGGCTCCTCTGTTTGCGAGGGACCACTCTTGGCGTCCGTCCGGGGCGCGTCTATTGGTCGTGCTGCTCTTGGCGCTGCTCGGCTGCTACCTGCTACCTGCTGCCGGGAACGCGGCCGGGAAGCAGTCGGCCGCCAAGCAGGTGAAGCCGAAGCCGCTCTATTGGGGCGCCTGGATCAGCGACCCCGAAAGCGACCGCGACGCACCCTGGGACATGGCCCCGGTGGCCGAGTTCGAACAGCTGGTCGGCAAGGCAATGTCGCTGATCGAGTTCTCCTCCTCGTTCCAGGACTGCAGCCGGACCCCCTGCCGTCCCTACACCTTTCCCAATGAAGCGATGGACAACGTCCGCAGTCACGGCGCGATCCCGGTCTTCAGCTGGGGGTCGGAAGCCTCGCCGCGCGATTCGGCCGAACAGCCCGCCTTCACGTTGTCCAACCTGATCAACGGCACCTACGACGCCTACATCGCCCAGTTCGCCTCCGAAGCGAAGGCCTGGGGGCACCCCTTCTTCCTCCGCTTCAACTGGGAGATGAACGGCAGCTGGTTCCCCTGGTACGAGGGGGTCAACGGCAACTCCCCGGGCCAGTATGTCGCCGCCTGGCGCCACGTCCACGACATCTTCAGCACGGTCGGCGCGACCAACGCCACCTGGGTCTGGTGCCCCTACGCCGACACCGAAAAGCGACTGCGCAAGCAGCGCTTGAAGAGTCTCTACCCCGGCGACGCCTACGTCGACTGGACCTGCCTCGACGGCTACAACTGGGGCCAGAACCCGGTCAACCCGCGACCCTGGCGGAGCTTCTCGGAAATCTTCGACCCCGCCTACAAGCTGGTCACCCAGAAAATCGCCCCCCGCAAGCCGCTGATGCTGGGGGAGTTCGCCACCAGCCCCTACGGCGGCCACAAGGCGCTCTGGATCAAGCAGATGTTCGAAAACCTGCCGCGCAAGTACCCGCGGATCCGCGCCTTGGTCTACTTCAACACCGTCGATCGGACCGTCGACTGGCCCTTGCAGACCTCTCCCAACGCAGCCAAAGCGTTTGCCAAGGGAATTCACAAAGGGATCTACGCCAACAACCGCTTCGGCGAAATCGCGACCAGCCCGATTCCGCCGCCGCGCTGATCCTGGCGGCAGTTGCGTCCGTATCAAGGTCAACCGGATCGCCGCAGCGAATTTCCCCGGACCGGGTTTGAAACGCAGAGAGAAGAGATGAAGACCACCAACGGCAAAGACGAGCGCAACCGCGGGCCCTGGCTATTGCGAGCCGGCCTTGCCTGCCTGCTTGCCTGCTCGCTGCTGCTCGCCCCAGGAGCGGCGGTGGCGAAGAAGAAGCCGCCCGCCTCGCTCTACTGGGGGGCGCAGATCGGTGACCAGATGACCGGCGAAGCGGCCCCCTGGGACATGAACCCGGTCTTCACCTTTCAGCAGATCGCCGGTAAGGGGCTTTCGCTGATCGAGTTCGGCTCCCCGTTCTCCGAATGCGGCAGCAGCGGCTGCCTGCTGACGAAATTTCCCACCACACCGCTGGAAAACGTGAGGCGCTACGGCGCGATCCCCGTCTTCAGCTGGAGTTCGAGCCAGAGCCCGACTACGATCGACCAGCCTGACTACAACCTCAGCGCCATTGCCAGTGGACGCTGGGACAGCTACATCCGCGAATTCGCGCTGAAAGCAAAGGAATGGGGCCACCCCTTCTTCCTTCGCTTCGACTGGGAGATGAACGGCTTCTGGTTCCCCTGGAACGAGGGCATCAACGGCAACACCCCGGGCCAGTTCGTCGCCGCCTGGCGCCACGTGCACGACATCTTCACCCAGGTGGGGGCGACCAACGCCACCTGGGTCTGGTGCCCCAACGTCGACCTCTTCGGCACCCTGACCCCGATGGGGGAGCTCTATCCCGGCGACGCCTACGTCGACTGGACCGGCCTCGACGGCTTCAACTGGGGCAAGCGGCGTGGCTCCCCCGGCTGGCAGAGCTTCAACCAAGTCTTCCACCGTAGCTACAAGCGGATCGTCACCAAGGTTGCTCCCGACAAGCCGATGATGCTGGCCGAGGTCGCTTCCAGCAACAAGGGCGGCAGTAAGCCCGCTTGGATCAAGAACATGTATGCCCTCCTCCGCCACCGCTACCGCAAGGTCCGCGCCGTGATTTGGTACGACGTCGATGACCGCGACACCAACTGGCCGATCGAGCGCCGCAAGCAGGACAGCAACGCCTTCCGCACCGCGGTCAAGCCCGGCGCCTTCAGCCCCAACCTCTACGGCGGCATCACCAGCAGCCCGATCAACCCGCCTCAGCGCTAGGGGGGCTAACCCGCGTTCTCAGTCGGCCGCGGCTTCGAGGTCCTCGAGGTCGGCGAGGTCACGGGTTCGGCCCGCGGCTCGCTTCATCGTCTTCAGGTCGTCGAGTGAGCAGACGGCGACAGCGACGCCGAGGATCTCCGCCTGGCTGGACCGAGTCCGCAGCTCCTCGTAGCCCGGGACGCCCTCCAAGCCTTGGACGATGTCGAGTCGACCAAGGTCGGTCTCGATAGCCACCTGTTCGCCGCTTGAGAGGGCAGAGGCGATTGAGATTGGGGTGCCGAGGAAGGCTTCGCCTTGCTGGATGTGTCCACCTGCGGCAACTGCGACCTCGGCGACTCGCTTGAGGTTGTCGATGTCGGGTGCAACCACGACATCGACGTCCTTGGTGCCACGGACGACGCCCCAGGCACCGACGGCCAATCCACCGACGACCACGAATTGCGCGTCGGCTGCCACCAGGCGGCGGAGCAGCTCGTCAAAGGCTGGCTCGGTCAAGTGCGCCGAGCGGCGCCCGCAAACCGCATCAGCTTGTGGCTGAGGGCAATGGTTTCCGTGAGGTTCACGCTCATCGGCCGCTGTGCGTCTTCGCGTAGGCGTTGGACCCGCACTACCTCGGCTTTGTCGGCGGCTGACATCGGAGCGTTCTGGCGTCTCTCCATCAAGAGCGATGCTAACGGTGCTTGATGTGGCAATGGGATGGAGTAGGTTCGTCGCATGGGCGACTTCAGCGCTCCCTCCGACCTCGTCTACAACAGTGGCCGCATCGCCGACCCCCAGGGCTTCGCCCGTGACGCCGGCGCCGCTTCGTGGCTGTACTTGTGCGGCGAGGAGTTCGCGGCGATGGAGGGCGGGATGTCCTACGAGAGCGTGCAGGCGGCGGTTCCAGACTCCGCAAACGTCGTCTCCGATCCACCTCGGGTTCTCGACATGGACCTGGCCAGGCAGCAGGTTGAGGCGCTCGACCGGTTACCGCGGCCGACGCTCGTCACCTGTCGGATGGGGCCTCGCTCCTCGGCGCTCGTCTACCTATACGCCGGCCTCAAGTCCGGCGCCCCGGCAAACGCGGTGATCCAGCGGGCCGAGGCCGACGGCGCCCCCTTCGCCGGCAACGACGAGCTCGAGGCGTGGGTGGCGCAGGGTCTCGAGGAGCTCTCCTGAGTTAGTCCGGCCGCTCGAGACGAGCAAGGAGCTCTGGCAGCGGCACGCTCAGCGCCCGGGCGATCCGCCTCAGGTCTCCCCAGGTCGGTTCCAGCTGGCCCACCTCGATTGCGGCGACCTCCCGCTCGTCGAGCTCCGCCCGGGCACCCAGTTCCTCCTGACTCAGTTTCGCCTGCTCCCGCAGTTCTGCGATCAAGGCGCCCAGCGCTACGTTGGGATCGAGATCCTGGTCTGTTCGGGGTTTCCCCTCGCTCATTGCCGCCGAGGCTAACGACACAGGCGGGGGAGAAGAGTGCAATGCAGATTCATCCACCGCTTAGGCAGCAGCGAAACAATGGCGACCTCCACCGCAAGGGCGCCGGCTTGAGCCGACACGCTCGTTCAGGCCGCGGCGCTGGCGCGCTGCTGCTCGGCGACCTCGGCCCGGGCGGCGCTGGGGTGCTCGGGGCGGAGGCTGCGACGGCGTCGTGCCTCGCGGAAGATCGTGCCGAGAACGCGGAAGCCGTCGCGGAAGGTCTTCAGGTTGCTCTCGCCGTGCATCCGCTCTTTCTCGTAGCTCGGAACCTCGGTGATCTTCATCCCGGCGGAGGCCATCCGCAGGTTGATCAGCGTCTCCACCTCGAAGCCGGGGACGTCGAGCGAGATGAAGGGGAGGCAGCGGGCCCAGAAGGCGTTGTAGCCGTAGCAGAGGTCGGTGAAGCGGGTGCCGTGCAGCATGTTGGCGGTGCCGCTGAGGACGGTGTTGCCGAGGCTGCGCAGTTTGGTGATGTCGGCGCTACCGCCGCCGTCCATGTAGCGGGAGCCCTTGGCGAAGTCGGCGCCGGCCTCGAGGGCGGCGACGAAGTGGGTGATCTCGGCCGGGTCGGCGGAGCCGTCGGCGTCAAGCATCACCACCAGGTTGCCGGTGACGGCGGCAAAGCCGGTGCGGAAGGCATCGCCCTTGCCGCGGCCACTTTGGCTGGTGACGCGGATGCTCGGGTACGCCGCGCGGGCGGCCTCGATCGTGTTGTCGCTCGAGTTGCCGTCGACGAGGATCACCTCGTGTAGGTCCTCGGGCAGTTCGCCCAGCACCTGGCCGATGTTCTTCTCCTCGTTCATCGCCGGCACGACGACGCTGACTTTGGTCTTGCGGTTGCGGCGGTCGGGGCCTTTGTAGGGGACCGAACTGCGGGCGCCCAGCGCGTCGACCTCGATCAGCGGCACGCCGCCGACCCGGCTCGCGGTGATCGACTGCGCCTCGAGCAGGTCGAGCGGGCGCGGCAGCAGGCTGACCGGTACGCCGATTGATTTGAAGGCGCGCATCAGCTCCAGCAGTCCTTCGTCGTCGGCGTGCTGGGTGGAGATCACGACCCGATCGGCGTGGTAGCGCTCGACCACCTCGAGGGCGGCGACGCGGCCGGCACTGCCGGGGTCTTTTTCAGCCGGCGGCACGGTGCCGACGACGCTGGCGTATTTCTTCAGCGGCGCGTAGGCACGGAGGCGATCGGCGGTGTCCTCGTCGCCGACCAGAACCCAACGCTCCTGCGGGTTGAGGCGCTCCAGGTAAGGGGCGAGTAGGGCACGGCAGGTGCTGTCAAGGGCAATGAACCCGATCCAGAGTCCCAGCTGTTCGATGCCGCCAAGGGGGGTGAGGAGGGAAGAGGTCCAGGCGAAGACGGCCGCGACCAGAAAACGGATGACCGGCCAGCCGGCCCCACCTTCGGCACCGCGCTCGGACTGGGCGCCGTAGACGCCGAGCAGCAGGTAGGCGCCGACCAGGATCGCCGGGGCGATCGGGAAGGCGGGGAGGAAGGCGACCCCCGCGATCGCGGCGACGGCCGCCAGGACGAGGGAGGAGGAGACGAAGTCGATTGCGGGGAGGAACCAAAGTGCCGGCCCGCGCCGGACCATCGGCATCGCGCCGAGGGTGGGCCGATCCTGGACTAGGGCTTCGCGGGAGCTGGCCTGGGGTTGGAAGCGGCGATCGAGGGGAAGATCAGAAGAAGAGTGCATTGGCTTTAGGCACAGGGGGATTGGACTGGGACTTAGATGTAAGGCGGTAGGTGGAGGATGGTTGCGGTCATCAGATCCATCTCCGTATCGGCAGGCTCTTCGGATCACATGAGCCACTGCAACCGGGGGAGCGTCTCCCCGCAGATTACGGGAAAGTAAAAAGGAAAAATTCGTTTTTCCTAATAGGCGACGGGGCCTTTGCAAACCCGCCCTATTACTGAGCAGACTGCTTACTGACTACTTGTAAGTCTGGGGTGACTATTTGTACGACTCGGCCAGCTCCGGGTCCTTCGCGGCCAGCATTTCCGCCAGCTCGACCATCACCTTGCACTGCTTCCAGGTGGCGTCGTCTTGCATCTTGCCGTCGATCATGTGGACGCCGCGGCCGTCGGGAATCGCCTCGATTACCTTCTTGGCGAACTTGACCTCGTCCGGCGGCGGGCTGAAGACCTTCTTCGCGATGCCGATCTGGACCGGGTGTAGCGACCAGGCGCCGACGCAGCCCATCAGGAAGGCGGCGCGGAACTGGGTCTCGCAGCCTGCCGTGTCCTTGATGTCGCCGAAGGGCCCGTAGAAGGGGAGGATGCCGGCGGAGGTGCAGGCGTCGACCATGCGGGCGATCGAGTAGTGCCAAAGGTCCTGCTGGGCGCTGACGCGGTCGGCCTCGGGGTTCTCCGGGTCGGCCGGGTCCTCCATCACCCGGTAGCCCGGGTGGCCGCCGCCGACGCGGGTCGTCTTCATCCGGCGGGCCGCGGCGAGGTCGGCCGGGCCGAAGCTCATTCCCTGCATGCGCGGGCTGGCGTTGGCGATCTCCTCCAGGTTGACGACGCCCTGCGGGGTCTCGAGGATCGCGTGGACGAGGATCGGCCGCTCCAGTCCGGCCTTGGCCTCGAGCTGGGCGAGCAGGCGGTCGACGTAGTGGATGTCCCAGGCGCCCTCGACCTTAGGCACCATCACCGTCTCGAGCTGGTCGCCGATCTCGCTCACCAACTGGGTCAGGTCGTCGAGCACCCAAGGGCTCTCCAGCGCGTTGACCCGGGTCCAGAGCGAGGTTTGGCCGAAGTCGTTCTCCTTGGCGGCGCGGATCAGGCCCTCGCGGGCGGCCTCCTTGCGGTCGACCGGGACCGCGTCCTCGAGATTGCCGAGGAGGATGTCGGTTTTGGCCGCGATGTCGCCGGCCTTGGCGACCATCTTCTCGTTCGAGAAGTCGAGGAAGTGGATCATCCGCGAGGGCTTGACGGGGATCTCGCGGAGCGGCTCCGGGGCGCCGATCGCCTGCGGCAGGAAGAAGTCTCTGGGGTGTCTCAACGTGCTCCTCGGGTCTTTGTTCTGGGAAGGGCGGGCGTAAATCTAGTCAGAGCGCGAGTTTGCCGCCTCCCGCAAGCATAAATTCCCGCTATCGCCGCAGAAGAGCGAGACACGACGCAGGACTGGGTGGTGCCGCGCGGCAGCGTGCCGCTGGTCGGCGAGCTGGAGGCGCGAATCGACGAGGCGCTGGTGATCGCCAGGGCCTCGGAGGACGGTGTGCGCGAGGTGGGGGAGATGGCGCTTGATGCGGCGCGGCAGGCTCGGCGGGCGGCTGAGGCGGCTGAGAAGAGCGCGGAGGCTGCGGTTGAGGCGAGGGACAAAGCGTCCCGGCCAGCGGGTCCTGTCGCGGCAGGGGACCCACCGCCCCTTCCGGTAGCTAAAGCTTCCTCAGGGGCGGTACCCCCTACCGCGCCACCCGCTGGAGGGGGCGTGGCTCCGCCGGCTCAGCCGCGGTTCGAGGTGCGGTTTCGCAGCTTTACCGAGCGAGCTGACCGGGTTTCTGCGCGGTTGCAGAAGATCGGGGCCCATTCGGGTCACTCGGCAGGCCCCAGCGTTGGCGCAATGCGGCTGCGAGGCGATCGCTGAGAGCGCCGCAGCCGGCTAGGGGTTGACCGTCGAGTTCTGAGGCGGGCTCGATGCCTCGGATCGAGCCGGTTAGGAAGGTCTCTTCGGCGGTGAATAGGTCTTCGGGCGCAATTGGTTTTTCGCCCGTCTCGATTCCTTCCTCTGCTGCAACTGCCAAGACTGCGGCGCGGGTGGTGCCGGGGAGGAGGCGGGTGTCTAGGGGGGGCGTGAAGAGAGTGTCGGCGCGGACGGCGAAGACGTTGGCCCAGCCGGCCTCCAGGACTTCTCCTTCGTCGACGATCAGAACGCCGGACTGATCGGGGGCGGGGCGATTGATTCCTGGTCGATCGACCCACTTGTGAGTACCGAGGCCACCGGACAGGAGATGACTGTGGAGCTTCACGCCGCGGGTTGGGAAGACGGTCTCCGGATCGACCCCACCAGCAAGTAGGTCGATCCGGAGACCGTCTTCTACGGGAGCGATCGTGCAACGAAGGCGACCGAGTGCGATGCCCTCTGCTGCTTTCCGAAGTTCACTCTCTGTCTCTGGTGGCAGCGCGTGGGAATAAATCGCCTCCAGGCTCTGTGCCAAGCGATGGAGGTGTGCTTTCAACTCGACCGGCTTGCCCTCGACCACGAGCAAGGTCTCGAAGATGCCCCGGGTGCGGTCGGGGTGGCGGCGATTGGTCATCGGGCGGATATCTTGCCGACGCGGCCCGCTTCATGCAGACGCTGCTGATCGACAACCACGATTCGTTCACCTACAACCTCTTCCAGCTGCTGGCGGAGGTGAATGGGTCCGAGCCGATCCTGGTCCGCAACGACGAGGCGACCTGGGATGAGCTGGCGCGGTTGGATTTCGACAACGTCGTCATCTCTCCCGGGCCGGGACGCCCGGACGTGGCGAGTGACTTCGGCGTCTGCACCGAAGCGATCCGCCACTGCGAGAGGCCCCTGCTCGGCGTCTGCCTCGGCCATCAGGGGATCGGTTGGGTGGAGGGGGGGAGGGTGGGGCGCGCGCCGGAGCCGATGCACGGCCGCGTCGTCGAGATCAAACACGACGGCTCGCCGCTCTTCGCCGGCATCCCCAGCCCTTTCCGCGCCACCCGCTACCACTCGCTCGCCCTCACGCACCCGCTGTCCCCCTCGCTGCGCGAGATCGCCAGCTGCGACGGCGTCCCGATGGCGCTCGAACACCGGACCCGCCCCCAATGGGGCGTTCAGTTCCACCCCGAGTCGATCGCCACTGACCACGGCAAGCGCATCTTGGAGAACTTCCGCGACCTCACTTCGCCCTCGTCTTTGAAGAGTGTCGACTTTGTAAGGCATAGCCATACAAAGTCGACATGCCCCGCTGGGGTGGGGCTGGCGGTGCACCGCCTCGATGCGCTCCCGAACCCCGAGGCCGCCTTCGTCTCCCTCTACGGCGAGAGCGAGCACGTCTTTTGGCTCGACAGCAGCCGCCCAGGAGAGCGAGCCCGCTTCTCGTTCATGGGCGACGCTTCGGGTCCCCTCGCCGAGGTCATCACTTACGACCATGGCCGTCACAACTTGGACAACTCAATATTTGGACACCTCAAAAATCGAGCTGCTCAACTACGTCCCGCCGAGCCGCCGGACCTTCCCTTCGAGTTCGACTGCGGCTTCGTCGGTTACCTCGGCTACGAGCTGAAGGCCGAGTGCGGCCACGGCTCAACTCACGAGTCCGAGCTTCCCGACGCCTGCTTTCTCCTCGCCGACCGCCTGATCGCTTTCGACCACGAGGAGAGCTGCACTTACCTGCTGTGTCTACATGAGCTGGGTAAGGAGGGAGAAGCTGAGAAGTGGCTCTCGGAGACGGCCACTCACCTTGCGTCCCTCGCGGCGGTCCCTGTCGGGGAGTCGGGTGAGTCTCGCCGGACGCTCCCCATTGTTGTCCGCCGAGAATCACCCGACTCCCCCCTCAGCGCCCCGTCCCTAGCCCGTCCCAAGGAGCAGTACCTGAAGGACGTGGAGACCTCTCTCGACCACCTTCTCGCCGGCGACAGCTATGAGATATGCCTGACCAACCAGCTCAGTGCGGAGACCGACGTCGACCCCCTCGACCTCTACCGCGCGCTCCGTCGTGCCAACCCCGCGCCGTTCGCTGCGTACATGAAGTTCGGCGACCTCGCCGTTCTCAGCTCATCCCCCGAGCGCTTCCTCAGCGTCAGCCACGACGGCAGCGCCGAAGCTCGGCCGATCAAGGGGACCAGCCGCCGCGGCGCCACCCAGGACGAAGACGCCACCCTCGCCACCGCCCTCGCCGCCGACGAGAAGAACCGGGCCGAGAACCTGATGATCGTCGACCTCCTGCGCAACGACCTCGGGCAGGTTTGCGAGGTCGGCTCGGTCGCGGTCCCGCAAATGATGGAGGTCGAGTCCTACGAGACCGTCCACCAGCTCGTCTCCGCGGTTCGGGGCCACCTGCGCCCTGACGCCACCGCCGTCGATGCCGTCCGCGCCTGCTTCCCGCCCGGCTCGATGACAGGCGCCCCGAAGCCCCGCACCACCGAGATCCTCGATCGGCTCGAGGGCGCCCCCCGCGGCGTCTACTCCGGCGCGATCGGCTGGTTCGGCCTCGGCGGCGCCGCCGACCTCGCGGTCGCGATCCGCACCATCGTCCTCGCCGACGGCCGCGCCACGATCGGCGCCGGTGGCGCGGTCGTCCTCCAGTCCGATCCCGAGCGCGAGTACGAGGAGATGCTGCTCAAGGCGGCGGCGTCGCTCCGTGCCATCGACCCCGAGGCCGACCCCGCGTCTATATCCTTGGCTCTCGAAAGCGCCGCCGCAGGCGCGCCCCGATAGCCCAACCCGGACACCCAACCACTTCACGAGCAGGAGCCATGGCCGTAGACACCGCCGCGTATCGCGATATGACCGACGAGCAGGAAGCCATCGTCGAAATGGTCCGCCAGTTCGCCGACGAGCAGATCATCCCCAACGCCGAGCATTACGACCACGAGGATTCCTTCCCGGAGCCGATCGTCGAGCAGATGAAAGAGCTCGGCCTCTTCGGGGTCACGATTCCCGAGGAGTACGGCGGCATGGGCCTCGACCTGACGACCTACGCGATGATCGTCGAAGAGCTCTCGCGCGGCTGGATCTCGATCTCCGGCGTCGTCAACACCCACTTCATCGGCTCCTACCTGCTGATGAAGTTCGGCACTGACGAGCAGAAGGAGTACTTCCTGCCGAAGATGGCGACCGGCGAGATCCGCGCCGCCTTCTCGCTCTCCGAGCCCGAGGTCGGCTCCGACGTCCAAGGCATCAAGGCCACCGCCAAGAAGGCCGACGACGGCAACTGGGAGCTGAACGGCCAGAAGATGTGGGTGACCAACGGCCTCGGCTCCAGCGTCGTCTTCGTGCTGATGAAGACCGACACCAAGGCTGACCCGCCCTACAAGGGGATGACCTGCTTCATCACCGAGAAGGAGGCCTGGAAGGAAACCAACGAGGGCGATTTCAAGGGCCTCGACGTGCCGCCCAAGATCAAGAAGATGGGCTACAAGGGCGTCGAGTCGACCGAGCTCGTCTACGACGGCTACAAGTGCCCGCCCGAGCGCGTTCTCGGTGGCGAGGAGGGCGGCGTCGGCCAGGGCTTCATCCAGATGATGGATGCGCTCGAGGTCGGACGCGTCAATGTCGCCGCCCGCGGCGTCGGCATCGCCCAGCGGGCGCTGGAGCTGGCCCTTCGCTACAGCCAAGAACGGAAGACCTTCGGCAAGACGATCTCCAACCACCAGGCGATCCAGTTCAAGCTCGCCGACATGGCGACCCAGATCGAGGCCGCCCGTCTCGTCACCCGCAAAGCGGCGCGGATGAAGGACGCCGGCGAGCGCTCCGACCTCGAGGCCGGCATGGCCAAGCTCCTCGCCTCGGAGACCGGCAAGTACTGCGTCGAGGAAAGCTTCCGCATCCACGGCGGCTATGGCTACTCGAAGGAGTACGAGATCGAGCGCCTCTACCGCGACGCGCCGCTGCTGCTGATCGGCGAGGGAACCTCCGAGATCCAGCGCATGGTGATCGGCAAGAAGCTCCTACAGCGCCACAAGATTTGATCGAGCGGAGCATCTGACATGGCATCGACTTCGGACCTGATCCGCACCGCCGTCGAGCGGTTCCAGGCCGAAGTCCCCGCCCTGCAGAAACTTAAGCTGGTCTTCGGCCTCGAGCTGAAAGCCAGACACGACATTCAGCTCTACCGGGTCGAGCTGCCCGGCCCGAAGATCACGAAGGACCTGGCCCAGGACGAGCGGATCCTGGTCGAAGTCGACCGCCCCCAATTCAACGAACTGGCCGAGAAAGGGACGCTGAAAAGCTACCGCCGCGCGGTCGAGACCGGCCACATCAAGGCGAACGGCGACTCCAACGTGATCAAGCTGATCGCCCAGGTCGTGGAAAAACAAGAGGAACGGAACCGGCTGAAGAAAGTGCACTAGAGGCGGACGAGGTTGTCCGCCTCGATCTCGCGGGTGACGCCGCGGAAGTCGATTACCAGCGGTGCTGCGGCGACGACCGCCTCGTAGTCGACGTCGGGGTGGGCGGTGACGATCGCGGCGAGGTCGCACTCGCGCAGGGCGCCCTCGAGCTCGACCGAGGCGAGCCCGTGTCCCGGCAGCTCCGGGACGAAGGAGTCGTGGTAGGAGACCTCGGCGCCGAGGTCCTGCAGGCGGCCGACGATCTTCAGCGCCGGCGATTCGCGGGTGTCGCCGACGCCGCCCTTGTAGCTGACGCCCAAGATCAGGACGCGGGAGCCGTTGACGGGCTTGCGCACCCCGTTCAGCGCCCGCTCGATCCGTTCCACGCAGAAGCTCGGCTGCGCCTGGTTCACTTTCCCCGCCAGCTCGATGAACTCCGGGTAGAAGTCGAGCTGGCGCGCCCGGAAGGCGAGGTAGAAGGGGTCGACCGGCAGGCAGTGGCCGCCCATTCCCGGCCCGGGGTCGAAGCGCATGAAGCCGAACGGCTTGCTGGCGGCGGCCTCGATCACCTCCCAGACGTCGATCTCCAGTCGATCGCAGAGCTGGGAGAGCTCGTTCACGAGAGCGATATTCACCGAGCGGAAGATGTTCTCGAGCAGCTTCGAGAGCTCGGCCGCCTCGGGGCTGGAGAGGACGATCACGGTGTCGCAGATCTCCGCGTACAGGGCGCGGGCGCGCTCGGTCGAGGCCTCGGTGACCCCGCCGACCAGCTTCGGCGTCGTCCGCACGGTGTAGTCGGTGCGCCCCGGATCGATCCGCTCCGGCGAGAAGGCGAGGTGGAAGTCGCTGCCGGCGGTGAGGCCGGAAGTCTCGAGGATGGGGAGAAGGCGGTCGCGCGTCGTCCCCGGGTAGGTGGTCGACTCGAGCACGACCAGCTGGCCGCTGCGCAGCACCTGCGCCAGCGCCGTCGCCGAGGCCTCGAGCGGTCCGAGGTCGGGCTCGCGCGAGTCGCTGAGCGGCGTCGGCACGCAGAGGATCACCGCGTCGCATCCGGCCAGCTCGCCGTAGTCGCCCGTCGCCCGCAGCTTCTCCGCCAGCGGCGCCAGCGAGGAGCTCGGCACGTCCTCGATGTAGCTGCGGCCGGCGTTCAGCGCCTCGACCTTCGCCTCGTCGACGTCCAGGCCGACCACCTCACAGCCCGCTTCGGCGAAGGCGACGGCTAGCGGCAAGCCCACATAGCCGAGCCCGATGATCCCGATCTGCATCGCGCGCAGTCTAGGTGGATAATCGGCTGGCCTTGCACTGGGAGAGGGTGAAAACGCTGCTTGTGGCGGCCGTGTCGGTTCTTGCCGTCGCATCTTTCGCGGCATCCACGACCGCCGCGGCCGAACCACCGGTGACCGCTGCGGCCGAATCGCTGCGCACGGCCTGGTACCCGGACGAGCCGCAGCTGACGCCGCAGCTGCTCGAAGAAGAAGGGGGCTTCGCGCAGAACTTCGAAGTCCCGGTGCAGGGGCAGATCTATGCCCAGCCGCTGGTCTCCGCCGGGACCCTGTTCGTCGCCACCGAGGACGACCGGATCTACGGCATCGACGCTCACACCGGCGAACTGCGCTGGGAACGCAAAATCGGCACCCCCTGGAACTCAGAAGACATCGGTTGCGAGGACCTCGCACCGCACGTCGGCGTCACCGGAACGCCGGTGATCGATCCGAACACGAACACCGCCTACTTCTTCGCCAAGAGCTACGAAGGCGAAGAAGAATCGGGTCCCGCTGTCTGGAAGATGCACGCCGTCGATCTCGCCACCGGCGAAGCCCGAGCCGGCTTCCCGGTCACGATCGCAGGCGAAGCCGAAAACCTGCTGGCCACCACCTTTAACCCCACCTACCAGCTACAGCGGCCGGCGCTGTTGCTGATGAACGGCGTCGTATATGCGGGCTTCGGCGGCCACTGCGACATCTCGCCCTTCCATGGCTGGATCGTCGGCGTCTCCACCTCGGGACAGATCAAGACGATGTGGGCGACGACCGAAGAACCCCACGACGGGGCCGCGGTCTGGATGGGGGGCGGCGGCATCGCTTCCGACCGAGAAGGGCAGATCCTCTTTGCCACCGGCAACTCCTGGTCGCCGAACAAGGGACCCGGTAACCAGCCGCATGAAGGCCACCTCGGGGACTCGGTGATTCGGGCGCAGGTGGAACCCGGTGGCACCCTCAAGCCCAAGGATTTCTTCGCCCCTTACAACAGCGTCGAACTCGACCTCGAAGACCTTGACCTCGGCTCGGGTGCGCCGCTCTCGCTGCCCTCTCCCTACTTCGGGACCGAAGGCCTGCCCCACCTTCTGGTCCAGGTCGGCAAAGCGGGCCTCGTCTACCTGTTGGACCGCGACAACCTCGGCGGGATGAAACAGGGCCCGGAAGAAAAAAACGCCGACCTGGGGGAGACCCAGCTCCAGAACGGGGTCTGGGGGTCGCTGGCGACCTGGCCCGGTGACGGCGGCTACGTCTACGTGCCCGCTTCGGGCGAGGAACCGGGGAATGGGGCGCTCGAAATCCTCAAGTACGAAGTCGGCACCCTGGGCAATCCCGAACTGAAAGCGGTGGCGCGAGCGACGGGGCTGGAATTCGGTTCGGGCTCGCCGATCGTCACCTCCGACGGCGCCACCGCGGGCTCGGGGATCGTCTGGATCAGCCACTGCCCGGAAGCATTCAAATGCGAAGGCTCGACTCTCGATGCCTATGCCGCCGTTCCCAGCGGCCCGGAACCCGAACCCCTGTGGAGCGCGGAAATCGGCATCTCCAACAAATTCGTCCGGCCGTTGGCGAGCGGCAGCCGCATCTACGTCGGCACGCGGGACGGCCACGTCTTCGCCTTCGGGCCGACGCACCACACGCTGACCGTCCAGCGGCAGGACGCTGCCGGCGGCTCGGTCGTCTCCGATGACGAAGCGATCGATTGCGGCTCCACCTGCTCGCACGTCTACGCCAATGGGGTGCCGGTGACTCTGACCGCGACTGCCGCCGAAGGCTTCGAATTCGCCGGCTGGTCGGGCGGGGGCTGCTCGGGGACCGGCCCCTGTCAGGTGAGCATGTACGTGGACCAGACCGTCACCGCCTCATTCGTGCGACCCCCGCCGCCCGGCCCGGAAACGTCGTCTTCCGGCTCGACCTCACCGCCATCAGGGTCGCCGCCGTTGCCCCTGCCCGAGACCCGGATCGTCTCGGTGAAGATCGACAAGGCAAACGGCAGGGCGACCTTCCGCTTCGAAGGCACGGCTGAGGCGCGTTCGTTCCAGTGCAAGCTGGTCCGGCCGGCCGGCAAGAGGCATCGGGCCAAGCCGAAGTACTCCGCTTGTTCGAAGAAGACGGTCTTCAAGCATTTGGCGCCCGGCCGCTACACCTTGCAGGTGCGGGCGTTGAATGCCGCGGGGGTCGATCCGACTCCGGCAAAGCGCCGCTTCACCATCTGAGCGAGCGCCAGATAGCATCCGGCGCCGCTAAAACTTCGAAGGAGAAGACACCTACCGATGACTGAACAGACGTACGAGCTGACCACCGACCAGGCCGAGCGCGAGGCATCCGGCGCGCACAGCTACGGCCGTTACCTCGAGGAGTTCGAGGTCGGCGCCGTTTACAAGCACTGGCCGGCGAAGACCGTGACCGAGGCCGACGACCATCTCTTCTGCCTGATCACGATGAACCACCACCCGTTGCACATCAACGACGTCTACGCGAGCGGGTCGCAGCAGGGCAAAAATGTCGTCGTCGGGCCGCTTGTCTACTCGCTCGCCCTCGGCATGTCCGTCTCCGACATCTCCGGCAAGGCGATTGCCAACCTGGCGACCGAAGAACTGAGCCACCCCAACCCGGTCTTCCACGGCGACACCCTCTTCTGCGAGACCGAGGTCCTCGACGTCAAGCCCTCGAAATCGAAGCCCGACCGCGGCATCGTCAAGGTCCACACCCGCGTTCTCAACCAGGACGGCGTCCTCGTCGCCGAGTTCAAGCGCCTGGTCCTGGTCCCGAAGAAGAACCCGGGCGAGAGCCCCGAACCGGCTGCCGACAACGTCGAGTAGTTGTTAGTGCGCCTCTCCGCTCGCGTGAGCGGGGGGGCGTGACTCCTCGGCGAGTGAGGTGAGCTCGAGCTGGCCCTGGGAGGCGTCTTCGAGGACCTCGGTTGCCTCTTGGGCGGAGCGAGCGTAGAGCTCGACCAGAAGGTGGATGACGATCTGCTCGTCGTCGTGCTTGTGGAAGCGGACGTGGGTGAAGAACTCGCGCACGCCGGCGTCGCCGAAGGCGCCGTAGGTGAGGAACTCGATCGCCTCGGGGCCCGAGCAGCTCTCGACCCGGTCCTGGTCGACGGTGACCGTGCAGGAGGCGACCCAGGGAGTGCCGGCGACCATCCGCTCCCAGCGGTCTTCGATCGGCACCACGCGGTCGCCTTCGAAGGTGAGGTGGGGCTGATCGTGCATGCAGTCGAGGCACTGGACGACCGATTCCTGCACCTCGTCGATGCCGTCGGCCAGGGCGCCCGAGTCGGGGTCGACCCGCCGGATCGCGTCGTAGTGGATCTGGATCTCGAGGTTCTGGGACCAGCAGCGGTAGCACCGCAGCCACGCCGCCCTGTCGCCATTGAGCTCGCTCATCGGTCCATTGTTGCGCAGGTCGCGGCGCGGGGGTTTATAGATAGAAATAACTATCTCGCTATCTAAATAAATAAATCTTGCTATCTTGCCTTTGTGGCTTCAGCAGGAAAACACAAGACCTCCTTTGAGATCGACACCGACAAGGTGGCGGCGGCGAAAGAGGTGCTTGGAACGAAGACGCTGACCGACACCGTCGACGCTGCACTTGCCGAAGTCGTGAAGCTGAGGCAGCGCAGGCAGCTGGTCGAGTTGCTGTTCCGGCCTGGCGCGCTCGCGCTCAACGACTCCGAGACGATGTCCGGGGCATGGCGCTGAGCAGCGGCGCTTTGTGCCGACCTTTCTCGCCGACAAGAGTGCGCTGACTCGCCGGGAGACCCGGCCAGAGGTGCGTGAGGTGCTGGAGCCGCTCCTGGTAGCCGGTGAGATCGCCACCTGCGGCATCGTCGACCTGGAGCTCCTCTACAGCGCTCGTGATCGCGCCACCTATCGGTCGCTAGTTGAGGCTCTGCGTGGAATGCCGCGAGCGCCACTCGACGAAGACGCGGTGAACCGAGCGCTGAGCGTGCAGGCAATGCTTGCCGAGCGCTCCCAGCATCGCGCCGTGCCGCTTCCCGATCTGCTCGTCGCCGCCTGTGCCGAGTCGGCCGGGCTAACGGTGCTGCACTACGACGCCGACTTCGACCGCATTGCGGAGCTCACGGGGCAACCGACGCAGTGGATCGTGGAAAGGGGAAGTGTCTCCTAGATGCCTGTGACGACTGGAGCAGCTCAGGCAGCCGCGCCGGCACCGGCGCGCTGGCCGACGAGCTCGACGATCTCGCCCATGATCCGGTTCACGTCGAAGTCCTTCGGGGTGTAGACGCCGGCGACACCGGCCTCGCGCAGGCGCTCGGCGTCGGCCACGGGGATGATCCCGCCGACGACTACGGGCACCTCGACGCCCTCGTCCCGGAGCAGGCGCACCACCTCGGGGATCAGCTCCAGGTGCGAGCCGGAGAGGATCGAGAGGCCGACCACGTCGACGTCCTCCTGCAGCGCCGACTCGGCGATCTCCTCCGGGGTCAGGCGGATCCCCTGGTAGATCACCTCCATGCCGACATCGCGCGCCCGCAGCGCCACCTGCTCGGCGCCGTTGGAGTGGCCGTCGAGGCCGGGCTTGCCGACCAGGATCTTGATCCGGTGGCCGATCTGCTCGGAGGTCTCGTCGACCCTCCGTCGGATCTCGTCTAGCTGGTCGCGGTCAGTGGCGGGGGAGGCGCCGTCGACGCCGGTCGGCGCCCGGTAAGCGCCGAAGACCTCACGCATGGTCGCCGCCCACTCGCCGGTCGTCGCCCCTGCCTTGGCGGCGGCGATCGTTGCCGGCATCACGTTCACGCTCTCGTCGGCCGCGGCCTTCGCCAGCTCGTCCAGCGCCGCCCGCACCGCGTCCTCGTCGCGCTCGGCCTTCCACTCCGTTAGCGCCTCGATCCGTTCGCGCTCGACCTCGGGGTCCGGCGTCAGGATGCCGCCGTCGGCCCCCGCCGTCAACGGCGAGTCCTCGGTCTCGGTGTAGCTGTTCTGGCCGATCACCTTCTGCTCGCCGGCCTCGATCCGCGCCACCCGCTCGCGATGGGACTCGACCAGGCGCGCCTTCATGTACGGCACCGCGTTGACGGCGCCGCCGTGCTCCTCGACCACGGCCATCTCCGCCCGCGACCCCTCGGTCAGCTCGGCGACCAGCCCGTCCATGACGACGGAGCCCTCGAAGATGTCCGGGTACTCGAGCAGGTCGGTCTCGTTCGCCAGTACCTGCTGGATCCGCAGGCTCCACTGCTGGTCCCAGGGGCGGGGAAGGCCCATCGCCTCGTTCCAGGCCGGCAGCTGGATCGCCCGCGCCCGCGCGTCGCGACTAAGCGTCACCGCCAGCGCCTCCAGCACGATCCGCTGGATGTTGTTCTCCGGCTGCGCCTCGGTCAGCCCCAGGCTGTTGACCTGCACTCCGTAGCGGAAGCGCAGCATCTTCTCGTCGCTGACGCCGTAGCGCTCGCGGCCGATCTCCTGCCAGAGGGCGCTCATCGTCCGCAGCTTGGCGATCTCCTCGACCAGTCGGATGCCGGCGTTGACGAAGAAGGAGATCCGCCCGAAGACCTTGGGGAAGTCCGCGTCGGCGACCTGGCCGCGCGCTTTCACCTCGTCCAGCACGGCGATCCCGGTCGAGAGCGCGTAGGCGATCTCCTGCACCGGCGTCGCCCCCGCCTCCTGCAGGTGGTAGCTGCAGATGTTGGTCGGGTTCCAGCTCGGCACCTCGTTGACGGAGAAAGCGACCATGTCGGCGATCAGCCGCATCGAGGGCTCCGGCGGGAAGGCGTAGGTCCCGCGCGAGAGGTACTCCTTGATGATGTCGTTCTGCGTCGTCCCCTTCAGCTTCGAGCGCTCGACCCCGTTCTCCTCGGCGACCGTCACGTAGAGCCCGAGCAGCCAGGCGGCGGTCGCGTTGATCGTCATCGAGGTGTTCATCTCGTCGAGTGGGATCCCGTCGAACAGCTGGTGCATGTCGCCTTTGTGGGCGATCGAGACGCCGACCTTGCCGACCTCGCCGCGGGCGAGGACATGGTCGGGGTCATAGCCGGTCTGCGTCGGCAGGTCGAAGGCCACCGAGAGCCCCGTCTGGCCCTTGGCCAGATTGCGGCGGTAGAGCTCGTTGGAGCGGCGGGCGTCGGAGTGGCCGGCGTAGGTACGCATCACCCACGGCCGGTCGGGCTGGGGAAGTCGGTGGTCGCTCATGCGCTAAATGATATTTGGCGAAAGCCGCGGTGGTGGGTGACCGAAATCCGCCGTTCAAGCCGCCGTGAGGCGCATCTTTCGGCCTCACCTGTGTTTAGGCTGGCGACCCGATGAAGTTCCGCTCCCCAGCCGTCTTCCTGGCCGCGCTTGCCACCGGCCTGCTCTGCTGCGCCGTCGCCGGGGCGGCGATGGTCGGCATCTACCGCAACGGCATGGAGTCGCTCGCCCAGCGCAGCCAGCTGGTCAAGCTCTCCGGCAGCAGCTGCGACCGCGCTGGGGCGAGCGGGGCGATGCGGATCTCGATCGGCAAGGCGACCAGCTCCTGCTCCTTCCGCACGCCGGTGCTCGGGCGCGATCTCGAGATCGCCGCCACCGAGCGCCTGCTCAGCGGCACTCCGACCGCGCTCCAGCGCAAGGCCTACCTAGGCCTCGAGCTGCGCGCCGGCGGCGGCGCCAAGTACGCGCTGCTGATCTTCCCGCGGCAGCGCAAGGCGCAGCTGATCAAGGTCACCAGCGCCGGCACCAAATACCTCGCGATCGCCAAGAACGAGAAAGCGGTGGTCGGGATCAACGAAGCGAACAAGCTGCGGCTACGCGCGGTCAACGTCACCAGCGGCCCCGAAAAGGGCCAGGCCCGGCTCTTCGCCTACGTCGGCAACAAACTCGTCGGCGAAGCTGTCGACGACGGCGCTGGCGACCTCACTGGCCGCGCCTCGGCGGTCGTCGTCGGCACGATCAAGAACGGCAACGGCATCGTCGCCAGTGTTGACGACGTCGTCGTCCGCGTTCCGAGCCCCTTCTAGGAAACCTCTCCGGCCCCCTGATCGCCGGGGGCATAATTCGAAAGCCCCATGTCAACCAGCACCATCGAGCGTCCCCGCACCGCCGGCCCCGACTCTGACCTCGGGGGCAACTGGCGCGTCATCGTCTGCAACGACAACCACAACACCTTCGACCACGTCGCCCAGACGCTCGCTCGGGTCCTGCCGGGGGTCTCCCTCGAGCAGGGGCACCGGATCGCCGACCAGATCCACAACGGCGGCCAGGCGATCGTCTGGACCGGCCCGCGCGAGCCCGCCGAGCACTACTGGGAGGAGCTCCAGGGGGCCGGGTTGACGATGGCGCCTCTGGAGCGCGGGTGAGGAGGCGGACCGCTCAGGCGACGTCGTTGCTCCTGATCCTCGGGGCGCTGCTGGCGCTGCCGTCGCTCGCCGCCGCCGAACCCGCTCTGCCACCCGGCTTTCAGGACGAAGTCGTCTTCGAAGGCCTCGAACAGCCGACCAACTTCCGCTTCGCTCCCGACGGCCGCATCTTCGTCGCCGAGAAGCCCGGCCGCATCCTCGTCTTCGACAGCCTCTCCGATTCCACGCCGACCGTCTTCGCCGACCTGCGCGGCGACGTCTACGACAACGGTGACCGCGGCCTGCTCGGGCTCGTTCTCGACCCGAAATTTGAAAGCGGTCGTCCCTACGTCTACGCGCTCTACACCTGGGACCACGTCCTGGGCGAACCGTGGGACCCGGCCAAACCGAAATACGGCACCCCCGGGGTCAGCGGCGATCCGGGCTGCCCGAGTCAGAACAGCAGCGGCTCCTGCCTGGTCAGCGGCCGCCTTGTACGCCTGGAAGAAAACCCGCTCAACCCCGACCACGCGGTCGAAGAAGGCGGGCGGCCGAAAGAGAAAGAATTGCTGCAGGGCTGGTGTCAGCAGTTCTCCTCGCACTCGATCGGCGAGCTCCAATTCGGCCCCGAAGAAGCGCTCTACGTCAGCGGCGGCGACGGCGCCGCCTACGAATCGATCCCGGACTGGGGACAGCTGGGGACGCCGCCGAACCCGTGCGGCGACCCGAACCAGCCCGCCGGAACGGCGCCCAGCCCACGCTCCGAATCGCAGGGAGGGGCGCTGCGGGCGCAGAACCTGAAACTGCTCAACGGCGCGATCCTGCGGGTCAACCCCGACACCGGCAAAGCCTTCCCCGGCAACCCGCTGGCGGGGAACGGGGACGAAAACGCCGAACGCACCATCGCCAAGGGCTTCCGCAACCCCTTCCGCTTCGTCTTGAACACGGCGACGGAAGAAACCTATTCGGGCAACGTCGGCTCCTCGGAGATCGAGGAGATCGACCGCTTCCAGACGCCCCCGAGCACGCCCTACAACTCCGGCTGGCCCTGCTTCGAGGGCATCGAGCGCCAGTTCCAGTTCCGGGAACTCGGGCTCAACGTCTGCACCGCGATGTACGCGGGCGAACCGGATTCGTTCTCGCAACCGCTGTTCAGCTACAGCCACAACCAGACGGTGGTGCCCGAAGACGAATGCCCAACCGAATCGGGATCGGCGGTCAGCGGCCTCTCCTTCTACCAGGGCAGCCAGTTCCCGTCGAAATACAAAGGCGCGCTCTTCTTCGCCGACGCGGTGCGCGGCTGCCTCTGGGTGATGTACCCCGGCGAAGATGGCAAGCCCGACCCCTCGAAGGTCGAACGTTTCATGCGCGAGGGCAAGATCTACCCGGGCGTGAAGATCATCGAAGGGCCCGATGGATACCTCTACTACGCCGACCTTCTCAGCAAAGAAGGTGCCGGCGACGGTGAGATCCACCGCATCGCCTACCGGCCAAAATCGCCGACGGCGCGCCTGAAAGCGACCCCGCCCTACGGCCTCTACGACGGCAGCAGCAAATTCGAAACCACGATCGACGCGACCGAATCATCCGATCCGGAAGGCAACCCCCTCACCTTCAAATGGGATCTGAATGAAGACGGCGTCTTCGAGTCAAGCGGCGGTCAGACCCGGACGCGAACCTTCACCAAGGCCGAACAGGAAAGCCGCGAAAAAGCGGGCGAAAGTCCGAACCGGGTGATCGCGGTGCGGGTCGAAGACAACGAAGGATTTGTCAGCGTCGCCAAGGTCACGGTTTACCCCGGCGACAAACCGCCGGTGCCGACGATCACCAAACCAGTAGCCGGATTCGAATGGAGCGTCGGCGACGAAATCAAGCTCGACGCGGACGCGATCGATGCCAAAGGAAATCCGATCGTGACGCCGTTGCCCTACTACTGGGTCACCCGCATGGCGCACTGTCCCGACCCGGCCAACCCGACCGCATGCCACGTGCACCCGCTGCAGACCTTCGCCGGGGTCCGGCGGCCGGCATTCGAGGCGCCGCAGCACGACTATCCGTCTTACATCGAAGCCGTCCTGCGGGTCTCCGACGAACGCGGGCTTTCGGGCACCACGACGATGAAAATCAATCCTCGGGCGGTTGACATCTCGCTTGCGTCAGAACCGCCTGGGATCGAGTTGCTGGGCGCCTCTACCCAGGAAGAAACGCCCTTTGTCTTCAAAGCGATCAACGGCTCGGAAATCCAGATTTCGGCACCGCCGACCTACGTCGTCGGTGGCGTGAGATACAAGTTCGACAAATGGTCCGATGGCGGCGCGATCGGCCACCCGATCACGGCCGAAGAAGGTGCGCCCGAATACAAAGCCTTCTATACGGAAGCGCAGCCCGTCGAAGTTGAATTCGCTTCCGATCCGCCCGGAATCAAACTGCTGGTCGGATCGACCGAAGCAGTCACTCCGTTCATTGCGATGCCGATCGAAGGCGAAGAAATCGAGATCACTGCGCCCGCGACCTATGAATCCGGCGGGAAAAAATACGAATTCGAAAAATGGTCTGACAATGGTGCGATCAGCCACTCGATCCTGGTCGAAGAAAGCATGCCTGGATACAAAGCCTTCTATGCGGAGGTGCCTGAAGAAGAATCCAAACCGAGCGGGGGAGGGTCGGGATCCGGGGGCGGTTCGGGTCCGGGGGGCAATCCGCCGCCTCCGCCTGCCGCTATCCCCCCGCAGACCAAGCTCGGCCGTCATCCGGCCGCGCGGAGCACGAAGACGACCGCCACCTTCAATTTCTCCGCCGACGTCACCGGCGCGACCTTCCGCTGCAAGCTCGACGGCAAGCCGGTGCGGTCCTGCCGCTCGCCGAAGACCTACCGCAAGCTGAAGCCCGGCCGCCACACCTTCAAGGTCTGGGCGGTCACCGGCATCCTCACGGACCCAACCCCGGCCAAGTTCTCCTGGAAGATCCTGCGGCCGAAGCCGTAGCCGCGGGCGCTGCTGCTATTCAGCTGCGAGCAGGGTGTGCCAGGCGGGGAGGAGGGGGATGTCGTAGAGGTCGATGACCGATGCGCGGGCGTGCTCGATCTCATCCGAGAACCAGTAGCGCTCGAAGTCGGAGCGACTCTCCCAGACCGAGGTCTGGCGGATCGCCAGTGGATCGTCGATGGAGCGGGTCAGTGACCAGCTCTTGGCGCCGTAAGCGGGCATCTTCGCTGCTGCCGCTTCCCAGATGTCGAGGAAGCGATCCGCCCGCAGCGGGGCGATGTGCCAGTCGAGAGTGCAGACCTCCGCCATCAGATTCCCCTTTCGAATCGAGTCGCTCGGACGCTCACGCGCCGACCTCCGCGCGGATCGCGCCGGGGCCGTCCTCGTACTGCCCGTCCTCCTCGTTCTCGGCGCCGACGAGGATCGCGATCTTGCCGAGGTGCTTGTTTTCGTGCATCAGCTGGTGCGCGGTGGGGACGCCGTCGAAGCCCATCGTTTCCGAGAGCACCGGCCGTACCTTGCCCTCCGCCATCAGCTGGTTCGCCTTCATGCACTCATAGGCGTTGGCGAAGTGGGAGCCGATGATCTGCTTCTGCTTCATCCACAGGTAGCGGACGTCGAAGTCGAGCTGGTAGCCCGAGGTGGCGCCGCAGATGACGACTTTGCCGAACGGTTTGACAGTGAAGACCGAGGTCGGGAAGGTGGCCCGGCCGACGTGCTCGAAGACGATGTCGGGGGCGTCGCCGAGGATCTCTTTGACCCGCTTGGCGAAGCCGCGGGAGGCCTTAAAGCGCTCCTTGTCGGCGGCCGGGTCGGCGAGGTTCTCGTCGCTGCGCATCATCTCGCGGAACTCGTTGCGGTTGACGTAGTCGACGGCGCCGAGCTGCTTGACCAGCTCGCCCTTCTCGTCGGAGGAGACGACGCCGACCGCGTTGGCTCCGGCCGCTTTGCAGAGCTGGACGGCGAAGACGCCGAGGCCGCCGGCAGCGCCCCAGATGAGGACGTTGTGGCCGGCCTGCAGCTTGCACTGGTCCATCAGCATCCGGTAGGCGGTGAAGTAGGTGAGCCCGTAGGAGGAGGAGTCGACCCAGGAGAGGTTGCGCGGCTTCGGCAGCAGCTGCTGGGCCTGGACCTTGGTGAACTGGGCGAAGGAGCCCCAGGTGGTCTCGTAGCCCCAGATCCGCTGGCTCGGCGCCGCCATCGGGTCGAGCCCGTGCACCTCGACGTCCTCGTAGGAGGCCTGGTTGCAGTGGATCACGACCTCGTCGCCGACCTTCCAGCGGGTCACGCCCTCGCCGACTTTCCAGACGACGCCAGAAGCATCGGAGCCGCCGATGTGGTGGCCGTACTCGGGGTGGTCGCCGTAACCGAAGACCGAGACCGGCTCGCCCAGCGAGGCCCAGACGTTGTTGAAGTTGACGCCGGCCGCCATCACCCGCACGATCACCTCGAAGGCGCCGGGCTCGGGGACCTCGATCTGCTCGAGCTGGAAGGCGTCTTTCGGTTCGCCCTCGCGCTCCTGGCGGATCACCCACGCCGCCATCGTCTCCGGCAACGTGCCGGGCTCCACGTCCAACTTCGCTACTTCACTGGTGTCAACGGCCAAAACCGGCTCCTCTAGGGGTCGCGAGTACGGGCGGCGAATCCTAGATGAGCAGCGACCGGCACCGCCTCTAGGCGGCTTCGGCCTCGGGTGGTTCCGGGGCTGCCTCGCGCAGCTCGGGCGCGGTGATCTCGCGGACGGTCGCCTCGACTGGCGTCGGCGCCTCGATCTCTTTGCCGGGTGCCACCCCGAGCCCCTCGACTTTGCGCAGCTGCGGCAGCAGCCTGCCCTCCATCGAGCCGACGGCCGAGTTGTATGCCTTGGTCGCTGACGAGAGACGGCCGCCGACGGCGTCGAAGTCGCTGAGAAATTTCGAGAAACGGCTGTGCAAGGTGCCTGCAGCGCTGGCGATCTCCGCCGCCTCGGCGACCATCCGCTCCTGCCGCCAGCCCAGCTCCATCGTCCGCAGCAGCCCGATCAGCGAGGTCGGGCTGACCAGGAGTACGTTGCGCTCCAGCGCGTAGTCGAAGAGCGCTGGGTCGGCGGCGAAGGCGGCGTGCAGGGCTGGCTCGTTGGGGATGAAGCAGATCACCAGGTCCGGCATCTGGCCCGGGCTGAACTGGCCCTGGTAGTCCTTCGAGCTGAGGCTGCGCACGTGCTCGCGGGTCTGCCGCGCGTGGCGCTCGAGGTGGACCCGCCGCTCCGATTCCACCTCGCTCTCCTGCGCGTCCAGGAAGGCGTCGAGCGGCACCTTCGAATCGGCGACGAAGCTGCGGCCTTCCGGCAACAGGAAGAGCGCGTCGGGCCGCAGTCGCCCCTCTTCAGTCCGCAGCGTCTCCTGCAGCTCGAAGTCGACGTGCTCGGTCATGCCGGCGATCTCGACGCAGCGCCGCAGCTGCAGCTCGCCCCACTGGCCACGCGTCTGCGGCTGGCGCAGCGCCTTCTTCAGCCCCGCGGTCTCGCTGTTGAGGTTGCCGATCGTCTGCCCCATCTGTTCGAGCAGCGCCTGCGTCCGCAGGTCGGTCTCACCGCGGCGCTGGACCTGCTCTTCGATCTTCTTCTGTCCCTGGGCGATGCGCTCGGCGAGGTTCTTGATCTCGGCCTGCCGTTTGTCGAGCGCCGCCTCGGCGGTCTTGACGTCGAACTCCCGCGCCTCTTTGTTGGCCTGCAGCAGGCCCGGCAGCGCCTCCGACAGCGCCCGGGCGGTGGCCTGGGAGGTCGCCTCCTGGATCGCGGGGGTGAGGTCGGGCTGCTCGACCGGCTCGGGCTCCCTCGTCACCAACAGGTAGACGAGGGCGACGGCGAGGACGAGGACGGCTATGGCAAGTGCAATGGTCATCGCCAGCCAGGCTGACGGACCCTCCAGACGGAACCCGCCTCCTGAAACGCCGCTTGCAGCGGATTCCCGAGAGAGTTACCCAGTGATTGATTAGAAACCGTTTTGTTTTTCTTGAGTATTGGCTCTCCCAATGGTAGGAACGGGGCGTCCCCGCAGGGGACCTTTGAAAACCAGAAGGGAGAACACAGATGTCTCGTTTCCTCAAGACCGTCACGCTCGCGATGAGCGCGATGGCCCTCTTTGCCGTTATGGCCTCGGCCGCGCACGCTGAAACAGGGGCGTTGACAGCGACGGAATATCCGGCGCAGATCACAGGCGAACAGGGTCCTGGTGCGACCTTCGACATCGGTGCGCGGAACGTCGAATGCGCCACATCGGACCTCAACGCGACAATCATGGGCCCGACCGACCCGGTCACATTCAAGCCGATCTACGCCGGCTGCATCTCGCAACCGGGGGCGCTGCCGGTGACAATCACACCCAACGGCTGCGACTACCTGCTCGGCGTCAGCAAACCTGGCACCACAGGCATCATCAACCAGACCACAGGGCGGATGCAGGCGTGGCTTAACTGCCCCGCCGGGCAGCAGCTGGAAATCCACATCTACGAAAACGGGTTCCTGCACGCCGCAAACGTCTCGACATGTACATACGACGTCGGCTCGCAGGGCCCGGTGCCGGCCGGCATCTACCACAACACACCGGGAATGGTGCCTCCCGACATCCTCGCGACAATCAACGCGACGTTCAACGGGCTGAGCACAATCGGCCCGGCCGCGATCTGCGGCGCGAACGCCTTTGAACCGATTCCGGTCACGCTCACAGGCAACTACACACTGAGGGGCTACCAGGACTTTGGCTTCATGGAGGGAGCCCAGATCCCGATCGACATCGGCTAGCCGTTAAGGCAGCAGAACGTCGTTCTGCGAGGAGGCGCGGTAGCTGCCCACCGTCAGGTGGGCGGGCCGCGCCTCCGGCATTCCCACGGCGGTGATCGTGTAGGAGCCGGAGGGGAGTTCGACCCCGAAGGTGCCGGGGCTGCGGGCGTAGATCACGTCCGATTCGGCCTCCTTCTTGCCGCGGATCTTCAGCTGCGTGTCCTTCGGCGTTTGGTTGGCGGTGACCAGGGTGACGTCGAGCGGCTTCTTGGTCTTGATCGGTGGCTGCGGGCTGCCCTGGTTCTGGGGGATCTGCTGGGTCTTTTCCGGGCCGAAGGCGATTTTCGTCGGCTGGACGATCACTTCTTTCTGGTTGATCGTGACGCTGACCCGGGTCGAGACCTGCGGCCGCTGCTCGTTGGCATGGCGCGATTCGCCGCAGCCGACCAGGAGCGCTGCCGTCCCGATCAGGGCGGCCAACCCCGCCGATCTAACTCTCCCGAGCCCCATCGAGGCTGAATCTAACCGAAGGGGAGGGCGACAACCTCGGCCGTAACGCCATCTTCACCTACGGAGACGGTCGCGCCAGGCTCGGCCTCGCGGCGCAGGATTGCCATTCCGATCGGGCCGAAGGCGGGGGAGACGGCGGCGCTGCCGAGCCTGCCGACCTCTTTGTCGCCGAGCCGCAGCGGTTCGCCCGGCTGCGCTGGCGCGCTCAGCTTCAGCCCGCGCAGGTGGCGGTTCGGCTTGCCCTTGTAGTGGAGGCGGGCGACCGTCTCCTGGCCGATGTAGCAGCCCTTGGTGAAGCTGACCGCCTGCTCGACGATCCCGGCCTCGGCGGGCATCGTCTCGGTCCCCATCTCGGCTCCGAAGCGGGGGCGGCCGGCCTCGATCCGCACGATCTCGGCCGCCTCGGGGGAGACCTCGGCCGCGCCGGTGGCGAGCAGCGCGTCCCAGACGCGGTCGCGTTCGGCGGCGGGGACGAGGACGTCGATGCCGGCGGCGGTGCCGACCGCGAGGCAGCGGGCGCCGCCGATCGTCACCTCTTCGCAGGTGCTCTCTGGCAGCGCCGCCGAGCCGGCGATCTCCACCGCCCGCGGGCCGATTAGCGAGAGGATCGCCCGCTCCCCGCCGACGTCGGTCACCTCGACTTCGCGGCCGATCTTGTACATCCCCAGGTGCCGCCGCACCGCGTCGGTCCCCTCGGGCTCGAGGTCGAGCCAGAGGTCGGGCTCCTCGCCCGGCCGCAGCACCCGCACGTCGCCCTGCATGTGGCCCTTGCGGTCGAGCAACGCCGCGTAGACCCCGTCCCCAGGCTCGAGCGCCTCGGTGTCGTTGGTCAGCTGCCCCTGCAGGTACTCGGCCGCTTCCGGTCCAGAGACCAGCAGCTTCCCCCGCTCGGAGCGGTCCAGCAACCCGCACTCCTCGCGCAACTGCCGGTACTGCGCATCCAGCTCAACTAAGACGGTCATCACAGTCGATTCTAGGAATCCGACTTTTAGATGTGTCAAAATCCGATTTAGACGTGTCTAACTCTCAGGCGATAGAGGACTACGCGAAGACGATCTACGCGATCTCCCAGGAGCGCGACGGGCTCGTCTTGAACGGCGAGGTCGCGCACCGGCTCGGCGTGACGCCGGCGACCGCGACCTCGATGCTGAAGAAGCTGGCCGAGCTCGGGCTCGTCGACTACATGCCCTACAAGGGCGTCAGCCTGACCCCGGCGGGGGAGAAGGTCGCACTCGAGGTGATCCGCCACCACCGCCTGATCGAGGCCTACCTCTCCGAGGCGCTGGGGATGCCCGAGGACCGGGTGCACGAGGAGGCCGAGGTGCTTGAGCACTACATCTCCGAGGAGCTGGAGGCACTGATCGCGGCCAAGCTCGGCGAACCGCGCCACGATCCGCACGGGACGCCGATCCCCGGTCCCGACCTGCTGCCGCCGACTTGGGGGAGCGCTTCGTGAAACCCGCGCCGCCACCGGGCGAAGCCGTCGTCGAGGAGCTGCGTAGCGCCGGGGTCGGCCCCGAGGCCGTGCTCCCCGGCGAGGCCGCGGTCGCCGAAGCCGCCTATCGCTCGCTCGAAGGCCATCGCCGCGGCCTCCGCAGCATCTGGCCCTTCCTCGGCCCGGCCTTCATCGCCGCCGTCGCCTACATCGACCCCGGCAATTTCGCGACCAACATCGCCGGCGGCGCCAAGTTCGGCTACCTGCTGCTCTGGGTCGTCCTCTCGGCCAACCTGATCGCGATGCTGGTCCAGACCCAGTCGGCGAAGCTGGGGATCGCCACCGGCAAGAACCTCGCCGAGCTCTGCCGCGAGCGCTTCTCACGGCGAACCTCGATCGGCCTCTGGCTGCAGGCCGAGTTGGTGGCGATGGCCTGCGACATCGCCGAGGTCGTCGGCGCCGCGCTCGGCCTAAACCTGCTCTTCGGGGTCCCGCTCTTCCCGGCCGGGCTGATCGCCGGCGCCGGCGCTTTCGCGCTGCTGGCGTTGCAGCAGCGTGGGTTCAGGCGGCTCGAGGCCGGCATCACCGTCCTGGTTGGCGTCGTCGTCGCTTCCTTCGCCTTCGAGCTGATCGACTCTTCGCCCGACGGCGGAGAAGTCGCCAAGCACCTGGTCATCCCCGGCTTCTCCGGAACCGAAAGCCTGCTGCTGGCGACCGGGATCATCGGCGCGACGGTGATGCCGCACGTCATCTACTTGCACTCGGCCCTGACCCAGCGGCGGATCGTCGGCCGCAACGAGGGGGAGAAGAAAAAGATCCTCCGCTTCGAGAAAGTCGACGTAGTGATCGCGCTCTCGCTCGCCGGGCTCGTGAACCTCTCGATGATGATCGTCGCCGCTGCGCTCTTCCACAGCAGCGGGCTCACCAACGTCGATTCGATCGACGGCGCCTTCGAAGGGTTCAAGACCCTCGTCTCCGACCGGGCGGCGACGATCTTCGGCATCGCCCTGCTGGCCTCGGGCTTCGCCTCCTCCTCGGTCGGGACGATGGCGGGGCAGGTGGTGATGCAGGGCTTCATCAGACGCCAGATCCCGCTCTTCGTCCGCCGCGCGCTCACCCTTACCCCGGCGTTGCTGGTCCTCGCGATCGGCATCGACCCGACCGACGCCCTGGTCGGCAGCCAGGTCGTCCTCTCCTTCGGCATCCCGTTCGCCCTCGTGCCCCTGCTGATGATCGCCGCCAACAAGAAGGTGATGGGCGAGCTCGTCAACCCGCGGTGGTTGACCGCACTGGCGGGCGTACTTTCCGCCCTGATCATCGCCCTCAACGTCTTCCTGCTGTACCAAGTCTTCTTCGGCTGATGGCAAGACGGGCGGAGATCAAGCTGGTCTCCGAGCTTGGCGCTGGGACCGAGGTGGTCTGGGCGCGAGCGATCGACCCGGCCGGGATCAACGATGAGCTGATGCCGCTGATGCGGATGACGGTCCCGGCGGGCGCGGAGGACTTCGGGCTGGACCTGCCCGAACCCGGCCCGGTCGGCCGCAGCTGGGTGCTGCTCTTCGGCTTGATTCCCTTCGACTACGACGACATCGAGCTCGTCCGAATTGACCCCGGCCGCGGCTTCCTCGAGCGCTCACGGATGCTCTCGATGCGGCTCTGGGAACACGAACGGACGATCGAGCCACGTGGGGAAAACAGCTGTCAGCTAACCGATCGGCTCGCCTGGGAGTCCCGCCTGCCCCTGCCCGGTGCACTGCTCCGGCCACTGATTCGAGCGATCTTCAGACATCGGCACCGTCGCTTGCGGCGCGCTTTGAAGGGGGCGGGGTGACCCCGTACGGACACTCCCCAAAGCGAGCGAAGCGAGCGCGTCCGGTAGGGGTCACCCCGCCCCCTCCACTACGCTTCGACCCGTGAGTCTGGCCACCGACTTCCAGCAGATCCTCGACACCCTGCCGCCCGACTGGACCGACCTCGAGGTCGACGTGCGGATCGTCGACATGTCGCAGTACGTCGACACCGCGGTCTGGATGAGTCAGGTCAACGCGCAGGTCTACCAGCACCCGCAGGCCGACAGTTGGCACTGGCGGCTGCTGGTCGCCCACAGCTTCGGCCACGCCGCTGCGGCGGAGACGGTGATGGGCGTGCTGGAGAAGCTCGACGCCGACGGTGTCGCCGGCGAGCTCCGGATGGCCGAGGTGCGTGAGGGCCGCTCCGAGGTCGTGCAGATGTGGGGGCGGCCGGAGAGCGTGCGCGAAGAGTTCCGCCAGCGCCGCTCGATTTAGTGGCCCGCGTCCTCAGCATCGCCACCGACTTGATGCTCGGCAGCAAAGTTGACGCGACGCTCAGCGCTGCCGGGCACGAGGTGACGACCTCGCCCTCGATCGAGGAGAGCACCTGGGACGGCGTCGACCTGATCGTCGCCGACTTGGACGTCGAGAACCCGGAGGCGTTGGTCGGCCTCGGGATGCCGGTCCTCGGCTACTACTCGCACGTCGACGTAGCGACGAAGGAAGCCGCGGAAGCGGCGGGGGTGGACCTGGTCGTGCCGCGCTCGCGGATGGCGCGGGAACTACCCGTCCTGGCTGAACGCTTGCTGCACGGCTAGCGGCTTTTCCAGCAGCCCGTGCCGGAGGTCCCAGGCGGCCCATTCTTCGAGCACGTTCATGTCGAAGGGCCGCGGCTTCATCACCGGCAGCAGCACCTTCATCTGGGCTTCCTGGTCAGCGCGTTCGAGTTCCTTGTTGTCGGCGAGCAGGTCGTCGAGCGCGGCCTTGGGCTGTTTCTCCGCGAACGCGTAGCCGCGGCGGGTGGCTGAGACGACGGCGTCGACCAGCTCCGGGTCGCTCTTCAGCAGCTTCTCGGAGGTGGTCAGCACCAGCTCGGGATAGGGAGGGGCACCGAAGTCGTTGACCTTGAAGACGCGGATCGGCGTGCCCTGGCGGCGCAGCGCCACCGCCTCGGCGTTCCAGAAACCGGTCGCCGCCTCGACCTTGCCGGCCGCCAGCGAGGGGACGGCGGTGAAGCCGATCGTCACCTCGTCGACTTTGGCCGGGTCGCCGCCGTCGGCTTCGACCTCGGAGTCGACCACCGCTTCGTCGGAGGGCAGGCCGCTGACGCCGACCCGCTGCCCCTCGAGGTCGCGTGGGCTGTGGACGGGACCGTCGCCGCGGGCGATCACCGCCGCCAGCGGTCGCTGGACGATCGGCATCACGCCGACCAGGGGGATGCCTTTCTCGCGGGCGATCCCGAGATCGTGGATGTCGAGGATCGCGAACTCGACCTTGCCCGCCCCAAGCAGCTTCGGCGCGTCGGTCGATTCGCCCGGCGGCTGCACCTTGAGGTCGACTCCCGCGTCTTCGTAGAAGCCTTCGGCCTGTGCCGCGTAGATGCCGCTGTGGACGGCGTTGGGGGTGAAATCGAGCACGAGCGTCGCGCCTTTCGGCACGCCCGGTTCCGCACCGCTTCCCCCGCAGCCGGCGATGCCGACGAGCGCGAGAGCGGCCGCCAGCAGCGCGACAGCTCTACTCATTCGGTCGGGGAAACTAATTCATCCACCAAATATGAGTACACTGCCGCCGCTTACCTGATCACGGGAATCGAGGAGGAAACAGTGCAGGAAAGAGGTCTAGCCGCATATTTGGCTGAGTTGATCGGCACGTTGCTGCTGGTCTTTTTCATCAGCAGTGTCGTCATCCTTTTCGTCTCGACGGGCGGTCAGGCGCAGTTCGGCTCCGACTTCGCCGTCGTCGGCCTCGTCCACGCTTTCTTGCTCTTCGGTCTGATCGTCATGTTCGGCGTGGTCAGCGGCGGGCACTTCAACCCGGCGGTCACGCTCGGGGCCCTGGCGATTCGCCGCATCCGGCCGCTCGACGGGCTCATCTACATGCTGGCCCAGCTCTCCGGCGCCGTCCTCGGCGCCCTGCTCGCCAAGGGGCTGTTGCTCGACGAGGGACGGGCAACGCACTACGGCGCAGCGCAGGTGAGCGGCCTGCTGGCCGGTAACTTCGCCGGCGCGGTCGTCGAGGGGATCGGGACCTTTGTCCTCGTCCTCGTCATCCTCACCGCGGTCTACTCGGAGAAGAGCTTCAAGGAGTGGGCGCCGCTGGCGATCGGTACCACCCTGGGCTTCATCGTCATGGTCGGTGGCCCGCTGACCGGAGGCGCCTTCAACCCGGCCCGCTGGTTCGGCCCCGCCCTCGTCGGCAACACCTGGGGCGGCGTCTGGCCATACCTCGCCGGCCCGATCGTCGGCTCGCTCCTCGCAGCGGCCGTTTACCGCTTCGTCCTCGAGCCCGGCGGACTGCCGCCGACCGAACCGCCGGAGCACGTCCGGCCGCCGGTCCCGAAACGGGCGACGCCGAGCAGCGACAAGCCCGCTGACTGAGGCAAGACTTCAAAAGCGCCACCCAACTGGGTGGCGCTTTTGTTTTCGGGGCGTGCCCGCCCCGCGGGTGCAGTAGCTTGGGCGGCGTGCGCCGGGTCACCTTCTCCCGCAACTACACGCTCTCACTCTCCCGCACCTGCCAGTGCTACTGCAAGTACTGCGCCTTCGCCACCCACCAGGCGCATATCCACGCCCCCGAGGAGGTCGAACGGCAACTCGACGAGGCGCTCAAACGCAACGCCAAAGAGCTCCTGGTGCTCACCGGCGAGCGCCCCGAGGTCAATCCTGTCGTCGCAGAACGCCTGGCGGCCTGGGGCCACGACGACTTCACCAGCTACGTCATCTGGGCCTGCGAGCGAGCGCTGGAGCGAGGGATGCTCCCCCATACGAATCTGGGTGTTCTCTCGAACGAAGATCTAGTTCGCCTCCGAGAGGTCACCGCTTCCCAAGGCCTGATGCTGGAGTCAATCTCCGAGCGCCTAATGGACACCGTCCACGCCGGATCTCCCACCAAGCACCCCGCTGCTCGCCTGGCCACCATCGAAGCCGCCGGAGAGCTGAAGATCCCGTTCACGAGCGGCATCCTGATCGGCATCGGAGAGACCCCCCAGGAGCGCATCGAATCTCTGGAAGCCCTTGCGGCCAGCCACCAACGCCACGGCCACCTCCAAGAGGTAATCCTCCAGAACTTCGTTCCCCACCCGCGCTACTACGGGGCTGAGGTCGCTGAGATTGCCGATGAAGCTTCGCGTAAGCGGTGGGGGGGCGATGGGGATAACCCCTCCGTCGCAAAAGACGGGGAGGCTCCTGCGGGGTCACCCCCATCGCCAGAACAGCCGGCTTGGGCTCAGCATGTGGGAATCGACGAGATCAAGCGGTTGATCCAGGAGTGCAGGCGGCTCATGCCGGATGTGGGTGTTCAGGTGCCGCCGAATCTCTCTGAGTTCTGGCCTGAGTTGGTCGAGGCGGGTGCCACTGATCTCGGGGGCCTGTCGGCCAACGGCGATCACATCTCCCCGGAGGAGCCGTTTCCCTCACCGCATCAGGTGCGGAAGGAGCTTGCTCCCAGGGGCTACGCACTGACCGAGCGGCTCTGCGTCTACCCGCAGTACATGGACCCGAAATGGATGGAGCAGGGGGTCCTCGATGTGGTCAAGCTGAAGTACTGGTCGTTCATTCCGCGCCGGGGGTCTGGCCGCCGGTCCGAAGAGACGATCGCGCCTTGGCTCGCCGAGAAGGCAATTGCGAAGGGTCGGGAAGGGAAGCTGCTGACGGAGGACGAGCTGACGGCTTTGTTTGCCGAGACGCGGCCCGAGGTGGTCGAGGAGATGCGGGTCGCTGCCGACGAGCTGCGGCGGGAGCTGGCCGGAGATCGGGTCACCTTCGTCGTCAACCGCAACATCAACTTCACCAACGTCTGCATCGTCGGCTGCGCCTTCTGCGGCTTCGGCCAGGGGCGGCGCTCGCCGGACGCCTACGAAGTCGCCGAGGAGGACTTCGCGGCGCGGGTGCGCGAGGCGGTCGAGTTCGGCGCCACCGAGCTCTGCATGCAGGGCGGCATCCATCCCGACCTGACGCTGGAGGAGTACGGGCGCTGGTTGCGTCTGGCGAAGGAGGTGGCGCCGCAGCTGCACCTGCATGCCTACTCGCCGATGGAGATCAACTGGGCCTGCGAGCGCTCCGGCAAGGAGCCGCTGGAGGTCTTTGAGTACCTGCTCGAGTGCGGGCTCGGCTCGACGCCGGGGACGGCGGCCGAGGTGCTCGACGACGGCGTCCGCCAGCGGATCTCGCCGAACAAGCTCCCGGTCGAGCGCTGGGTCGAGATCATCGAGGCCTCCCACCGCGCCGGCCTGCGCTCGACCTCGACGGTGATGTTCGGCCACATCGAGGAGCCGCGCGAGCTGGCCCGCCACATGCGGGTGATCCGGGCGCTGCAGGAGCGGACCGGCGGCATCACCGAGTTCGTCCCGCTCAGCTTCATCCCCTTCAACACGCTGCTCGGCCGCACGCACGGGATCGAGGAGATCTCGATCGACGAGAACCTCAAGCACACCGCCGCCTTCCGCCTCGCTCTCGGTCGCAGCGTCACCAATATGCAGGCGAGCTGGGTGAAGATGGGGCTGGAGGGGGCGACCGAGGCGCTGCGCTGGGGGGTCAACGACCTCGGCGGCACGCTGATGGAGGAGAACATCTCCCGCATGGCCGGCTCGCAGCACGGGGTGCGACTGGAGCCCGAGCAGCTGATCGGGGCGGCGCGGGCGGCCGGGCGCGAACCGGCGCAGCGGACGACGTTGTACGAGATCATCGAGACCTATGCGAGCGATGGTCCTAGAGAGGCAGCGGGAGCCGCTCCGGCTCACTGAGCTGCCCGAGCCCGAGGTCGCAGCCGGACAGGTACTGCTCGACGTCCGCGCCTGCGGCGTCTGCCGCACCGACCTCCACATCCTCGACGGCGACCTGACCGAGCCGAAGCTGCCGCTGGTGCCGGGGCACCAGATCGTCGGCATCGTCCGCGAGGTGGGGGAGGGGGTGGAGCGGTTTGCGCCTGGCGACCGGGTCGGGGTGCCGTGGCTCGGCTGGACCGACGGAACCTGTCGCTACTGCCGCAGTGGCCGCGAGAACCTCTGCGACAACGCCAGGTTCACCGGCTACGACCTCGACGGCGGCTACGCCGAGGTGGCGGCGGCCGACGCCCGCTTCTGCTTCCCGATCCCCGACGGCTATCCGGATCTGCAGGCGGCGCCGCTGCTGTGTGCCGGGTTGATCGGCTACCGGGCGCTACGGTTGGTCGGCGAGGCGGAGCGGATTGGCTTCTACGGCTTCGGCGCCGCGGCGCACATCCTCTGCCAGGTCGCCGTGCATGAAGGGCGCCGGGTCTTCGCCTTCACCCGCGGCGAGGACACCGAGACCCAGGCGTTCGCGCACCAGTTAGGCGCCGAGTGGGCGGGGTCCTCGGATGAGGCGCCGCCGGAGGAACTCGACGGCGCGATCGTCTTCGCCCCGGTCGGGGCGCTGATGACGGCGGCGCTGCGGGTCAGCGCCAAGGGTGCCCGGATCATCAGCGCCGGTATCCACATGAGCGATATCCCCTCGTTTCCGTACGACGAGCTGTGGGGCGAGCGGGTGCTTGGCTCGGTCGCCAACCTGACCCGCCAGGATGGAGAGGAGTTCATTGCCTTGGCACCACAGGTGCCCGTCGAGACCGAGATCTCGGTGTACCCGTTGGAGGAGGCGAACCAGGCGCTGGACGACCTCCGCGCCGGCCGCTTTCGCGGCGCCGCCGTGCTGCAGATCGCCGGTTGATCCTGGCCGTTTCGGGTAACTGAATGGCATCCACTGAAAGCCAAGGGAAGGGATGCATGAGCGACGAGATTCGCAACAAGGACGACGCCAAGGGCCGAGTCAAGGAAGCAGCAGGGGACCTGACCGGTGACAACGACCTGAAGCGCGAAGGCAAGGTCGACAAGGCGACCGGCGCGGCCAAGGACGGCGTCGAGAAGGTCTCGGACAAGGTCAAGGACGCGGTCGGAAAGGACCGCGACTAACGGGTCCTCGTTTAGCGAAACAGGTCTTCGCCAGGGGGGCGGCGGAGGACGGCGGCGGAGGGGCCGTCCTCCGCCACGACGTAGCGGCTGAGGCCACGGACCACCGCGGCGGGGACCTGGCTGTCCTTCTGGCGCACGAGATCGGCGGCCCCCGCGACCTCGTCGGCTACGGCAATGACGGTGGCGCTCAGCTCGCGACCACTCGTGTCGGTGCGACCGCGCCAGTCGTCCAACGGCTGCAGCCCCGCGCAGCCGATTGCCACCTCCGCCTGGCCGAGTCTCCAAGCCCGCCCGAAGCTGTCAGCAATGACGACAGCGATTCGACCTTCTATTTCAGCTCTGATTCGCCTGGCTGAAGCGTCGGGATCCTCCGGCAGGAGGCAGACCGTCCCGTCCTCCCGAAGGTTCGAACTATCGATCCCCGCATTCGCACAGACGAAGCCGTGGTGCGTTTCCGTAATCAGGACGCGCTCCTCGCGCAGCACCTCACGACTCTCGGAGAGCACCAGCTCCACGAGCTCCGTCTCCTTACCCAGCTTCTTTGCCAGTTCGATTGCCCGCTCCGATGGAGCGACGTCCGAGAGCTTCCGCACCTGCCCCTCGGCCTTCGAGACGATCTTCTGCGAGATCACGACGATGTCTCCGTCCTCGAGTTCCGTCCGCTCGGCGATCAGCTCTCCGACCTTCATGCCTTCTCTCACCTCGGGCATGCCCTCGACGGGCAAGACCCGAAGCTCGCTGCTCATATCCCCAGCGCCTTCGCCGTCCGCTTCGCCCGCCCGCGTTGCCGCTCCAGCGCACGGGTCAGCGCGATCACGTCGGCGGGGGTGTCGAGGTCGAGTTCGATCGAAGGCAGCTCCTCAATCCCGAAGGCGATCCCCGCCTGGCGCGCCGCCTCGACGTGGCGGTCGCAGCTGCCCTCGCCGAAGGCGGGGACGATCGCACCGGGTGGGCTGAGCAGGAGCGCGTTGGTGCCGGTGCCGTGGCGGTCGGGGACGATGCCGACGTAGTTGCCGGGGACGCCGGTCAGCAGGCGGTCGAGCTCGCGCGGGTCGAGCAGCGGGCAGTCGCCGGCGAGCAGGACGACGCGCTCGGCACCGTCGGCTTCGGCCCGGGCGATGCCCGCCTGCGCCGCCTCTACGTGCCCCGCGTCCTCGGGGTCCGGAACGACCTCGGCGCCCGCTTCGGACGCCAGCTCCTGGGCGATCGGGTCGCCGGTGACAACGATCGTCCGCTCCACCGTCCGCGCCTGGCCGATCGCTTCGAGGACATCGGCGACCATCGCTTCCGCGAGGTCGCGCCGCTGCCCACCCGTGATCCCGGCCGCCATCCGCTGCTTGGCGGCGCCGAAGCGCTTCACCGGTAGTACCGCGATCGCGTTCAAGAGCGCAGCGTAGCTGCGTAGTCGAGCACGATCCGCGCCAGGCGCACCCGTCCGGCTGCGCCCTCCATCAGCGTTGGCGCGGAGAGGGTCGGGAGCTCGGCCGGCGGCGGGTCGGGGTCGCCCTCGTCGACGACCATCGCGTCGATCAGGCCGGCGTAGAGGGAGGCGACGCCGGCGGCGGTGGTCGGGCGGCCGATGCCTTCCATGAAGCGGTCGGTCGGGCCCTTGACGACGGCGCCGGCGAAGTAGGGGCTGACGGCGACGACGTGGGCGGGGGAGGCAGCGATCGCCTCGCGGAGGCCGGGGACGGCGAGGATTGGGCCGATGCTGATCACGGGGTTGGAGGGGCCGACAACGATGACCTCGGCGCCGCGCAGCGCTTCCAGCACCTCCGGCGTCGGCTTGGCCGCCTCGATCCCCTCCAGCTGCACGCCCAGCACCTCGGGCTGGCCCTGGTCGAGGATCAGGTACTCCTGCAAGCCGCGCGTGCCCTCGGGGGTGACGACCTGGGTGCGGACCGGCGTGTCGGTCATCGGCAGCACCCGCGCCTCGACTCCGAGACCGCGGGCGATCTGCGCCTGTGCGTCGGTCGGGCGGCCGCCGTCGTCGAGGAACTGGCGGCGGTAGAGGCAGGCGGCGAGGTCGCGGTCGGAGAGGCCGAACCAGTTTGGGGCGCCGAGCTGTTTGAGGCGGTTGAAGACGGTGAACTCGTCGTCTTTGATCCCCCAGCCGCGGGCCTCGTCGATTTCGCCGCTGAGCCAGTAGGTGACGAGGTCGGGGTCGGGGGAGACGTGGACGCCGAGCGTCTCGACGTCGTCGCCGGTGTTGGCGATCACCGCGAGGTCGGGGCCGACCTCCTCCTGCATCCCGGCCGCGAGTTTGGCGCCGCCGGTGCCGCCGGCCAGGAGCGCGACGCGCATCTAGACAATCCTCCGAGCGCGCTGGACCAGCGCGCTCATGCCCAGTGGTCGCCGTCCGGCAGGCCGGTCAGCCGGATCCCGGCGTGGGTCTTGTAGCGGGTGTTGACCGAGATCAGCATCGGGGTCAGCTGCTCGACGATCCGCGCCATCTCCAGGGCGCCCGCGTTGACGGCGTGCAGGCCGGGAATCAGCTCGATCAGCCGCGCCACGCGCGCCTTGTCGGCCTTTTTGTCGCCGCAGACGAGGACGTCCTCGCCGAGCTCGGCGTCGAGGTTCGCCAGGCTCGGGGCGGCAAGAGTGTGCATCGCGGCGATCACGGTCACGCCCTCGGGCACCATCTCCTGCGCCTGCTGGGCGGCCGAGCCCTGCCAGACGCCGAGCGAGCGGGTCGCTTTGCCGCTGACCGCGGCGGCGAGGGGGACGGTGCAGTCGACCAGGAGCTGTCCCGGCCGCAGCGCATCGCGCAGGTTGTTGAGGTTCTCCGACTGGGCGCGGAAGGGGACGGTGAGGAAGACGATCTCACCCTTGGTCGCCGCCTCCTCGTTCTGCAGGCCGGTGACGTCGGCGCCCGGCACCGCCTCGCGCACCTTCGCCGCCGCCTCCTCGGCACGGCCGGCATCGCGAGAGCCGATCACGACCGGCACTCCCGCCTTAGCCCAGCGCCGGGCCAACCCCGCCCCAAGGGCGCCAGTGCCACCAATGATCGGAATCGGTTCCAAGGGCGCGCAGTCTATGCTCCGCCCGCATGAGGCTGGAGGGACGCAAGGCACTGGTCACCGGTGGGGCGAGCGGCATCGGCGCCGCGATCGCCGCCCGGCTCTCGGCCGAGGGCGCCGAGGTCTGGGTCGGCGACATCAACGTCGAGGGCGCCGAGAAGGTGGCGGGCGAGATCGCCGGTCATGCGGTCGAGCTCGACGTCACCGACCTCGAGGCCGCGCGAGCCGCCGTCCAGGCCGTCGGCGACCCCGACGTCCTCGTCAACAACGCCGGCATGGACAACTTCGGCTTCTTCGTCTACGTGACTGAAGAGCAGTGGGGGCAGGTGCTCGACATCAACCTCGGCGGCGTCATGAACTGCACCCACGCGGCGCTGCCGGGGATGCAGGAGCGCGGCTACGGCCGCATCGTCAACATCGCCTCCGAGGCCGGGCGGGTCGGCTCCAAGGGGTCGGCCGCCTACTCCGCCGCCAAGGCGGGCGTGATCGGCTTCACCAAGGCGATCGCCCGCGAGGCCGCCCGCTATGGCGTCACCGCCAACGCAATCGCTCCCGGCCCGATCGAGACGCCCCTCCTGATGGGCGCCAAAGAGTTCGGCGAGATCGGCGAGAAGGTCATCGAGACGATGAAAAGCGCCACCCAGATGGGCCGCTTGGGCCAGCCCGACGAGGTCGCCGCCGCCGCGGCGTTCCTTGCCTCCGACGACGCTAGTTATGTGACGGGCGAGACCCTGGGCGTATCTGGCGGCCTCGGGATGGTCTGAAACCCCCGAGCTCCGCAAACTCCACAAAAACAGGCTGGGTAAGGGGGAGAGTCTGAGCGAGTGGTGACTTAGGCCGGTTATAGCCGGCTCAACTCACCAATCGCGGGAAGCATGGGCGCTAGTGCGCCGCCAGCACGGCGTGGTGACGCGCGATCAACTGAGTGCGCTCGGCTATGGACGACACGCAATCGCTCACCGCATCAAGGGGGGCATGCTCTATCCGATCCGCCGAGGCATCTACGCGGTGGGGCGGCCGGAAGTCAGCGATAAAGGGCGTTGGATGGCCGCCGTCCTCGCTTGCGGCGACGGCGCCGTTCTCAGTCACTCCAGCGCGGCTGCGCTTTGGCGGATCGGCCGGCAGGAGCGACGGGTAGTTGAGATCTCCTTACCCAGCCTCTCCCGTCGGCGCCGCCCTGGCCTTCGAATTCACCGGCGACCTTCTCTTGCCGCCCGCGACGTCACCACCGAGTACGGCATCCCGGTCACGACCCCCATCCAGACCTTGATCGACATGGCGTTGCGCCTCGACCGTCCCGGCATCGAGCGGATGATCAACGAGGCCGACAAATACAACGTCGCGCACCCGCCGGGGCTGCGGAGGGCGCTCGACGCTCGCGCCGGCGAGCCGGGGGCCGCCACGCTCCGCTTCATCCTCGACCGGCGCACCTTTCGCCTCACCAAGGAGGAGCTGGAACGGCGCTTCCTGCCACTGGCACGCAAGGCGGGGCTGCCGGTGCCGCTGACCGGCCAGTGGGTCAACGAGTTCGAAGTCGACTTCTACTGGCCGGACCTGGGGCTGGTTGTCGAGACCGACGGGCTGCGCTATCACCGCACGCCGGCTGAGCAGGCTCGGGATCGGCTCCGCGACCAGGCCCACACCGCGGCCGGCTTGACGCCGCTGCGCTTCACCCACGAGCAGGTCCGCTACGAACCCGAGCACGTGCTGGCGACCCTGGCTCAGACGGCGAGCCGGCTGGCCATCTCGACGAAGTAGTCGAGCGAGCGCGGGTTCGCCAGGGAGTCGCGGCTCGCCGCCTTCTCTACCGGCGTCCCCATCAGGATCCGCTTCACCGGCACCTCCAGCACCTTGCCGCTGAGCGTGCGCGGCACCTCGTCGATCTGGAAGACCTCGTCGGGCACGTGACGGGGTGAGCAGCGCTCGCGCACCCGCCGGGCGATCTCTCGCGGCAGCTCCTCGTCCAGCTCCGCCCCCTCGCGCATGACCACGAACAGCGGCATCCAACCGTCGGTACCAGGCCGCGGCACGTCGACGACCAGCGCATCGACGATCTCGTCGATCCCGAGCACCGCGCGGTAGATCTCGCTCGTCCCCATGCGGATGCCGCCGCGGTTGATCGTCGAGTCGGAGCGGCCGTAGATGACCGCCGTCCCGCGCCGGGTCAGTTCCAGCCAGTCGCCATGGCGCCAGACGCCGGGGAACATCTCGAAGTAGCTCTCGCGGTAGCGGCTGCCGTCCTCGTCGCCCCAGAGATAGAGCGGCATCGAGGGCATCGGCTCGGTCACGACCAGCTCGCCGACCTTCTCGACCACCGGCCGGCCCTCTTCGTCCCACGCCTCGACCGCCGCGCCCAGCGCCCGCGCCTGGATCTCGCCGCGGTATACGGGGAGCGTCGCTGCCCCGCCGACGAAGGCGGTGCAGAGGTCGGTGCCGCCGCTGGTCGAGAACAGCCAGGTGTCGCTGCCGAGGTGCTCGTAGATCCAGTCGAAGCCCTCCGGGGAGAGGGGGGAGCCGGTCGAACCGACTGCCTTCAGGGCGCTGAGGTCGCGGTTGCGGCCGGGCTCGACCTCTGCCTTCATGCAGGCGCCGATGTAGGCGGCGCTGGTCCCGAACATCGTGATCCCGGCCCGCTCCGCCAGGTCCCAGAGCACGTCCATGTCGGGATGGCCCGGGTTGCCGTCGTAGAGGACGATCGCCGCCTCGGTCAAGAGCCCGGAGACGATGAAGTTCCACATCATCCAGCCGGTCGTCGTGAACCAGAAGAGGCGGTCGCCGGGGTGGGCGTCGACGTGAAGGCCGAGCTTCTTCAGGTGCTCGAGGAGGATGCCGCCCTGACCTTGGACGATCGCCTTCGGCAGCCCGGTGGTGCCGGAGGAGTAGAGGACCCAGAGCGGGTGATCGAAGGGGACGCGCTCGAAGCTCAGCTCGGCGTTCGGGTCGGTGGCCAGCAGCTCGTCCCAGGGCATCGCGTCGCGCAGCGGTGAGAGGTCCGGTTCCGGGTCGAGGTACGGGAGGACCATCGTGCGCTCCAGGCTCGGCATCGCCTCCTGCAGCTGCGCCACCACCTCGCGGCGGTCGAAGTCCTTGCCGCCGTAGCGGTAGCCGTCGACCGCGAAGAGGACCTTGGGCTCGATCTGGGCGAAGCGGTCGACGACGCTGGCGGGGCCGAAGTCGGGCGAGCAGCTCGACCAGACCGCGCCGATCGAGGCGGTGGCGAGGAAGGCGACGGTCGCCTCCGGGATGTTCGGCATGTAGGCGACGACGCGGTCGCCGCGCTCGACCCCGAGCGCACGCAGCCCCGCCGCCACCCCTGCGACCTGCCGCCGCAGCTCCCCCCAGCGCAGCTCGCCGAGCTCGCGCAGCTCGGAGGCGTGGAGGATCGCCACCTCCTCGTCGCGTTTGCCCCGGAAGACGTGCTCGGCGTAGTTGACCCGCGTGTTCGGGAACCACTGCGCCCCTGGCATTTCGCGCGAGGCGAGGACCGGCCGCCGGTCGCCGTCGGCCTGCACATCGAAGAACTCCCAGATCGCCGACCAGAACCCGTCGAGGTCGTCGACCGACCACTGCCAGAGCTCGTGGTAGTCGGCGAAGGAGAGGCCGCGCTCCCGCTCTAGCCAGCGCATGAAAGCGACCAGCCGCGAGCGCTCGACCAGCTCGGCCGACGGCTCCCACAGTAGTTCCCCGTTAGCCGCGTTCACTCGATGCCGGAGGTGGGATTCGAACCCACAAGCCCGCAAGGGCAATCGATTTTGAGTCGATCGCGTATGCCAATTCCGCCACTCCGGCTCCGCCTGAACGATAAAGCCGGATCAGGCTGGCTGCGGCTGGCCCGAGGCGCCCGCGCCGTAGTCCTCGCCGGAACCGATTGGGCGCTCCTCCTCGACGTGCCACTCCTGGTTGAAGGCGTAGAGCACCGCCGCGATGAGGACGATCTGCAGCAGGCCGAGGATGATCACCAGCAGGCCGATCAGCGAGGAGTTGAGGAGGGCGTCGTCGAAGCCCTGGCGGTCCCGGTTGAACCAGCTTTCGGCACCGACTGCGCAGAAGATCGCCAGGATCATCGAGAGCGCCGCTGCCACCGGTAGGACGCCGCGGTTCCAGCGCGCGACGATGATCGCGAAGAAGGCGTAGAGGATCGCGTAGATCATGCAGATGAGCCCCATGCCGCCGCCGCCCTTCAGCAACGACCAACCGCCGATCGTAATCAGCGCCGCGATCACCGCGGTTGCAGCGAGCAGCAGCACGACGACGAACTTGGTCGTGACCGAACTGGCTTTCTCCCGATTGGGGCGCCACAGTTCGTAACCGGGCCTCACCTCTCCTACTGCCACGCTCCGATCATAGAATCTGTCTGCGACGCGGCGCCGTTGGCCGCGCGTTAAGGGCCGACCGGCCCAGCCACGCGGGCGTGGCGGAATTTGGCAGACGCGCCAGGTTTAGGTCCTGGTGAGCTTCGGCTCGTGGGGGTTCAAGTCCCTCCGCCCGCACTCCGTCGATACGATCAGAGCCTCTGGGGCAGTGGCCCAACTGGCTAAGGCACCGGTCTCCAAAACCGGCGATTCCAGGTTCGAGTCCTGGCTGCCCCGTCCGTACCCCCACCTGTCCGACTGAAGCTGCCTCGGCTTGGACGTTTTGTCACTTGTCGAGCGGGGGTTGCCGTGCGAGTCTGGCGCGATGGGGAGGACGCCATTGGCCCGGAGGTTGGGAGAAGCCGCTTCGGTGGCGGCGCAGGCGGCTGAGCGTGAAGCGTCCGCCGAGGAGGTCCTCGCCGATCCTGGGCTGCGGCGGCGCGAGGTGCTCGCCGGTGGTGCTGGACTTGCCGCGGCGGCGATGCTCAGCGGGCCGATCTCGCGCGCCTTGGCCGCGACGGCGCCGCGGGTGGTCGTGGTCGGTGGCGGGCTTGCCGGGCTCACGGCTACTTACCGGTTGAAGCAGGCGGGGGTCCGGGCGCAGCTGTATGAGGCCTCCGACCGGCTCGGGGGCCGCTGCTGGACCCGGCGCGGCGACTTCGCCGAAGGGCAGATCGCCGAGCACGGCGGCGAGCTGATTGACCAGGGGCACACCGAAATCCGACAGCTGGCGCAGGAACTGGGGCTCGACCTCGACAATCTGGTGGCGGCCGAGGTAAACGGGACCGACCCCTTCTACTACTTCGACGGCCAGCCCTACTCGTTCGAAGAAGCGACCGACGACCTCAAGGGGATCTGGCAGCAGCTGCACAAGGACGTATCCGCCGCCAGCTACCCGACGCTCTACAACAGCTCGACCCAGCGCGGCCGCGAACTCGATGCGATGTCGATCGCCGACTGGATCAAGGCGTATGTGCCGGGCGGGTTGAAATCGAAGCTCGGGCAGTTGCTCGACGTCGCCTACAACATCGAGTACGGCGCCGAGACCAGCGTCCAGAGCTCGCTCAACATGCTCTACCTGCTCGCCTACTCGGGCCAGGGACAGTTGCGGATCTTCGGCCCCTCGAACGAGAAGTACCACGTGCGCGGCGGCAACGACCAGATTCCGGCCCGGCTCGCCACCGCCCTGCAGGGGCAGATCACGACGGGCTCGGCGCTGACCTCGATCCGCCGCAACGCCGACGGCAGCTACCGGCTCGCCTTCGCCTCCGGCAGCAGCACCTCGACCGTCACCGCCGACCAGGTCGTCCTCGCGCTGCCGTTCTCGATCCTGCGCACGCTCGACTACGCCAAAGCCGGCTTCTCGCAGGTGAAGACGACGGCGATCGAGGAGCTGGGGATGGGGACCAACTCGAAGCTGCACGTCCAGTTCAAAGACCGGCTCTGGAACTCGCTCGGCTGCAACGGCGAGACCTATGCCGACACCGGCTACCAGAACACCTGGGAGGTGACCCGGGCGCAGGCGGGCGCCGGCGGGATCCTCGTCGACTACACCGGGGGCAAAATCGGCGCCAGCTTTGGCACCGGTACCCCGGCCGAACGCGCCGCCCAGTTCCTCGCCCAGATCGAGCCGGTGCTGCCGGGTATCTCCTCGCGCTGGAACGGCAAGGCGACGGTCGACTTCTGGGCCGGCTACCCGTGGACCAAGGGCTCCTACTCCTACTGGAAGACCGGCCAGTACACGAAGTTCGCCGGCGCCGAACGCGAAGCGGAGGGCAACTGTCACTTCGCTGGCGAGCACACTTCGATCGACTTCCAGGGCTACCTCAACGGCGCGGTCGAATCGGGCGAACGTGCGGCCGGCGAGATCCTCTCGGCGCTGAAGTAGCGCGGACGGTCATACGGACCCTGTTGCGGCGGTCCGGTGCCGCCGTTAGCTTGCCCACAACGAACTTCAACTGGAGGGAATCGCATGTTGCGTAGCTGGAGAGTTTTGTTGGCATCGATGATGGTCGCGCTGCTCGCGGCGGCGGTGTGGGCCGCGCCGAGCGGGGCGGCGAGTAGCGGCACCGCGTCGGCGGGCTGCACGGCGGCGACGAACATCGAGGCGATCATCGACGACTCGGGTTCGATGGCCATCACCGACGAAAGCCGGCTGCGGGTGCAGGCGATGGACCTGCTGATCAACACGCTGCCGGCGAAGACCCAGCTCGGCGCCGTCGAGTTTGGCTCCTCGTTGTTCGAAACCCAGCCGGCCGCAGACACCGTCTTCCCGCCGGAGCCGATCGGGCCGAACGCCGGAACGATGCGCTCGGCACTCTCCAGCGTGATCAACGCCGATAACGGCTCTACCGACTACAACTCTGCCTTTGCCAAGGCCGATGCCGACAACCCGAACGCGCAGGCGCGGATCTTCCTCACCGACGGTGGCCACAACGAAGGCACCTACAACGAAGCGCACCTCGCCCACAACGTGCCGACCTACGTGATCGGCTTCGGCTCCGGCCTGACGCTGCCCGAAGACCAGGCGCGCCTGCAGAAAATCGCCACCGACACCGGCGGTCAGCTCTACCAGCTCGAAGACAACAGCCAGCTGCAGGCGGTGATGAACAAAATCGGCGCCGCGCTCACCTGCCAGACGCCGCCGCGCGAATTCAACGACCTGCTCAAGCAGGGTCAGAGCAAGACGCATGTCATCGCCGTCGGTGCCTCGACCAAAGTCCTGCAGATCGCGCTCAGCTGGGCGAGCCCGTCGGACCGCTTCAAGCTCGGCCACCTGAAGCTGATCGTCAAAGGCAAAGTCGTCGCCGCGGCGCGGCCGAAAGTCGCGAAACTGAAGGTGAAGAAAACCGGCGGCGAAACCTTCGCCATCGCCAAAGTCACCGGCCTGCGCAAGGGGACGCTGCGCTTCTCCGTTAAGGCGGCGAAAATCGGCTCCGGCGAACCGAAGGTGAACCTGACGACGCAGGTCGGGTCCGGCTCAGGGCACTGAGGACCGTTCCTCGCCGACGGGCATCGGGCTGATCTCGAGCCCGTCGGCGAGGGTGAAGAAGGCGGCGGCGAAGGGGCTCTCGGCGGTGCGTTCGCGCAGCTTCATCCAGCCGATCTGCTCGCGCAGGGAGCGGGTGATGAGGAGCAGGTCGCGGAAGTCAGCGCTGTGCTCGTCGAGGGCGAGCAGCTTGGTGGTGAGGATGTCGTCGAGGTCCATGACGCGGACCTGCATCGCCTCGACGCTCATCTCCTCGCCGCGGGCGATCGCCTCGTCGTCGATGCGCATTCCGGAGGGTTCGAAGATCAGGTCGACGAGGATGTCGCCGTCCCAGGCCTTGCGCAGCCACTGCTCCGGCGGCGTCTCCGGCCGCATCCCGGCTTCGGCGAGCGCTTCCTGCGCGCGCTCGGCGTCCTCGGGCTTGACCATCAGGTCGATGTCGTTGGAGGAGGGCGGGCCGCCGCGGGCCCAGCAGCCGAGCCCGCCGCCGAGCAGGTAGGGGACGTCGCGCCCCTCCAGCGCCGCGACCGAGCGCTTGAGGCTCTCGATCAGCGCCTCGGCGACCTCGTTCTTGCCCAGACCCTCCGCCATGCCCCTTCTCGCTGCCCCGAGGTGGGCGGCGGTAAACGTGCGTGCGGCCGGGTAGGGAACGGGCGATGGCTTCGCAAAACGGCGACGGACGTCTACGCGGGGAGGAGAGCCCACGGGGGGAGAAACGGCTGCGGATCGCGGCCACCGGCGACGTCCACTGCCGCGACTCCAACCGCGAGGCGGTGGTGGAGTCCTTCGCGCAGTTGGGCGAGGACGTCGACTTGGTCCTCGTTGCCGGCGACTTGACCAGCCACGGCCGCCTGGAGGAGGCGGAAATCCTCTGCGAGGCGGCGGCTGCGACCGCGGCGCCGGTCTACGCGGTGCTCGGCAACCACGACTGGCACGCCGACGAAGCGGAGGCGATCCTCGAACGGCTGCAGGCGGGCGGGGTGAACATGCTCGACCGGCGTGCCGCCGTCTGCCAGATCGGCGAGGTCGAGGTCGGGATCGTTGGCGTCAAGGGCTTCGTCGGCGGCTTCGCGCCGCGCCACCTGCCCGACTTCGGCGAGCCCTCGCTGCGGGCCGTTTACGCCGAGGCGACCGCAGAAGTGGAAGCGCTCGAGGCGGGGCTGCACGAGGTCGCGACCTGCCCGGTGCGGATCGTCCTCCTCCACTATGCGCCGGTCGAAGCGACGCTGGAGGGGGAGCCGCGGGAGATCTGGGTCTTCCTCGGCAGCGACCGGCTAGCGGCGCCGATCCTCGAGCATGGTCCCGACCTGGTCCTGCACGGGCACGCGCACGCCGGCTCGCCCGACGGCCTGATCGGCGAGACGCCGGTCCACAATGTCTCCCAGCCGCTGCTCGGCACCGACTTCCGCTTCTTCGAGCTCGATACCAGCGAGGCGCACAGCCCGATCCGCTAGCGCGGTTCGAGGCCGATCAGGTCGTAGTAGCCGACCAGGAAGAGGCGCTTGCCGTCGGAGACCATCGGCGTGTAGCCGGCCTGTTTGATGTGGAAGACGGGCTTGCCTCTGCGGGCGTCGAGGCCGGTCGTTTCCTGGGTCTTGAAGCTGGAGGTGTAGACGGTGTGGCCGATCACGGTGGCCGTGCCGGGGATCGGGCCGCCGACGTCGAAGCGCCAGCGCGGCTTGCCGGTGTGGGCGTCGAGGGCGAAGAAGCGGCCGTTTTCGGCGCCGATATAGACGGTCGACGGGGTGCCGGGGACGCGGGCGACGGCGGGCGAGCCGTAGACGGGACCGCCGGTGTCGAAGGACCAGTCGACCTTGCCGGTCTTCTCGTCGAGTGCGAAGACGGTGCCGTCGTCGCGGGCCGCGTAGACGCGGCCGAAGGCGACCGCGGGGGAGGAGAAGAAGCCGCCGCTGCCGTAGGGCGGCGCCTTGCTCGTGTTGGTCCGCCAGGCCGGCTTGCCGGTCTTGGCGTCGAGGGCGTACATCGAGCTCTGGTAGTCGGCGGCGAAAACTTTGCCGTCGTCGTAGCTGGGGCTGGCTTTGATCGCGGCGGGCGAGTTGAAGCTCCAGACGGTCTTGCCGGTCTTCGCGTCGAGGGCGACCAGGTTGGTCGTGTCGGTGCCGAGGTAGAGCGTCCCGTCGACGGCGAGCGGTGAGGATTCGAGGTGCGCGTTCAGCTTGCGGACCCAGAGTTTCTTCCCCGTTTCCGCGTCGCCGGCGGCAACGTGGCCGTCGAGGAAGGCGCCATAGATGGCGTTGTCGTAATAGACGGGCGCGGTGACGAAGTTCGGCTTCCCCTTGTCGCTGGGGCGGATGTTGATTTCCCAGAGCACCTTGCGGTTCCGCAGCCGCACCGCTTTCCCGTTGCCGTACTTGTTGATCACGTAGGCGACGCCATCGTTGATCGCCGGCGGGAACTCGATCAGCGCGTGCGTATTGATCGACCACGCCTGCTTCAGCGGCGGATCCAGCGCCCGCTTCTGGTCCGGCAGGTAGTGCGTGCGAGCCGGCACCCTCCCGAACATCGGCCAGTCGACGTAGCCATTGGCGGCTTCGGAGCGCGCCGCGGTCGTCCCCGAATCGCCAGAGCCGCCGCAGCCCACGAGCACGCCGACCGCCGCCAAACCGGCGATCAAGATTCCCAGTGTCGCTTTTGTCGCCCATAGGGAGACAAAGGCGACACGTCCCGAATTCAAGGCGCGCATCCGTCCTTTGATCGGCAGCTCGCGGAGACGCTTTAAGCCGCGGACGGGAATTGAACCCGCGTCACCAGTTTGGAAGACTGGAGCTCTACCATTGAGCTACCGCGGCGCGAATGAAGCCGCCCCGCTTCGCGGTCCGGCGTCGATGACAGTTTGCACAAACGACGTCGCACTTTGCAATCTCGTTGAGCACATCGTTCCAGTTGCGGTTCCGGATGCCAGTCGCGATCGCGAACTTCTTGTCCCGCAGATGGTCGAACTCGAGCACCACGGGATCGTTCTCGCCGCAATCGGCACAGGGGTGGTCCCGGAAGTAGGCCATCAAAAAAATGAATCTCTCTTCGAGCAAAGCTTTCTTCCGCCGCGCCGCGGCGTCGATGTAGCGCTGTTTGTTGGCCCGGTAGTGCTCCTGCTTATAGTCGGCTCTGCAGGGGCGGCAGTAGTTGTCGCGCTGGCCGCGTTCTCGTCGCCGCCAGGCGAATTCCTCCACCGGTTTTTCCTCCCCGCAACGCCCACATCGCCTCATAGAGCGAGCATATAAATACGAACAGACGTTCCCATAGGCATTAGCCCCGTTAATCCGTCAGAATGGAAGCCCCACGGGGAGTGGCGCAGTCTGGTAGCGCACTCGGCTGGGGGCCGAGCGGTCGCAGGTTCAAATCCTGTCTCCCCGATTAGAAGCTCCTCAGCTGACCATGCCCCGGGACGCTCCAACGTCGCCGGGGCGCTTATCTGGTCGCCGACGACGGTAGCTCTGCAGGGCGCGGAAAGCGAGCCGCTATTTCGAGGCGTCTCCAGCCAGACTTCGGATCACCTAAAAAAGAGAGCTGAGCGCTCTGCGCGGGTTCCGGAGACGTCCGGGCAATTGGAAACTATCCGCCTGGCATGTCTGGGCACTTTCTGAATTCCTATCCCCTCACTCTCAGAGGTGAGGTCGAACTCTTCGAGGTCAAAGAGGCAGCTCGAGACTTCACTAGAGCACAGCTGCGAGAGACACTCGGTGCGTCAGTTTGGCTGGGACGATCGGACGCTTATTGCTACGTCGATCCAGGTCCTGCTGCACCTCGAGGCCAAATCGTCACTCGATCTCTTACGCCCACCGATCCCATATCGCGTTGGGCCATGCGCGAGGCGCTGGCGTTCCATTGCCACGATCTAGGCTACGAAGCTTGGTTTGGTCGCGCAGGGGAGCTTCATCTCATGGGGCCGATTCCCCCAGCAACAGAGGACCGGTTTCGGATCGAACATGGTCTCGTCATGCGGCTCTCGCACGAGGACTTCATCGAGGCTGATGCAATCCTTACGGCCCGCCCACGAACTCGTTGGATTTGCACAGGGACCCTTGCGGAGTTGGAGATTGCATCGCGAGCGGTTGGCCGAAGGGCAATTCGCCTTGGTGGAAATGGGCCTCGGACTGGGGTGGTGGCGAGCGTGAGTGAAGGGCGCGTGACTTTGCGGTCCGGAGGCTTTGAGACAGAGGTCGATGCCGACAAGTACACGATCTCAGCTAATGCGTCGCTTATTGCGCAGTGGAGAGGTACCGCGGTGCTCCGAAGGGTCCGATTTACGGCCGGCGACCTCACGGCAAATGGGAAAAAGAACCGGCACGCCGTCGAGGATCGGTTCAAATTGCTCGGCGATTCGATCCGAAAGCTTGGCCCGAAGTTCTCCACGAAGGGCGGCGGCGAAATTGAGATTGGCGCACGGCCCGTTTCTATCCGCATGGAGGGCGGACGTTGACCGCCGTCCCGGGCTGGCATCTGCCATCTGTGCGCCTGCGTTTCGATCCAGCGATTTCCAGGACTGGCAGCCATGCCTTCAAATCCCTGCGCCAACATGGTCCCTACGACAGCTCCGCCCTCAATCTCACCGATGGGTCCATCCTCTTCGTATTCCCGGAGTCAGAGCGCAACCTCGCGCGTCGACTCGCTGAGGCGCTGTTGAACGGCATCGGAAGCTATCCCGGATTCGAAACCCTATTCCGCACCAATGCGCCGAAAGGCAAAGCACTAAAAAGCCTGCCGATCGACGCCGACCCAAGTGATCTTCCAGCGGCTGGCCGAGCGTACCGCCTTGCTATTGAGCAACGCGACGTAGACCGCGAGCCAGATGTCGCAATCGTTCTGGTCCCCCAGACGGAGCGATTCGAGACGCAAACGCCCTATTACGAGGCGAAGGCCGCCTTCGCAAATCTCGCCATCCCTAGCCAGATGGTGACGACCGACCTACTCAGCGACGAGAGGGAGTTCCAATGGTCCGTGGCAAACATCGCTCTGGCGATTTTCGCGAAGCTGGGAGGGATCCCGTGGGCCGTGGAGGCCCCCGCCGGCGACGATGATCTCGTTATCGGAGTTGGGCGAGCTGACGTAGGGCGAGATCAAAACCGCAAGCGATTCTTTGGATATGCGGTCACCTTCGTCTCTAACGGGATATATCGGCAAACCTGGTCGTTTACCCCCACTGCCGACGACTCTGTCTACGAGCAGCGACTGCAAGCAGCGATCTCCAGCGCGGTTTCCGCGGATCTCGACGAGACCCCTCGTCGTCTAGTCATCCACCTTGCGAAGCAGACCGGGTGGCGAGAGATTCATGCTGCGGAACGAGCCCTCGACGCCGCTGGTATTGACATCCCTGTCGCGTACCTGCGCCTCGACGACTCTGCCCTTCACGACATCGCCAACACCGACGAGGCAACCTTTGCTCCCAGTAAGGGCCTCATTGCGAAGCTTGGCCCTAGGCGTGCGCTTCTTCAGACGGAAGGGCTCGGTGCGCTTGGCCCTCCTGACGGCCCTCTGCTCGTGACTATGGATCGCCGCAGCACCGCCGCCGAGACTGATTTTGACGATCTAGTCGCTCAGATATATCGCCTCGCGCATGCCAACTGGCGCGGCTTTAATGCCCAGTCCAAGCCAGCAACCTTGGTCTACGGGGAGCAACTGGCGAGTTTGGTCGGACACCTTCAAGATGTGGAGAGCTGGAATCCCGACCTCCTCAGGTCAGAGCTTCGCGGTAAGCCTTGGTTCCTATGACCGCCTCACCTGAAAGCCTCCATCTCCTCGCCCATCGGGCTCAACGAGGTGCCCGGACTGAGGCGGACTGGTGGGACAACCCCCTGGATACCGCCCTGGCCGCCACGAGCGCAGCTCGTCACCCTCCCGCCTACCGCCAAGACGGAGAGGCGGCGGTGCGCCGGCTTCAGCGCTGGAATCGCTCCGGGGGGCCACGGCGTGTAAGTGCGGACGTCGCGGCGATCTCGCTAGCCGCGGCTGCGGCCGCCGATCTGGGCCTTCGCGACCGGGAGCTACCGGAGGCCGCAATAACGGCGGCCTCGGAATTATTGCCGCGCACCCAGGCCCCGGTCCCAATGCTCCACTTGGGGTTGATCGCGTGGGGACTCGCCGGTTTCTCCCCAAACCGCGACTCGGAACCCTGGTTGGCATTGCGCGCACGGCTGTCTGGTCTTTCTCCAGGGAGGGGTGTCGACGGCGCTATTGGCGCCCTAGCGATTGCCTTAACTAATGACAGCTTCCCCGCCGCTGACCTGGTTCGCAACTTGATAACCAGCTCACCGAGTAGTCCGAGTCTCGAGGATGGCAGCGTGCTGCTCTGGGTGTTCACGGTGGCGATCGAACGATCTGCTTCGAGCCTTGGCGAGAACGACGCCGGATTCCTGGCCCTGACTGATAGGCGAGCCGACCTTGCACAGCGCCTGGCGCAGGAGCTCGACGCCGATTCCTTTGAACCTCCCGAGGTGCCGGATTTTGATCCTGAAGCTCAAGCCGACTTCCAGGTCCCAGTCTTCCTTTCGCCCACCGAGGCACTCTTACTTGACATTAGCCTCGCATCCCAGGAGCAAGAACCGGCTTGGTTGCGATTCGAGGAGGCAGCCAGCATCTTTGGATCGCGAGAGCGCAGGGCCGTGCGTCACTTGGCTCTACGCAGCACCGGCTTACTTTCGATTCTTGCCGTGGCTAGCGGCGGGCTCGTCGGCGTGATTGCCCACAGCGAGGGGGCATCCGATGCAGTTGCCGTGCTGAGCGGCTTCCTCGTCGCGGCGATTGTCCTCAGCGGGGCGTCGATCACCTGGTATCGATTCTCAAGAAGCCCCGTCGCAAGGTCTTGCGTCGCATTCCTTCTCACGTTGACCCTCTGCTCCGCTTTGGATCTCGCTAATTCCGCCCTCGCAAAACCGTTATTCACCGACGCTGCGGGCCTGATAGCGAGCCTCCTGATTGCCGCTGCCGTCGTTGTCATCGTCGCTGCGACTTCAAGCCGGAAGATCAGGGATTGAGCCTTGGGCTCTATCACCTTGTGAGCTGCTGGCAGGAGTCCGCAGCCCGGAGGGTAAAAGTCTACGGCTCGATATTCGGCTCCTCGCCCCACGCAGCAGTGCCGACGCGATGCGCCTTGGCAGAGCCAGCTCGATTTGCGGATTGAGCCTTTGCGCCTACGACCCTGGCCGAATGGGTCGATCGATAGATCAAGCGCCCGTTGATGATCGTTCCGCGGTAGCGACCACCCATGTCATAGACCCTGTCGTCACGGATCTGTCCGAAATTCTCGCCACGGGGATTGAAGACTCGGTCCCCTCTGACCATCAGCGGGACGCCTTCCTTCGTGTACAAGGACATTCGACTCCCTCCAAGCTTTTCACTGGTGGCATCTACAGATTCTGCGATATCTACTGGCCGGAACCGAAGTCGGATCCGGCCTGAGATAATCAGAGCATGTTGCGGTTCTTCTGGGAGCGTTGCAAGGCGCAGATAGACGTTGCGGTGACCCTTGGGGTCGTCTGGTTGGTCTCACAAGCCGGACGCCCATCCGCAATGGTGGTCGCTGGCGTGGCGGCCATCTCCATCGGCTGCATGGCGATATTAAAAAAAAACCCAACCGAAATCTTGATTTCAGCTTCTTAGTTTGAATCTAGATTTGGCAGACCGTCGGAATGGCGAAACGGACTAAAGCCGTCGAGTTGCATTTAGATGAACCTCTCCGGTCGTCGCGCAAGCAGGCCGCAGGGTTCTCTCTTCCCCTCGCGGTGCACTACCGGCTAGAGAGGCTTGCCGCCGCTGCCTGGGCCGTTCAGCCGAGCCAGGCTGAGCTGATCGGCATGCTGATCGCCGAAGCGTCGGTTGACGAAACTCAGCTAGAGCAAGCCGTTATTGCGTACCGCAGAATGACGGTTGGCGATGTTGTGGACAGTCTTGAGCAACCTGCCGAGGGGGTTCCGGAGGAGGCAACCGAGGACACGATTGTGATTGCGCTGCGGGGACCTGGGCGGCCCCCGCGGCACTAAGACCAGTTGCGCGCAGAAGGCGAGGCCGAGGCTTTGAGATCACAATTTGTGATCTCAAACGAGGGCTGAGGCGGGCGCCGTTATGCGCCGTATGCCTTCACCGAGCAAGGAGTAGCAATGCTCTCCGACGTTCTTCGCAGTGATAGGGGCTGTCGCGGTCAACATCGAGATCAGGCGGGGGTTTGTCGAGTTGCGGCGTGTAGCAGGTTCGTTTGACGAGCTTCAGAAGCGGCTCGATCAGATGGAGCTGGACATCGGCGCGCGCCTGAGCGAGCATGACGAGCAGCTGCGTTAGATCTTCGAGGCGCTGCGCCAGCTGATCGCGCTGCCCGGCGCGCCGAAGAGGCCAGTGGGATTCAGGATCCGCAACGAGGGTTAGGCGGAATCTGCTCGATCCGGTTCAAATGCCGTCCAGTTAAGGCGATTTCAGACAATAAGTTCCGGCACGTTTGTCATCATGTCAGTGTGGCCGACTCGACAGCGGAAATGACGGGACTGCAGGTCGCATTGACGCCTGCGATCGAGAAGCGGATCTACGTCATCCGTGGGCGCCAGGTGATGCTCGATGAGGATCTCGCTGATCTCTATGGTGTCGAGACGAAACGGTTGATCGAGCAGGTGAAGCGGAACCTCGAACGCTTTCCGGAAGACTTCATGTTCCAGCTTCATAAAGACGAGGCCGCGGCTTTGAGGTCGCAGATTGCGACCTCAAACACCGGTCGCGGCGGCCGCCGTTATGCGCCTTACGTCTTTACCGAGCAGGGTGTGGCCATGCTCTCCTCGGTCTTGCGAAGCAAAACGGCCATCGCGGTGAACATCGAGATCATGCGGGCGTTTGTCGAGATACGCTGGGCCGCCAGCTCCTATGCGGTGGTCGAGAAGAGGCTGGAGCAGATCGAACGAGGGATGGGCGAGCACGATGAGCAACTGGAGCAGATCTTCAGCGCTCTCCGCCAGCTGATCGCTCCGCCACCGCAACCAAAGCGGGCCGTCGGCTTCCGGGTGCGAGAGCACGACGAGTAGCTCAAAGCGTTGAATAGTGGCTTAGGCTCGCGTCATGTCGGAGCCTCTTCCCTATGAAGCCAAGCCTCGCACCTTCGAGTGGGAGGTACCTGATGGGCTTGGTGCGGACGTGGTTCCGATAGCGCGTGAGATGGTCCGCCTAGGGCGTCGTTACGAGTATTGGGGAGACCGGCAGGACTATTGGAGAATGGCTTGGGAGACTTTGAATTTAGCTCTCGGCGTTTCTGCATCTGTTCTAGCGGGAGTCGCTGGGGCAATAGCGCTGGACTCTGGAAACTCTGCAGTCATTGGGGTGCTCGCGCTGACCTCGGCGGCGCTCGGGGGCATTCTCAGCTTCCTGAACCCTCTCGGCGCGCTGCCGAGTCGGCCGCAAAAGCTCGCGCCTGCTGGGCAGTAGGCATGCGGACCCATCTTTTTGTTGCTGCCGATTTAGCTCGGGCGGATGCTTTTGCGGCGCGCCGCCTGCTGATTGAGCTCCAAGAGCTGGAGGCGCAGGCGCTCGATTCGCTGTCGCCGGTGCCATAAGTGCAGGCAGCGAATCAATGCGGTTCAAATACTGTCCAGTTAGGGCGATGCAGACCTTCGCCCGCATGGTTTCGCATAGCCACGCACCAGGCCAATCTCTCTGAGTCGCGCGGGGCTATGCGAGGGGACGCAAGGCAATCCGTGATACGCGAGTGATACGGCTTCTGGCGTGAGAGGGATACGGGCGGCCGCTTGCCTTCGGGCATCTGCTTTTCGCGCGAAGCAGCAGTGTTTCTACGGCCGCTCTAGGACACGTAGGCCTTGCGCACCATGGCGGCCGTCCATCGGTTCGTGCCGTGTGCGGGGGGAACACCCTTGCGGTTCAGGAACTCGGCGATGTCGGCGAGGGACTTTTCCTTCGCGAGCTGCGTCCGTACTTGCGCCCGCCAGCCCCAGTCCCGCTTGTTGCACCAAGAGTGAGAGAGTCGAACGTTCTCGGCGACGAACCTACCGCCATCCGATTTGAGCTTCGGGTAGTGGTCGCGCGAGGGCGTCCACTTGTCGCCCGGGGCCCCGACCGGATCGAAAGCGCCGCGCCCCTTGGGGTGGTAGCACTGCGGCATCTCGCACCTCAGGGCGAGGAGCTGGCCGCACTCGGCCATCCGCACGAGGACATTTGCATTTTTCACGCCGAGCTCGCGGAGTTGGTCCGCGACCGATTTATCTGCCATGCGGTGATCCTGACACAACTGCTTTCGCGTGAAAAGCGGCAGTAATCAGGCGGTCGTGCGAGTCTCGGGCCAGGCTCCAGACTGGACCCGCGCATAAAGCGTGTCGGGGGCGAGGTCGGCGCCGCCGGGCCAGACGACGGTCCCGGTCTCCGGATCGGTTTCGACCCTGGCAAATCCTGCGGGGGTTCGGGCGTCTTCGAAGACAGGGCCACGCATGCGGTCCAGGACGTCGACCTCTCCGTTCAGCCCGTCCGCGAAGGTCAGCCGAAGGACGCCGTGGCGGACGACCTCGGCTGCGGTGATATCGGGGGTTAGGCCGTTCATCTCAAGGGCTCGATATCCAGAAGTGTCTCACCGGCGCGGGCTCGGCGCCAGTTCTCTTCCAGTTCTTCTTGATGGAGCTCTGCCCAGGCGAGGACGAATCGCAGTTGGCGGCGATTGAGGCTGCTGTCCATGACCTCGAGGTTGTCGATCCGCACCTTGGCTTCTCCTTCGGCATGGCGAGCATGGAAGTGCGGGAAGCCGTGATCGTCGAAGAACATGACGATGGCTATCCCAAAGAAGCGGCTGATCGTCGGCATTCCCCAAATCATGCCCACCGCACCGGCGGTGCGAGCGCAGACCAAACCTTTCGCTTCTGTTGCCTCGCGAATGTGGGATATGAGGGTGATGCAGACGTCGGTCTAACTGATTGCTGGAGCCAAATTGATCCTGTCTCCCCGATATCAACAGCGTCGAGTCCGCTACGGACGACGATGCACGCCGCCCGACGAACTAGGGTCCTGCCGATGGTCAGGGGAACGTTTCTCGCGGTCGGCCTGCTCGTTCTTTGCGGGGCCCTCCCGTCGTGCGGCGGCGGTACTGAGACGGTGACCGTTACCTTGGGCTCTGAGCAGTCGGAATCCGAACCAGCAGGCGAGCAGACCCCGCCGCCACAAGGGAAGGTCGGCGACACGCTCACCCTTGTTGACGATTACGAACAAGACGGCATCGACAAGAGCGACGAACTCGCGGTGACGCTCTTAGAAGTGGCGCCGGATGTTCCTCCGGACACCGATAACCCCTACGAACTCAAGGAAGCGATCCCGAAGGGCTACACGCCTCTCCGGCTTCAGGTTGAAATCGAGCAGATGGGCGATATCGAGAGCGGGTCAATCTCCTACTCAAATTTCTCTGCAGTCGACTCTAAGGGCCAGCAGTACGAGGCGACGAGCTATGAGCTTTTCCGGCCGGGTTTGCTTACCGACGGGACGCTTGAACTCCCGCCCGGAGATTCCCGGCTTGGCTATATCGCGATCCCGGTTCCGACTGAGGCCGAGATCGCAGAGATCACGATGCACGATGCTGGATTCGTCCCGCCGAATACGGCGACGTGGACCATCAGGTAGACCGCTTGTCGATTTTCGATCTGCTCGTTCGTCGCTTAGGCAAATCGCAATTCTCTACACGAGGAGGACGACATGAGCGTCACTTACACCTTCGACGTCTTTTCCAGCCTCGACGGTTACGGCTCGGCCAGCGCCGACTGGAGTGGCTATTGGGGAAAGCAGGGGCCCGAGTTGTTGGATCGCCGCCTTGCCTTGTACGGCGAGGAGCAGCGGATGGTTTTTGGGGCTAAGACGTATCGGTTGTTCGCGCGGATGCTCGCTTCGAGCACCGAGGAGTCCGAGGTTCGCGATCCGTGGGTCAGTCGGATGAGGATCCTGCCGGCGACGGTGGTGTCGACGACGCTGGAAGGCACGCTCGACTGGCCGGACGCGACGGTGGAGAGCGGCGATGCCGTCGACGTCGTCGCCCGGCTGAAGGAGGAGTCCGAGGTGCCGTTGCGCTCGCACGGCAGTCTGTCGATGAACCGGGCGCTGATGGCGGCCGGGCTGGTGGACCGACTGCAGGTCACCCTCTTTCCGGTGATCACCGGTCAGACTGGGCTGGACCCGGTCTTCCAGGGTGCGCCTGACTTCGACCTGGAGCTGATTGAGAAACGGACGCTCGACGGTCACATTCAGGAGCTCACCTATCGACCCAGCCTTCATTGACCAGGAAAGGAATGGCTTATGCCCGAGTTACCGACGCTCTACGTCTGTCACGGCGACGAAGGGGGACCTCGAATCCACCCCTGTCGGCGCGTCCAGGAAGCCCTCAAGGAGAATGGAATCGATTACGAGAAGGTGATCGCGGGGCATGGCAATCCGCTTCCGTTTCTCCGCAAAGGGTCGCGGGAGGCTCTCGAAACCGAGACCGGCACCGACAAGCTGCCTGCGCTGAAGCTCCCCGACGGCACCGTCCTCGTGCACTCACGGGCGATCCTTCGATGGGTGCGCAGGGACCATTGAGTTGGATCGACTAATTTGCGTGGTGTGTCGGTTCCAGTCCTTCTCGCCGTCGACGAAGACCCGCGGGCGCTGAGCGAGGTCGAACGTGAGCTGGTCGATCGGTACTCGCGGAGCTACCGGGTCGTCTGCGTGTCCTCGGCGGAGGAGGCGATGGCGGAGCTGCGGGCGCTGAGGGGGGCGGGCGAGGACGTGGCGCTGGTGCTCGCCGCCCAGTCGTTCGAGAGAATGAGCGGCGGCGAGTTGCTGGGCAGGGCACGAGAAATTCACGCGCACGCTCAGCGGGGCCTGCTGATCGACTGGGGCAGCTGGGGGGACGGCCACACCGCCGAGGAAATCTTCGAAGCGATGGCGCGACGGCAGATCGAGTACTACGTGATCCGGCCCTCGCAGACGCCCGACGAGCTGTTCCACCAGTCCGTCTCCACCTTCCTGCTCGAGTGGGCCAATGCGCGGCGAGTCTCGCCGCACACCGTCCGCATCGTCGGCGAGTCGTGGATCGGCAGGGCTCAGGAGCTGAAAGAGGTGCTGGGCCGCTGCGCGGTGCCGCACGCATTCCTCCTCGCCGACTCCCCGGAAGGCCGGGCGCTAGTCGAGGAGACCGGAGCCGAAGAGCCGCTGCCCCTGGTGGTCTTCTCGAACGGGATGGTCCTCACGAACCCGACCGATCTGGAGCTGGCGAGCGCGACCGGCGCCACGATCGACCCCAAACGGCGCGAGTTCGACGTCGCCATCGTCGGTGCCGGGCCGGCCGGGCTCTCGGCGGCCGTCTACGGTGCCTCCGAGGGCCTGCGGACGCTGGTGGTCGACGAGGGCGGGATCGGCGGGCAGGCGACCTCGAGCTCGCTGATCCGCAACTACCTCGGCTTTCCGCGCGGGATCGGCGGGCGCCGGCTGGCGGAGAGCGCCTACGAGCAGGCCTGGGTCTTCGGCGCCAAGTTCGCCTTCATGCACGACGCGATGGCGATCCGCCGCGAGGGCGACCGTCTTTACGTCAGCCTCTCTGACGGCGGCGAGGTCAGCGCCCGCGCCGTCATCCTCGCCAACGGCGCCACCTATCGCCGGCTCGGGATCGAGGAGCTCGAGGACCTGGTTGGGGCGGGCGTCTTCTACGGCGGCCCCGCCCACGAGGCGCCAACGACGGTCGACGAGCAGGTGCACGTCGTCGGCGGCGCCAACTCGGCCGGTCAGGCAGCGCTGAACCTGGCCGAATACGCCCGCGAGGTCACACTCGTCGTACGGGCCGACTCGCTCGAAAAGGGGATGTCCCACTACCTGGTGCGCCAGATCGAAGCCACACCCAACATCGAGGTGCGCCTCGAGACCGAGGTGGTCGGCGGCAGTAGCGGCGAAGACGGGTGGTTGCAGAGCCTGGTCCTGCGCTCCGGCATCGATGGGGAGACGGAGGCGGTGGCGTCAGACGGGCTCTTCCTGATGATCGGCGCCGACCCGAACACGGACTGGCTGCCGGCGGAGATCGTGCTGGGACCCGGTGGATTCATCTGCACCGGGGCCGACGTGGAGGCCCACGGCGACTGGCCGCTCGCGCGTAGCCCGCTCTCGCTCGAGACGAGCATGCCCGGCGTCTTCGCCGCGGGCGACGTCCGACACGGCTCGATAAACCGCGTCGCCTCCGCGGTTGGCGAGGGATCGATCGCGATCCGGCTCGTCCACGACCTGCTCGCGGCCGAGCAGCTCGATCGCTCAGAGCAAGCTCGGCGATGAAGCTCCCGCACAGCGAACGCGGAGAAGGACCCGCGGTGCTTCTGCTGCACGCCGGCATCGCCGATCGGCGGATGTGGGACGAGCACCTCGAGCCGCTCGCCGCGGCAGGGCATCGGGTGGTGGCGGTCGATCTGCCGGGCTTTGGCGAGGCCGCCTTGGAGCAGGGGCCGGTGGCGCACTGGGAGGATGTGGTGCAGACGATGGATGCGTTGGGGATCGAGCGGGCCGCGCTGGTCGGCAGCTCGTTCGGTGCGGCGGTCGCGCTCCGTGTCGCCGCCCTCTACCCGGAGCGGATTTCCTCGCTGTTCCTCTTCTCCGCATCGGCCGCGCCCGAACCCGACCCCTCGCCCGAGCTCCTCGCCGTCTGGGAGGCGGAGGAGGGGGCGCTCGAGGAGGGCGACGTCGAGAAGGCGGTCGAGGCGGTCGTCTCCGCCTGGGTCCGGCCGGAGGCCCCCGAAGAGGTGCGGCAGCGGATTGCCGCGATGCAGCGCCGGAACTACGAGCTCCATGCCTCCGAGCAAGAACTGGAGCAGGCTCCCGACCCGCTGGAGGAGGACCCCGCTCTGCTGGCGAACATCGACTGTTCCTCGCTCCTCGCCGCCGGTGAGGAAGACATGGTCGACTTCAAGAACGCGGTTGGGGAACTCGGGGCAAGCCTGCAGCGGACCACCACCGCGCTGATCCCCGACTGCGGCCACCTCGCTCCGCTGGAAGCGCCGAAGGAGTTCCGCCGGCTCGTACTCGAGAACCTCGAGACCAGCCGCTAGCCGCCGGGCCCGCCGGCTCGGGTGGCTACCTTTGAGGTGTGTTTCGTCCCACCGACATGCTGTCGCTGGTTCCTGGGCTGCCGCAGGGGAGGGCGCCGCAGGCCGAGCAGGTCGACGGGTTCTTCGGCCGGGACTCGATGGTGCGCCGGCTGCACCGGGAGCGCCTGGTCCTCTTCTCCGGGGTACGGGCTCTGCTGATGCAGGCCTGCGATCCGCTTGCGGTCGTGGGCTTCCAGCGCCACTCGATCATCTTCGACGACCCCCAGGTGCGCCTACAGCGCACCGACGAGCGGATGTCCCGGATCTACTTCGGGGCTCGCGAGGAGGCCGAGGAGACCGGGCAGATCGTCCAGGCGATGCACCGCCGGGTGAGGGGGAAGGTGCCGGCCACGTACGGGCCGATCCCGAAGGGAACGCCCTACGACGCCTCTGACCCGGAGCTCGGGCTCTGGGTGCTCGCGAGCCTGGCGGACTCCGCGCTCGTCTATTACGAGCGCATCTTCGGCTCGCTCGCAGCGCCCGAGCGGGAGCGGTACTGGAGCGAATACCGCCGGGTCGGCGTGTTGCTCGGCCTCCCGCCAGACTCGATGCCCGCCACGCACCGGGACCTCGAGCGCTACGTCGACGGGCGCCTTCGCGACGGCAGCCTCTGGATCTCCGACGAGCGCCGCGAGCAGGCCGTGCGGATGATCCTCGAGCCGCCCTTCACCGGCTGGCTGCGCGCGGCCGCGATCCCGGTCACGGAGACGGTGAAGTTGATCTCGGTCGGCTTGCTGCCGCCGCAGATCCGCGCCCTTCTCGGGTTCAGCTGGGACCCGGCCCGGGAGGCCCTATTGCGATCGACCCTGCTCCAGCTGCGCGTCGGCAGCCGGTTTTGGCCGGACGCCGTCCGCCTTCATCCCGCCGCGCGAATGCCCGCCGGCGAGCGCTACGGGGTTCTGGCTCAATGAGGCTCGGCGTGCTCGTTATGGCGCTGGCGTTGTTCAGTAGCAGTGCTGGGGCAGGAGCGCAACCGCCGCGGGTCTTGCTGTCGATGCCGCCTGAGCTCACGCGCGAAGCACCGGCGCTCGCGAAGGGGAAGGTGACGCCTCCGCAGCGCGGCCGGGTCCTGCTCCAGGTCAGAAAGGCCGGTGCCTGGCGTCTGGTGGCAGCCGGAAAAGTCCGCCGCGGCCGTTTCCGGATCTCCTTCCTCCCGCGGCCGCTTCCGTCGCAGGCGCGGCTGCGCGCGGCCCTGATGCGGGGACAGCGCCAGGTCGCGATCTCGACTGTCGAGAGGGTGCGGATACGTCCGGCGAGCCGGGAACCCTCGCTGCCCGGAGCCATTGTCCAGCTGCCGGGCTCCTCTGGCGCGACCGGCACGACGGCTTCCTCGGGCGAAGTCCCACCTGAAGAAGGCTCTCCGCCGGGGGAAGAACCCCCACTCGAAGTCCCGCCGGCGGGTGACGCCTACTGGGGCGCCTGGATCGGCCCCCAGCTGACGGGTACGGCCGCGCCCTGGGACATGAACGCGGTCTCGGAGTTCGAGCAGATGACCGGGAAGCCGCTCTCGATGATCGAGTTCAGCTCCCCCTTCGCCGACTGCTCGAATTCACCCTGCTCCTACTACAGCTTCCCCTGGGATCCGTTCGACGCGATCCGCGCTCACGGAGCGATCCCGTTCTTCAGCTGGGGCTCGCAGTCGACCCCCGGCAGCGCCACCCAGCCCGACTTCCAGCTCGCCGACATCCTCGCTGGCACCTACGACAGCTACATCAGCGCCTGGGCCACCCGCGCGGCCGAATGGGGGCACCCGTTCTTCCTCCGCTTCGACTGGGAGATGAACGGCGACTGGTTCCCGTGGGGTGAAGGCATCAACGGCAACCAGCCGGGGGAATTCGCCGCGGCATGGCGCCACGTGCACGACATCTTCACCTCGGTCGGGGCGACCAACGCGACCTGGGTGTGGTGCCCATACGTCAACCACCTCAACCTCTACGCCTCCCTCTATCCGGGGGATTCCTACGTCGACTGGACCTGCCTCGACGGTTACAACTGGGGCACCAACCCCGCGGCACCGTACGGCTGGAGGACGTTCGACAGCCTCTTCGGCAACGCCTACGCCAAGGTCACCGAAACCGTTGCTCCCACCAAGCCGATGGCGATCGGCGAGATGGCAGCGAGCGAGTACGGAGGCTCGAAGGCGACCTGGATCGAGGAAATGTTCGAAGCACTGCCGACCAGCTATCCGAAGATCCGCGGCCTTCTCTGGTTCGAGAACC
>Ga0207640_10000037_pt1 | contig 109223 bp, 87 predicted proteins | sample KBSCornC42_FD_184300 | JGI IMG/M metagenome (GOLD analysis project Ga0207640, IMG submission 184300) | Corn rhizosphere microbial communities from Kellogg Biological Station, Michigan, USA - KBS Corn C4-2 (SPAdes) (version 2) | ecosystem: Host-associated > Plants > Roots > Rhizosphere > Soil ... | reverse complement strand
GGGCCGGCGGAGGCTGGTCGAAGCACGATCATGGAATAACCGGCGTGCCTGGAACCCGCGAATCATAGGCCGCGGCGTCCGCACGGGCAAGAATGACGCAGGGGCTTGACGCGGCGCCCGCAGTGCGGTGCGAAGAAATGAAAGCCCCTCTCCCCCCGGGAGAGGGGTTGGGGTGAGGGTACGGGCGGAGCGCAAGAGTGATGTGCATCGCTCCGGCCGAACCCTCATCCGGCTGCCGCCACCTTCTCCCGAGGGGAGAAGGACTCGCCGTGGAGGACTGAGGGAGGCATACGGATGCGTCCGTTCTGCCACAACACGTACAATTGCGGAATTCCCTGCGCTTCCCCGGCCCATCGACATCCCGTGACCCAGCCCATCCTCAGCCCCGAACTTCCGACCGGCGCGGAGCCGGCCCGCGCGCGCATCACCGCCGCCTGGCTGCGCGACGAGACCGAAGCGGTCAACGACCTGCTGGTCCAGGCCAGCCTGCCGCCGGTCGAACGCGAAAAGGTGATCGACCTCGCCGCCGACCTGGTCACCCGCGTGCGTGCACGCGCCAAGGACCAGAGCGCGGTCGAATCCTTCATGCGCCAGTACGACCTCTCCAGCGAGGAAGGCGTGCTGCTGATGTGCGTGGCCGAGGCCCTGCTGCGCATCCCCGACAAGGCCACCGCCGACAAGCTGATCCGCGACAAGCTCGGCGACGCCAACTGGAAGAAGCACCTGGGCCAGAGCGAGTCGCTGTTCGTCAACGCCTCCACCTGGGGCCTGATGCTCACCGGCAAGCTGGTCAACCTGGCCGGGGACATCCGCCACGACTTCACCGGCGCCCTGCGCCGCCTGGTCGGCCGCGCTGGCGAGCCGGCGATCCGCCTGGCGGTGCGCCAGGCCATGCGCATCATGGGCCACCAGTTCGTGATGGGCCGCACCATCGGCGAGGCGCTGGACCGCTGCGCGCAGAAGGAATACGCGGTCTACCGCTATTCCTACGACATGCTCGGCGAATCGGCGCTCACCAGCGAGACCGCCGAGCGCTATCAGCAGGACTACCGCAACGCCATCGCCGCCATCGGCGCGCGCGGTCCCTTTGCCAACCACACCGACGCGCCGTCGATCTCGGTCAAGCTCTCGGCCCTGCATCCGCGCTACGAAGTGGCCAAGCGCGAGCTGGCCCGCCGCGACCTCACCGCCAAGCTGCTGGAACTGTCGCAGCTGGCGATGAAGCACGGCATCGCGCTGTCGGTGGATGCCGAGGAAGCGGACCGCCTGGAGCTGTCGCTGGATATCCTGGGCGACGTCTTCGCGCATCCCTCGCTGGCCGGCTGGAACGGCCTCGGCATCGTGGTGCAGGCCTACTCCAAGCGCACCCCGTTCGTGATCGACTGGCTGATCGAGACCGCCCGCGGCTCCGGCCGCCGCTGGTACGTGCGCCTGGTCAAGGGCGCCTACTGGGACGCCGAGGTCAAGCGCGCGCAGGAGAACGGCCTGCCCGGCTATCCGGTGTATACGCGCAAGCCCAACACCGACGTCTCCTACCTGGCCTGCGCACGCAAGCTGTTCGATGCCGGCGTGGAACTGATCTATCCGCAGTTCGCCACGCACAACGCGCACACCATCGCCGCCGTGCATCACCTGTCCAAGGGGCGCCCGTACGAGTACCAGCGCCTGCACGGCATGGGCACGGATCTCTACGCCGAGGTGATCGGCGCGCAGAACCTTAATGTGCCCTGCCGCGTATACGCGCCGGTCGGCACCCACGAGGACCTGCTGCCCTACCTGGTGCGCCGCCTGCTGGAAAACGGCGCCAACACCAGCTTCGTCAACCGCGTGGTGGACGAGAGCCTGCCGGTGCGCGAGCTGGTCGCCGATCCCTGCGAAACGGTGCGCTCGTTCGCATCCATTCCCCACCCGCGCATTCCGCTGCCGGTGAATCTCTACGGTGAACTTCGGAAGAACTCCATGGGCGTCAACTTCTCCAACGACAACGAACTGAAGGCCCTCGCCGAGACCGTTAACGCGAAGTCCGGCCCCTGGACCGCCACCCCGCTTGTGCCCGGCGCCACTAGCGCCGGCGCCACCGTGCAGGTGACCAATCCGGCCGACCGCCGCCAGGTGGTGGGCAGCTATGTCAGCGCCGACAGCGCCACGGTGGAGAAGGCCCTGGCCAATGCCGTCGCCGCGCAGCACGGCTGGGACCGGCTGCCGGCCGCCAGCCGCGCCGCCATCCTGGAGCATGCCGCCGAGCAGCTCGAAGCGCGCCGCGGCGAGTTCATCGCCCTGTGCGTGCGCGAGGCCGGCAAGGGCCTGCCCGACGCCATCGCCGAGATCCGCGAGGCGGCCGACTTCCTGCGCTACTACGCCACCATGGCGCGCCGCTACTTCGGCCAGCCGGAACAGCTGCCCGGCCCGACCGGCGAGAGCAACCAGCTGTTCTTGAACGGCCGCGGCGTGTTCGTCTGCATCAGCCCGTGGAACTTCCCGCTGGCGATCTTCCTGGGCCAGGTCAGCGCCGCGCTCGCCGCCGGCAACAGCGTGATCGCCAAGCCGGCCGAGCAGACCAGCCTGATCGGCCATGCCGCCGTGCAGCTGCTGCACGACGCCGGCGTGCCGGCCGACGTGCTGCAGTACCTGCCGGGCGACGGCGCCACCGTCGGCGCCGCGCTCACCCGCGACCCGCGCGTGGCCGGCGTGGCCTTCACCGGCTCCACCGAGACCGCCTGGGCGATCAACCGCGCCCTGGCCGCGCGCAACGCGCCGATCGCCGCGCTGATCGCCGAGACCGGCGGCCAGAACGCGATGATCGCCGACTCCTCGGCCCTGCCCGAGCAGATCGTCAAGGACGCCATCTCCTCCGCCTTCCAGTCCGCCGGCCAGCGCTGCTCCGCCGCGCGCGTGCTGTACGTGCAGGAAGACATCGCCGACAAGGTCTGCGCCATGCTGGCCGGCGCCATGGCCGAGCTGAAGGTGGGCGACCCGTCGCAACTTTCCACCGACGTGGGCCCGGTGATCGACGAGGACGCCAAGCAGATCCTGGTCGACCATGCCGCGCGCATGGACAAGGAAGCGAAGAAGATCGGCGAAGTCGCGCTCGACCCCGCCGCCACCGGCAACGGCACCTTCTTCGCCCCGCGCGCCTACGAGATCCCCGGCCTGGCCACGCTGACCCGCGAGATCTTCGGCCCCGTGCTGCACGTGATCCGCTGGAAGGGCAGCGAGCTGGACAAGGTGGTCGACCAGATCAACGCCACCGGCTATGGCCTCACGCTCGGCATCCACAGCCGCATCGACGACACCGTGGAATTCATCCAGAGCCGCGCCCGCGTCGGCAACTGCTACGTCAACCGCAACCAGATCGGCGCGGTGGTCGGCGTGCAGCCGTTCGGCGGCGAGGGCTTGTCGGGTACCGGTCCGAAGGCCGGCGGCCCGCATTATCTGTTCCGCTTTGCGGGCGAGCGCACGCTCACCATCAATACGACGGCGGCGGGTGGTAATGCGTCGCTGTTGACGATCGGCGAGTAACGGGTTCGAGCAAGGCCAAGAACCGCGCTCCCAACACCCTCACCACCCCAACATTCTCGTCACCCCAGCGAAAGCTGGGGTCCAGCGCCTCCACCACACCAAAGGCACTGGATTCCAGCTTTCGCTGGAATGACGAAGTTGCGATGCCACGCACCACCCCAACACCCGCGTCACTCCAACACTCGCGTCACCCCAACACTCCCGTCACCCCAGCGAAAGCTGGGGTCCAGCGCCTCCAACACACCAAAGGCACTGGATTCCGGCTTTCGCCGGAATGACGGGGTTGAGGTGCCACGCACCACCCCAACACCCGCGTCACTCCAACACTCGCGTCACCCCAACACTCCCGTCACCCCAGCGAAAGCTGGGGTCCAGCGCCTCCAACACACCAAAGGCACTGGATTCCGGCTTTCGCCGGAATGACGAGGTTGAGGTGCGTGGGGGTTTTATGCCAATCAATACGGCGCCTGCTCAATCACCGCATGCTCCGCCGCACACTGCCCACCATCCATCGGCGTGCCGGACGCACGCATCGCAGCCAGCTCCTCCCGCGCCGCGACCATATCGGCTTGAAACGCCGCCTCCGCATGCAGCCGCGCCACGATCGCCGAGCCATTGATCTGCCCCGCCTGAATCGCACTCAGGTTATGCGCCCCGCACACCACCCGGCTGTCGGCGAACGAACGCGCGCGCAGCAGCACTTCGTTGGCGCGGTCCGGCGCCAGTTCGGTAAGGATCAGGCCCACCGTCCAACCCCAGGTCGAATGGCCTGAGGGGTAGTCGAAGCTGCGGCGCAACCGATCCTTGGATTGGCACACGGCGCCTTCGTCAATCAGGAATGGGCGCTGCCTCTGGTTGGCATGCTTCGCCGGGTCGGTCACGCCGATGCCATCCTCGTCCACCCGCTTGAGCAGCGCCGCCAGCCGCGGCAACCGCGCCGGGTCCATCTGCACGCCCATCGCGCAGCTGAAGTCGCGCAGCATGTCGGGCACTTCCAGGTTGACGTCGCTGGTGGCCAGCGCCCAGCGCGGCGTGCCTTCCAGCTTGCGCGTGTCGCGGAACACCTGGCGGTCGGCCTCGTAGCGCGCCGAGCCCGCCTTGGGCGCGACGGGCAGCACCTCGGCCATGTGCAGCGCGGCGGGGTCGGCGAGATAGCCCTTCACAGGCGCGCTGGCGGCGGCCGGCATGGATGTCTTCGCGGCCGGCGCGGCGCAACCGGTCAGCACGGCGGCGAACAGCCAGGCGGCATGGCGGATAGATAAGGTGGGCTGGCGCATGCTCGGCTCCAACAGGGCAAGCGCGCATCACACCGCCGTTCGCGCCTCATCACAAGAGGCAACCCAGCCACCACCGGTTTGTGCATCGCGCAAGCACACATGCCGCCTGCGTGCTATAGAAACGGCTTTCGCGCCGGCAACGCCGGCCACCCGTGGGGAGCACGAGGCACGATGGCACGTCCCGCCACCCAGGCCGGCCTGGCGCCGTCCGCGGCTCATCCGCTGATGGCGGACGATCCGCGCTACACCGCCGCCGAGTTCCCGCCGAACAAGCTGCTGTACCTGGCGCAGATGGCCGATGCGCTGGGCGTGGACAGCCGCCCATGGTTCGCCGGCCTCGCGCTCAGCCGCAGCCAGATCGCCGACCCCGCGCTGCGCGTGTCCTATCGCCAGGCCAGCCTGTTCGCGCGCCGCGCCTTGCAGGCGCTGGATGTGCCCGATGCCGGCCTGCGTATCGGCCGCGAAGGCACCATCGGCGGCTTCGGCCTGCTCGGGCTGGCCATGATGACCTCGCACACGCTGGGCGACGCCATGCTGGCCGGCATCGCGCATCACAAGATCTGCGGCTGCCTGCTCGAACTCAACTTCGAGCAATTGAGCGAGCGCGAAGTGGCGCTGGTGGCGTGGCCGCGTTTCGGCGACACCGAACTGCTGCCGTTCTTCTGCGAAGAACTGTTCGCGAGTTGCCTGATGATCGCGCGCGAGCTGGTCGGCCCCGAGCTGCGTCCGGTGCGCGTGGAATTCGGCTATCCGCGCCCTGCCTATGCACGCGCCTACGAAGAGCTATTCCAGTGCGAAGTGCGCTTCGGCACGCCGCAATGCCGCCTGTTGATCGGCACGCCATGGTTGGCGCGTCCGCTGCCGGGCCATAACCCGCTCACCGCGAAGCAGGCACTGGCCTTGTGCGCGCAGCAGTTGACTCCCGATGGCGGCGAGCCGCACCAGGAGATCGTCGCCGCGGTGGAACGCCTGCTGCGCAGCCGCCTGCGCCAGCAGCCGCGGCTGCTCGACGTGGCGCGCACGCTCAACCTCAGCGAGCGCTCGCTGCGCCGCAAGCTGGCCGAGAGCGGCCGCATCTTCCGCGAGATTCACGATCGCGTGCGCGCCGAACGCGCGCTGGAACTGCTGCGCGCCGGCCAGTTGAGCGTGGCGGAGATCGGCTCCGAAATCGGCTTCAGCGATCCGCGCGAATTCAGGCGCGCGTTTAAACGCTGGACCGGCATGCCGCCGCAGAACGCGCGCCACGCCGGCGACTGATACCGCGGGGGGCAAGCAGGCCAATCCTGGGGGGCAATCCAGCCGATGTGCTGGATTTTCACGCGCTCTTGCTTGTGGCCTGCAACAGCAAGGCGTCTGCTCCGACGACCGGGCCCAGGGGAGTTATGGGCCGGTCCGGTGAACCACCGGGCTTTACGCGATCGTGACCCACGCATCTCGTGCCGATTGGATTCGGAGGAGCCGACATGTCCCTACGCCGCACGTCTCTGGCTGCCCTGCTGGGCGGCTTTCTGCTTTGCAATGCCGCGCCTGTCCTGCATGCGGAGGACGGCGATTACACGCCGCTGCAGGTGTTGCTTAATCTGATCAGTCCACCGAAGGCGGATCATCCGGTGACGCCCGGTCAACGACTGGGGCCGTATCCGTTGCTGAGCAATCCCGCCGGTTTTGCCGATGGTTTTAAACCTGGCGCGTACGATCAATGGCAGACCATCCAGCTGGCGCCTGAAACCGGCGCGATCTGCGGCAATGGTTCGCCTTACAAGTTCTTCCTGCTGCGCAGTGCGCAGACCACCAATACCGTCATCTATATGGAAGGCGGTGGCGCGTGCTGGGATTACGGCAGTTGCACGGGCCAGAGCGGCATTCGCGGCGCGCGCAATCCCAATGGCATTCCCGATAACTACATGACGATCAGCAATCCGGGTGCGCTGTTGGTCAGCCCGTTCGTGGGACGGCTCAATCTGCTGGACCTGGTGAATCTGCTCAACGGCGAGCTGCCGCAATTGCAGCCATTGAAGACGCAGCAGTGGAATATCGTCTATGCGCCGTACTGCACCGGCGATATTTATTCGGGCGATCGCGTGGCGGTGTATCCCGATCCGAGCGGGCAGCATGAGCCGTTGATCTGGCATCACAACGGATTGCGCAACGAGCGCGCGATGCTGGCGTGGCTGAAAGACAACCTGCCGCGGCCGGGCCAGATGCTTTCCACCGGATGCAGCGCGGGCGGCACCGGCAGCCTCACCAATTACGCCGCGCGACGTAAGGACATGGGGTCGCCGCGTTCCTTCCTGCTCGATGATTCCGGGCCGATCTTCTCCGCACCCACTGGCGGCAATCCGGCGGATTATCCGTCCGCGCCGTTGTTCACGCAGATCCGGCAGGCGTGGGGTCTGGATGAACCCAATGGACCGTTGAGCACGCTGCAGCAGTATCTGCCGCAGTTCAATCGCAGCGACATGGGCAGCATCTATCCCGCGCTGTCGGCCGAGTTCCCGGCGGATCGTCTGGGCCATACGCATTTCTGGCAGGACCTTAATTACTCCAGCTACTCGTATGAGCGCTTCTATCCGGAGATCGCCAATGCGCCGGATGAGGCGACCAAGGAAAGACTGATTCATCAGTTGTGGGCGATCGATACCAACCGCCTGCGGCAGACCACCGATGGCTTGAATAACTTCGGTGGTTATTTCCCGCAATATCGCGCGCTCAATGAAAGCCACTGCACCACCATCGTGGATCTGCGCAATGGCGATATCCAGGATCAGCACTTGGAGCTGATCGACTTCATCAACAACGTGTTCGATGGGCAGGGCCGGGTGTTGCATGCATCGGAGGCCAGCGATGCGGCGGATCGCGCGAAGCCGGCGAATCCCTTGTATCTGCTGGTCGATCAGTTGCTGAGTAACGGGCTGTGACCAAGCGGTTTGCCCTGTTGTTGGCGTGCTGTCTCGGGCTGGGCGGGCTATGGCTCGCCTGGCCGCGACCGCCTGCTCCGACGGTCAACGCTGCACCGGTGGCAACGGTGCAGCGTCCGGCAGCACCCATCGATAATGCTGTGGTTCGCGAATATCGCGAGCGTGAGCGCTTTGGCCAGGACGTGCATGATTTCTTTGCGCGTGCGTCGACGTTGGACCCTGTCTCCCGTCAACGTCAGGCCGATGCCTTGCGCGAGGAGTTGCGAAAGCGCGATGCCGATCGTTCGATCAGCGCGGGTGAATCGATGAATCTGCAGATCGCGCTGGTGCGCGCCACCGTGGATGATCCGCAGGCGCAGGCCAGTGCGTTGGCGGCATTGACTGACCGCTTCCGCGCCGATGCCGATCAGGCCAACCAGGCGTGGCTGCAGCAGCTCGCTGCCGATCCGCAGTTCCAGCGCTACAAGCAGGATGAGCGGCGCATCGTCGACACAGTGATGGCGATGCCGGTGATCCCCGGCGGGATGACACGCGATGCCTACTTGCGCGAGCAGTTGCAGCAGGCGCGCGTGGCGGCGTATCGCCACTAGAGAACATGCGTAGGCTGGGGTCAGCCCGGGACTCGCCTCCTACTCGTCATTCCGGCGAAAGCCGGAATCCAGTGCCTTAGCCGAGCGAGAGGCGCTGGACCCCAGCTTTCGCTGGGGTGACGAGCGTGCGGTGTAACGAGAGCGGCGTAGGTTGGGGTGAGCCAAAGGCGACTGCGAAGGCAGGATGCCGTAGCGAACATCCGCGTAGCGGATGGCCCGAAGGGCGGGCTGCTGATGCAGCCCGTAACCCCAACAATGCGATGCGCTTGGATGTGCCGCGAAGCCCCTCTCCCTCCGGCGACCCGAAGGTAGTCCCTGTGGGAGAGAGGGGTTGGGGTGAGGGTTCGGGCGGAGTGGTGCGTTGCGCTCCGCCCGAACCCTCATCCGGCTGCCGCCACCTTCTCCCGAAGGGAGAAGGATTCAGCTTTTTAGGTATACGCAATTCGGACTTTTACTAACTACAACTGGCAGTTGCTTCTGCTAAGTTGCTTGGTGTTACCCGCGCTGTGTTTTTACGATGCGCTTCGCGGGTAACCATGGCAGTGATGCTGTGAGAGTCGCGAGCCAAGGGTGTCTCACCACCCCTGGCCCGCTAACCATCACCAACTTACTGGGAGTCGATCATGGCTAAGCCAGATCATACGGTACCCGCTCGCCCGCTGTTTCCCTCAGCGGCACACCCCCCGCCTTCCCGGGCCGTCCGACGACAATGCGGACGCGGTTGAAGAATCGCGGCGGAGCTTTCCGCAGGTATTAATCCGAGCCGTCTGAACCCGGCGCGTCGCCCTGCGCAGCTCAAAAGCCGTGCCCTACTTCCTCAATCAAGCCGCCCGGCGCTCACGTCCGTTGAGCTGCTGGTGAACCTTCGAGTCCGTGTGGTCGCGGCATGCCGTGCTGTCTGGCGGCATGCCGTTTTCGGGGGCGAAGGGTGCGGCACTTTCTTAGCAAGGAATTGCTTATGAACGTTTATGGCGAACCGTGGATGAGCCGTCACGCGAATTACTTTTCTGATCCGGATGCAGGAACCGATGCGTTGTTGAACGACGCGACCGAATGGTTGAAGTACGCCCACACCTCGATCCAGTTCTTGTCCGAACTGGTCCAGGAGCGCGGTAACCCCGATCCCCGGCGCTTATCGATCATGCTCGATGGCATTGCGGCGTTCATCGACATGGGCACCCGTTGCGCGACGCAAGCGCATCTCCGCTTGCAATGGCAACAGGTGCGCGACGAAGCAGAACGCGTAAAAGCAGAACGCGAGAACGCGGCAAGCGCCACGTAATCAATCTCGCGACACCATCCGGACTCCCTCTCCCCTCCGGGGAGAGGGCTGGGGTGAGGGGCCACTCTTGAGGAGACACTTCTACGAAGCGAAGAAAAGCTCTTCTTCGCTTCGTACAAACACTGGCACTCACAAACGTTGGGGACGGGAGAAGTCAACTAACGAAGACGCCAACGCACAACCTTTTTCACCGCGCCTCAGGCTCACTCTCCCAAAGCACATTCACAATCTTCCACTCGCCATTCCATTTGGCCAGATGCATATAGTCGATCCACCCCGCAGCATCGATTCTCACGCTGGCCGCATCCCGGCAGATATCAAGAACAGCCACATCCTTCTTCTGCTGCTCCTTGGGCGTTTCAGCCCCATACGCCTTCTGCGTCTTCTGCACCAGCGTCATCGCGCCCATCTGCTCAAGCACACTCCTCCCTGATTTCGGATCAGTGAACACGCGCCGCTTGGCCAACTCGGGATGCAGCGCACGAGTCATCCGCACGACATCCCCCGCATACCACCCTTCGATATAGTCCAGCGAAGCCTGCCGCACAGCCGACTCATCGGCCTTGGTAGGAGGCGGACAATCCTTGGCAGGCAACGCCCCGCTCCATGCCACGCCAAGCGAAACCGACAGCATCAGTGTTCCAGCAGCGCGAATCCCCATGGCTAGCTCACCTCAAACGACACGCCAGGACTACAACGCCCGACCACCCATAGGCCACGCGCCAGCCTCGCCAGCCATCTGAATGCAAAGTCGCCAGGAAGACCACACTGAACCGGCAACGCTGCGGCGAGCCGTGTGATGCGTGCGGTGAACTGAAAGCGGCTTATCCAGTCGGATGGCGATTCGGCCGCAGGGAAGGACGATGTCCGGCCGCGAGCTACTTGGAGGCTTCCAATTTCATCAAATCAGATGCCAGCTTCTTGTTATAGGAGATTGCATATTTTTTTGCAGAATCCACGAGCGATGAGTGTTCTTCATCGCAAGGCGCATCCGTGGTCCCTTCAATAATTCTCTTGCCATACTTGCGCACCAGCGGGCTTCCTTCGTCCATTCCAGGGACGACAACAACATACCCATAGACCCCCACGAACCTATAGTCATGGGATGTGAAGGCTTTTGCCTCATCCGCAATCGGGTCGCCGTGCTTAATGGCCAGCAAGCCAGAGAGATCAACGCTATCGCACTTCGATTCCCGCCCAGCACAGCCCGGGATGACCATGATTGCCGCAAGCGCGAACAGAGCACGGAACTTACAATCCGACGAGAGCATATCTATCCATCCGGGTCGCATCTCATTTCTCAAGTTTCATCTTCCGCAGCTCAAGTATCGCCTCAGGAACATTCTGCGCCGCCGCCTTACGCAGCCAAAAAATCGCCCTCTTCTGATCTTCAGCACTACTACGCTCATCGCTCAACTGAACCCAGGCGTTGTACTGCCCCACCGCATTTCCATTCTCCGCCGCGATGATGGTCCAGTAGTCCGCCTTATCGAAATCGAGCCTTACACTCCCGTAGTACAGGAAAAGTTTTAGGGCCGCCTCTCCAGAGCCGCTCCAGGCCTCATCGGAGAGTGCAACAACCTCGCCTGGACTAAGAACGAGGTCGCCTACACCCATGACAACTTCGCCATCAAGCTTGACGTCTTGCGATTGAGCGTGGCCAGAGAGGCCACCCCGATCCTTGGTTACGTGCCACGCAAAGCAGCGGGCAAGCCGTGCGGGGATCCCATGCGCATTCTGTACGACCCAAGACCGGATGCTCTCCTCCTCATCACGCGCCGCACCACCACTCCACAGGGTGACGTAGCGAGAGGTCAGCGGGTCATGCGCGTAAAACAGGAACGCCTGGTCTGACTGATGAGTATCGACGTTGATGATGCTCCATCCATTCAACTCGAATGACTGGAGCACATCGACATTGGACATACCCAACTGCTTCGCAATTTCGGGCGTCAACCCGACTCGCCAACCTCCCGGCAGCCAGCTCCGAAGAAATCAAAATCACAGCCGGACAACATCAATACAAACATTACCGAGAAGAGCCGAGCTGGCTTCATCAATGAGAGTCCGACCGTAGTTAAGACGAAGCTTTCGACTCCACGGGTCCAAGCTTGAGAGGCAATCGAAGCTGACGTCGTCGAGAGCACCTTTGCCCCTTACAGCACCATCACGCGAGCTGCGACCTTGTCACCTTCATACAACTCGAAGCTGCTGCCGCTTCTGAGGCGATCTTGAGGAGCTTCCGGGACAAGAAACCGTGCCATCCCATAAAAATCTGGATGCAGCGCCTCCCCCGGAACGAATTCAAGGACCACGCTCCAAGCATCGCCGTTCGGCCAACCGATATCTTCAGCGAACCTGGCCACTGTCGAATAAGTTGTACCGGAAGGACGACGTAGCTTGTCTTGGGACCAAGACACCTTGACCTTGACCAGCCTGCTCACAAGGCAACCTCGCGGACTTGACAATTGCAGCGACCGATTCTGCCCAACGCGATAGCGGACAACGAAGCATTAGTTCTGAATTTCAATCTCCGGTACCGCAAACGAGACCACATCGATGATTTCCTCACCTGCGACCACAATGAAGTGCTTCGCCTCCTTCAAGTCCCTGGTCTGCATGCACTCGTGCATCAGCCAATCAAGCAACCCGCTATCCGCGCCAATGAGCACAAGTCCGCGCTTACCTTCTAGCTCTTGAAGCAGCCGCAAACGGGCACCTTCGTCAGCAATTCGGACAAGAATAGCGCTCTCAAGACGAATTTCGACAGCGAGAGAACCGCCGCGACCGAAGCCCTCTATCTTCAGCGCGCCATCATCAAAGGTCACCTTGGATGACGTGATCCCGATCTGAGCGGGCTCGATGATGTCGTACTTAGTTGTCATATCGAACACTTGACGTCTCCCGCCCCCTTATCGCACGGGCTCGAAGCGCCGCCACCTTCGGGGCAGCCCAAGTCCATATCATCTCAACATCCATCGTTAATCGAGATCGAATATTCGTGACACACAAAATAGCGCGAGACCAAACACAAAAAATAATAACGAGGAGAAGTAAAATCGATAACTCCATGGCTTCTCTTCGAAACGAATCCAGCCCTCTCTTGCATAGACCCTTACCTTTTTGAAGTAAAGAAAAATTAAGAGCAGAGAAAAGGAGACAAGAATAATTAGAAAACCAATATATGGCATATTTCGTGGCAACCCAGGCCATAGCCAAGTCAGGGCCAATGCAAACAACCCGAGAGTGAATACAAAAGATACTAAAATCTTCATTTTTATAACTTTCTAGAACATTGGGAACGGGAGAAGTTAATAGATGCCACAGCCGCGGCCAAGTGATCGCATCGAAGATAAAGACGGACAGGGCGCGCAGAGTAATCAACGCCACCCGCGCCCCTTATAGCCCGCACGTTTTCACATCATCTTCAAATGCCATCAACAATAGACATACGCCCGGAAGATTTTTCCAGCCTTACAGCCCAGTGATAGCCTACGTTGTTGAATTCAGGCTTTGCTTCGAAATTAAAATAAGCGCGGTCGCCGCAATCAAGCCCTGGCGCCATATCCACTTTTTCTATAGAAAATCTCTTCGAATCCACGAAGAAGGCCCGCACCTGCGCCACCTTGCTCTCATAAAATTTCTTATCCATTTGATGGCATCGAACATCGGAAGCGGTTGCACATCCAGTAAGCAGAACGCCCAACAACGCAGTTGCCACTCTCATTTACCACCCCCACGCATCGCATTTACAGTAATCATTAACAATGGGGACGGGAGCGGTTAATTCATGGACGACTCGTATTCGCCTCGCCTAAAAAAACTAAGGGTGATGATGTCTGAGGCTCGCATGAGAAGCAGTTAACATCACTCGTCCCCGTATCGCGCACATCCTGATCTAACGCCAAACCTCAATGGCCTTGTCAATATATTTTCGAGCATCTCCGGCCATTATCTGATCAGGATCCAACCATGTAAGCCGCAATAGCTTCTCAAGAACATCCAGACTCGGCTCTTTCTTCAACCACCAATGAAAAGCCCCATTTCGATCGTGCTCACTTGCCGACTCATCACCGGGCTTATAGAGAGCAGCCTGCCCTTGAAAAAGATCATCAGGATAGAGCCCCCACTCTTGCCACTCTGAGGGGAACTTCATAAGAGAAAGAAACTCCGACTTATTCATCTTTACTCACCGTGATGTTGTGCTTTGTCCCAAAATTGTCCAATACTCCTGGAAAATTATCTATGCAAAAGAACGGGCCTGTACGACAAACTGCTGTCAAAGAGTCGAGAGCCATTGGAGACGAACGCTCAAGAGCCTGAATGATTCGACGAATATTAGGGAGGGGAGCGGTTAATTCATGGACGATTCGTGTTCGCCTCGCCTCAAAAACTAAGGGTGGTGACGTCTGAGAAGCAGTTAACATCACTCGTCCCCATATCGCGCGCCCTGTTCGTTCTATGCCCCCTCATCTGCTTCGGGATACCGGCATCCTGGAGCACGTCCCCAGCCTCGTGGGCCATCACCAACTATCAGCTGGCATTCTCCAAGCTCAACCAGACAGCCTTCTCTTCAAGCGAGTACCCGCTGACCGCCGAGGCCGTGTTCTCCTCCCCCTGGAGCATCTGTCTGACACGCTTCTTCGCGCTCGCCTACACGTATCACTACCTCAACTGGTTCTCCAAGCCGACAGTCATCCCATGGCATCGGATGTCCAGCACGCGCTGGGCCGGCATCATCAGCGTGTGGATCGCATCCATCGCGCTCTATCTTTACGACTACACGGCGGGATTTTTGCTGCTACTGACGCTAAGTTTTGGCCACGTCGTGCTCGAGTTTCCGCTCAACCATCTTGCGTTCAAACAGATGTTGCTGGGCAATCGAACTGCCGTGTCGCCAGTACCACCGCTTCGCAGGTCGGACGCAAGGAGCACTTAATGTTACCTGTCCCCTTACCTATCGTGACATCGGCTTTTGGATGTTCTGCAGCTCGAGCTTTGCATTAGCGTAGCCTTGGTCGGCCGACTTCTTAAGCCAAAAAATGGCCCTCTTCTTATCATCGACGTTATTGCTTTCATTCAACTGCACCCAGACGTTGTACTGCGCCACCGCATTACCATTCTCAGCTGCGATGGTCGTCCAATACTCTGACTTATCCAAGTCAAGCTTCACGCTGCCGTAGTACAGAGAAAGCCTGAGGGCCGCCTCTCCGGAACCATTCCAACCTTCGTTCGAAAGCTTGATGACTTCATCCGGCCGCAAGGTCAGACTCGACACAGCCGAAATAATCTTGTCTGAACTCTTAGGACTCTGCGATTGGGCGCAAGCAGAGAATCCGACGAACAGAGCAACGAGGAACGCGATCGTCTTCATACGTCAATCCTTCGGGGTAAATGGAATTAGAGCGCCATTCGGCGGCAACTTGGGTCCAGATTGATTTGCACCCAACTGGTTGAGCCAATTTATAGAAGGATCGTTAGCTGAGGAAACAAAGAAGTCAACGCGCCCATCATGTGTCCGGAGCCAACCAAAGTTGTTAGGGGCTCTGACGGTCGCGCCAATCTTGTTAGCGAGACTCTGTGCAAAAGGAACGTGGCCAAATCGCGTTCTGTCGGGAGCATTCAAATCAGGCCGAGCCCCCGTATTGCATGCGTACAACATCACCTCATCACCTTGGTGGTAGGCAGGATCCCGCTTGACCATATCACCCAATGCGTTCGCAGTTAGCTTTACTCCGTCCGGCCCGCTTATCCAAACGGGAGTGCCGTGGCCGGCGATGATGTAGGTTCCCGGGATAGGTTGAATACTGTTGGCCTGATCATATTCGGGCGTTCCGGGCTTAAAGAGATTTAGGCTGACTTGTAGACCCAACGAGTCCAGGCCGATCAATGGGGCACCCCTTACATAGCTGTATGTATTCACACCACCATCCAAACCGATTGGATCGCTCTGAACATATCGCCCTATGGTCGGATCGTAGGTGCGGCTGACGTTGTCACGCATTCCCGTCTCTACATCGTAGTACTGCCCGGGGAATCGCAGATTGAAGGTATAACCCGTTGTAGACACTGGCTGGCCTTCGCCGAACGCGTTGCCTTGATAGGGCCACTGCCACTGCGCTACCCCCGAATCATCCCTGACCATCCGCGGCGTACCCAACCCATCCGCGACCACATAATTGGTCTTCGTCACCGCCCCGGCACTATCAACAGCCGCCACCGGCAGCCCATCTACCCAGATGTAGTCGCGGCTCGTCGCACCATACTCACCGAGCAGCTGACTACTTTCGTCATAGGCGAACCGCTGCTCCACCAGCTGCGTAACCGTTACCGATTTGGCCACGCGCTGTCCCATGGCGTTATAGCTGTAATTGGCTACGGTCTGACCATTCCGCTGCACCACTGTCATTCGGTTGCGACCGTTATAGCCATAGCCAAACGCTTCGCCACCCGTGGAGTTCCCAGTGGTATTGCCGTTAGCATCGTAAGTGCGCGCACTAGTACCGATGCTCGTAAGCCAATGCGTCCCGCTCTGGTAGCCATAAGCACCAGTCGCAAGCCCACTCGAGGTCTTGCTTAGACGATCACCCGTCTTGTTATAGGTATAAGCCTCGATCGCCGCACCAGCAGCATCGTTGATGGAGTTCAACCGATACAGCGCGTCATAGCGGTACGTCTCCGTCGCCGGATTGGCTCCCGCCGCATTGCCTAGCGCCGTGATATTGCCCATCACATCCCTGGCGAAGTGCAGGTTGAGCGATATGCTGGTGATATCGGTCAAGGCATAGTTCGTGTCGTACGTGCGTGTGATCGGCTGGCTAAAGCCAATCTGCCCCAACATGTAGTTGGCTATGGGGCCGAGCGGCATATAGTTGATCGAGTAGACGATCGTGTTCGTCGTACCGGCGGTCGTCAGCGCCAGCGACTGCACTCGCCCGACGATGTCCCGCTTGTAAGTAACCACCGTCCCACTGGGATACGTCAGCGTCGCCACGCGATCGGCGAGGGTATAGGTATAGGCCACCACGTCCGTCTGCGTACCCTGTGTCTGGCTCTTGCGCACCACATTGCCGCGCACGTCATAGCAATAGATCGTGGTGACGTTCGCTTCCACGACCCGAGTCAGACGGCCAACGGGATACGAACTGGTGCAACCCGTCACGCTGTTAGGCTCGTCATAGAACCAGGCGACATTGTCGCTGGCCGACGGATACGAGGCCGACGTGCGCCGGTTCAGCGCATCAAACGTCTGACTGACCTGAATACCCCGTGCATCAGTCACCGAAGTGGCATTACCCGCCTTGTCGACAATGGCGCTGGAGTTGCCCGTGTCGGGACTGTGCAACCCAACCTGATCGCCAAACGCGTTATGGTCATACAAGGTATTGAGCGCATCCGGATCGCCGACGCCTGCCATGCGGTCGAGTGCGTCGTACTGGTATACCGTCTGCGTATTCCGCGTCGCCTGATCACTGCCATTGAAGTCGTCGGTCGTGGCAATCACGCGGTTCAAGGCGTCATAGTCGCGCTTGAGCTGGACGCTCAGGCCATCAGCTGCATGCACCAGATTGCCATTGGCATCGTAGCTGTCCGCATAGGTGGCGCTCAGGACGCTGCGATTCTGCGCATCCTGCACCCCCGTGAGTTGTCCCAGGGCGTTGTACGAGCGGGTCAGGCTGCGCGTAACAACACTATTGCTGCCCTTCACCTCTTCCTTGGTGCGATTGCCCGCGGCATCCAGCGTGAAAGTCACATTCTCGCCATTGCCGTTAAGAATGGTCGTCAAGCGATGCGAGGAGTCATAGCCATACGTGATGGTGGCGTTGTCCGGATCGGTCACGGAGGTAAGATTTCCGGCGCGGCTGTAACCGAACTGGGTGACCGCATCGTTCGAGGAAGCAGAGCCATCGGCATTGGCCCGCACCGTGCGCTTGAGCAACCATCCGCGCGAGTTATACGACAGATCGGTGATGACCCCGTTCGGATCGACCGTCCGCGTGGGCCGCCCGTTCTTGTCGTAGGCAGCAAAGGTAATGACCTGCCCAAGCGCATTCGTCACCGACTTCAGATCGCCGTGCTGCCACTGCGTGCCATCGGTGAGGTAGTACTGATAGGTCGTGGTCTGGACCACGTCCGTGCGCGGGCTGGTCGCAGTGAGCATCAGCCCAACCAACGGGCACTGTGTCGTATCGACGGCAGTGCAATACGTATACGTCGTACGATGCACGCCATCGGGAGCCGTTCCGGTGTTCGAACAGGTGTACGCCACCTGCGGGTCGATTTCGCAGTACGCCAGTACCTGGCCCGTGGCGTTGTAGACCCAACCGGTGGAGGCGACCGGATGCCCCTGGTTGTCCAGCACGGTTCGGCTCAGCGGACGGCGGATCTGCTTGTCCCACACCGTGGTCGTCGTGCGCTGCTCGGTGGTGCCCACGGCTTCGACGGTCTGCAACAGCAAGCCGTACTCGTCGTAGGTGACCTGCGTGGTCACGCCCTTGAAGTCGACATAGCTCGCCGGCAAGCCGCGACTGTCATACGTGCGGCTTTTCCAGCGCTGCCCGCAATCAGGGGCACAAGGAGCATCCATCGAACTGACGCGCGCAAGCCCGGCGACCGACGCAATGCCGATCTTCACCGTATTGCCCAGCGGATAGGTGACCGAGGCGGAACCGTCGTCGTTGTAGGCGATCCTGGTTATGCCCACGCCACCAACGAAGGCGGACGAGGTCGCCCTGCCTGCGTTGTCGTAGGTGATGGTCTCGTAGCGCGCGCCGTTCTCGTCCTGGATGCCGGTCATCGCGTTGGGCAGGCTGGTTTGCCCGATGTAGGCAGCTTCGTTGAAGCCATAGAGACGAAAGTTGGAGTCGGGATACGTCACCTGGGCGATATTGCTGCTGGCGGAGACGTAGTAGTAGCTAAGCGTTTTATTGTCGGGCAACGTGATGGAGTTCAGTCGCGCGGAGCTGTCGTAGAAGAACGTCAGCTTCCTGCCCTTGGCATCCGTGACGGTCTTCAACAGCCCCAGGCGCGGGTAGTTCGTCGACGTCGTGGTGCTGTAGGTCAGCGCGATGCCCTGGCCATCCTGTCCAAGCACCTGGATCAACTTGCCCGTGCTGTCATAGGTTTCGGTTTCGCGGCTTCCGCCGATGAAAGCCGAATAGCCTGTAACGACGCCCTGGCCATCGCGGATTTCCGTCAACTGGTCGACCGGAAGATCCGTCACCCAGGCATTGCCCGGCTTGGTGAAGTTCTCCTGCTTGCCGTCCGGCCGCAGCATGATGATGGTCGTCACCGGGCTCCCGACCAGGAGCAGCGAGCGGTCGAAGCTGTGGCGCCAGCGGAAGCCGAGATTGGCGGGAGCCACCGCGCCGCTGCTGTTGTAGAAGCGGCGGAAGGTCAGCCAGTAGCTCGCGGTGTAATCGTCTTCCTGCAAGTAATAGCTGCCCGTTCCGGCATCGATAGGATCGCCGACCTTGGCCGCGCCCACCGCTTCCGCGCAGGACGAACCATCGGCGTTGCCGTTTGCGCCACCACCGCTGGCACTGCCGCTCTTCGGCGAACCCAGGCCGCCATCGCAATGCGCGCCGCTGCCGAGATTCCTGGCCACATCACCGCCGAAACGGGTGGCGCTGACAGTACCCGGCTTGCAGCCGGTCTTGGCGGTCCAGGTACCGCTGAAGCTCATCCCATCCGGCGACACGGTGACAACGGTCGTGTCCTGGCACGGCGTATTCGTACCGCCGCCTCTCGCCACCAGCGTCGTGTCGTTCAAGGTCAAGGTATTGCCGGAGACCGTGCCAGTGACCGACCAGATGTACCAGTTGGCGCCATTGGTCTGCGGCGTGGTCTTGCGGGTACCAGTGACGTTGCCGCTGTCATCTTGGCGCAGGGTGAATTCCTCTTCCCACGCCGCGGCAGTTGCATCGCCAGGCGCCTGCAAGTTGCCGTGCCACACCCCGGTGACGGTGACCGTCGTAGCAGCGGTGGCTTTAGCAACGACCTGCGGCTGCGCAAATCTCGGCGCCACGCCGGGCCCACCGCTGTAGTCCTGGGCATGCGTCACGGAGATGGCGAGCATGGCTATGCAACCGAGCACGAGTGCCGGCTGCTTGAAGAGGCGATACAGGCACTCGAACACCGAGTGCATCCAGATGGCGCGCGGTCGCGCGCAGGCAAGGCTGATCACCCATCACTCCTTTGACGGTCAAGCATTCAATTGCATGTGGTCGAGCTGGCAGCGCCCTTATCTGACTTGGGGAAGAGCGCTAGCGGAGCGTACTCAGGAATGTGGAAGATTTGCAAAGACCGCGTGAAGGATGAGTGGTGAAGTGAGCTTTCAGTCGCGGTATCCAACAATCCACGTCGAGACCGTACCAAGCCCTATATCACCCGGGCCCACACCCCCACGTTGGCCGCTTTACCCCCCTCCCCTTGGCCGTTTCCCCCTCCCCCCGCCGTAAGCCTTGCGCAACAGTACGCTGACGATTCGGTTTCCTGGGGAGGCTCACCGGACATGCGCAAATTGCTACTCACCGTCGCGCTCGGCGCGGCCCTGGCCGCTTGCAGCGGCCACGATCAATCCGCCGCTCAGACCGAAGGTGGCGATGCCTTCCAGGCCAAGCTGCAACAGCAACTGTTGGATGCCAAGCCGGGCAGCGTGATCGAGATTCCAGCCGGGCATTACCACCTCAATCGCGGCCTCAGCCTGCGCACCGATGGGGTGACCATCCGCGGCGCCGGCAAGGACAAGACAGTGTTGTCGTTCAAGGGCCAGGTCGTGGGCCCGGAGGGGCTGCTGGTCAATGCCAACGACTTCACCATCGAGAACCTGTCGCTGGAAGACACCAAGGGCGATGCGCTGAAGATCAACCAGGGCAAGAACATCACCATCCGCGGCGTGCGCGTGGCCTGGACCGATGGCCCCAAGACCACCAACGGCGCCTACGGCCTGTATCCGGTGAAGACCGAGAACGTGCTGATCGAGGATTCCTCGGTGACCGGCGCCTCCGACGCCGGCATCTACGTCGGCCAGTCGAAGAACATCGTGGTACGCCGCAACCGTGCCGAGCAGAACGTGGCCGGCATCGAGATCGAGAATTCGATCGACGCCGATGTCTACGACAACGTCGCCACCGGCAATACCGGCGGCATCCTGGTCTTCAACATGCCCAACCTGTCGCAGGCCGGCAAGGCGACGCGCGTGTTCAAGAACCAGGTCAATGCCAACAACCTCGACAACTTCGCGGCCAAGGGTGCGGCGGTAGCGAGTGTGCCGGCCGGTTCCGGCATCGTGGTGAACTCCAACGACAAGGTGGAGATCTTCGACAACGACATCACCGAGCACCGCACGGCGAACGTGATCATCTCCAGCTACTTCTCCACCAACTACTACAACACCAAGGGTGTGGCGTCCGACTACAACCCGTATCCGAAGGGCATCTTCGTCTACGGCAACCGCTTCAAGGGCGGCGGCGAATCGCCGGACGGCATGAAGCTGAAGGTGTTGAAGACTGCCGTTTACGGCATGAGCGGCCGCTTCCCGGACGTGCTGTGGGACGGCTATGCCGACACATCGCATGGCCCGCTGGCCGCGGACGACCGCATCTGCATCGAGGGTGCCAATGGCGTGCTCAATGCCGACGGCCCGAACGACTACAAGAATCCCAGCACCGACACCAAGCCGTACGAATGCACGCTGCCGAAGCTCCCGCCGGTGGTGCTCGACGCGGCGAAGTCCTGAGGCGGTGGCGATGCGGAAGTGGTTGCTTCAAGGCGCGTTCGCGCTGCTCGCTGCTGTGGCACTCGCCGGTTGCCAGCAAGGCATGGCGCCGGTGGCTTATCACGCCGACGGCCGGCCGCCGAAGCTGAGCGAATGGCATGTGGTGGAAGCACGCGACGGCAAGCTGGTGCTCAACCAGGGCGTGGTGCCGTACGACCTCAACACGCCGCTGTTCACCGATTACGCGCACAAGCTGCGCACGATCTGGATGCCGAAAGGCACGGCGGCGAAGTACGACGCGACGGATACCTTCGAGTTTCCCGTCGGCACGGTGATCAGCAAGACCTTCTATTACCCGAAGACGGCGGACGGCAAGGCGAGCGACGTCGCGCGCACCTATGACAGCTCGCACGACTTCGCCGGCGAGGGCTTGGATCTCTCGAAGGTGCATCTGGTGGAAACACGCATCCTGGTGCACCGCGCGGACGGCTGGGCAGCGATTCCTTATGTATGGAACGACGCGCAGACCGAAGCCAACCTGGCCCGCACCGGCGCCGTGCTGCCGCTCACCCTGGTGGCGGATGACAAGTCGCGCGAGGGCTTCAACTACGTCGTTCCCGACGAAAGCCAATGCTCCAGTTGCCACGCACAGGATTGGGTATCGCGCAAGATCCACCCGATCGGCCCGAAAGCGCGCCACCTCAACCGTGACTATCACTACGCGGATGGCGAACAGAATCAGCTCGAGCACTTGACCAAGGTCGGCTATCTGACCGGCGCACCCGCCACCGCGCAGGCGCCGCGCAACGCCAATTGGATGGACGAACACGCCGAGCTCGATGCCCGCGCGCGCGCCTACCTCGACATCAACTGCGGCCATTGCCACAACGCCAAGGGCGCGGCCAACACCACCGGCCTGACGCTGGAAGCCAGCGCGCCGGAAGACCGGCACCTGGGCATCTGCAAACCGCCCGTCGCCGCGGGGCGCGGCACCGGCGATCACCTGTTCGACATCGTGCCCGGCCAGCCGGACGACTCGATCATCACCTACCGCATGGCCTCGGCCGATCCGGGCGAGATGATGCCGGAGCTGGGCCGCAGCACCGTGCACCGCGAGGGCGTGGCGCTGATCAAGGCCTGGATCGCGGCGCAGCAAGGGGGCTGCGTCACGGTGCGCTGAATTCACACAAGAACCAAGCGGCGACCGCGTGGGGACGCGGCGCCGTCCACGAGGGGAGAATCGCCGATGAGCATCCGTCCACGTCCGCTTTCCGTCGCTTTGCGCCAGCTGCTGGGAGGCAGTGTGCTGCTGCTGTGCACGCAGCTTGTCTACGCCGGCGACCAGAATGCCGCGCCCGCAGCGCAGGACCAGGCCGATCCGAACAAGGCCAAGCTGCTGGACAACATCACGGTGACGGCGCAGAGCCGCAGCCAGGAAATGCAGTCGGTGCCGATCCCGCTGCAGATCATCACCGCCAAGCAGGTGGATACGCTGGCGGCGACCGATCTCAGCAAGATGGATATGTTCGTACCGGGCCTGGTGATCTCGCAGAACCAGCCGACCCAGCCCAACTATCAGTTGCGCGGCATTTCCACCAGCGACTTCGGCATCGGCACCGAGCCGGCGGTGGGCGTGTATATCAACGGCGTCTATGCGGCGCGTTCCGGCGGTGCGCTGCTCGCGTTCAACGATCTGGCCCGCGTGGAAGTGCTGAAGGGACCGCAGGGCACGCTGTTCGGCCGCAATGCCGCGGCGGGTGCGATCTCGATCATCACCAACGAACCGACCGACCGCTTCGAAGGCAAGGCGCGCCTGCGTATCGGCAACTACGGCAAGGTCTACGGCGATGCGCTGCTGAACCTGCCGATCAACAAGGACATGGCGCTGCGCGTCAGCGCGTACGACAACCAGAGCGACGGCTGGGTCAAGGATGCCGCCACCGGCAAGCGCTATGGCGAGGACAACGACTGGGGCACGCGCGCGGTGTTGCGCTGGAACATCACGCCCGATACGCGCATGTTGCTGTCGTGGGATCACGAAAAGCTCAACCAGCCGCCGCATCCGGCGTTCGGCCTGGTGCCGCTGTCCAACGATCCCAACCAGCGTCCGCCCTACCCGGCCGATCCGTCGACCTTTCTCAACCCGCTGCACGCGCCGCTCTACAACGACTCCGTCGGCGGCCGCGAGACGCGCACCTTCGACGGCGTGACGCTGAGCTTCGACCACTCCTTCTCCTGGGGCAGCCTGGTCTCCACCACCGCGTGGCGCGGTTTCGATACGTTCAACCGCGGCGATTACGACGGCACCAACCATATCGTCAGCTATCTCGACACCACCAATATCGAGCACAACAACAGCTGGTATCAGGAATTCAAACTCTCCGGCACCACCGGCATCGCCGACTGGGTAGGCGGCGTGAGCTACTACCAGGAGCAGGCGCGGCAGACCAGCCAGACCAATATCTTTACCGACAGCCTCGACACGCTGGCCAACAACATCATGGGCGTAGGCACGCCGCTGACTGATATCAGCAATGCGCTGGCCGGCTTCGGCCTGCCGTACACGCTGCTGGGCGACCCCTGGCACGAGGCGATCAGCAACGTCGGCAAGTTCAAGGCGTATGCAGCGTTCGGCGATGTGATCTGGCATGTCAGCGACCGCTTCAACGTCACCACCGGCATCCGCTATACGCGCGACCAGAAGACGTTCTCCTGGTACAACATGCCGCGCAGCGCGCCGCAGTTCGACGGCACGATACAGGCGCTGGATCAGGCCGGCGTACTGGCCATGCTGCCGCCGGAGGCGCAGATGGCGCTGGCGGCATTCGGCAACAATGTGATCTTTACCGACGCGGTCGGCGTGCCGGTGCAGTTCCACAACACCTGGAACAATGTCAGCCCGCGCGTGGTGCTGGATTACAAGTTCACCCCGGACGTGATGGGCTACGCCTCGGTGACCAAGGGCTACAAGGCCGGCGGCTATAACAGCGTGCAGGTGGGTTCGCGTTTCGCACCGGAGAAGGTGATCAACTACGAGGCTGGCCTGAAGACCACCTTCCCCGAGCACAACCTGATGCTCAACGGCTCGGTGTACTACTACCGCTACGACAACAAGCAGTCGCTGAGCCTGGATCCGAACAGCGCCGGCTCCGGCGTGCCGCGTTATCTGGTCAACAGCACCGACCAGGAAGCCAAGGGCCTGGAACTGGAAGCGCTATGGCAACCGGTGCGCGACCTGCGCCTGAACTTCACCGGCGCTTATATCGATGCCACCTACCGCAAGGCAGTGGCCGATTCCGGCGCGGTGCTGACCGGACAGCCGACGGGCGAGCCGCGCTTCTCGTACACGGCGGGGTTGGCGTACACGTGGCGCAACGTCGCCAGCGGCCAGCTCGAGTTCAACCTCAATTACGCCTATCGCGGCAAGACGCGCTGCAATGACGATTCGCGCCTGCAGGGCGAGTGCATCATCAGCCCGAACTTCAAGATCGGCGAAGCCCAGCACCGCACCGATGCACGCCTGGATTGGCATGCGCCGGGCGACCGCTGGGGTATCGCCCTGTACGCCAGCAATCTGTTCAACGACCGCTACGTCACTGGCGTGGATAACATTACCGCCACCGTATTCGGCACACCGTACGCCAGCATCACGCCACCGCGCATGTGGGGCGTGGAATTCCGCGCGAAGTTCTAGACCATGACGACCGAACCGCTCGACCTCAAGCTCTCACTCCAGCGCATGCGCCAGGCCCATGCGCGCGAGCCCATGCCGGCATGGTCCGAGCGCGCGCGGCGCCTGCGCGCCCTGAGCGACCTGATCAGCGAACATCGCGGCGATATCGCCAACGCCATCCATCAGGATTTCGGTGGGCGGCCGGCGCAGGAAACCGATCTGCTGGAAGTGTTTCCCAGCCTTTCAGCGATCCGCCATGCGCTGTCCCACGGCCGGCGCTGGATGAAACCGCGGCGCAGTTGGCCGGGCTTGCTGTTTCTGCCGGCGCGCAACGAAGTGCGACCGCAACCCTTGGGTGTGGTGGGCATTATCGTGCCGTGGAATTACCCGCTTTATCTCGCCGCCGGTCCGCTGGTGGATGCGCTGGCGGCGGGTAATCGCGTGATGGTGAAGATGAGCGAGTACACGCCGCATTTCTCCGCCTTGTTCGCGCAGTTGGCGGCACGCTATTTCAAGCCGGACGAAGTGTGTGTCGTCACCGGCGATGCGGATGTGGCGCAGGCGTTTTCGGCCTTGCCGTTCGACCACCTGCTGTTTACCGGCTCCACGGCCGTGGGACGCCATGTGATGCGCGCGGCTTCGGCCAATCTCACGCCGGTGACCTTGGAGCTGGGCGGCAAGTCGCCGGCGATCGTCGGGCCCGGGGCGCGGTTCGGCAATGCGGTGGAGCGCATCCTGGTGGGCAAGCTGTTCAATGCGGGGCAGACCTGCATTGCGCCGGATTATGTGCTGGTGCCACGTGCGCGGGTGGATGAGTTTGTCGCCGCGGCGCGTGAAGTTGCCGCGCGTCTTTATCCGCAACCCGTGCGCAATGAGCAGTACGCCAGCATTATTTCGGAGCGGCAGTATCAGCGCCTCGCAGCGCTGCGCGACGATGCGGCGCGCGATGGCGCCCTCGTAACGCCGCTGGGTGAAGATGCCGACGATGTTTCACGCAGGCGCATGCTGCCGGTGCTGCTGACCGGTGTGAGTGAAAGCATGGCGGTGATGCAGGAGGAGATCTTCGGCCCGCTGCTGCCGCTGGTGCCCTACGACGATATCGAGCAGGCGATTGCCTACGTCGCCGCGCATCCGCATCCGCTGGCGCTGTATCTGTTCGAGGAAGATGGCGCGCTGGTAGACCGCGTGCTTGCGCGCACCACGGCGGGCGGCGTCACCATCAACGACACGCTGTATCACATTGCCCAGCATGATCTGCCGTTCGGCGGCGTGGGGCCGTCCGGCAGCGGCGGTTATCACGGTGAGGCCGGGTTCCGCACGTTCTCGCATCTGAAGTCGGTGTTCCGGCAGGCGCGCGTCAATGGCGCGGGTCTGCTTAATCCGCCGTACGGGGAGCGCTTCCGGAAGATGCTGAGCATCATGCTCAAGCGGGGCTGATGCCGCCCTCCCATGGGGACTGCCTTAAGGGAAAGGATTCCAGCTTTGCCAACCTGGGAGAGTTCGATAGCTAAGCGCCCGCACCCATCGAGCGCGAATCGATGACCTCCGCCTCCTGGCCGGGCACGCTTGCGCCTGCCCTGGAATTGCGTATGATGATCATCATATGAAACGGTCGACAGCGAGCCCGAAGGAAATTACGCACGATCGCATCGTCGAAACCGCTGCGCGCGCGATCAGGCGCAGCGGATATCACGGGACCAGTGTCGCTGACATCATGAAAGAGGCCGGCCTCACCCACGGGGGCTTCTACGCACACTTCGCTTCGCGCGAGGCGATGCTGGCCGAGGCGGCCGACCGCGCCGGCGCAGAGGCTGTCGAGGCCTCCTTGCGCATCGCCGCCGAGGCGCCGCCGGAGCAGGCGTTTCAATGGCTGGCAGCGGCCTATCTCTCGGATGAGCATCTGCAGAATCCCGAACAGGGGTGTCCGATCGCGGCGCTTGGTTCAGAGATGCCACGCCAGGCACCGGAGGTACGTCGGGCGGCGACGCGACGCATCAAGGAGATGATCGACGTCTTTGCACGACAGTCTCCCGACTGGGGGCAGCCAGGTGCGCATGATCGCGCGCTCGTCGCTGTGGCCACGATGGTTGGCGCCTTGTTATTGGCCAGAGCAGTTGACGAACCCAAGCTTTCGGAGGCTCTGCGTGGCGCGGCGCTGAAGCACGTTGCTCCTGCTGGCGACTGAGTGGATGCACCCCTTTTTTTTGGGCGCACATATGATGTTCGTCATATGTGCGCCAGAGTCCAAACGACGGCAGCCGCAGCGACCGGCAGTGCTTCAAACGCCTATCGCAGCGAGCTGCAGTTGATTGACGGTGGCAGGAGGCTCCGGGTACGCGGCTATATCGGCGTAGCGAGGCCCGGTCGTTCACAAATAGGGGAACGCCTGCAGCAAGCGAGTTCCCTTGCTCGATACATCTACCAGAGAAAGTACTGCATGAAAGCCTTCGTCATTAATCGATACAGCAAGCAGGAGCCGATGCGGCTCGACAACGTGCCGGAACCCGAACTTCGGGACGATCAGGTGCTGATCGAGGTCCACGCCGCAGGTGTCAACCTGCTCGACGCCAAGATCAAGAGCGGCGAGTTCAAGCTGATTCTGCCGTATGCCATGCCACTGATCCTGGGACATGACGTCGCCGGCGTCGTGACGCGCATTGGCTCGCGCGTCCGGCAGTTCAACGTGGGCGACGAAGTCTATGCGCGACCAGCGGATCGCCGCATTGGCAGCTTTGCGCAGTTCATCGCGGTGGATGAGGGCGATGTTGCGCCTAAGCCGAAGAACATCAGCATGGAAGAAGCGGCTTCGCTTCCACTGGTCGGCTTGACCGCCTGGCAGGCCCTGGTCGAGCGGGCGCATCTGAAGAAGGGCGACAAGGTCTTCATCCAGGCGGGATCGGGCGGCGTCGGCACCTTCGCCATCCAGTTGGCCAAGCACATCGGGGCTACCGTAGCGACCACCACGAGTGGCGCTAACGCCGGTCTGGTGACGAGTCTCGGGGCAGACACCGTCATCGACTACAAGAAAGACGACTTCGGGAAGATGCTGCAGAACTACGATGTAGTCCTGAATAGCCAGAATGCCGAGGCGCTGAATAAGTCCTTGCTCGTGCTGAAGCCTGGTGGATCCCTCATTTCGATTTCCGGCCCTCCCGATCCCGCATTCGCCCAGGCGATCGGTGCGCCGGCATTCGTGCGCTTCGTCATCCGCCTGCTTTCTTCCGGCATCCGCAGGAAAGCTTCAGCCCGCGGCCTGAAATACTCGTTCCTGTTCATGCGGGCCGATGGGCAACAGTTGAGGGAGATCACGCGACTGATCGAGGCCGGGGCGATCCGGCCCGTGGTGGACCGCGTCTTTGCCTTCGAATCGACCAACGAGGCCTTGGCCTACGTCGAATCAGGCCGCGCCAAAGGCAAGGTCGTCGTCAAGGTCAAGTAATCGCCATTCCTCTACGAGTCCGATGGCTACGCGGCATGCAGATCCGCAAGTAACGAACAGATCATTTTCGTCAGCACCACGCTTCTGCACGCATAAAAAACCTCCCCGCTCACGCGGGGAGGTTTTTGTTTTGCCTGGTACTTCGACGCTTAGAACTTGTACTGCGCCGACAGGCTCAGCAGGTTGCCGTAGTCGTCGGAGCTGCCCGTCAGCACGTCGTTGGTCGCGCTGATCGCGCCGTTCATATGCGCTTCGTTGACGAAGATATGCGTGTAGCCGGCGTTGATCTCGAAGTGCTCGTTGGCCTTGTAGCCCACGCCGAACGAGAGGAACTTGCGGGTCGAGTCCGGCACGCGCGGGCTGCGGGTTTCGGCGTAGGTCGGGGTGGTGTCGACCGACACGCCGGCGCGCAGCGTCCACTTCTCGTTGAGGTAGTAGTCGCCACCCACGGCGGCGTACCAGGTGTTGCGCCACTGGTAGTTCTCGACGCTCGGCGGCTGCGCCGGGTTGCCGTAGTTGACGCGCAGCTGCTTGAACACGTCCCACTTGGTCCAGGCCAGGTCGAAGCCGATGCCGAACTTCTCGTCCTGGTGCCACACGCTGGCGGTGGCCGTGGCCGGGGTGGTGAAGTCCGCGGTGCCGGTGGTGTGGGTGAACGGCACGCCGCCGGCGCCGGCCAGCAAGCCTGCCACGGTCGGGCTGGCCAGCAGGGCCTGCACATTGGTCGGGACGGTGAAGTTGCCCGTGCCTTCCAGCTTGTGGTCGATCTTGGCGCGGTAGTTGAAGGCGATGCGGTCGTTCGGGGTCAGCTTCCAGTAGCCGCCCAGCTGCCAGCCGTAGCCCCAGTCGTCGCCCTTGATGCGGGCCAGGCCGTCGCTGCCCGGCGGCACCACCAGGCTGACCTGCTGGCCAAGCGCCTGCGCCTGGGCCGGGGTGATCTTGCCGGCCGCGGCGGCCTGCTGCACCAGGCCAAGGCCCACGCTGTTGAAGTTGATCGCGCTGGTCAGCTCGGCGCTGGTGCGCTGGGCGATGGCGCTGACGCCCACGGTGAAGGTGTCGGTCACGTCGAACGAGGCGGACAGCGTGCCGTCCAGCGACTCGAACTTGGACTTGATGCCGTTGTAGCGGCCGACCCAGTTGCGGTCGTATTCGGTCAGGAAGCCGAACGGCACCGAGAAGCCGGCGCCGATATGCACGCGGTCGCTGACCTGGGTGGCGAAGAACAGCGCCGGGACCGGCATGGTGGTGCCGGCGTCGCCGCCGCCACCGCCGCTGATCGGGCGGCCCAGCGCGTCGTGGGCGCTGCCGCTGAACTTGGTGCCGAAGTTGATGGCGGTGACGTCGGCCTGGAAGTAGGTGCCCTTCAGGTCGGTCATCGCGGCGGGATTATTGACCACCACCGAGACGTCGCCGCCGGCAGTCGCCGAACCGGCGTAGGCGCGACCCATGGACTTGGCGCTGTTTTCCTTGAGCTGGAAGGCGCTGGCCTCGGCGCGCTGCGGCGCGACCAGGGCGCCGGCGACGGCCAGACTCAGAGTGGCGAAGGCGAGCGGGCGCGCCGCACGCTTAAAGAAATGAGAACTCTGCATCGGAAGCTCCTGCTTATCGTTAGTCCGGATCGGGGCACACAGTAAGGGGCTGACCGGTAAGAAAATTCATACGCGCGTTTGACATCCCCGGCCGGCACTGTGCCGTCTTAACGAAAGCCTTGCAAGTGCGGTCGCAGCAATGGACGGATCAGGTATTAATCGAGGCTGTTCGGCCATGTATTGCGGGAGATCGTCACCGGCGCGTTGACCATCGGGGCCAAGGCGCGGACCATTGCCGATGGTCATTTTGCACCGTGCTAACTATTGCGCGTGTCGCTTTTCGTCGTTTTCGGGGCACTTCTATGCACTGTTTTGTCTATGCCAGCCTGCGCAAGGCCGATACCTATGTGTGGCTCGCCCGCCGCGATGACTTCAGCGTGCTGCCCGAATCGCTCGCGCTGATGCTCGGCGACCTGCGCTTCGTGCTCGAAGTGGAACTGGACGCGCAGCGCCGGTTGCCGAGGGAAGAGGCCGCCGCCGTGCTGGCCAACCTGCAGACTCAAGGCTGGCATCTGCAGCTGCCGCCGGCGCAGACGCTTGCAGTTCCGCCGGTGTCCAAGGAATCCCCGCTCGATGGGCAGAACGAATGAGCGAGCCAGTGCGCATGCGTTGAGTGTTAACGCCTGATTACCTTCTCTCATTAAGACGATTCCTATACTCCGCGCCCATGTCCTATTCCAAAACGCGCCGCCCGCCGCCCTTCCTGCAGGCCCTGCTCTGGTTCGTCCCCGGCCTGCTCGCGGTCGCTATCGCTGCGCTGAGCGCCAGTCCGCTTTCGCTGATCCCGCTGCTGCTGGCCAATGCGCTGACCATGGCCGCGGTATGCCACGCGATCGGCTTCGATCCGGAGCCGCAGTTCCTGCGTACGGTGCTGCGCCGCGGAGCGGCGCATCTGGTGATGTTCACCGGCTATGTGCTGCTGGTGTTCCTGCTGGTGGCGTGGCCGATGCTGCGGCTGAACCAGGCGCACAGCCTGAGCGCGACCCTGCTGCTGGCCGGCGCGCTGGTGGTGGCGCTGGCGGCGCTGTGGCGCATGTGGCCGGCCTTCGGCCTGGTGTATGTGTGGGACGACGCGTATCCGCCGCAGAGTGACGGCTCGTGGATCTTCACCGCCACCGCGCGCAGCGTCGCGTTCGGCCGGCATCTGTCGCGCGAGGAACGCTTCTTTACTCATTACCTGCCGGCCGCGCTGGCACTGCTGGCGCTCGCCTTCGCGGCGATCGCGCTGGCGGGGCTGTACGGCGTGCTGCCGCCGGAGCTGCGCATCGCGGCGCTGGCCATCTATGGCGTGGTGCTGCTGCCGCTGGGTTGCCTGGTGATCGCCAACCGCACCTTGCGCGCCCTGCTGTGCGAAGGCCGCCGTCCGGCGCGCCAGTCCGCGCCCGCGCGCAGCGAACCGGCCCCGGCGCCCGCGCCGAAACCGGCGCCGGTGCTCAACGAGCAGGAACGCACCGCCGGCACGCCCGAGCAGGCGCAGGCGCTGCTGGCTGCCACCCGCGACGGCGATATCGAACGTGCACTTGCGCTGATCGAAGCCGGCGCCGATCCGAATACCGCGCCGCCTTCCGGCGATCGCGACCAGCGCCCGGCACTGATGCTGGCCGCGCTGCTGCCCGATACGCGCCTGCTGCGCGCGCTGATCGCCAAGGGCGCCGACGTCAACCGCGCCAGCAGCGGCTTCACCCCGCTGCTGGCCGCCACGCGCGACAGCTGGCATGGCCGTCCCGATGCGGTGATGACCTTGCTGGCCAACGGCGCCAGCCCGCTCGCCACCGACGCCGAAGGCAACACCGCCCTGCACGGCGCGGTGCACAGCGGCGAACCGATCGTGGCGGCGATGCTGCTGGATGCCGGCGCGCCGGTGAACGCGCTCAACCGCGCCCGCGTCAGCCCGCTCGCCACCGCCTGCCGCGCGGCGAACTGGCCACTGGTGAAGTTCCTGCTCGAACACGGCGCCAAGCCGACCCCGCCGGACGGCGAGCCGGCCCTGGTCGCCGCCGCCGGCATCGCCGAGGACGACGCCGAAGGCGTGCGCCTGCTGCTCAAGCATCGCGCCGCGGTGAACGCGGTGGATTCGCGCCATCGCAGCGCGCTGATGGAAGCGGCCGGCGAAGGCCACGAACAGATCAGCCGCGCACTGCGCGGCGCCGGCGCCGACGTCACCCTGGCCGACCGCCACGGCCGCACCGCGCTGATGGAAGCGGCGCGCGCCGGCAAGGTCGGCATCGTGCAACTGCTGGCCGAAGCGCAGCCGGATGCGCGCGTGCGCGACGTGCACGGCCGCGACGCGCTCACCCTGGCCTGCCAGTCGCATCAGGCGCATGCCGAAACCGTGCGCGCCCTGCTCTCGCTGGGCGCCGAAGCGAAGACGCCCGGCGCCGACGGCCGCAGTGCGCTGGACCACGCCGCCGCCGCCGGCCGCTGGGACCTGGTCGCCCTGCTCGATCCGGATACGCCGCTGCCGACCAACCTGCGCTTCGACGAAGCGCTGGCCGAAGGCGCGGACACGCCGGCGCATCTGCTCGACGCGCTGCGCTTCGGCCATTGGGCCATCGTTTCCACCTTTACCCAGCGCGTGAAGGAATGGCCGTCCGCGCAACTGGCCCAGCTCTATCTGGACCTGGCCGGCCCTGGCCTGGGCGCCGCGCGCCGCTGGCTGCTGGAACATGCGCTGGCGCCCGAAGCGCGCCTGCAGCCGCAGCTGGTCGACGACGCCGAAGTGGCCGAAGGCAGCGAAGCGACGCTGCCGCCGCTGGGCCGCCGATTGTTCGACGCGCTGCTGCTGCAGCTGCCTAGCGCCGCCGAGGCGATCGACGATCTGCTCGCCGCGGGTGCCAGCCCGGCCGGCGCGGGCTTGCTCGCGCAGGCTTTGCCGCGGCTGGACGACAGCGCGGCTTCTTCCAGCTTCGCGCTGGGCCTGCTCGAACGCGGCGCCGATCCGTTCGGCCCCGATGCGCGCGAGCGCACGCCGGTGCATCTGGCTGCCGCGCAGGGCCAGCTGCCGGTGCTGCAGGCGCTGCTGGCGCGCGGCGGCGATCCGAATACGCGCGACACCCAGGGCCGCACGCCGCTGTTCGCCGCGCTGGAACATGGCGAAAAAGCGCTGCCGCTGGTGCGCGTGCTGGTCGCCCACGGCGCCGACGCCGAAGCCACCGACGCCAACGGCGAAACGCCGCTGGGCCTGGCCTTCGACCATCCGCAGATCGAGCGCTGGCTGGACTGGGGCGATTGGGTTCGCCCGCGCCGCCCGCTGCGTGCGGACGATCTGCCGGCGGCCGCGGCCGCCGGCGCGCTCGCTGCGGTAGAACGCCTGCTCGAGCTGGGCTTCCCGGTCGATACGCAGGACCGCCAGGGCGCCACCGCCCTGCTGCACGCCTGCGGCATGGGCCATCGCGAGGTCGCCGCGCAGCTGCTCGATGCCGGCGCCGACAGTTCGCTCGCCGCCGCCAACGGCATGACGCCGCTCGCGGCCGCCGTGGCGGCGCGGCGCGACACCCTGGTCGCATTGCTGCTGGAACACGAAGCGAAGGTCGACGCGCGCCTGCCGGGCGAAGCCACCGCGCTGATGGTGGCAGCCGCGATGGGTTATCCGGAAATCGCCGAGCAGCTGCTCGACGGCGGCGCCGAGATCAACGCGGTGGATGCGCGCGGCCACAGTGCGCTGCATGCCGCCGCGCAGTTCGGCTTCGAACACAACGACAGCCTGCGCGCGCGGCGCCTGTTCGATGCGCTGCTCAAGCGCGGCGCGGACGTGAACCTTGCCGACAAGGACGGCACGGCGCCGCTGCAATTGCTGCTGGGCGCGCATCTGCGGCCGGGCAGCCCCTGCGACGCCACCCATATCGGCGCCCTGGTGCCGGTGCTGCTGGATGCCGGCGCGCGCATCGAGCACGCCGACCAGCGCGGCGTCACCGCGCTGCACGCCTGCGCGATGCACGCCCTGCTGCCGCCGGCCCGCGTGCTGCTGGCGCGCGGCGCGGATCGCAGCGCGGCGGATACCTTCGGCCGCACCGCAGCGGATGTGGCGCGCGCGCTTGGCCTGGTCGATATCGCGCACGAACTGGCCGCGCGCGCCGGCGCGATGCCGAGCGTGCGGCAGACGCTGCGCCAGCCGGCTCAGCCGGCGGAGTAGACCGCCGGCTCCCGCCGTCCGGCCGATGCGGCCGCGGCGGCGGCGCTGCTTTCGGTGCGCGGCGGCAACCGCCACCACGCCTGCGCGACGTCCTCCACGCCGATCAGATCGACCCGCGTTATATGCGGCAAGCCGCCGAGCACAGTGACGGCGCTGCCCGACGCACTGCGCGGCATCCACATCGACGGCCAGCGATGGCCGAACAGCACCACCAGCGGGCAGCCCGTCGCCGCGGCCAGATGCGCCGGCCCCGTATCCACCGACACCATGCTGTGCGCCAGCTCCATCAGGCCGCGCAGCAAGCCCAGTGGCAGGCCGCCGGCGGGAACCAGCAGACGCGGCAGGCCGGCCTCGGCACGGATCGCTTCCAGATAACTCACCTCGGCCGCGCAGCCGCACAGCAGGATCTGCGCCTCCGGCTGCCATTGCAGGATGGCTTGCGCCAGCGCCGCCCAGTGCCCTGCCGGCCACGACTTGTCATCGTCGGCCGCATCGCGCACGCCGTTCCAGCGCATCGTGCGCTTGTTCGCCGGCTGCATCAGCACCAGCGGCTGCGCCGCGCCGAAGCCGTGCGCGTCCAGCCATGCCTGCGCCTCGGCGCGTTCGGCCGGCGTGGCGGCAAGGGAGGGCGCGCTGGTGTGCCGCGAGGGATCGAGCGCGGGAGTCGCCGCGAACGCCGCCGGCGCGAGATCGCCGAAGCGCAGCAGCCAATCGATCCAATGCTCGCCTTCGCGCAGCGGAATGTCCTCGATGAAGACGCAGTGCTCCGGCGCGATGCCGGCCAGCGCCAGCATCGGCCGCACCTTGGTGCGCGTGCGCACATCCGGCTCGCAGATATAGAACGGCGCCGCGCTCATCCGGCGCAGCGCCAGCGCGACCGACAGCCGTCGCGGATTGGTCCATAGCCAGCCATGCTGGCTGGCGAACCAGTGCACCTCGGCGACGTCTTCGCTGTCCTGGTAGAGCGTGCGCGCGCATGCGCCCAGGGTGACGAGGCGGCATGGAGCGCCGTAACGCAAATGCAATTTGCGCAGCAGGGGCGCGAGCAGGACGGTGTCACCGAGGCGACCGAAGCGGATCACCACCGGTGAAGATTTCTGCAGAACCATACGCGGCGCCGGCCTCGAAGCATGGCCCGACGCGGCCCGCCCCCCGGCGGCACGGCTTCAGGCCCCCGCATCTTTCCGGATCGGCGTCGAAATGAGTTGCGATGGCCGCGGCGCAAATTAAAGCGTTCAGTGCGCGCTGGCGTGTGTGAAAAGTTGCTTAGCGCCGGTGGCTGTCATTCCGGCGAAGCTTTACAGCAGCGAGGCGGGTCAAGTCGGAATTCAGGGTCCTAAAGGCGCTGGATTCCGGCTTTCGCCGGAATGACGAAGCTATAACGCCACCTACCGTCACCCCAGCGAAAGCTGGGGTCCAGCGCCTTCCAGCTTTCGCCGAATGACAAACCTACGCCGCGCACCGCTCAGTTCGAATCCTGCGCCGGCGCCACCACCACCGCCGCTTCCTCGCGCTCGCGCTTGGCGATCGGATCGTCATCCGCGTCGAACAGATGCATCAGGTCGTTCAGCGCTTCGCGCGAAGTCTGCACCAGCCGCGTCTCGTCGTCGTACACCAGGTACTGCGCCTTCAGCAGCTTCATGTCGTGCTGGCGGAAACGCTCCACGCGATCGGCCGCCAGCTCGCTCGACAGCCCCAGCGCCTCCAGCGTCTTGCGCGTCATCTTCAGGCTGGAGGAGAAGGTCTCGCGCACCGGCTCTTCCACGCCCAGGTCCATCAGGCGGAACACGTGCTGGCGGTTGCGCGCGCGGGCGATGATCTTCAGATGCGGATACTGCCGGCGCACCAGGCGCGCGATGCGCAGGTTCGCTTCCGGATCATCGGTGGCCAGCACGAACACCTCAGCCTGGTCCGCCTGTGCGGCGCGCAGCAGATCCGGCCGCGCCGGATCGCCGAAGAACAGCGAGGTGTTGTTGAAGCGGCGCAGCGTGTCCATCTGTTCCACCGAGGACTCCAGCGCCACGAACGGGATGCGCTGCGCGCGCAGCACGCGGCCGACGATCTGCCCGACGCGGCCGAAGCCGGCGATGATCACCCGCGGCGGCGCGGTTTCGATGGTGTCGTATTCGCGGTCCGGCTTCTTCGCCTTGACGTCGATCACCTTGGCCACCACCGCCACCACCAGCGGCGTCACCGCCATCGACAAGGTGATCGCCAGCACGATCAGGCCCTGCTGCATCCCGGTGATCAGGCGCTGCTCGCCGGCCTGCTTCAGCACCACGAAGGCGAACTCGCCGCCGCAGGCCAGCAGCACCACCATGCGCAAGGTGTCCGCGCGATTGAGCGAACCGACGATGCGGCCCAGCGGCCACAGCAGCATGCCCTTCACCGCCAGCATGCCCAGGGTCAGGCCCAGCACCAGCAGCGGCTGGTGCAGCAGCAGCGAGATGTCCATCGACATGCCCACGCTGATGAAAAACAGGCCCAGCAGCAGGCCCTTGAACGGTTCGATATGCGATTCCAGCTCGTGCCGGTATTCGGAATCGGCCAGCAGCACGCCGGCGAGGAAGGCGCCCAGGGTGGACGACACGCCCACTTCTTCCATCAGCCAGGCGGTGCCCATCACCACCAGCAGCGCGGTGGCGGTGGAGACTTCCTGCGCATTGGCGCGCGCCACGAAGCGGAACACCGGACGCAGCAGATAGCGGCCGCCGACCACCACCACCACGATCGCGCCGACCGTGCGCAGGATCGCCTGCGGCTCCAGCCCGTGCGGCGAGGCGCTGCTGGCCAGCAGCGGCACCGCGGCGATCAGCGGGATCGCGGCCAGGTCCTGGAACAGCAGCACGGCGAAGGTGATGCGGCCATAGGCCGAACCGGCTTCCTTGCGCTCGGCCAGGATCTGCAGGCCGAAGGCGGTAGACGACAGCGCCAGGCTGCCGCCGACGATGGCCGCGGCATTGGCGGTAAAGCCGAACAGGAAATAGCAGGCCATGCCGATCGCGACGCTGCAGGTGGCGACCTGCAGCAGGCCGGCGCCGAATACCGCGCGGCGCATCACCCACAGGCGCTGCGGCGACAGCTCCAGGCCGATCACGAACAGCATCAGCACCACGCCGAATTCGGAGATGGTGGCGACGCCCTCGGTATCGCCGACCAGGCCCATGGCCTGCGGCCCGATCACCACGCCGGCGATCAGAAAGCCGAGCACGGCGCCCAGGCGGAAGCGTTTGGTCAGCGGCACGGCGATCACCGTCGCCAGCAGGAACACCAGCGCGGTGTTGAGAAAGGTATGGCTGTCCACGAGCGCGGCCGGCAGCGGAGGGGATGCGTCTGATTATTTCATGCGGCGCGGCGCGCGCGAATGAGAAAAAAACTCCAGGTGCGCCGCGCGGCGACGCGCATCACGCGAACGCGGACAAGCCGTCCAGCCGCTGGCGCAGGATCGCCTCCAGCCGCGCGATGGCCGGCGCCGGTTCCGCCTCGGCGCGATGCAGATGCAGGCCCAGCAGCGGCAGGCGCGGCAGGCCGGCTTCGTCCGGCGCCAGCGCGCGCACCGAAGGCGGCAGGCCCACGCCGGTGCGCAGCGCCACGCCCAGCCCCGCCGCCACCGCCGCCCAGATGCCGGCCAGGCTGGCGCTGGTGAAGGCGATGCGCCAGGGGATGCCGGCGCGGTCCAGCGCTGCCGCCGCGGCGGTGCGCATCAGGCAGGGCGCGTCGAGCGAGACCAGCGGCAGCGGCTCGCCGCTGTCGGGCGACCAGTCGAGCAGGTCGGCGGAGGGGCCGATCCAGCGCATCGGGATCTGGCCCAGGCGCTCGGCATGCGGCGTCACCGTCGGCACGCCGGCGTCCCAGGCCAGCGCGAGGTCCAGCCGGCCGCCGGCCACGCGATCGAGCAGTTCGGCATTGCGCGCGATGCGCGCCTCGATGCGCACCTTGGGATGGGCGCGGGCGAAGCGGCCGAGCACGTCCGGCAGCAGCGCTTCGCCGAAATCCTCCTGCAGGCCGAGGCGGATCCAGCCCTCCAGCTCGCCGCCCTGCAGCGCGGCGGCGGCCTCGTCGTTGAGCTCGAGCAGGCGGCGCGCGTAGGCCAGCATGGTCTCGCCCGCTTCGGTCAGCGCCATGCCGCGGCCCTGGCGGCGCAGGATCGCCGTACCGGCCTGTTCTTCCAGCTTCTTCAGCTGCGCGCTGACCGCCGAGGTGGAACGGCCCAGCCGGTCCGCTGCCTTGGCGAAGCTGCCCAGCTCCATGCCGAGCGCAAAGCTGCGCAGCACATCGAGATCGAAATTCACCCGCCGCATGGAGCCGCCTCCGTCATCCCATTTTTCTGAATGATTGATTCTGAATTTCCCGATTTTCAGGAACGACTATGTGGCGTTACCGTAGGCGCCGTCAACCGTAGGGAGTGCCGCCATGCTGGCCATGCAATACGGATTCGTCCTGCCCGCCGACTACGACATGGGCATCATCCGCCGCCGCATCGTCGAGAAAGGGCCGATGCTGGACGAGTTTCCCCGACTGCGCTTCAAGGCTTACCTGACCGCCGATCGCCGCGGCGCCCGGCTGCCGACGCGGCAGAACCTGTATGCGCCGTTCTATCTGTGGGAGAGCTCCGAGGGCATGAATGCCTTCCTCGGCAGCAGCGGCTTCGCCGGCGTGGCGCAGGCTTTCGGCTGGCCGCAGGTGCGCACCTGGTCGGTGTGGCATGGCGAGGTGTCGCCGGAAGCGGCGCAGGCCGTGTGCGCTTCGCGCGATCTGGAAGACATTACGCCGTTTACCGATCTGGACGAGCTGCGCGAGCGCGAAGCCGAGCGTGTGCGCGCCGATCTTGCCGACGGCGCGCTGGCCGCGGTCAGCGCCTTCGATCCGAGCCAGTGGACCCTGCTGCGCTTCCGCCTGTGGCATGAACTGCGCCCGGAACTGGCCCGCGACGGCCGCCAGCTTTACGACGTCGGCCATGTATCCCTGCCCCGCCGCCATCTTTCCCCTACCCCCGCCTGAGGAATCCGCCATGCCCCTGGTCCGCATCGCCCTGCGCCGCGGCAAGTCCGCCGCCTACATCGCTGCCCTGCGCAACGGCATCTATCGCGCCATGCGCGAGAGCTTCGACGTGCCGGAAAAGGATCGCTTCATCCTGGTCAGCCAGCATGAGGCGGAGGAGTTCGATTACGACGCCGATTATCTGGGCATCCAGCGCAACGACGACCTGGTGATCGTGCAGATCGCCTGCAACAACACGCGGACGACGGAGAGGAAGCAGGCGTTTTATAAGCGGATGGCCGAGCTGCTGGCGGAGAAGCCCGGGTTGCGGCCGGAAAATCTGCTGATCAATCTGCTGGAGACGGGCAAGGAGAACTGGTCGTTCGGCAACGGTATGGCTCAGTACGTATAGCAGCGACCCATTTAGGGCTCTTCTCCCAGTGGGTGAAATTACCGCTCCCCCGGGGACTCCCTTCGGTCGCAACAGATGAGGGGCCGGGGCTCGCTCGTGAAAGTCGACAGGGCACGGCTTGCTTTCCGCTCCGGTTTCTACGCTCCGACCGCTCCTCACCCCAGGCCTTTCCCCGACGGACAGAGGGAGTTAAAGCGCCAGCTGCCACCGGACCAGCAGGTTCGGCCAGCCCATCCACTGGCCCGGATAGGTGCGGATCAATTCGCTGAAGTAGTCGTTGACGCTTTGGCTGGCCGCCTCGATGGAGGTCGACGGCAGATCGATCAGGTTACCGATCTCAAGCAGTTGCTTGCCGTCTTTGTGGATGGAGGCGGTGGGCACCACGATCGCGCCGGCTCTGCGGGCGATGCCATAAAGCGTGCCCAGCGATGCCGCAGGCTTGCCCAGAAAATCGCTGCGCAATTCGAGCCGCTCGCCGTGGAAGCAGTCGAGCATGGTCGCCACGGCGCCGCCGCGCGCGAGGTGCCGCAGGATCCGCAGCGCGATCGTGCTTTCGGTAGTTCCGGCGACGGTGATGCGGATACCGGAAACCGTCGCGATCTTGTTGAAGTAATGCATGCCCGGTGCCGGATCGCGCGCCACCACCACTAGCAGTTCGCGCACCAGATCCTTCAATGCCAGCAGCGCGAAATAGATGCAACCGAAATACGAGCAGCCGAACAGGAACGGCCGGCCCTCGGCGAGCTGTCGCCGTATCGCCGCGAAATTTGCGTTCCCCGGCCGGACAGTGGGCGCCAAGCGGACAATGTCGTCCGGCCTGGCGTGCGCGACGAAGGTCCGGTCCGCGATGAACCTCGGACGAACCGCAGAGGCATCGAGAAAGACTCGTCTCGAATACAGCCCGGACTGCTGCAGCGCCTGATAGGTATCATGCAGGTAACGCGCCCGTTCCATGGAGCCGTACAGCCGGCACGCCACGATGGAGGGAAGAACGCGGCGCGCAAACCGCGGCAGGCGTTCGATCACGTGCGAAGCGAGAGGCATGGGCGTCCTATAGCTCGTGGAGTCGTGGCTGGCCAAGCCAGCCACGCTTACGTCCTGGCATTTGTGGCGTTACGAATCAGAAGGGCGGGAAATGCAGAGGCGGATAATCCGAACTGCAATTGCAGCTCCGCATATCGATGCCCATCGATGCCTGCGCGACCAACGGAACAAAGAAAAGCGCGATGCCCAGCGCGGGAGCAAAGCGGCTCCATGCATTCTTGAAAAAGCTCATGACTGCTCTCCATAAAGATATCATCGGGTGCTTTGCGATGAAGTTCTTCAAATCGCGCGCCAACACTATCGACAGCACGGACAGGCGTCATCCCGAGTGACCCGACATGGATGCAAACCGCGACCTTGTCCGTTCAAACAGGTACGGCTTAGCGCTGCGAATCGCCGCTGTTCGCAACTCCTGCAGCGCCCGTTATCGATCGATAGAGCTTGCACAGGATGCTGTGCCTGGCGTGGGTCGTGGCTGGCCGAGCCAGCCACATTCATACATGGTGCGGTGCTGCGAGTCAGCAGGGACAATATTTGAAAGGCGGATCGTTGCAATCACAGGCTTGTCCGTGAAAATGAGCGGATGCCTGTGCCACCCATGGAACAAAGAAAAGGGCAATGCCCATGGCGGGAGCAAAGCGACCCCATGCCCTCATGAACCTATTCATAGGAATTCTCCGTCGAAAAGTGGTCGAGTGACGTTTCGATACATCTATCGAAGTCACATCCCAACGCTATCGACGGGATGGATGAACGTCACCTTGGTTCATCAAGCATCGATATAAACGATGACCTCATCCGCTCAGACAAGTACCGCCCGCACAGCGCCAGGGCGCTTCGGCACGCAACCAAGGCGATCACAGCCGCGACCAGCCTGGCCGCTGCTCCATGGGGTTTTCGCACCGCGAATCAACAGGGCGGGAACGCAGAGATCGGAAATCCGCACTATAAGCACGGCCTGCATGTCGATGCCGATCGATGCCTGCGCGATCCATGGAGAAACGCTTATCGCGGGAGCAGATCCGCCCCATGGCCTTCTTGACGCGCAGTACCTGAAGCAAATCATCGATTGATATGGCAGGAGACTGGCTGGCTCCGGGTCGTGACCGACAAAGCTCGTTTCTGCCTATGCGTGAAGTACGCATCAACAATAGCAGGGCGGCCTCGTCGGATCGCCCTGGCCGGACGAGCAATCGCAGGCATTCCCATGAAAGTTCGCCGAACCCTGTGCGATCAACGGAACAAAGAACAGGGCAACAGCCATCGCAGGAGCAAAGCGAATCCATGTCTTCAGGAAAAATTTCATGCACGATCTCCGTAGTTAATGTTGTCGAGCGAGATAGCGATCCGCGTTGCGAACCGCACGTCAACATTATTTCGACAGCGTGAATGAAGGTCACCCGCCATGATCGGACGACGATGCAAACGGTGACCTCATCCGCTACAGACAGAGACTGCCCGAGCAACGCCAGCCGCTACTCGCCGCGCAGCCAGCGCGCCGCATCGATCGCGTAATAGGTGAGGATCGCATCCGCCCCCGCACGCTTGAACGCCGTCAGCGATTCCAGCACCACCGCCTTCTCGTTGAGCCACCCGTTCATCGACGCCGCCTTCAGCATCGCGTACTCGCCGCTCACCTGGTACACGAAGGTCGGCATGCCGAACGCGTCTTTCACCCGGCGCAGCACGTCGAGATACGGCATGCCGGGCTTCACCATCACCGCATCGGCACCCTCGGTGATATCCAGCTCGACTTCGCGCAAGGCCTCGTCGCTGTTGCCGACATCCATCTGATAGGTGTGCTTGTCGCCCTTGCCCAGATTCGCCGCCGAACCCACCGCATCGCGGAACGGCCCATAGAACGACGAGGCGTATTTGGCCGAGTACGCCAGGATGCGCGTGTGGATATAGCCGGCTTCTTCCAGCGCTTCGCGGATCGCGCCGATGCGGCCGTCCATCATGTCCGACGGCGCGATGAAATCCATGCCGGCCTGGGCCTGCGCCAGCGACATCTTGATCAGCGCCTCGACCGTCGGCTCGTTCATCACATAGCCGTTGTGATCGATCAGGCCGTCCTGGCCGTGCGTGGTGTACGGGTCGAGCGCGACGTCGCCGATCAGCCCGAGCTGCGGATACTTCGCCTTCAGCGCGCGCGTCGCGCGCTGCATCAGGCCGTCCGGATTCCAGGCTTCGCGCGCGTCCTCGGTCTTCACCGCCTGGCCGGGCGAAGGAAACAGCGCCAGCGCGGGAATCCCTAGGCGCACGCACTCGCCGGCCAGTTCCAGCAGCCCGTCGATCGACAGCCGCTCCACGCCCGGCATCGACGGCACCGGCTCGCGCTGGCCTTCGCCTTCGATCAGGAACGCGACCATGATCAGGTCGCTGGGCAGCAGGGTGTGCTCGCGCATCAGCGCGCGGGAGAAGGCATCGCGGCGCATGCGGCGCATGCGGATGGCGGGGAAGCTCATGGCGGGCTCTCGCAGGGCGGAAGCGCGCATTTTAGCGCCGCCGCGGCGCGCGCCGGGCGGCGCGGACACTTTGCCGCGCCGGCGCTCAGCCGATGCGCGCGCCCGCGGCGGCGTCGAAGAAATGCAGCCGCTCCGGCGCAAAGCCGAAATGCAGCGTGCTGCCGGGCGCCGGCAGGTCGCGCGGGGGCATGCGCGAGACCAGGGCGAGATCGCCGTGGCGCAGATTGAGGAAGACCTCGTTGCCCACCGGCTCGACCACTTCCAGTTGCGCGCTCAGCGCCGCGCCGCCGGCCGCCTGCGGCAGCAGATCTTCCGGCCGCAGGCCGACCACCACATCGCGGTCGCGCCACGCCTCCAGCACCTCGCCCTGCGGCAGTTCGCCCAGCGCCAGCTCGCCCTGCGGCATCGCCAGCTTCCAGCCGCCGTCGCGATAGAGGATGCCGCGCAGCAGGTTCATCGCCGGACTGCCGAGAAAACCGGCCACGAACAGATTCGCCGGCTTGTCGTACAGCTTCATCGGCGTATCGATCTGCTGGATCACGCCGCCGTTGAGCACCACGATGCGCTGCCCCAGGGTCATCGCCTCGATCTGGTCGTGGGTGACATAGACCATGGTGGCCTTCAGGCGCTGATGGATGCGCGCGATCTCCACGCGCATGGAAAGGCGCAGCTTGGCGTCCAGGTTGGACAGCGGTTCGTCGAGCAGGAACACCTTCGGATCGCGCACCAGCGCCCGGCCCAGCGCCACGCGCTGGCGCTGGCCGCCGGACAGCGCGGCGGGGCGCGAGTCCAGGCGCTGTTCCAGTTCCAGCATCTTTGCCGCTTCCGCCACGCGGCGATCGATCTGCGCCTTGGGCTGGCCGCGCAGCTTGAGGCCGAAGCCGAGGTTCTCCGCCACCGTCATATGCGGATACAGCGCGTAGTTCTGGAACACCATCGCGATATCGCGATCCTTCGGCGCCACGTCGTTGACCACGCGCTCGCCGATGCTCAGGGTGCCGCCGCTGATCGATTCCAGCCCGGCGATCATGCGCAGCAAGGTGGTCTTGCCGCAGCCGGAAGGGCCGACCAGCACCAGCAGCTCGCCGTCGGCGATCTCGAAACTGGCGTCTTCCACGCCGACGTGGCCGTTCGGGTAGACCTTGCGCAGCTTGTCCAGGCGGACCTTGGCCATCGAATAAGTCTCTCTTGATGAGGCCGGCGGGTGCACCCTGGCGGCCTTGCCGTGATTGCGCCTGGGCGGGTGCACAAGCGGGAAACATTCGGATATTCTCCAATGTAAACGTTTACATCAAGCCGCGACGCGGCATCCGGGACTTCCACCATGACCAGTTACCGCTTTCCCGAAGGCTTCCTGTGGGGCGCCGCCACCTCCGCTTACCAGATCGAGGGCTCCCCGCTGGCCGACGGCGCCGGTCCGAGCATCTGGGAACGCTTCGCGCATACCCCGGGAATGATGGTCGGCGGCGACACCGGCGACGTGGCCTGCGACCACTACCGCCGCTACAAGGACGACGTGCAGCTGATGAAGGCGCTGGGCCTGCACGGCTACCGCTTCAGCATCGCCTGGGCGCGCGTGCTGCCGGAAGGCACCGGCCGGGTGAACGAGAAGGGCCTGGATTTCTACAAGCGCCTGGTCGACGAGCTGCTCGAGCACGGCATCGCACCGAACGCCACGCTGTTCCACTGGGATATGCCGGCGGCGCTGGACGACCGCGGCGGCTGGCTCAACCGCGACAGCGCGCACTGGTTCGCCGAATACGCCGAGGTGATGTTCAAGGCGCTGGACGGCCGCGTGCAGCGCTGGGCCACGCTCAACGAACCCTGGGTGGTCACCGACGGCGGCTATCTGCACGGCGCGCTGGCCCCGGGCCATCGCAGCAAGTACGAGGCGCCGATCGCCGCGCACAACCTGATGCGCGCCAGCGGCGCCGGCATCCAGGCCTATCGCGCGCATGGCAAGCATGAGATCGGCGTGGTCTTCAATATCGAGCCGAAGTATCCGCACTCGCAAAGCGCCGAAGACCTGGCCGCCACCCGCCGCGCGCATGCCTATATGAATGAGCAGTTCGCCGACCCGGCGCTGCTGGGCAGCTATCCGCCGGAGCTCAAGGAAATCTTCGGCGAGGCCTGGCCGGATTTCCCCGAAGACGACTTCAAGTTGACGAAGCAGAAAGTCGACTTCGTCGGCATCAACTACTACACGCGCGCCGTTGTGAAGAGCGATCCCGGCCAGTACCCGCTCAAGGCCTCGCCGGTGCGCCAGGCCAACAAGACCTATACCGAGACCGGCTGGGAAGTGTTCGAGCAAGGTCTTACGGACACGCTGACCTGGTTCAAGCACCGCTACGGCGATATCCCGCTGTACATCACCGAGAACGGCTCCGCCTTCTACGACCCGCCGGTGGCCGAGGGCGAGGTGCTGGACGATCCGCTGCGCACCGGCTACCTGCGCAAGCATCTGAAGGCGCTGCGCAAGGCCATCGATGCCGGGGTCAATCTCAAGGGCTACTACGCCTGGTCGCTGATGGACAATCTGGAGTGGTCCCTGGGTTTCTCCAAGCGCTTTGGCCTGTACCATGTCGATTTCGCCACGCAGAAACGCACGCCGAAGGCGACGGCGAAACTCTATGCCAGGGTCATCGAGAGCAACGGCGCGGTGCTGGACGATTGAGTCCGCACCCGGCACGCTTTGCGTGATCCGTTGCCAGGACTGTTCATGAGCTCGACTTCCAGCGCCAAGACCCTGCTCGCCGACCTCGGCGGTACCAATGTCCGCTTCGCCCTGGCCGACCCGGCCCTGCCCCAACCGCTGCAGCTGGACAGCGTGCGGCGCTACCGGGTCAAGGACTTCCCGTCCATGGCCGACACCATCCGCCAGTACTTCGCCGACAGCGGCTTGTCCGCTTCGCGCGCGGTGATCGCCGCGGCCGGGCGCATCGTCGACGGCGAGACGGTGAAGGTCACCAACAATCCCTGGCAGGTGTCGGCGCACGGGCTGGCCGCCGAGCTGAAGCTGGACTCGGTGCGCCTGATCAACGACTTCGCCGCGCAAGGCATGGCCGTGCCGCTGCTGGCTGCCGCCGAGCTCAAGCCGGTGGGCGCGCCGCAGCCGCCGAAGATCGGCACGCATCATTCGCAGACCTTCGTGGTGGTCGGCCCCGGCACGGGTCTGGGCGTCGCCGGCCTGCTGCTGCGCGACGGCCGCTGGACCGTGCTGGAAACCGAAGGCGGCCATGCCGGCTTCGCCGCGCATACGGCCGAAGATGTCGAGATCCTGCATCGCCTCAATGCGCGCTTCGGCCGCGTCTCGAACGAGCGGATGATCTGCGGCAACGGCCTGGTCAATCTCTATCTGGCGCTGGCCGATATCGAAGGCCTGCAGGCCGAGGAATACACCCCCGAAGACATCACCACGCGCGCCAACGCCGGCACCGATCCGCTGTGCGTGCGCACGGTGGAGACGCTGGCCGGCATCTTCGGCAGCGTGGCCGGCGACCTGGTGCTGAGCCTGGGCGGCTGGGACGGCGTGTTCCTCACCGGCGGCGTGCTGCCGATCCTGATGCCGTGGCTGCAGCACGGCGGTTTCCGCGAGCGCTTCGAGGCGAAGGGGCGGTTCAAGGAGACCATGGAGCAGGTGCCGACGATCGCGATGGTGCATGCGGAGACGGGGCTGCTTGGTGCGGCGGCGTTTGCGGTGCTGGAGAGCGGTCGGCCGCTGGTGCCGGCGTCGGGTTGAATCGTCCTTGAGGCACTGGACCCCAGCTTGACCGGCTTCGCCGTTGTAAAGCGCCTCGCTGGGGTGACGGAAACCCACTACCTCGTCATTCCGGCGAAAGCCGGAATCCAGTGCCTTTAAGGTGTTGGACCCCAGCTTGACCAGCTTTGCCGTTGTAAAGCGCCTCGCTGGCGTGACGGCGGCGACTAAGTACCCCGCGGCTTCGCCCGATGCGTCGGCGTCGCGCTCCACGGATCATCCGGCCACGGATGTCTCGGATAGCGCCCTTTCAATTCCTTCTTCACTTCCGGATACGTGCGCTCCCAGAACCCCTTCAGGTCCTGCGTGACCTGGATCGGCCGGCCCGCGGGCGACAGCAGGTGCAGCGTGACCGGCACGCGCCCATTGCCCACGCGCGGCGTGTCGGCCAGGCCGAACAGCTCCTGCAGCTTCACCGCCAGCACCGGCGGTTCGCCCGCGGCGTATTCGATGCGGCGGCTCATGCCGCTGGGCACGGTGAGGTTTTCCGGCGCGTGCGCATCCAGCGCGCGGCGTTGCTCGTAATCGAACAGCGAACCCAGGGCCTGCGAGAGTTCTTCCGCGCTCAATGCATCGAAGCGGCGCTTGCCGTCGAGATAGGGCGCCAGCCATGACTCCAGCGAATCCAGCAAGGCCTGCTCGCTGACGTCCGGCAAGCCCAGCTCGGGCATCCATTCGCGCACCGCCTGCATGCGCAGGCGCAGACGCCGCGCGTGTTCGCTCCACGGCAGCGCATTCAGTCCTTTCGCGCGGATCGCGGCGAGCAAGGCCGGCAAGGCGTCTTCGGCCTGCACCGGCACGCTGCGGCGCGACAGCACGATGGCGGCGTAGCGGTGTTCCTCGAACGCCTCCACTGCATTGCGCTCGTCGTTCCAGCGCAGCGCGCGCTCGCGGCGGAACTGCGCGGGATAGTCGCGTTCGAGCACGCGCGGATCCAGCGGCGCGGCGGCGAGGATCAGGCTGTCGCGCGCCTCGTAACGCAGATCCAGCGCCACCAGCCAGGGCTCGCCGAGCAGGGCGGTGTTTTCGTGCAGGCGCGCGCCGCGGCCGTTGGCCAGGGTGTAGCGCAGGGGATTGTTGTCGTCGCGGCGCGCCACGCGATCGGGAAACGCATGCAGCAGCAGATCGCCCACCGCGTGGCTGTCCGGCACGCCGCTGGCGGCGGTGCGCAGCTCCAGGCGCCTGCGCCAGCCCTTGCTGGCCTGTTCGATCGCAGCGAGCGCGCCCGTATCGGCGCCGCCGCGCGCACCGGCGGTGCGGCGGTCGCGCCAGGCGTGCAGCGCGCCGACGCGGGCGCGGAAGTCATCGCTGCGCGCCTGTTCGCCGCGCAGCGGCGAGCGCGCTTCCATCAGCGCGAGCAGATCGGCGACCAGCGCATGCAGTTCCGGCGGCGCGCGCATCGCGGCGGCGGCGAGGCGTGGCGCGGCGCCGAGTTCCAGCATGCGGCGGCCGAGCGGCGTGATGCGCGTGCTCGCATCGAGCGCGCCGAGGGCGATCAGCAGCTCGCGCGCCTGCGCCAGCGCGCCTGACGGCGGCGCATCCAGCCACGGCAGGCTGCCGCTGTCGGCGCTGACGCCCCAGGCAGCCAGTTCCAGCGCGAGGCCGGACAGCTCCGCCTGCGCGATCTCCGCCGTGCGCGATGGATCCAGCCGCTTGCTCTGCGGCCACAGCCGATACGCCGTGCCTGCGGCCACACGCCCGGCGCGGCCGGCGCGCTGATCGGCCGACGCCTGCGAGATGGTCACCGTTTCCAGCCGCGTAAAGCCGGAGTTCGGATCGAAGCGCGGCTCGCGCGCGAGGCCGCTGTCCACCACCGCGCGGATGCCCGGCAGGGTGACGCTCGACTCGGCCACATTGGTGGCCAGCACGATGCGCCGCGTGCCGGCTTCCGCGGGGCTGAGCGCGGCCTGCTGTTCGGCCATCGACAGTTCGCCATGCAGCGCGACCACGTCGACATCGCCGCGCTCCAGCGTCTGCGCCAGCACCGCCTCGGCGCGCGCGATCTCGCGGCGGCCCGGCAGGAAGGCCAGCACGTCGCCGCCATTTTCTTCCAGCGCCAGCCGCGCAACGCGGGCCAGCTGGTGTTCGATGCTTTCCTGCGTGCGTGCCGGCGGATATTCGATGCGCACGGGGAAGCTGCGGCCCGGGCTGCTGATGCGCGGCGCATCCAGCCATTGCGCGATGCGTTCGCCGTCCAGCGTCGCCGACATCACCACCAGGCGCAGCTCCGGCCGCAGCGTGGCCTGCACATCCAGCGCCAGCGCCGCGCCGAGATCGCCGGCCAGATGGCGCTCGTGGAATTCGTCGAACAGGATGGCGCCGATGCCGCTGAGTTCCGGATCGTCCTGGATCAGGCGAGTGAGGATGCCTTCGGTGACCACTTCGATACGCGTGGCGGCGCCGACCTTCGACTCGAAGCGGATGCGGTAGCCGACGGTCTGCCCGGGCTCTTCGCCGAGCTGGCGCGCCATGAACTGCGCGGCGGCGCGCGCGGCGATACGGCGGGGTTCGAGCATCAGCAGCTTGTGGCCCGCGAGCCAGGGCTCATCCAGCAGGGCGAGCGGAACCTGGGTGGTCTTGCCGGCGCCGGGCGGCGCTTCGAGCACCAGGCGCGAGTGCGCCGCGAGCGAGGCGCGGATTTCCGGCAGCAGCGGGGTGATCGGGAAGATGGGTGCGGCGGAGCTCATCGCCGGAATGATAGCGGGGCTTACTAGTAGAACCCTTCTCCCTCCGGGAGCGCGCGGGGAGCGCACAGGGATGTGCGCGGCTTTGAGGAGCGAGGAAGGTGCCGGCAGGCGGATGAGGGTTCGGGCGGAGTCGAGCGCAACACTCCGCCCGTACCCTCACCCCAACCCCTCTCTCCCACGGGGACTACCTTCGGGTCGCCGGAGGGAGAGGGGCTCTATTTCTCACTTCGTCGGATACGTCGCCGCCGCCGGCGTCGCCTGCCCCGCACGCAACGGCGCCAGCGATTCGAACTTCTGCTGGTACTCGTCGGTGATCTGCTTCGCTTCCTCGCTGCTGCCGACCACCTTCGGGGTGATCAGCACGATCAGCTCGGTGCGCGTGCGGTTGCGGTTGGTCGAGCCGAACAGGCGGCCCAGCAGCGGGATGCGGTTGAGGCCGGGGATGCCGGTGTCGCTGGTGCTGTCGTTCTGCGAGATCAGGCCGCCGAGCAGCACGGTCTGGCCGCTCTGCACCGCCACCTGGGTGCCCATCGAGCGCTGCGCGATGGTCGGGTTGGCGGAACCGGCCGGATAGCTGGGCGTGCTCACCTGCTGCTGCACGTTGAGATAGACCAGTCCGCCCGGATTTACGCGCGGCTGCACGTTGAGGATCACGCCGGTATTGAGGTAATTGACCTGGTTGTACACCGCCGTGCCCACGCCGGGATTCACGCTGGTCTGGTTGATCGGCACCTGGTCGCCGACCTGGATCTGCGCGATCTGGTTGTTCAGCACCACCAGCGACGGCGCCGACAGCGTCTTGGTATTGCCGTTCTGCTCCAGCGCGCGCACCGCCACCTGCAGGTTGTGGTTGACGAAGGAGTAGAAGAACGCATCTCCCGGCGAAGTGGACGTGCCGGGGTTGTACTGCGTGCCGCCCTGGCCCAGGCCCCACTGCTGCTGGTTGCCCGGCTGGCCCGGCGTATAGGTGCCGTTGCCGTTGTTGGTGCCGCCGATCAGGCCTTCCAGGTACCACTGCACGCCGAACTGGAACTGGCCGGTGAGCTTCACTTCCAGGATGCGCGTCTCGATCTGCACCTGCAGCGGCGTGTTGTCCAGGCGCTTGATCGCCGATTCGATTTCTTCCCATTGCGAGGGACGCGCGCGCACCAGCAGCTGGTTGTTCGCATCCACCGAGCTGATGCGCACGCTGCCGTCCTCGGAGCTGAACTGCTGCGGCGCCTGGTTGCCGCCGTTGCCGCCCTGCTGCGAGCCGAAGGTGCTGCCGATCGAGGCGCCGGGGCCGCCGAAGCCGCTCTTGCTGGTGTCGCCGCTGCCGTTGTTGAAACCGGCGCCGCTGTTGACGCCGCTGTTCAAGCCGCTGTTGAGGCCGCTGTTGCCGCCCAGGCCGCCACCGAGGCCGCCGGTGGTATTGCTGCCGAAGCTGCCGGCGCCGCTGCCCATGCCACTGGCCGAACCGTTGGCATTGTCGGCGCTGCCCAGCGTGCCGGCGTTGAGGCCGGGACCTACGCGGCCGCCCGAACTGCCGTTGCCGCCGCCGCTGGCATAGATCTGCGCCAGATACTGCGCCAGATCCGAAGCCTTGATGTTGCGCACGTCATACACGAACAGCTGCGGCTCGTTGCCGCCGCCGCGGTCGATCTTCTGGATCCACTGCCCCACTTCCTGCAGATAGTTCGGCTGCGTGCTGATCACCACCAGCGCATTGGTGCGCTCGATCGGGATGAAACGCAGCATGCCGGCCAGCGGCGTATCGCCCTTGGCGCCGAACATGCCGTCCAGCTTGGGCATCAACTCGGCCACGCTGGCACGCTGCAGATTGAACACGCCGACCGACATGCCGCGCAGCCAGTCCACGTCGAAAGTGTTGATGGTGCGCTGGTAGTTGGCCAGTTCCTGCGGCGAGCCGGCCAGCACGATCAGGTTGCGCGAAGGATCGGCCAGCAGGATCGATTCCGGCCGCGCGAACGGCTTGATCAGCTTCTGCATCTCGTTGGCCGAGATGTAGCGCAGCGGGAACAGGCGCGCCTGCATGCCGGCCGCCGGCGTGCTGGCGCCGAGGCTGGGCACCAGGTTGCCGGCCACGGCTTCCTTGGCCGGCACCACCACGTAGCCGCCGTTGCGCTTGATCAGCGCGTTGCCGGTCCACGACAGCAAGGTCTCCAGGATCGGCATCGCCTGGCTGGAATCCACCGGCTCCGCCGTGGCGAAGGAGATATTGCCCTGCACGCCCGGCGCGATGGTGTAGTTCTGCTTGAGCAGATCGCCCAGGATCGCCTTCACCACCGCCTGCACCGGCTGGTTCTCGAAGTTGAAGGTGACCGCGCCGTCGCCGCTGGCCGGCGCGCGCGGCGTGGCCAGCGCCGAGGGCTTGATGAAATTACCGCTGCCTTCGCTGATCTGCGGCGCCAGCGTCTTGCCATCGGACGGATTGATGCCGGTATTCAGCGGCGGCTGTTGCGGCGCGGGCTTTTCGGTGCCGGCCATGGCCTCGCGCTGCAGCGCGCCGTCGTCCTTGGGCGGCGGCATGGAGGCGCAGCCGGCGATCCAGACGGCCAGTGCAAGAGTGCCGATGCGGCATGCCGGCGTAGTGAAGTGACGGGACATGGATCAGTGTGCTCCTTCAGGATTGCCGGCTTGCTGCTGTTGCTGCTGTTCGGCGCGACGCTTCTGGATCGCGGCCTTGAGCTGGCGGATGCGTGCGGCCTGCAGGCTGCTTTCGGCCTGCGGCGGACGGGGCTCGTTGCTGTCGGGCGGCGGCTGCGGGGCAATGCCGGCCCCCACGCGCTGCACCGCGCCGGGCGGCACCGCGATCGGGCCGGTCATATTGCCGGGCTGCGGCGGTTGCGGCGGCTGGCCGTCAGCCTTGGGCGCATCGATCGGCGCGCCGGCGGGGAGTTCCAGTTCGGTGCGGCCGCTGCCGGATTCGAACACCGCCGAACGCGGCTTCACTTCCACCAGCTTCCAGCTGCCGTCCGGCAGCATAGCGCCTTCGGCCACGCGCACGTCGGCATCCTGGCCGCGCGTATGCAGCAGGGCCATATGCAGCTTGGAAGTGAGGATGATGCCGGTCAGCTGCATCTCGCCCAGGCTGGCGCCGCCCTTGGCTGCGCGGGTGATCGGCTTGCGGTCGGGATTGAACACCGGCTGCTGCCACACGATGCCGAACTGCTCCAGCGGCAGCGGGCGTGGCAGATCGGCGGCGCTGTCGTGCATGTCCGGCAGCGGTTCGGTCGGGCGCGGCTTGTCCCAGCGCACGCCGCGGCCGACGCCGGCCAGCAGCACGCACAGCACGACGGCGAGCACCGCGGCGATGCCGCCGAGCACGGGAGTCAGGCGGCGCTGCGCGGCGGCGTTCATGCGTCGTCCTCCCCGCCCTGCTGCGGCGGCGCGGACTGCGTGGCGGGCGCATTGCCCGCGGACTGCTGGCGCACGTAGCCGCTCAGCGTGAACTGCACTTCCAGCGGCGGCGCGTTGTTGTTCTGCTGCGCCGCGACCGGGTTGCGGTAGACGCTCATCTCGTTGACGAACAGATACGGCGTGCCCTGCTCCAGATCGTGCAGCACCGCGGCCAGCGGCTGCATGTCGCAGCGCAGGCTGATGCTCACCGCGACCTTGCGGTACGGCTCGTTGTCCGCCGCGCCGGGATTGGGCACCGGCATCTTCTGCGTCACTTCGCAGCTGCCGCCTTCGGCATGCGCGCCGACCACGTCGACCACGCGCTGCATCAGGCCGGCGGCGGCGGCGTTCGGATCGTCCTCGGGCAGGAAGGCGTTATTGGTCGCCTGGCCCTGGCCGAGCGAGGCGATGCGTTTTTCCAGCAGCGGCTTCTCGGCGATCGCCGCGGCAAAGCGCGATTGCGTATCGCGCAGATCGGACATCTGCGCGTTCACGTCGAGCATCGGCGCCACGAACCACCAGTGCAGCAGCGCGAAATACGCGATCACCAGCGCCACCAGCAACAGCAGGATCGCCGCGATGCGGCTGTCGCGCGGTTTCATCGCCGCCAGCTTCACGGTTTCTCTCCGCTGCTGGCGGCCGCCGCCGCGCCCGTGCGCGCCGGCTTGGGCGGGGTCTTCTTGCGCAGTTGCGCGACCATGTAGAAGCGTTCCTTGCCGGTCTGCGGATCGGCCTGGATGGTGCCCTGGAAATTCGGATTGCTGATGACAGTGGAATCCTTCAGCGCATCGACCAATCGGGCCGCCTGCGGGCTCTGGCCCTGGAAGCCGACCTGGCCGGTGTTGTCGATGCTCAGGCGTTCCAGCCACGCGGTCATCGGCAGGCGCTGGCTGAGGTCCTGCAGCACGGCCAGCGCGGAGGAAGTGTTCTTCTTGCGCTCGGCCAGGAAGCCGGCGGCGCCGGCGGTGTCCTGCAGCTGCTGGCGCAGCGTGCCGACTTTCTGCGCTTCGCCGCGCATGGTGTCGACCTGCGCCTGCATCTGCTCCAGCGCATCGCGCCGGTTGTGCAGCCATTCGCCCAGCACCAGCCCGACGAGCACCACGATCGCGGCCGCCAGGGCGAGATTGAGCCGCTGGCGCGGATGCGCTCGGCGCGGCGCCTGTTCCGGCGGCAGCAGGTTGACACCGCAGCGGCCGTTGCCGACACCCAGGTCCACCGCATCCACCGCGATGCCGAGCTGGCCGAGCCGGCCCAGCAGCGGATCGAGCGTGGCGCGCGGCACCGCCACCAGTTCGGCGGCGAGGCGTCCGGCCGGCGCGGGCGTGCCCAGTTCGCGGATGTCGTAGCGCACCTGCTCCGGACGGAACGGCGTCTGCCGGTCCATCTCGAAGGCGCCGACCTGGCGCAGCGTGTCGCGCGCGGCGGCCGGCAGCAGCAGCGGCCGGCGCAGCACCTGCGCGGCGGGCAGGCACAGGGCCAGGCGCAAGTCCTCGCGATCGACGCCGCGCAGGCCGTCGGCCAGCGCGGCCTGCTGGGTGGAGGCGTCGAGTTCGTCGCTCCATTGCGCCAGCACGTCGGCCGATCCGTCGCGGCGCAGGCGCCAGTCGGCGTCGCTGCGCTCCAGCAGATGCCAGGCCGCGCCGCCGCCGAAGCGCGCGCGCAGGCCCGCCGGCAGCAGCGCGGCGAGCTCACCGCCCCACCAGGCGAAAAACCGCGGCAATGGCGAAGCCCGCCATGCGCGGCGCACCTGTTCGAGCTGCGGTCGCAGCGAGCTGGTCATGCTCATTCCCCGTCTCCCTCCTGCCAGCGAAGCACCGCGTACGGTTGCGCTCCGGCCCTGGCTCCCTGCAGCCGCACCGTGGCGCGCAGTATTGCCCGCGTGCCATCCGGTAGCGTTGCCTCCGAACGAATACTATGCGTCACGCCCTGACTGGCGCCTAGGCCTGGCTGCGTACCGGCTTGCTGTCTTGCGGCATAGGCCGCGTTCGCCTGGTCCGGCGTCATGCCCGGGATGGCCTGCATGGCCAGCGCGGGCGCGTAATTGGGATCGGGCGCGTTGCGGCCCGACCAGATCGTGATCTGCGATGCGATCTTGCGATACACCACAGGGTCCATGCCCAACACCATCTGCGCTTCCTCCAGGCTGGCGAACGGGCCGTGGCGGGGACCGTAGTCGCGCCCGGCGGCGAGGTAGGCCGCGTTGTTGTTCAGGTCCCCGGGGCGGCCGAAGCTGCGCCATTCGACCACTCGCGTGGCCAGATCGTTCGCGGGGCTGTCGTTCATGCCGGCGGCGACGAACAAGGCCTTCAGCACCTCCGGCGAAGCCGCGTTGAGATCGACCTTGCCGCTTTCGTCGGTGATGCGGATGCCGACCTTGGCGTCGTCGTACTGGAACGGATATTCGCGCCCGTCCGGAATCCAGCGGCGATCCGGCGACGGCGTGAGCAGCGCATAGATGGCCCGGTTCACCCCGGCCTCCGCCGCGTAATGCGCGCGCAGCTGCGCGAACTGGTAGCGCGCCTGCAGCCCTTCGTTGCGCGCCAGCATGGCGTAGCCGCCGAGCACGATCGCCAGCAGGGTGCAGGCCCACAGCACCACCAGCAGCGCGACGCCGCGCTGGCGCAGGGGCGCGAAGCTGGCGCGGAGCTTGCTCATCGCGTCACCGGCTGGCGCCGCAGGCCGCGCAGCAGATCCATCTGCTGGCCGGCGGCGGGATCGATGCGCAGCGGCGCATCCAGGCGCGGCCAGTCGTGCAGGCCGTCGAGCTTCAGTTCGACGCGCACCACGCGCGGCAGCAGGCGCGGATCCGGCCAGGTCGCCTGCCAGCTGCCGGGCTGGTCGGGCAGGTCCGGCGTGCGATAGCTGAAGTGCCCGTCGCGCACGTCGTCCATCAGCACTTCGGGTTCGCCCAGCGGCTTGGGATCGCTGCCATCGGGCGGCAGCAGCGCGAAGCGCACTTCCAGCCGCGAGGCGCCCTTGCCGTTCGACACCAGTTTCCATTCCTGCAGCTGCGGCCCCAGCTTGCCCAGATAGCCGGGCAGCGGCGCGACGAAGCGCATGCTCTGCGCATCGCCGGTGAAATAGATGCTGTCGCCGTTCTGGTCGCGGCCCTGCGGCACGGCCTGGATCTGCACCAGTTCCTGCCGCATGAACTGCTGGGCGGAACGCAGCTGGTCCAGCCGTTCCACCGCGATGCTGCCGGAACGCACGCTGCGCGTGGCGGTGCGCACGCCGGAATAGACGCCGAGCAGGAGCAAGGCCATCAGGGCGAGGGCGCCGAGTATTTCGAGCAGGCTGAAGCCGCGTTGCCTGCGCGATGAACGGGACATCGCGGCGGCGCGATGCGCCACCGTTGCCTGTCTGCCGTTCCCCGTTCCCCTCTGGCGCGCCATCACTGCGGTCCGTTCTGCGGCATCGTCAGGCGCAGGGTGCTGAAGTGCGCCGTGCGCTCGCTGCGCGCCTGGCCCCACGACACGTCCAGATCGAGCTTGGTCAGCGCCAGCGAGGAAAGCTGCTGCTGCGGATCGACATCGGGCGGCGTCCACGGCGTCACCGTGAGGCGCCAGCGGTATTGCTGGTCGAAACGCCCTTCGGTGTGGCCCGGTTTCAGCGGCCCTTCCGCGTCGACGGTGTCGAGCAGGCTGTGCGCCCACAGCGCGGCGCGGGTGTAGTCGGCGGCGTTATTGGTGAGGCCGATCGAACCGCCGGTCACGCGCATCAGTGCGGTGAACGCGATCGCCAGCAGCAGGATCGCGGCGATCACTTCCAGCAGGCTGAAGCCCCCGCTGCGCTGCATGCCCCGTTGCTTCACGTCGTCACCACGCTCACCGCGCCGGTCAACCACGACACGTTGACCTGCCAGGTGCGCCGCTCGCGCTGCAAGCTGATGTGCCCGCCGGTGGAGCTGCCATCCGGAAAGAAGCGGATGCGTCCGGTCGTGCTGTTGGGCTGGTCTTCCTTGGCGCTGGTGATGGCCAGCTTCATGCCCGAAGGCAGGCGCACTTCGCGGTGGTCGGCGCCCTTGTAGGTGTTCTTGCGGATATCGACGTCGAACACCTGCTCCTTGCCGGTGACGATCGCCTGCGCCCGCGTGGCGCGCAGCGCCGCGGCCAGTTCCACGCTGGCGGCGTTGACGCGCGCGCTGGCCAGGCCTTGCGATACCGACACGGAAACCGCCGCCGCCGCGATCCCGATCAGCAGGATCACGGCGAGCATTTCCAGCAGGGTGAAGCCGCGTGCGCGCTGCGCGCGGCGGGAACCGGAAACGGGCATCGGAAAACCGGAAAAAGCGGCAGAGCGCGCTGCCGTTCTCCGTTGCCCGATGCCTGTTTCCCGTCCCCCTTTCATCGCTTACTGCCAGTTGCCCACGTCGGCGTTATAGCCGTCGCCGCCGGCCTGTCCGTCCTGGCCGTAGAAGACCAGGTCGAAGCTGCCGTGATCGCCGGGGTACTTGTAGCCGAAGGCATGGCCCCAGGGATCCTTGAGCTCGGATTCCTTCGCATACGGACCCTGCCAGTTGCGCGCATTGGCCGGCTTGGCGATCAGGTCCTGCAGCTGCTGCGGCGGCGAGCCGTTGTCCAGCGCGTAGTTCTCGATCTTCTGGCTGAGCGTGGTGAGCTGCGCTTTGCCGGCGCCGTACTTGCCCTTGTCCACGTTCTTGCCGACCTGGGTCACCACCACCGCGCCGATGATGCCGATCAGCACGATCACCGCCAGCATTTCCAGCAGGGTGAAGCCGCGCGCGCGCATGCCATGCAGGGACAAGGTACCGCGCTGCCCGCGCGGGGCCCGCTTCATCAAATGAGCCATTGGTTCTCTCCGTTCTTTCGTCACTGAATATTGCTGGTGAGACTGAGCAGCGGCAGCAGGATCGCCGCCATGATGATGGCCACCAGGATGGTCATCACGATGGTCAGCGCCGGCACCAGCGCGGCGAGCAGGCGGTCGATCGCGCGCTTGCTCTCCAGGTCGAAGGTGTCGGCCACCTTCAGCAGCATCGTGTCGAGCTGGCCGGCCTCCTCGCCCACCTGCACCATCTGCAGGGCCAGCCGCGGGAAGCGCTGCGACTGGGCCAGCGCCAGGCTGAGACCCGAGCCGCCCTTCACTTGTTCCGCAGCCTGGGCCAGCGCCTCGTCCAGGGCCCGGTTGGAGGTGACCTGGCGGGCGATGGTCAGCGCCGACAGCAGCGGCACGCCGTTCTTGAGCAGGGTGCCCAGGGTGCGCGCGATGCGCGCGGTCTCCACCTTCAGCAGCAGCGGGCCGATCAGCTTTCTCTGCAGCAGGCGCGCATGCCAGGCCAGGCGGTAGTCCGGATCGCGCATGCGCGCGCGCCACACGAAGATGCCGCCGCCGATCACCAGCATCAGCAGCCACCACCAGGACTGGATCAGGTTACCCAGCGCCAGCACCGCCTGGGTGATCAGCGGGATCGGCACCTGCATGTCCTCGAAGATCGGCACGAACTGCGGCACCACATAGGCCAGCAGCAGGATCAGCGAGCCGAGCACGCCGACCATCAGGAAAGCCGGATAGATCAAGGCGTTGACGATGCTGCCGCGCATCTGCTGGCTGCGTTCGAGGTAATCGGCCAGGCGGCGCAAGGTGTCTTCCAGCGAGCCGCCGGCTTCGCCCGCGCGGACCAGGCTGATGTAAAGCTTGGGAAACACCCCGTGTTCTTCGTCGAAGGCCTGCGACAGCGGCGAGCCGCCGCGCACGCGGTCGCGCACGCGCTCGACCAGCTTCTTGGCGCGCTCGCCTTCGGGCAGGTCCATCAGGATGCCCAGCGCGCGGTCCAGCGGCTGGCCGGCGCCGAGCAGGGTGGCCAGCTGATGGGTGAACTGGGCGAGCTGGTCGCCGGTGAACGGCCCGCGCTTGAGCAGGCCGGCGAAGAAGCCGCCGCCGCTGCCGGCCTCATTGGCCGGGCGCGCTTCCAGCGGCGTATGGCCCTGGTCCTGCAGCCGCGCGATCACTTCGTCGACGCTGGCCGCTTCCATTTCGCCGTGCAGAATGTCGCCGGTGTCGCTGACCGCACGGTAGTGAAACTGGCTCATGGCTTCCCGCCGGGCGCAAGAAATGACGGCGGCATCCGCAGCGGCGCCGATTCCTTATGACATGACGCGGATGCCCTGCCCTCACCCTTCCTGCGTGACACGCAACACCTCCTCGAGCGTGGTGATGCCCGCCACGGCCTTGGCGATGCCGTCCTCGTACATGGTGCGCATGCCTTCGGCGCGCGCCTGGCGTTCGATCTCGCCGGCGTCGGAACGCTTCATCACCAGCCGGCGCAGCGGATCGCTCATCACCAGGAATTCCATGATGGCGCGGCGGCCGCGATAGCCGGTGGGATTAGCGGCGCTGGTGCCGGGTTTCCACAGGCGGATCGGGCGCTCGTCGGTGTACTTGTGCAATTCGAACTGCTCGATCACCTCGGGCATCGCCTCGTACGGCGTCGCGGTTTCCGGATCCAGCCGGCGCACCAGGCGCTGGGCCAGGATGCCGTTGACGGTGGAACCGAGCAGGTAGTCCTCCACGCCCATGTCGAGCAGGCGCGTGATGCCGCCGGCGGCGCTGTTGGTGTGCAGGGTGGACAGCACCAGGTGGCCGGTAAGCGCGGACTGGATCGCGATGCGGCAGGTTTCCAGGTCGCGCATTTCGCCGATCATGATCACGTCCGGATCCTGGCGCACGATCGAGCGCAGGGCGCCGGCGAAATCCAGCCCGATCTGCGGCTTCACCTGGATCTGGTTGATGCCTTCGATCTGGTATTCGACCGGATCCTCGACGGTGATGATCTTCACGTCCGGCGTATTGATCTTGGCCAGCGCGGTGTACAGCGTGGTGGTCTTGCCCGAGCCCGTGGGGCCGGTGACCAGCAGGATGCCGTGCGGGCGCTCCAGCACGTCGACGAAGCGCTGCTGGAACGCGGACGTGAAGCCCAGCGTGGAGAAGTCGAACACCACCGACTCGCGGTCGAGGATACGCATCACCACCGATTCGCCGAAGCTGGTCGGCACGGTGGACACGCGCAGGTCCAGCTCCTTGCCCTGCACGCGCAGCTGGATGCGGCCGTCCTGCGGCAGGCGGCGCTCGGCGATATTGAGCTTGGCCATGATCTTGACGCGCGAGATCACCGCGGCGGTGGAGCTGGACGGCGGCGCTTCCACTTCGTGCAGCACGCCGTCGATGCGGTAGCGCACTTTCAGGCGGTTTTCGAACGGCTCGATATGCACGTCCGAGGCGCGCTGTTCCACCGCGCGCTGCAGGATCAGGTTGACCAGGCGGATGACCGGAGCCTCGGAGGCGAGGTCGCGCAGATGCTCGACGTCGTCCTCCACCGCCGTGCCGCCGTCGAGGTTCTCCACGATGGTGCCCATGGCGGAGCGGCCGGAGCCGTAATAACGCTCGATCAGATCGTCGATTTCCGAACGCAGGCCGATGCGCAGCGTGACCGGCCGCCCGGCGGCCAGTTCCACCGCCTGCAGCGGATACGTATCGGCCGGATCGGAGACCAGCAGCGCCAGGCCTTCGTCGCCGTCGCGCACCGGCACCACGTGGTGCAGCTTGAGGAAGCGCGCGGACAGGTCCAGCTCGGCCGGCGGCAGCTCGGGCGCATCGCGCGCGGCCAGCAGCGGGGTGGCCAGCAGTTCGGACCAGGCCTCCGCCAGATCGCGCTCGGACACCAGGCCCAGCCGGGCCATCAGCGCCGTCAGCGTGCCCTCGGGCGACTCCTCATGCAGCCGCCGCGCCCGCGCCAGATCGCTGTCCTTCAGCCGCCCGCGCGCCACCAGCAGCTCGCATACCGCCAATTCGCGGTTGCCGACTGCGGCTCCTTCGCCGGGCGCCGGCTTGGGTACTGCCGACATCACACACCCCACGTCTCAAGTCCAGGCCGCGCCCGCGATGCTCCATGCATCGCCCCTGCCGGGCGAGTGAAGCGCCATTGTTAACACAACCTTCGTGGCAGTGGCGAGCATGCGCCTGCGGCAGTGAGATGTCGTAAGAAAAAGGCAAAAATGTCTGTCTTATTGGGCAATCGAGCCCCGGGGCGAAGGCGACGACCCATCACGCCGCCTTCGCCCCTGCCCTTCCTTTCTCACCCCCTTACAGACCGATACCCAGGCCGACGCCTCCAGCGGTTTCGCCGCCGCCCGCGATCGCGGTGCCGAAAGTCAAGCGCGCCCGCGCGGAAAGCTGCCGCGAAAAGCCCACCGACAATGCCGCCTGGTCGCGGTAGCCGCCTACCGCGACGCCCAGGCTGTTGCCGTCCAAACCCTGCGTGCTGGAAGACATCAGTGACATCGCCACGCCGATCGCGCCGACGCGGTTGATGCGGGTATCGAGCGTGTCGATCCGCTCGTTGAGACGATCGCGCAGCGCGTTCAGATCGCCGCGGCTGGCTAAGCTGCCGAATTTCTGCTCGGTATAGGCCCGGGACTGCGTCAGCGTCTGCTGATCGCCGGCGTCGGCGTAGCTCTTGGCGGTGGTCAGCGCTTCCTGCACCTGGGCGTGGCTGGCGGCATCCGGATCCTTGGCGAAGCCGCCGCCTGCATTGCTGCCGATGCGCTGATCCAGCGTGGCGACGCGGCTGCTGAGCGCGCCGATACCTGCGTCGATGCTGGTCACCGAACCCCCGAGCGCGTCCAGTGCGCGCTGGAACTGCCCCAGGTTCACCGCATCGGTCGTCTGCGTGCCGGCCGCCACGTCGGTGATCTGCCGCTCGGCGCCGGGCCTGCCTACCGATACCGTGCTGGGCCGTGCCGACAACGACCCGGCACCCAGCGCGACGCTGTTGACCGCGATGGCGCGGCTGTCCATGCCCAGGGCCACGCCCGCATCACCGCTCGCCGAAGCGCGGAAACCGGCAGCCAGCGATTGCGCACCCGCGGCCTGCGCCAACACGCCCAGCGCGGTACTGAGCTGCCCGCTGGCCTGCGCGCCCGCGCCGTAGGCCGAGGCCGCCAACGCATCCGCCCTGGCGCTTGCTCCCACCGCCGTGCCGCCGACGCCGGCGCTGGTCGCCGCCGTGTCCATCGGCTGGCCCTGCGCATTCGTAAGCAAGGTGCCGCCCTGGTCATTCACTGCGCGCCCGCCTACCGCCACGCTGCCGGCGCCGGTCGCCTGCGCATTCGCGCCGAAGGCCGCGCTGTGCAGGCCCGATGCGACCGCGCCGTAACCGGCAGCAGTCGCATAGTCGGCATTGGTGTTGGTGTTGCTGCCGAACGCTGTCGCGCCCGTGCCAAACGCATTGGCGTTGGCGCCGACCGCGGTACCGCTCGCATCGTTGGCGAAACTGCGGAAGCCCAGCGCCACGCTTTCCACCGCATTGGCGATGCTGCTCGCGCCGTAGGCGCTGGCGCTGGCGCCGAACGCGGCGCTGCCGGCGCCGGTGGCGCTGCTGTCTTCCTGGTCGGCGGTGGCGTTCTCGCCTACTGCCGTTGCGCGATCGCCATTGGCGGTTGCACCGGCACCGTTGATCGTCGTACCGGTCGGCGCCTGTTGCGCCATCGCCTCGGCGATGCCCGACAAAACCAGGCAGGTTGCCAACAACGAGCTACGCAGGCGTCTCGGCGACGCGCTGTCTTTGCAGAACTTGTTCATGGGTGATGTTCCTGATGTCGAATATCCGCCCGCCGCGGCATCGCGCGATGCCGCGGCCAGGGTTTCTCGTTACATGCCGTAGCTGGCCTGCAGGCTTACACCGGCGTAGTCCCTGACCCCTGTCAGCTTGATGAAGTACGCGCCTGCGGCAGGACGCGCGGTAACCACGCTTTCGTTATTGCCCACATGCACGGAGCGATAGCTGTAGCTGGCCGGGCCAGGCTCGTTGCCGACCTTTACATACAGCGACACATCGCCTGTGCCTCCGAAACTGCGGATATTCAGCGTGCGTACTCCGGATGGCACGGTCAGCAGATACAGGCGCTCGCTGCCCGCGGCACCGGACTGCCGCAACAGGCTCGCACCGTTGTCCAGTTCGATGAAGGCAGGTACTCCGGCACCCCCCTGACGCCAGCCGCCATACTGCCGGGCGGCTTCTTCATCGCTGAGGCAGGCGTTGAGGCTGCTGGCCTGCGCCTCGCTCAGCAGGCCATAGCGCGCGAGCATGGCAGCATGTGCGCGGATCGCCGTTGCATAGTCGCTCGCGCTGGCGGAAGAGCGCGCAAGCATCTTCGCCTGCGCAGCGATATTCGCGCCCGCGACCACCCCGCCGGGCAGCCAAGTCGGCACGCCGGTATCGCACAGGCCCAGCAACTGGCCACCGGTATTGAGGCGCCAGCCTTCATCCAGAAATACGGAGGGAGTCAGGTCCAGGTCGAAAAGAGCCTTGCCGCGACGGGTATCGGCGGGCTCCATCAGCGGAGCCGGCCAGACGCGGGTGTCGAAGTGCACGAAGGACGAACCAGGCTCCAGAGTCCTGGGGGCATAGAGCAGCACATTGCCGGACGCATCCATGCCGGTGCGCAGCGTGCGCATCTTGATGTGCAAGCCAGCGAGATTGGCTTTGAACGTATCGCCGTCACGCTTCGATATCACGATGACCGGAAGGGGCATCGAAGCGGCGCCGTCGCGCGCCTGCGGAACACGCGCGCCCGCACGGTCATTGACGACAATGACTCCGGTCGCGCCTGCCGCCTGCGCGAAACGCAGCTTCGTCTCAAGCGGACAGGACGTACCGAAGTCGATCAAGGCGACATGGCCGGCCACGTCGGCGGCATTGTCCAGCGCCGAACAGGCCTCCGCGTTGGCTCCCGAAGCCGCGCGCACTGTCGCGCCCGCAAAGTCGGCAGGGGCGCTCGCCCAGCTGTAACCGTACTCACCGGCAATCGCCGCCGGCGCGGCCACCTGCAGCACCCGGCGCGGCAGAATCGCCAGCGCAGCATGCGCCTTTACGTGCGGTCCGGTGAAAACCAGCCGCCCATCGTCCAGCGCAGCCTGCTTGCGCTCTGCATCGGTCATGCCGTACCAGCCCTTGCCCAGGGCGTTGTCGTAGACGTAGCTCGAATACATATCCGCAAGCACGGTGCCGTCCGCATCATCCGTCGACAACTTGCCGGTATTTAAATAGTTGAAGCCCAGAAAACCCAGGCCGTGCGAAAGCTCGTGCAGCGCTATCTGCAGAAAGTCGACCTGCGTGGCAGATGCGTTTCCATCCAGGCCGAAATACCACTGCTTACCCTCAATACAGCCAGGCGTACCTATGGCGCCGTTGAAATTCGCGTTCACGTCCGCCTGACCAGGACGAATGTCCGCGCCAGCCAGCGCATTGGCCAGCGCCAGGTGGTACAGGGTGTTGCTCCTGGCGCCCAGTGGCGCTTTCCCGGGTCGGAAGAACACGGCGTCGGTGGTGCCCGCCGAACCGAGCAGGCCGCTGCGCGCGGTACAGGCCAAGCGCTTGAACGAGGCGTCGATATCAATCGGCACCCGGCTCTTGAGCACGGCCCCCCATATGGAAGCCGCATACTCGAAGACAATGCGCGCCTGCTCGCCGCGTGTGCGGCCGGGATTGCCGCCGACGGCGGCGGCCGGAGTCGGATCATCCAGCCCCTGGCCAGTACCTGCATCGCGGTTGTTGAGGCGGACCTCGGCCGCTGTCGCTGTTACGGCAATGCCGATAAGCCCGGTCACGAGCGCGGCGAAGCATCGCTTGCGCCGGATCATGGCCCATTCTCCTGAGCGGCAGCACCGGCGCCATCGGTATGGCGTATCCCGTATTCGCCGTCCGGGCCGGGCTCGGCGTAAAGCCCACTGCGCAACTGCTCGGGCACCGCCGACACCCTGGCTTCCACGCCATTGGCTGCACGCACCGTATGCCATTGGAATCGGCTGGCGTCCTGTCCACGCAAGCCCGCCGAGCGCTGCTGTATCGCGGCCGACTGTTCTACGGCGCGCAACAGTTCCGCTTTCTCCGCTGCCGTGGGTGCGCGGACCTCGCCGGTCACCGGATCAATGAAGATAACCTGGTGCCCCTGCGTAGCCGTCGGCTGGCCGGCGATCGCCGTTGTGGCGAACAGCACTGCCAGCGCCAGCAGGTGCACCTGCTTTGTCTTGTATCTCATCTGCCTGATCTTCCTTATCGATAACGGACCTTCGAGCGGGCGCACTCACCCGTCGCTGGCAAAGCCATCGATGCGCTCGGAAAACCCGTTGTGGAACTCGCCGCGTGCAGCGGGGGAGGGTGGTTTTCTGATTATTGGCGGCGAAGTCGTGAAGCCGCTTCACGAAATCGCGACATTCAGACAGCTCCTAGCCGAAACGGACGAACGCATAAAAAAAGCCGGTGCATTGCGCACCGGCTTTGGAAAACCATAGCTTTTTTGCAACGTCAGCCCAGCTGCTGTCCGCCGCTTTACCAGCCCACGCCCAGGCCCACGCCGCCCGAACTCTCCCCACCACCGGCCACCGCCGCGCCGAAGGTGAGGTTCGCCCGCGGCGACAACTGCCGCGAGAAGCCCACCGACAACGCCGCCTGCCCGCGATAGCCGCCCACGCCCACGCCGACGCGGTTCTCGGTATTGATGCCCTGCGTGCTGAACGACATCTGCGCCATCGCCGCCCCCATCGCGCCGACGCGGCTCAGGCGCGTATTGACCGAGCGGAACTGGCCGTCGACATGTTCGCGCAGGGCAGTCACATCGCTGCTGCTGGCGAAGCTGCCCAGCTTCTGGTCGGTGTAGGCCTTGGATTGCGTCAGCGTCTGCTGATCGCCGGCGTCGGCGTAGCTCTTGGCGGTGGTCAGCGCTTCCTGCACCTGGCCGACATTGGCGGCGTCCGTGGCCTGCGTGCCGGCAGCCACGTTGACGATCTGCCGCTGCGCGCCGGCGTTGCCTACCGACACGGTGTTGGCGCGATCGGCGACCGCACCTTGGCCCAGCGCCACCGCGCCCGCGGCGCTGGCACTGGCGCCCTGGCCGATGGCGGTAGCCGATGCCGCGGAAGCTTGCGCGCTTTCGCCGACCGCCACCGCGTTAGTGGCGGCCGCGGCAATCGTCGCGTTCGCGCCTACCGCGGTACTGCCGTCCGCATTGACCTTGGCATTGCCGCCGATCGCGGTGTCGTTAGGACCGGCCGCATAGCTGTCGCTGCCGATCGCGGTGCCGTGATCGCCGCCGGCGGTGGCGCCCGAACCGAGCGCCACGGCCTTGGAGCCGGTGGGGACGCTGGCCGGATCCGTACCGTCCATGGCAAGGCGTCCGCCGAGGTTGTAGCCGCCCGTCGTCACACGCTGGTCCAGCGCGGTAAGCCGGTTGTTGATATCGCCGATGCCGGCGTAGATGTTGCTCACCGAACCGTTGAGCGCGCCGATCGCGTCGAACACATTGCTGTAGCTGCTGCCCTGCACGCCGAAGCTGCTGGCGACCAGGGCGCCGTCGCCGTCGACGTCCGCGTTTCCTCCGATCAGGCGCAGCACGTCGCGCACCTGGCCGATGGTGGCCGCATCGTCGCGCCGTATGCCGGCCTTGAGATTGGACAGCCGCGTGCCGTTCGCGCCGGCCAGCGTGGCCTGGCTCTTGTCGGCGCCGTCGTACATCAGCGCATTGCCGACGTTGGCGTTGACGCCGCTGATCGCGCCTTGCAACTGGGCGAGGTTGACGGCATCGGTGGACTGCGAACCGGCGGCGACGTTGGCGATCTGCCGTTCCGCGCCGGCCTTGCCTACCGACACCGTGTTTGCGCGCGTGGCCTGCGAACCGGCACCCAGCGCCACGCTCGATGCGGCGGAAGCAGTAGCGCCGTAGCCGATGGCGACCGATTGCGAGCCGCTGGCCGTGGCCAGCGCACCCATGGCGGTGCCCAGCGAGCCGGAGGCTTCCGCACCGAGGCCAAATGCCGAGGCGCCCAATGCGCTCGCCTTCGCGCTGGCGCCGACTGCGGTGCCGCCTACGCCAGCGCTGGTTGCCGCGGTATCGATCGGCTGGTTATTCGCATCCGTCAGCAGCGCATTGCCATCTTCGTCGACAGCATTGCCGCCCACCGCCACGCTGCCCGCACCGGAAGCCTGCGCACCCGCGCCGAGCGCGGCGCTGTTCTTGCCGGAAGCGACCGCGCCATAGCCCACCGCCGTCGCGTAATCGGCATTGGTATTGGCGCCGCTGCCGAATGCCGAGGCGCCGACGCCAAAGGCATTGGCATTCGCACCCACCGCCGTGCCGTTCGCATCGTTGGCAAAACTGCGATAACCCACCGCCACGCTTTCGCTGCCGCTGGCGATGCTGCTTGCGCCCGAAGCGACGCCATGTACGCCGAAGGCGGCGGCATCATCGGTGCCATCTTTCGCACCATCCGCGGTGAAGTAGTGATTCGACGCCGTGCCCTGTACCGCCGTATCCAGCTGCTGCTTGTTCACTGCGTCGGTCGCCTGCGTGCCGGCCGCCACATTGGCGATCTGGCGTTCCGCACCGGCCTTGCCCACCGACACCGTGTTCGCGCGCGCCGCCTGCGAACCTGCACCCAGCGCGACGCTCGACGACGCCGCGGCCACGGCGCCATAACCGATCGCCACCGATTGCGAACCGCTGGCCGTGGCCAGCGCACCCGCCGCCGTGCCCAGCGAACCCGAGGCTTCCGCACCGAGGCCGAACGCGGAGCCGCCCAGCGCGCTCGCCTTTGCGCTCGCGCCGACCGCCGTGCCGCCTACCCCGGCACCGGTGGCGGCCGTGGTGATCGGCTGGCCGCTCGCGTCGTTCAACAGGGCTGCTCCGTCTTCGTCCACCGCGTTGCCGCCGACCGCCACGCTGCCGGCGCCGGACGCCTGCGCGTTCGCGCCGAAGGCGGCGCTGTTCTTGCCGGAGGCCACCGCGCCGTAGCCGGCCGCCGTCGCATAGTCGGCATTGGTGTTCGCGCCGCTGCCGAACGCTGAAGCACCCACGCCAAAGGCATTGGCATTCGCACCTACCACCGTGCCGTTCGCATCGTTGGCGAAACTGCGATAACCCATCGCCACGCTTTCCTCGCCATTGGCGATGCTGCTCGCACCCGAGGCGGCGCTGTGCACGCCGAAAGCGGCGGCATCGTCGCTGCCGTCCTTCGCGCCGTCAGCCGTGAAGTAGTGATTGGCAGCCGTGCCCTGCACCACCGTATCGAGCTGCTGCTTGTTCACCGCATCCGTGGCTTGCGTGCCCGCCGCCACGTTGGCGACCTGCCGCTCCGCACCCGCCTTGCCCACCGATACCGTGTTTGCACGCGTCGCTTCCGAACCTGCGCCGAGCGCCACGCTCGATGCGGTGGTGGCCGTGGCGCCATAACCGATCGCCACGGATTGCGCACCGCTTGCCGTAGCCAATACACCCACCGCCGTGCTCAGCGAACCTGATGCTTCCGCACCGAGGCCGAACGCCGACGCACCCAGCGCGCTCGCCTTCGCGCTGGCGCCGACCGCGGTGCCGCCTACACCTGCGCTGCTAGCCGCGGTATCGATCGGCTGGTTGTTCGCATCCGTCAGCAAGGCATTGCCGTCTTCATCGACCGCATTGCCGCCCACCGCCACGCTGCCCGCACCCGATGCCTGCGCACCCGCGCCGAACGCGGCGCTGTTCTTGCCGGAAGCCACCGCGCCATAGCCCGCTGCTGTCGCGTAGTCGGCATTGGTATTGGCGCCGCTGCCGAAGGCCGAAGCACCCACGCCGAACGCATTGGCATTCGCACCCACCGCCGTACCGTTCGCATCGTTGGCGAAGCTGCGATAGCCCACGGCCACGCTCTCCGCGCCGCTGGCGATGCTGCTGGCGCCGTTCGCCGTCGCGCCGATCCCGAACGCCGCGCTGCCCGCACCCACCGCCGTGCTGTCCTGCGCATCGGCCAGCGCGTTCTCGCCCACCGCCGTGGCGCGGTCGCCGTTGGCCGCCGCGCCGCTGCCGGCCGTGGTGGTGCTCTGCGCCATCGCGCCGCCGGCCGCGCCGAGCGCGACGCAGGCGGCCAGCAGCGCCGTGCGCAGGCGCCTGGACGCACCGCGCCTGCCGCGGGCGCTGGCCAACTCGCTGGCGACGACCAGCGCGCCCAGCGGCGCGCTCCAGACCTTGCTGTAAATCTTGTTCACGAGTGGCACTCCCTGATGTCGTTCGGGCAATCGCCCGCGGCAGCGCAAGCGCGCCGCGGCCTTGCCGCCGATGCGTTCGCCGAGGGAGGCCTTCGCGGCGTCCCCCGCCTGCGTTCGAAAAAAGCGGCATCGCGGGCGCCGGCAGCGCCCGCGATGCCGACACGCCGTTAAAGGCTGTAGCTGGCCTGCACGCTGACCCCGGCGTAGGCCTTGTCGCCCACCACCTTGATGAAGTACGTGCCTGCCGCCGGCCGTGCGGCGACCACCGTTTCGCTGTTGCCCGCATGCACCGAGCGGTAATCGTTGCTGGACGCCGACGGTTCGCCGCCAGCCTTGACGTACAGCGACACATCGCCCGAGCCGCCGAACGTGCGGATATTCAGCGTGCGCGCATTGGCCGGCACCACCAGGGTGTAGATGCGCTCGCTACCCGCCGTCCCGGCCTGCGCCGCCAGCGTCTGGCCGTTCGCCATATCCACCACCGCCGGACTGCCGGTGCCGCCCTGGCGCCAGTTGTCGTATTGCCTGGCCACTTCGGCATCGCTGAGGCAGGCGTTGAGGCTGCTCGCCTGCGGCGCGGTCAGCAGGCCATCGGTGGCGAGCTTGGCCGCATGCGCGCGGATCGCCGCCGCATAGTCGCCAACCGTCGCCGCCGCCCTGGCCAGCTTCTTCGCTTCGGCGGCGACATTCGCGCCGACGATCACGCCGCCGGGCACCCATGCCGGCACGCCGGTATCGCAGGTGCGCAGCAGCTGGTTGCCGCCGTTGATGCGCCAGCCTTCGTCGATAAACAGCGACGGCGTCAGGTCGACGTCGATATGGCCCTTCAGATCAGGGCTTTCGGCGTACTCCATCAGCGCGTTCGGCGACAGGCGCGTATCGAAGTGCGAGAAGGACGAGCCCACCACCAGGGTCTTGGGCGCATAGATCTGCACATTGCCCGCCCCGTCCATGCCGGCCGGCACGGTCTGCATGCCGATGGTGAGGCCGGCGAGATTGGCCTTGAGCGTGATGCCGGAGTTCTGCGAAACGGCGACCACCGGGATATTGATCGGCGCACCGCCGTCGCCCACCGGCGTGATCAGGTCGTTGCCGGCCTGGTTGTTGGCGATGACCATGCCGGTCGCGCCCGCGGCCTCGGCATTGCGCGCCTTGACCGCAAAACCGCAGGTGCCGCGATCGACCAGGGCGATATGGCCGGCCACAGCGGCGGCGTTATCGAACGCCGCGCAGCCTTCGGCATTGGCGCCGGTCACCGCGCGCACCACGGCGCCGTTGAAGTTCGCCACGCTCGCCGCCGGGCCGAACTGCGCCTGGCCGAACAGGTATTCGCCCGCCGCGCCCGCCGGCGCGCTCACCATCAGCGCATCGCGCGTGCCCAGCGCCAGCGGCGCATCGGCCTTGACGCGCGCGCCGGTGAAGACGAGATGGCCATCGTTCAAGGCCGAAGTGACGCGCTCGGCGTCGGACATGTCATACCACTTCGAGCCCTTGCCATTGTCGTAGACGAAGCTGGAATAGATGTCCGGACGCGCCACGCCGTCATTGCCCAGCAGCGGCTTGCCGGTGGTGAGGTTGTTGAAGCCGGAGAAACCCAGGCCGTGCGCCATCTCATGCAGCATCACATTAAGGAAGTTGCTCTGGCCCGCCGGCGTATTGCCGTCCAGGCCGAAATACCACTGCATGCCTTCCAGGCAGCCGGGCGAGCCCATCGCGCCATTGAACTGCATCTGCACGTCGGCGGTGGTGGGGTTGGTGTCTTCGCCGACCAGGGTGTTGGCCAGTGCGATGTGGTACCAGGTATCGGCCTTGGCGCCGGCCGGCAGGTTGCTCGCACTGAAAGCGGTGATCGACAGCGCGCGCGAGGAACCGAGCGTGCCGGAGGTGGCCGTGCAGGCCAGCTTCTGGAAGGTCGCATTGATATCGATCGGCACGCCGCTCTTGAGCACGGCGCTCCACAGCGAGGCGGCGTAGTCGAAGGCGATGCGCGCCTGCTCGCCGCGGGTGGTGCCGGGATTGCCGCCGATCGGCGCGACCGGCGTGGGATCGTCCAGGCCTTTGCCGGTGCCGGCGTCGAGATTGATGATGCGGATATCCGCCGCGGCGGCGGCGCTGGCCAGGCCGAGCAGGCCGGTGGCGAGCAGCGCCTTGAACAGAGGCTTGCAGGCGATCATTGCGACACCTCCGGCGCGGCGGCGCGCGGCTGCTCGCCGGCGTGATGCACGTGGTACTTGCCGTCGGCACCGCGCTCGGCGACCACCGAGGTTTCCAGGCTCTGCGGCACTTCCATCACGGTCACTTCGAGACCGGTGCTCAGGCGCACCTTGCGCATGGTGGCGCGTGCATCCGCTTCGGTGAGCGGACCGGTCGGCGCCGGCTGCGTCGCGGCTTGCTGCGCGGCGATGCGCGACAGCTCGGCCAGCTCAGCCTCGGTCGGCGCGCGCGTGCGGCCGGTGGCCGGATCGCGGAAGGTCACCTGCTGATTCTGCGTGGACGCCGCCGCGGCCGCGCGCTGCTCCCCCGCCATGCTCGCCGTGGCGAACACCGCCATCAGCAGCAGGCCCATGGCCTGGATCTTTCCCGTGCTTTCCATCTGTACTCCTCCCATAGGCGGCGCCACCGTGGGCCGGTTGCGCCAACAACAGCGCGGCAGTTGCTGCCGGCGCCGACTTTTTTTGGACGGCCGCGCGCATACGCCCGGCCCGCGGTTGGAACCTCGTGTGGGTTTCGCGCGGCCGCACTCATCCGCCGAGGGCTTGCGCCTTCGGTGCACAGCGGTCGAACGAATAGCCGTCCGCGGCTACCGGCAAGGGTGGCCGTGGATCAGGGTGACCTGCTTAGCGCGTGCGTATTCGCCATCGGCCGCGCGGGCCGGTATTCGGACAAAGCATTCCCAAGGCCGTCAGCGGCCCGTGCACATGTGCCATGTGTTTTCCCCTCGATAGCGTTGCGCTTCGATTCGGACACGTGCACATGGCCCCCGCCATGCTTCCTTAGATGCGACACGTCCTTCGCGATGCGTGATGCGTACGTCAAATCTTTGACGCGTTGACGAAACTATCAGCGCATTCTTACGTGCGTCAATAAGAAATTGCGAAAATTCTTATTCGCCAGTACGCCGATGTTTTGCCCACGAAAAAAGGCCGGCGCAAATCGCGCCGGCCTCGACCCAATGCTGGGCGACATCGGCCACATCAACGACTTTCAATCCTCACTATCGGCAGCGTCGGGGTGATCGGGCAGGTCATGCTCGCCGGCCTGCACGAGTGGCTTCGCATCGACATTCCGGTGCCAGCGTGCGTACTGCCGGGCGGTTTCCGTGGGGCTCAAACACGGGCGCAGACTACTGGCCTGCTGCGCAGTCAAGCGGCCTTCTTTCTCCAGACTGGCGGCATGCGCGCGGATCGCTGCCGCATAGTCATCCACGCTGGCGGATGTGCGTGCGAGCAGCTTCGCCGTGGCCACGATGTTGGCCCCGGTGATCGCACCGCCCGGCGTCCAGCTCGGCACACCCGTATCGCAGGAGCCCAGCTTCTGGCCGGCCGCATGGAGCTGCCAGCCCAGGTCCTGCAGCAGGGACGGTGTCAGATCCAGATCCAGATGCGCCTTCAGTCCCGCAAGCTCGAATGGCTGCATCAACGGATCGGGCGACACGCGCGGGTCGAAATGCGTGAAGGACGAACTGGCCAGGGTGCGCGGCGCATAAAGCAGCACATTGCCGGTTGGATCGAGGCCGGCATGCGCCTGGCCCGCCATCCCGGGTGCCCCTGCGGTATGCGTTCGCTTGTACTCGGCAAGCCGGAGCCGCGCATGCGCCTTCAAGTGCGGGCCGGCGAAGACCAGGTGGCCATCGTTCACGGCCGCGCTTACCCGTTCGCCGCTGGACATCTGATGCCAATACTTGCGCAGAACGTTGTCGTAGACATGGATGGAATAGATGTCGTGCACCGCCACGCCGTCTTCCATCGACGCTTCGCCTTTGGCCAGGTCATTGAATGCGGAAAAGCCCAGGCCGTGCGCCAGCTCATGCATCACCACGTTGAGGAAATTCGCCTGATTCGCCGGCGTGTTGCCGTCCAGGCCGAAATACCACTGCAGGGCTTCCATGCAGCCGGAGCTGCCGATCGCGCCATTGAACCTCATCAGCACATCCGCCCCGCCGGGGTCCACGTCCTTGCCCGCGAGCGCATTGGCGAGCGCCACGTGATACAGCGTGTCGGCCCTGGCGCCGGCCGGCTGCGCGCCTGGCTGGAAGCGCCACATTTTCATCGGCATGGCATGGCCCAGCGAACCGCCCTCCGGTTGGCATTCGTGCGCGTCGGTACTGAACGATGCGTCGATCGCAATCGGCACCTCGCTCTTCAGCACGGCGCCCCACAGCGAAGCGGCGTACTCGAACACGATGCGCGCCTGCTCGCCGCGCGTCCTGCCCGGGTTGCCGCCGATCGGCGACGCCGGCGCCGGGTCGTCCAGGCCTCCGCCGGATTCCACATCGAGGTTGTTCAGGCGGATCTCCGCCGCCATGGCCGTGCCTCCGCCGAGGGCCAGGCCGATCGCGAAAGCCGCGAGCCGGCGCTTGCGCCGTGGCATCGCCTGGCGCTCCGGTTTGCTGTGTCGTTTGTTCATCTGCATGTATTCCTTAGGCTCGGCACCACGGGGACCACGCGCGCGATCCGCATGCGTGCCTTGTGTGATGGATGTCGATGCCGGGGGATTCCGATCCATGCGGCGGTATCGCCGGGGAAGCGATAGGCCGGCGCCGGCGTCGAATGCGATTGCCTGGCCGACGTCGGCGGGGTGGCTCGATATTTAGGGATGTATTCCGCTGCGCGCATCGCAGCCGCCGCAGATCCGGACGATCGGCGACTCGAACACGCAAGAAAAAGGCCGGCGCATGGCGCGCCGGCCTTCGTCACTTCCTATGACGCCAGCTCAGCTCAGGGCTGCGCGCCCGCCGCCTGCACCGCGGCATAGGCATTGAGAATGCCCGCGCCGATCGGCTTGCTGGTGCCCGCCGCTACGTGCGGCGCCGTCGCCGAAGACTTCAGCAGCGACGTGATCTGCGTCGAGCTCAGCAGCGACTTGCCCAGCGCCAGGCGATAGCTCTGCATCAGCGCCACCGCGCCGGCCACGTGCGGCGTGGCCTGCGAAGTGCCGGCCATGCCGCCGTAAGTGGCGGTGGTCGGCGTGGTGGTGCCGGCGTTGATGGTCGACCAGATAAAGCCGGTGCTCGCCTGCGTGCCGCTGGAGCCGTCGTTGGCGTAGACGCCGCCGCCCGGCGCGGCCAGGGTGATGCCCTTGCCGTAGTTGGAGTAATACGCGCGGCGGCTGGTGACGCCGGTGGCCGCGACCGCGACCACGCCGGGGCAGCTGGCCGGCGAGAAGCCGGACACATTGGCGTTGCTGTTGCCCGCCGCCACCACCACGGTGGCGCCGCGGCCGATCGCGCCGCTGATCGCCTTGCCGGTCACGCTGCTGGAGGTGCAGGTGCCGCTGCCGCCGAGGCTCATGCTGATCACCTGCGCCGGATGGGTGTTGTCCGGCACGCCGTTGACGTGGCCGCCCGAGGCCCAGGTGATGGCGTCGGCGATATCGCTGTCGTAGCCGCCGCAATGGCCGAGCACGCGCACCGGCAACACCTTCGCGCCGAAGGCGGTACCGACCATGCCGGTGCTGTTGTTGGTCTTCTCGCCGCCAGCGGTGCCGAACACGTGCGTGCCGTGCCAGCTGCTGGCTTCGGCCGGATGGGTGGAATCCACGCAGCCGCCGTTGCTGGCCAGGTACTTGCTGCCGGTGGTCCAGTCGCCAAGATCCCAGCCGCCGGAGGCGCGGCCATCGGCGCTGCGGCCGGAGACCAGCGCGGTGCTGGTGAAGTCGTAGCCGGCGTCGGCCAGGGTCAGGTCCAGGTCGGTGTGGCTGGTCACGCCGGTGTCGAGGCTGGCGATCACCACGCCGGTGCCGTCGGCCAGGGTCCACGCCTTCTGGATATTGGCGCCGCCCCAGTTGGCCACATTGGTGCCCAGGCTGGCATCGGCGAACGCCGCGCCGCCGGCCGGCAGGTAATCCCACTGGTACTTGGCGTAGTACTGGTCATCCGGCGTGGTGAAGGTCGCCGCACCCTGCGGCAGCACCATGGCGGGTTTGTCCAGCGGCTGGCGCAGATAGTCCGGCTGGACGAATTCCACGGCCGGATCGGCCGCGATCTGCTGCACGAACTGGCGTGTCTCCAGCGCATTCAGGCGGCGCGACGTGGTGACCAGATCGCCACCGCTGGCCAGCTTGCGCTTGTAGTTGAGACCGAGCGCGCGGCCGCCGAGCTTCACCGCGTCGACCAGCCTGGCCTTGCCGGCCGCGGCCGACATCGCCTGCACGGCGGCGCCGGCATTGCCGCGCTCCGTGCTGCCGTCGCGGTAGACCACCACGAAGCGGTCGTAGGTGGCGCTTTCCTGCACCGAAGTCAGATCGAAACGGGTGTTGCCGGCAATATCGTCGGCTGCGATGGCGGCGGCAGGCAGGCCCAGGGCCAGGGCGAGCGAAGCGGCCAGCAGCTTCAGGTGCGAACGATTCATGCGAACTCCCTCTATCTTTGGTCTGGATGGATTGAGCGGAGGTGCCCCAAGGTGACCAGCCGGCACGCCCTCCCCAGAGCGCAGTCCGGCCGCCGGGCCCGCAAGCCCGTCCTCCCCCGATCGGTAATGGGTCAACCGGAACTGGCTGACCCGGGTTCACGCTAACAAGACAAATCCGAAAGAAATGTCTACGGCGCACGATAGTTCGTAAGAATTTTTCGGACCCTCGGCTACGGGCCGGCAGCGGATGGGCATCGACCTGGCTTTGCCCCGGCCCCCGGAGCCAGGGGACAATGCTTCCTTTTGCGGCCTCCACGATCCATGCAACTGCTCGATATCGGCGCCAATCTCACCCACGAATCCTTCCGCCACGACTTCGACGAGGTGCTGGCGCGCGCCCGCGAGCATGGCGTGACGCGCATGGTGGTCACCGGCGCTTCGCGCGAAGCCAGCGTGCATGCGCTGGAGCTGGCCCGGCGCCATCCCGGCGAGCTGTACGCCACCGCGGGCGTGCATCCGCATCACGCGATCGACTACGACGACGCCACCGACGCGGTGCTGCGCGAGCTGCACACCCATCCGGAAATGCGCGCGGTGGGCGAGACCGGCCTGGACTATCACCGCAACTATTCGCCGCGCGACGTGCAGCTGGCCGTGTTCGAGCGCCAGCTGCGCATCGCCGCGGAGCTGGGCAAGCCGCTGTTCCTGCATCAGCGCGACGCGCACGAGGATTTCCTCGCCCTGCTGCGCCGCTACCGCGACCGGGTGCCGGCGGCGGTGGTGCATTGCTTTACCGATACCGGCGAGGCGCTGCGCGATTACCTGGCGCTGGATTGCCATATCGGCATCACCGGCTGGATCTGCGACGAGCGCCGCGGCACCCATCTGCGCGAGCTGGTGAAAGAGATTCCGGCGGATCGGCTGATGATCGAGACCGACGCGCCGTATCTATTGCCGCGCACGGTGAAGCCGCAGCCCAGCCACCGGCGCAATGAGCCGATGTATCTGCGGCATATCTGCTATGAGATCGCGCGGGATCGGGGGGAGCCGGTGGAGGTTACGGCGGCGAACAGTACGGCGACCGCCGAAAAATTCTTCGGGCTGTAAGGCGATTACGCGCTCGCCGCATCCAGCTGTGCAATCTCATTCGCGCTCAGCTGCAGGCGCAACGCCCCCAGCAACTCATTGAGCTGATCCGCATTCGTCGCGCTGGCGATCGGCGCCGTAATGCCCGGCCGCGCGATCAGCCAGGCCAGCGCCACCTGCGACGGCGTGGCGCGATGCGCCTTGGCCACGTCGTCCAGCGCGGCCAGCACGCCCAGGCCGCGCGGATTGAGGAATTTCCGCACCGCGGCCGCGCGCGCGGCGCTCTTGCCCAGGTCCGCCTCGCTGCGGTATTTGCCGCTGAGAAAACCGCTGGCCAGCGCGTAGTAATTGATCACGCCGACCCCTTCCTTGATGACCAGCGGCTCCAACTGCTGCTCGTAATTCCCACGCACCATCAGGTTGTACTCGGGCTGCAGGCTCTCGTAGCGCGGCAGGTTATGCCGCGCGGAGACTTCCAGCGCTTCGGCGAAACGATCCGCGCCGTAGTTGGAAGCGCCGATCACGCGCACCTTGCCCTGCTCGATCAGCCGGCCGAATGCGCCCAGGGTGTCGTGCAGCGGCACGCTCGCATCGTCCTCATGCGCCTGGTACAGGTCGATATGGTCGGTCTGCAGGCGCTTGAGCGAACCCTCCACCGCCTGCTGGATATTCAGCGGCGCCAGGCCGCGATGCTCCACCCACTTCGCCACCTTGGTCGCCAGCACCACGCGGTCGCGCTTGCCGCTGCGCTTGAGCCACTTGCCGATGATGGTTTCCGACTCGCCGCCGCGGTTGCCCGGCGCCCACGCGGAATACACATCAGCGGTGTCGATCAGGTTGAAGCCGGCGTCGACAAACTGATCCAGCAGTTCGAACGAGCGCTGCTCATCCACGCTCCAGCCGAAGACATTGCCGCCGAAAGCCAGCGGGGCGATGGAAAGTTCAGAACGGCCGAGGCGGCGATGCTGCATGGCTGCGCTTCCTGTGGGGGATGTGGGAGCGCCGATGATGCCGGCGCGGCGATCCAGGAAACGTGCCGCTATGTCCGCACTAATTCAACCCGGCGTGCAGGCGCCGCCGCCGCAGGGCGGGATGCGCGCCGCTTCGATGCGTACCGTGCGGGGCGTTTTTTCCTTGCGCGCCTGCGGCTTGCGCTCGGCCTTCGGCGCATCGGCCAGCCGGCGCGCCAGGTTCGCGTCAGCGATATGGCCATGCAGGAACAGCAGGTCCTTCCAGATCGAACTCATGGCAGCCTCCCGGTGATACCGCCATCTGGCGGTTCGCTCAAGATAGACAGCCGCCGGGGCGCGACAAAGCGATATATTCGCAAGCCAGCCTTGAGGGGTATTCAAGATGCCACGCATCTCGCTCGACCTCCTGCAGCAGTTCGTCAGCGCCGCGAAGCTGGGCAATCTGTCGCGCGCCGCCGAGCAGGCCAACCTTACCGTCAGCGCACTCAGCCATCAGATCCGCCAGCTCGAGCAGCGCCTGGAGCGCCGCCTGTTCGACCGCGGCCCGCGCGGCGTGCAGCTCACCGCCGAAGGCCGCCGGCTGCTGGAAGCGGTGGGGCATCATTTCGAAGGCATCGACCGCGCCATGACGACTTACCGCTGCCGCCGCGAGGAAGCGCTGACGCTCAGCGCCAGCCCCGGCGTGATGAGCAGCTGGCTGGTGCCGCGGCTGGCGCGGCTGGTGGCGGCGCATCCGGAGCTGGAACTCAATCTGCAGTCCAGCTCGCTGCTGGTGGATTTCGAGCGCGATGCGGTGGACGCCGCCGTGCGCTACGGCCGCGGCGTGTGGGAGGGCCTGGAAAGCGAGCACCTGTTCGGCGAATGGATCGCCCCGGTCGCTTCCACCGCCCTGCTCGAACGCATGCGCGGCGCCGACCCGGACGATCTCGGCGCCTGGCCGCTGCTGGGCGATCCGGGCAACCGCTGGCGCGACTGGTTCGAGCAGTTCGGCGGCACGCCGCCGCGCCGCTACGTGGCCCAGTTCGACACCACCGACGCCCTGCAGCGCGGCGCGCTGGAAGGCATGGGCGTGGCGCTGGGGCGCATGGTCACCGCGCGGCCGCTGGTCGCGGCGGGGCTGCTGCACGTGCTGGGCGAGCGCTATATGCCGATCACCGAGGCGTATTACCTGGTGTATCCCTCGCGTTCGCTGGAGCACGAAGGGCTGCGCATCTTCCGCGACTGGATCCGCTGCGAGGCGCAGGCGTATGCGCGCGACATGGCCGATGCGGCCAGCCGCCGCGCCGTCGCAGGGTGAAGCCCTGCGGGGAATTGGCTTAAAATCCGCGCGCCGGCCCGATCAGCCGGCGCTTTTGTTTAAGCGTGCGGCACCTCATCGAACCCCAAGGACTTCCCCCTATGCCCAGCACCGCCATCCTGGTCGACGGCGCGTTCTTTCTTGCGCGCTACCGCAAGGTGTGGGGCGAGCGCGACGCCAACGATGCGCGCACCGTGGCCAAGACCGTGTTCGGCATGGCGCTGGAGCATCTGAAGGCGCTGGACCGGCCGCGCGAGGCGCTGTACCGGATCTTCTTCTACGACTGCCCGCCGCTGGAAAAGAGCTTTGTCCGCCCGATCAGCGGCGACAGCTACGATTTCTCGCGCACCAGCGCCGCCGGCTTCCGCCGCGAGCTGCACGACCAGCTGCGCCGCCAGCGCAAGCTGGCGCTGCGCCTGGGCCGGCTGGCCGAGCGCGGCGAGTGGAAGCTCAAGCACCAGGCCTACCAGCAGCTGCGCGACGGCAGCCTGCGCTGGGAGCAGCTCGGCGACGAGCATTTCGAGCCGGACATGCGCCAGACCCAGGTGGACATGAAGATCGGCATCGATATCGCCGCGCTGGCCTACAAGAAGCTGGTGGACCAGATCGTGCTGGTCGCCGGCGATGCCGATTTCATCCCGGCCGCCAAGCTGGCCCGCTACGAGGGCATCGACTTCATCCTGGACCCGATGTGGCAGGGCATCGCGCCGGACCTGCACGAACATATCGACGGCCTGCAGTCGGTCTGCCCGCGGCCGTTCTGAAACCGCTCTACCTGCACACCGCACTCACTGTCCATCGACCAAATGTATACATGGCCGGCACGAAAACGCGTGCTAGCCTCCCACAGTACCTTTCGGAAACGCCCCCATGCCGACGATCCGCCACTTCGCTCCCGCGCTGGCCGCCGCCCTCCTCGCGGCCTGCACCGGCAACTCCATGCCTGCCGCCGCCCTGGACGCGCAGCAGGACCAGCCCGCCGGCGGCCTGGTACCGCCGACCACGGCCAATGACTTCACCGCCTCCCAGCTCGACAACGTGCTGGCCGGCAGCTGGCGCTCGGAGAAGAACCGTGCGCGCGACGTGTACCGCCATCCGAAGGGGACGCTGCAGTTCTTCGGCATCCGCCCGGACCTGAAGGTGATCGAGATCACCCCCGGCGGCGGCTGGTACAGCGAGATCCTCGCCCCGCTGCTGAAGGACAACGGCAGCTACACCGCCGCGGTGAAGAAGTCCGGCAACGAGGCCGGCGACGGCGGCCTGCGCGCGAAGTTCGCGGCCGACCCGGAGCATTACGGCAAGGCGCAGATCGTCGAGTACGACCCCAAGGCCCCTGCGTTCGGCGCGGCGGGCCAGGCCGACATGGTGCTGACCTTCCGCAACGTGCATAACTGGATCGGCGACAACAGCGCCCCCGCCATGTTCAAGGGCTTCTACACCGCGCTGCGCCCCGGCGGCGTGCTCGGCGTGGTCGATCATCGCGCCGCCGACGGCGCCAAGCTGGAAGACATCAAGGAAAGCGGCTACCTGCCCACCGCCTTCGTGATCAAGCTCGCCACCGACGCCGGCTTCAAGCTCGAAGGCCAGAGCGAGGTCAACGCCAATCCGAAGGACACCAAGGACTACGCCAAGGGCGTGTGGACCTTGCCGCCGACACTGACGCTGGGCGAGCAGGACAAGGCCAAGTACCTGGCGATCGGCGAGTCCGACCGCATGACCCTGCGCTTCGTCAAACCGGACACCCCGGCGCCGACCGCCGCGCACTGAGCGCGGCGCATGCTGCTGGCGCTCAACAAGCCGTTCAACGTGCTGTGCCAGTTCAGTCCCGAAGGGGACAAGCGGACACTGGCGGAATTCGTGCGGCAGAAGGATGTGTATCCGGCGGGACGGCTGGATTACGACAGCGAAGGCCTGCTGCTGCTGACCGACGATGGACGCCTGGCGCACCAGCTCACCGATCCGCGGCATAAGCAGCCGAAGACGTATCTGGTGCAGGTGGATGGGGCGATCAGCGACGAAGCGGTGGCGCAGCTGCGCGGCGGCGTGACGCTCAACGACGGGCCGACCTTGCCTGCGGGCGCGGAGCATGCGGTCGAACCGGCGTGGCTGTGGCCGCGCGATCCGCCGGTGCGGTTCCGGAAAAATATTCCCACCAGCTGGGTCAGCGTGACCTTGCGCGAGGGGCGCAATCGGCAGGTGCGCAGGATGACCGCGGCCGTGGGGTTTCCGACGTTGCGGTTGATACGGGTGAGCGTGGGTGGATACGCGCTGGATGATTTGGCGCCAGGCGCAGTACGGGTGCTAGACGAGTGAAACTCTTCCCCCTCCGGGGAGAGGATGCCGGTCCCACGGGGACTCCTTTCGGTCGCAACAGATGAGGGGCGGGTGCTCGCGACAGAAGATCGAGAGGGAGTAAGGGTGTCGTCAGTTGGAAGGCTGCGGCTCTTCTTCATCCGGCGCCGTGACCGTATAGCCGCGCGCCTTCAACTTCGCCAGCAAGCCCTTGGGCGAAAGCACTTCTTCCATCGGCACCAGCGCAAAGGTCTGCGCATTGCTCGCCATCGCCCGATCCACCGCCGCCATCCACGCCGCCTCGACTTTCCCCGGCACGTCCTTCAGCCCCAGCTTTTCGGCAAAGCCCGCCCCGGTGATCGCCTCGATGCAGGCCTCGCGCTGATCGTTCATCGGCAGGCCGCGCAAGGCTTCGATATCGCCCACCGCCCACGCATTCGCGCGCGCCGTGACATTGCCCAGCCCGTGCTCGACCGTATCCAGCGTCTGGCTGAAGCATTGCTGGTCCTCCATCGAGGAGGTCTTGAAGATCTTCAGCGCCGAGCGCGGCTCCTCGATCACCATCTGGTAGCGCGTGGCGGTGACTTTCACGCCGTGCTTCTTGGCCAGCTCGCGCACCATGTCCTTCACGCCGCCGGAAGCATTGAGGCCGCTGCGCTTCACCGCCTTCTCGTACAGCTCGACCGCCGCGAAGATCGGCCGCCAGCTCTCGATGCCACGGTCGCTGCCGATGTATTTCTGCTTCAGCGTCAGCCAGCGCGCGTATTCGTCCGCCGGCAGCGCCTGCTGCAAGGTCACCCCATCGGGATTCTTGCGCGCGCCGATCAGCGAAGGCAGCAGAAAGAGTTTGCCGAAGAAACTCGCCTTCGGCTTGATCGACACCGACGGCGGGTTCAGCACTTCCTGCGAGGCGGCGATCACGCCCTCCACCTCGTCGGTCTTCCACTGCATATGCTCTGGCAGCGGCGACAAGGTGCCGAGCACGTACATCACATGATCGCCCTTGCTCACCTTCCACAGGCCGGGGCCGGGGACGACGCCGCTGACCACCACCGATTCCAGATTGGTGACCGAGCTTGCGGGCGCCGGCGCGGGCGGTGCCTCCTGCGCGAAGGCGGGGGCGGCGCATAGGGCCAGCCAGAGGGCGATGGGGACCAGGCGCATGGCTTGAAGCTCCAGGGAAGGAAGGGCGACCGCGGGGACGGGCGTCGGACCCGAGCATGGCACGAAAGGTTCCGCGCTCCCGCGGGGCCGTTCCGTGAAATTTTACGCGTTCTATACGCCCTGCCCGCGATTCGCTACCCCTTTCTTATACCCGGGTTCCGACAATGCGCTCCGTTGCAGACGCCGGTACTTCGTTCGCTATGGACGCCATCTATCTGTTGTTCTCGTTCGTGCTCTTCGCCGCCACGATCGGCTTCCTGCTGATCTGCGACCGGCTCGGCCGACGCCCCTGACCGCCGCGGTTTCCGCGGTTTCTCCCGAAGCGCCTTAGCGGGATTTCCCCCATGACTTTCTTCTACGCCGTGGCTGCCGTGATTGCGGTGGCCCTGCTCGGCTACCTGTGCGTGGCCCTGCTCAAGCCGGAGTGGTTCGAATGACCACGAATGACTTCATCCAGATCGCCGTGTTCCTCGGCGTGCTCCTGTTGCTGATCAAGCCGGTCGGCAGCTATATGGCCCAGGTCTTCGCCGACCAGCCGAACCGCGTGACGCGTTTCGGCGCGCCGGCCGAGCGGCTGCTGTATCGCCTGTGCGGCATCCGCGACGGCGAGGACATGAACTGGCGCCGCTATGCGATCGCCATGCTGGTCTTCAACATGGTCGGCCTGCTGGCCGTGTACCTGTTGCAGCGCGTGCAGCAGTGGCTGCCGCTGAACCCGCAGCATTTCGGCGCGGTCTCGCCGGATTCGGCGATGAACACCGCGATCAGCTTCGCCGCCAATACCAACTGGCAGGGCTACGGCGGCGAAAGCACCATGAGCTACCTGACCCAGATGCTGGGCCTGGCGGTGCAGAACTTCCTGTCGGCCGCCACCGGCATCGCCGTGCTGGTCGCGGTGGTGCGCGGCTTCTCGCGGCGCAGCTCGCTGTCGATCGGCAACTTCTGGGTCGATATGACGCGCAGCACGCTGTACATCCTGCTGCCGTTCTCGCTGATCCTGAGCCTGCTGCTGGTCTCGCAGGGCGTGGTGCAGAACCTCAAGCCCTATGTCGACGTGCCGCTCACCCAGCACATCACCCAGGTCGAGCAGCTCAAGGATGCCGACGGCAATCCGCTGAAGGACGCCAAGGGCAATCCGCTGACCAAGGAGTCGCCGGCGACGGTGCAGACCTTGCCGATGGGCCCGGCCGCCTCGCAGATCGCGATCAAGCAGCTCGGCACCAATGGCGGCGGCTTCTTCAATGCCAACTCGGCGCACCCGTACGAGAACCCGACGCCGTTCGCCAACTTCCTGGAGATGCTGGCGATCTTCCTCATCCCCGGCGGCCTCTGCTACAGCTTCGGCGTGCTGGTCGGCGACCGCCGCCAGGGCTGGGCGATCCTGGCCACCATGCTGCTGATCTTCGTGCCGCTGGCGATCGCCGCGGTCGCCGCCGAGCAGGCCGGCAATCCGGCGCTGCATGGTCTGGCGATCGACCAGCAGGCCAGCGCGCTGCAGTCCGGCGGCAATATGGAAGGCAAGGAAACCCGCTTCGGCATCGCCGCCAGCGGCCTGTTCACCGCCATCACCACGGCCGCCTCCTGCGGCGCGGTCAACAACGCGCACGATTCGCTCACCCCGCTGGGCGGCCTGGTGCCGATGTGGCTGATGCAGCTGGGCGAGGTGATCTTCGGCGGCGTGGGCTCGGGCCTGTACGGCATGCTCGCCTTCGCGGTGGTGGCGGTGTTCATCGCCGGCCTGATGGTGGGCCGCACGCCGGAATACCTGGGCAAGAAGATCGAAGCGCACGAAATGAAGATGGCCAGCCTGGCCGTGCTGATTCCCTGTGCCCTGGTAGTGGTCGGCACGGCGGTCGCGGTGATGGCGCCGGCCGGCGTGGCGGGCGTGTCCAACCCCGGCGCGCACGGCTTCAGCGAGATGCTGTACGCGGTGACCTCCGCGTCCAACAACAACGGCAGCGCGTTCGGCGGTCTTTCCGCCAATACCCCGTTCTGGAACGTGCTGACCGGCCTGTGCATGTTCATCGCGCGCTTCCCGCTGGCCATCGCGATGCTGGCCCTGGCCGGCTCGCTGGCCGCCAAGCGCCACGTGCCGCCCTCGGCCGGCACCCTGCCCACGCATACGCCGCTGTTCGTGACCTTGCTGGCCTGCATCGTGGTCGTGGTCGGCGCGCTGACCTTCCTGCCTGCGCTGGCGCTCGGCCCGATCGCCGAATTCCTGATGTCGGCTCACTGATTCACAGGGACTACGTTCCATGACCTCGCACGCTAATTCTGTGCACGCCAACGCGGTGCGCACCTTCGACCGCGATCTGATCCTCAACGCCATCGCCGACTCGTTCCGCAAGCTGTCGCCGCGCCAGCAGTTCCGCAACCCGGTGATGTTCGTGGTGTTCGTGTGCAGCGTGCTGACCACCCTGCTGTGGGTGCAGGCGCTGTTCGGCCACGGCGAGGCGCCGACCGGCTTTATCTTCTGGGTGACGATCTGGCTGTGGTTCACCCTGCTGTTCGCCAACTTCGCCGAGGCTTTGGCCGAAGGCCGCGGCAAGGCGCAGGCCGCCGCGCTGCGCGGCACCCGCAAGGACGTGATCGCCAAGAAGCTGGCCGCGCCGCAGCGCGATGCGGCGGTGACCTTTCTGCCTTCGAGCGAACTGCGCACCGGCGACTACGTGCTGGTCGACGCCGGCGAGCAGCTGCCGGGCGACGGCGAGGTGGTGCTGGGCGCCGCCAGCGTGGACGAGAGCGCGATCACCGGCGAATCCGCGCCGGTGATCCGCGAGTCCGGCGGCGACCGCAGCGCGGTCACCGGCGGCACCCGCGTGCTGTCGGACTGGCTGATCGTGCGCATCACCGCCAACCCGGGCGAAAGCTTCCTGGACCGCATGATCGCGATGGTGGAAGGCGCCGCGCGGCGCAAGACGCCGAACGAGATCGCGCTGACCATCATGCTGGCCAAGTTCACGCTGATCTTTCTGCTGGCCTGCGCCACCTTGCTGCCGTATTCGATCTACAGCGTGCAGGCCAGCGGCCACGGCAATCCGATCACCCTGACCGTGCTGATCGCCCTGCTGGTGTGCCTGATCCCGACCACCATCGGCGCCCTGCTCTCGGCCATCGGCATCGCCGGCATGGACCGCATGATCCGCGCCAATGTGATCGCCACCTCCGGCCGCGCGGTCGAAGCCGCCGGCGACGTCGACGTGCTGCTGCTGGACAAGACCGGCACCATCACCCTGGGCAATCGCCAGGCGGTGGCCTTTCTGCCGGCACCGGGCGTCGAAGAAGCCATCCTCGCCGACGCCGCGCAGCTCGCCTCGCTGGCCGACGAGACGCCGGAAGGCCGCAGCGTGGTGGTGCTGGCCAAGGAGCGCTTCGGCCTGCGCGAACGCCAGCTGGAAGAAAGCCATGCGGTGTTCGTGCCGTTCACCGCGCAGACCCGCATGAGCGGCGTGGACGTGGGCGAGCGCCGTATCCGCAAGGGTGCGCTGGATGCGGTGGAGCGCTATCTCGACGCCGCCGGCAGCCATCTGCCGCCGCTGGTCAAGCGCATGGCCGAGGACATCGCGCGCCGCGGCGCCACCCCGCTGATCGTCGTCGAAGGCAGCACCGCGCTCGGCGTGATCGAGCTGAAGGACATCGTCAAGGGCGGCATCCGCGAGCGCTTCGCCGAAATGCGCCGGATGGGCATCAAGACCATCATGATCACCGGCGACAACCCGCTGACCGCCGCGGCGATCGCGGCCGAGGCCGGCGTCGACGACTTCCTGGCCGAAGCCACGCCGGAAGCGAAGCTCAAGCTGATCCGCAAGATCCAGGGCGAGAACCGCCTGGTGGCGATGTGCGGCGACGGCACCAACGACGCGCCGGCGCTGGCCCAGGCCGACGTGGCGGTGGCGATGAACACCGGCACGCAGGCGGCGAAAGAAGCCGGCAACATGGTCGACCTGGATTCCAACCCGACCAAGCTGATCGAGGTGGTGGAGATCGGCAAGCAGATGCTGATCACCCGCGGCGCGCTGACCACCTTCTCGATCGCCAACGATATCGCCAAGTACTTCGCGATCATCCCGGCCGCATTCGCTACGACGTATCCCGCGCTCAATGCGCTGAACGTGATGCGCCTGGCCACGCCGCAGAGCGCGATCCTGTCGGCGGTGATCTTCAACGCGCTGATCATCGTGTTCCTGATCCCGCTGGCGCTGAAGGGCGTGAAGTACCGCGCGCTGGGCGCGGGCGCACTGTTGCGGCGCAATTTGCTGGTGTATGGACTGGGCGGCATCGCCGTGCCGTTCCTGGGTATCAAGCTGATCGACCTGATTCTGGTGCTGCTCGGCCTGGCCTGAGCACACCGCCTCCGAGGTGACATCCATGCAGACCCTGAAACTCTCCGTGTCTCTTCCCGATACCGATCACGATGGCGTCGAACTGCGCTTGTCGGCCGATGACGCCGCCTGCGATGTGGTGATCGCCCTGCCGACCCGCGCACGCGTGCGCAACGGCGACGAAACCGCGACGCCCGAACAGAACGACTACGTGCTTGGCGGCTACGCCGGCATCTGAGCTCCAACTCTCTCCAACCAAGACAAGGCGGTCCTCGCGGACCGGTTCTCACAGGACTTTATGCAACACAAGAAGGCACTCGCGTTCGCGGTTCTGCTCGCGCTGGCTCCGGCCGGCAAGGCGCTGGCCGAGCAGGCTCCGGCTTCGGACCTGGGCCCCGCGCCCGGCGCGCCCGTGGCGAGCAGCAGCGACTGCTCCGCCGGTTTCTTCACCCGCCTGGCCGCGGCTTATCGCGAGGACGCGCAGCCGGCCGATCCGAACGCGCCGGCGCCGCAGCGCCGCGCGATGGAATCGCCGTTCGACGCGCCGCCGTTCCCCTCGGCGGAATGGCAGCTCGGCGGCGTGGCGTATCCGATCGGCGTGCCGAATCTCAACAGCCAGTATCCGCTGGAGAAGGCCCTGGCCTGCACCAGGCTGGGCCACTGGATGCAGGACAACCGCCTTGAGGTCTACGGCTGGATCAATCCTTCGGTGAATATCAGCTCGTCCAGCCACACGGCCTATCCGCTGTCTTACGCGACGCGCCCGAACCGGGTGGAGTTCAACCAGTTCCTGTTCCGCATCGAGCGCGTGCCGGACACGGTGCAGACCGACCATGTCGACTGGGGCGTGCACCTGGACATCCTGTACGGCTACGACTACCACTACACGACCATGAAGGGCGTCTTCAGCAATCAGCTGCTGAACAACCCGCGCGCCGACCAGCCGCTGCCGGGCAAGACCTACGGCGTCGATCCGATGCTGTTCTACGTGGACGTGTACTTCCCCTCGGTGGCGCAGGGCATGAACGTGCGCATCGGCCGCTATCTGTCGCTGCCGGATATCGAAGCGCAGTTCTCGCCGAACAACTATCTGCTCTCGCACTCGATCCTCTACACGGTCGACCCGTATACGCAGATGGGCGTGATGACCACCACCAAGCTGAGCGATCAGTGGACGGTGCAGCTGGGCGTCAACGGCGGCAACGACGTGGCGGTGTGGAACCATTCCTCGCGCCCCTCGCTGCAGGCCTGCGTGCGCTGGGTCTCGGCCGACAACAACGACATGCTCTACCCCTGCATCAACAACTGGAACAAGTCGGACTACAACTACAACAACATTCAGATGTACGTGACCACCTGGGGCCATCGCTTCAGCAAGGAAGTGCACATGCTGACCGAGGCCTACCGCATCTACGGGCGCAATATCCCGGGCTATGGTCCGGACGGCGTTCCGGGCGTGCCGGGTTCGTCGGCCACGGCCGGCACGGCGGGCGCGTTCGGCATCGTCAATTACCTGAACTTCGAATTGAACGCGGCCAACATGCTGTCGTTCCGCAACGAGTGGTACCGCGACGTGCAGGGCCAGCGCACCGGCTTCGCCACGCGCTATTCCAGCCACACGCTGGGCCTGACGCACTGGGTTTCGCAGGACCTGGAGCTGCGTCCTGAAATCCGCTACGAGCGCTCCTACGACCAACCCATCTATGACCGCGGCCGCCGGAATTACCAGATGACCGCGATGATGGATGCGATCCTGCATTACTGAGGCCCCTACGATGAAACGGCTGCTGCTTAATTCCATCGCCATGCTCGTGCTGATGAGCGCGATTCTTGGCCTGCTCTATCCGCTCGCCGCCACCGGCCTCGCCCAGCTGCTGTTTCCGGCGCAGGCCAATGGCAGCCTGGTGACCAGGGACGGCAAGGCGGTCGGCTCCAGCCTGATCGGCCAGTCGTTCACCGAGCCGAAGTACTTCTGGGGACGGCCGTCGGCGACCGCGCCGATGGCCAATAACGGCGCCTCGTCGACGCCGTCGAACCAGGGCCCGACCAATCCGGCGCTGACCGACGCCGCGCAGCAGCGCATCGATGCGCTGCGCGCCGCCGACCCGGGCAACACCGCGCCGGTGCCGGTGGACCTGGTCACCGCCTCCGGCAGCGGGCTGGATCCGGAGATCAGCCCGGCCGCCGCGCAGTACCAGCTTGCCCGTGTGGCCAAGGCGCGAGGGCTCGAAGCGGCCAGGGTGCAGCAGCTGGTGGCGCAGTTCACCCGCGGGCGGCAGTTCGGCATGCTCGGCGAGCCCAGGGTCAACGTGCTGCAGCTGAACCTGGCGCTGGATGCTTTGGCGAAGCAGTAGAGCCGTAAGGAATGCCGCGACGTAAAGCCCCTCTCCCTCCGGCGACCCGAAGGTAGTCCCCGTGGGAGAGAGGGGTTGGGGTGAGGGTTCGGGCGGAGTGGGGCGCACCGCTTCGCCCGTACCCTCATCCGGCTGCCGCCACCTTCCTCGCTCCTCAGAGCCGCGCACATCCCTGTGCGCTCCCCGCGTGCTCCCGGGGGGAGAAGGGCCCCAGCTTGGGGGCTGTCTTCCTAACGCATTACATTACGCGCCATCCAGCAGGATCACCGCCTCCATGTCCGACCTCTCCCGCGACCTGCGCGCCGACGCCCTGCTCGACAGCGTGCAGGACGAGCGCCACAGCCGCCTGAAGATCTTCCTCGGCGCCGCGCCCGGCGTGGGCAAGACCTTCGCCATGCTGTCCGCCGCGCGCGAGCTGAAGCGCCAGGGCGTGGACGTGGTGATCGGGCTGGTGGAGACGCATGGCCGCGCCGAAACCGAAGCGCTGGTCGACGGCCTGGACGTGCTGCCGCGCCGCCCGGTCGAATACCGCGGGCGCGATTTCACCGAGTTCGACCTGGATGCCGCGCTGGCGCGCAAGCCGGCGGTGATCCTGGTCGACGAGCTGGCCCACCGCAACCTGCCCGGCGGGCGCCACGAGCGGCGCTGGCAGGACATTGCTGAGCTGCTCGACGCCGGCATCGAGGTCTATACCGCGCTCAACGTGCAGCATCTGGAAAGCCTCAACGACCAGGTGCGGCGCATCACCAACGTCACCGTGCGCGAAACCGTGCCGGATGCCTTCCTCGACCGCGCGCGCGACATCGTGCTGGTCGACCTGCCCCCGCGCGAACTGATCGGACGGCTGAAGCAGGGCAAGGTCTATGTGCCGGAAACGGCGGCCGCGGCGCTGGACGCGTTCTTCTCGCCGACCAATCTGGCCGCCCTGCGCGAACTGGCGGTGGATACCGTCGCCGGCCATGTCGACAGCGATCTGCGCGGCCATATGCTGGCGCGCGGCGGCGCGATGCCGGTGCGCCGGCGCGTGCTCGCCGCGATCGACGGCCATGGCCAGAGCGAATACCTGGTGCGCGTGGCTCGGCGCATCGCCGAGCGCCGCGGCGCGCCGTGGAGCGTGGCCTTCGTCGATACCGGCGCCGACCTGGACAGCAAGCGCCGCGAACAGCTGGATGCCGCCATGCGCCTGGCCCGGCGCCTGGGCGGCGATACCGTGGTGCTGCGCGGCCATACCATCGCCGACGAAATCCTCGCCCATGCGGATCGCGAAGGCGTCGGCCAGATCCTGCTCGGCCGCACGCGCGAGCGGCCGCTGGCGCGCATGCTCGGCCGCTCGCTGACCCAGCAGCTGCTGCGCCGCGGCGCGCATCTGGAACTGACCATCATCGCCACGCCGGCCGAACGCGCGCAGTCGCGCCTGCGACTGCGCATGCCGGGCGGACGCGGGCGGCGCGACGAATACATCTACGCCACGCTCGCCGCGCTGGTGGCGTTCGGGCTGTCCTTCATCGCCGACCGCTATCTGTCGGTGGCCAACCTCGCGCTGATCTTCCTCACCGCGGTGCTGGTGGTGGCGGTGCGCACGCGCATGGCGGTGGCGGTGTACACCGCTTCGCTGTGCTTCGTCGGCTACAACTTCTTTTTCGCGCCGCCGCGCTACACCTTGATGATCGCCAACTTCGACGACGTGCTGGCGGTATGCCTGTTCTTCGTCGCGGCACTGGTGTGCAGCCGGCTGGCCACGCGGCTGTCCAGCCAGGTGCAGTCGATGCGCGCGGCGCATCAGCAGATGCGCGCGCTGCTGCGGCTGGGCCAGCGGCTGACCGCCAGCACCGACGCCACCGCCGTGCGCGACGCCGGCGCCGCCGCGCTGGCGAATGCGCTGCGCTGCGACGCCGCGGTGCTGATGCGCGATCCCGGCCGTGTGCTGCAGGTCGCGGCGGTATCGCCGCGCGATTTCCGCCTGACCGCGCAGGACCTGGGCGCCGCCGACTGGTGCGAGGCGCATGCGGAACCGGCCGGCCGCTATACCGACACGCTCAACGCCGCGCCCTGCTGGGTGCTGCCGCTGGGCAGCGAAAGCCGGCCGCTGGGCGTGGCCGCGATGCGCTTCGCGCCGGAGCAGCGCGATCTCTCGCCCGACCAGCGCAGCCTGGCCCTGGCCATGGTGCAGGACATCGGCCAGGCCCTGGAACGCGCGCGCCTCGCCGACGAACTGGAAGGCGCGCGCGTGCAGGGCGAGACCGAACGGCTGCGCAATGCCCTGCTTTCTTCCGTCTCGCACGACCTGCGCTCGCCGCTGGCCTCGATGATCGGCTCGGCCGGCACGCTGTCCAGCTACGGCGAGCAGCTGCCGCGGCAGGAGCGCCAGGAGCTGCTCGACGCCATTCTCGGCGAAGGCCAGCGGCTGGACCGCTATATCCAGAACCTGCTCGACATGACGCGCCTGGGCCACGGCACGCTCAAGCTCAATCGCGACTGGACCGACGTGGCCGAAATCGTCGCCGCCGCGGTGACCCGGCTGCACAAGCTGTTCCCGGAACTGAAGGTGGACACCGTGCTGCCGCCCGGCACGGTGCTGCTGTACGTGCATCCGGCGCTGATCGAGCAGGCGCTGTTCAATATCCTGGAGAACGCCGCGCGCTTCTCGCCGCCCGGCGAGGCGGTGCGGGTGATGGTGCGCACCGAAGGCGAGAAATTGATCGTCGATGTCAGCGACCGCGGCCCCGGCATTCCCGAGGACGAGCGGGCGCAGATCTTCGACATGTTCTATTCGGTCTCGCGCGGCGACCGCGCACCGCAGGGCACCGGCCTGGGGCTGGCGATCTGCCGCGGCATGATCGGCGCCCACGGCGGCTCGGTCGAGGCCTTGCCCGGCGACGGCGCCGGCACCACCATTCGCATCACCCTGCCGCTGCCGACGCCGCCCTGATGACCGCTGCCGCACCCTGCGTGCTCGTGATCGACGACGAGGCGCAGATCCGCAAATTCCTCGATATCGGCCTGCGCGCCGAAGGCTACGAGGTGGTGCTCGCCGCCAATGCCGAGGAAGGCCTGGCCAAGGCGGCCACGCGCTCGCCCGACCTGGTGATCCTGGATATCGGCCTGCCCGACCGCGAAGGCTACGAGGTGCTGAAGGAACTGCGCCAGTGGACCCAGGTGCCGGTGCTGATGCTGTCGGTGCGCGATGCCGAGAGCGAGAAGGTGCGCGCGCTCGATGCCGGCGCCAATGACTACGTGACCAAGCCGTTCGGCATCCAGGAACTGATGGCGCGCCTGCGCGCGCTGCTGCGCAACCGTCCGGGCGAACCGGAACCGGCCGCGCAGCGCTACGACGACGGCCGCCTCGCCATCGACCTCGCACGCCGCGAAGTGCAGCTCGACGGCGAAGCGCTTGCGCTGACGCGCAAGGAATACGCCGTGCTCGCCATGCTGCTGCGCCATGCCGGGCGCGTGGTGACGCAGCAGCAACTGCTGCGCGAGATCTGGGGACCCACCCACGTGCAGGACACGCATTACCTGCGCATCGTGCTGGGCAAGCTGCGCCAGAAGCTGGGCGACGATCCGGCCGAGCCGCGCTGGCTGAAGACCGAACCCGGCGTCGGTTATCGCTTCCTGACCTGAGCGGCTCGAGCGACGGGCCGCCGCAAGTTTCGCCCGCGCCGGCATAGGCGCCGTGCAAGTTGTGCGCGCTATCGGACACCTGGGCACCGCAGGCGCGGCAACAGGCGATGGAGCATCGTCCTAGTCGGAACAAGAATCCTTCTGCCTCTTCAACTATCCGCGACAAATCACTTCGCGGTGGATTCGAAGAATCCGATTTCGCGATCGGGGCTCCGCCCATCCTTCGCATGGTCACGCGCCCCTGCTCGCCTTACCCCGCTGTAAGCACGCCACGCAGCCGCACGCGCGCTACCCGATGGGTAGCAGGAAGCGCCTCGCCCAGGAGTACACCATGAGCCATTCACCGCCACGTTTTATTCGTTTTGCCGCGCGATGGCGCGGCGGGATTTTCACGTGCATGCACGAACACCATCACGGCATGCGAATTAGGACAAATCCGAAAGAATCGTTCTATTGCGGTAATCCGCCATGCAGCTGATATGTAACGCATGTCATCGCGCAATCAGAAAACCCCCATAAATCGATACGGAATTTATAGATATTTCCCAGCAATCAAGTAACCAGGACGTCGGTTCTTTCGAAAAACACATCGTGCCAGACCGTGCACTGCAGTCGCTTCCTGCAGGCGCATGGAACGAGAAGTCCGGCGCTCTTCGATAGATCCTGTACGTGTGAATCAGGCACTTTCCGGCGTTCTTCGGCAAGCATGCCGCCGCGCCGGAGCAAGGCAATCGGCATTCCTGCGCCGAAGGGGCGACCACTGAGATCCACGCCGATGCGTGTGGAAATTTCTTAATCCGCCCCCTGCCACCGCCCTCACTGTCCTGGAATCGCAAACGCATGAACGAACCTCGTGCCGCGCCATGCCGACGAAGCAAAGAGGAAGGACATCCGTATGTACACCGAGCTCAAATCCGCCCTAGTCAAACGACACCATCGAGATGATCTCATCCGTTCGCTGGAAACCCTGCTCGATCTGTCGCTGGTCCACGTCGACATCCAGGGCACCGACAACGACGAACACCAGACGCCGGCCCGACAGTATTGCGGCCTGTTCCATCTGGCCGGGATGCATGCCTGCCAGGTGCACGGCAGCTCGATCGGTGCGCCGATCCGGCTGGAACCCGGCGACCTGCTGATCGCTTCGTTCGATGCCCATGGCGATCTGAAAGCGATCGACCTGCAGCTCAGCGGCCCCAGCCTGATCCGCGGCCGCCTGTATTTCACCGGCGGCTGGCATCGCCAGTTCCATGAGGTACTGCCGCCGTGGTTCGTGATCCGGCCCGGCGATGCGGGCGACGTCTATCGGAGGTTGTCCAATGCGATGATCGAGGTATCGCAATCAAACATTACGGGCCGCGGCGTCATCCTCAACAAGCTGGCCGAGATCCTGTTCACCATCGCGATCTGCCACTACGCGAAACGTTCGGACGCCAACCTCGGCCTGTTCACCGCATTCTCCGACCGGCGTATCTCCAAGGTGCTCAACGCCATCCACGAAGATCCCAGCCGCAGCTGGAACGTGCAGACCATGGCCGCGCTCGCCTGCATGTCGCGATCGTCATTCACCCAGCGCTTCACCCAGCTGATGAAGATGCCGCCCGGCCAGTACATCACCTATTGGCGCATGCATATGGCCGAACGGCTGCTGCAGGATCCGCGGCTGTCGGTGGCTGATGTCTCCGAGCAGGTCGGCTACGCCAGCAAGGCAGCGTTCTACCGGCTGTTCAAGCGCATCCAGGGCATGTGCCCGGGCGAGATGCGCGCGATCCGCAGCACCAGCACGCCGACCCAGGAAACCTTATGAGCACACTCCGGCGGGGCGGGATGCGACACTGTGCGTCCCCACGCCCCGCCGGAGATGGCCATGCACCGCCCCCGCAGCAGTACCGCCTTCCTGTTCGATCTGGACGGCACCCTGGTCGACAGCGTCTACCAGCACGTGCTGGCCTGGAAGGAAGCGCTCGACGCCGAAGGCGTGGAGCTGTCGGTATGGCGCATCCATCGCAAGATCGGCATGAGCGGCGGACTGTTCACCAACATCCTGCTGCGCGAAACCGGATTGGAAATCACCGAGGAACGCCTCGCGCGGCTGCACCAGCGCCACGTCGAAGCGTTCAACCGCCAGCATACCCAGGGCCTGGTGCGGCCCTTGCCCGGCGCGCGCGAACTGCTGGCCTATCTCACCGAGCAGGGTTATCCCTGGGCCATCGCCACCAGCGGGCGCATGGCCACGGCCGCGCACAATATCGAGGCGCTCGGCGTCGATCCGTCCAGGGTGCCGGTGATCACGCGCGACCAGGTGCGCCATGCCAAGCCGGATCCGGATCTGTTCCTGGCCGCGGCGGAAAAGCTCGGCGTGGATATCGAGCAGTCGCTGGTGATCGGCGACAGCATCTGGGACATGCTCGCCGCGCAGCGCGCGCGTGCGCTCGGCGTGGGCCTGCTGTCGGGCGGTTATGGCGAGGACGAGCTGGCGCGCTCGGGCGCGTTCCGCGTGTACGACGATCCCGCCGATCTGCTCAGGCATATCGACGAAGTCGCCGCGCGGCAGTGAGCGAAGGAATCACGCGATGAGCGAACTGAACGAAGTCGCCGCGGCGCTGCGCCGGCGCGAGCCGATCTTCCATCAGCAGGAGTTCGGCCACGCACGCGCCGACTTCGAACGCATGACCGCCGCGGATTTCCGCGAAGTCGGCGCCTCGGGCCGCCATTACGATCGCGGCTTCGTGCTGGACATGCTGGAAGAACGCCATCGCGGCGGCTGGCTCGACGAAGCGCTGCCGATGGAGGATTTCCAGTGCACGCCTATCGTCGACGGCGAAGCTTATCTGGTGACCTATACGCTGCACCAAGGCGAGCGCGTGACGCGCCGCTCGACGATCTGGCGACGCGACGATAACGAATGGAAGATCCTCTATCACCAGGGCACGGTGATGCTTGACGGCGCCTGAGCGCCCCGCCGTGTCAGGCGCGATTCACCGCCATGCCCGCTGCCGGGGTTAGGCTGGACCCTCGGAGTTTTCGGGGTAGCTGTCATGCGTCGACTCGTTTTCCTGCCTTTGGCCGTGCTCATCGCCGCCTGTTCCTCGCCGCAGGCGCCGCAGACGGATAAACCGCCCGAGCCGCAAGCCGCCGCGGCGACACCGGCGAACGCCGCGCTCGGTTCGCACGAGTGGTATCAGTGGGTGGATCAGCGCCTAGGCGTCAGCGATGGCGGCGGACATGGTCCGGACGGCGGCACGGACGAATGGAATAACGCGGTGCAGCGCAAGCTGGGCGAAGAAGCGCCGCAGTCGCAGCCGGGTTCGCCGCAATGGCAGCAGGCCGTCGATGCGCTGCTGCGCACGCGGCAGTAAGGCAGTCAGCGCAGGCGCCGCAGCCGCACCCAGGTGAAGTGCTGGTCGCTGCCGTCCGGCGTGCGATGGGTTTCGCGCGTGCTTTCCAGCAGTTCGTAATCCTCGCCGAACACGGCGTGCAGTTCGGCGACGCGGTAGCGCGCCACGGGCAGGCCGCTGCAGCGTTCCGGACCGTCTTCGGCAAACGTGCCTATCACCAGCTGCGTGCCCGCCTGCGAGGCGCGGCCCAGGGCTTCGAGATAGCGGCGGCGCTCGCCGGCATCGACCAGGAAATGGAATACGGCGCGGTCATGCCACAGCGCATAGCGCTTGATCGGCGCGAAGGCGAGCACATCGCCGACGATCCAGTCGACCTGTCTGGCCTGCTCGCCCAGGCGTTCGCGCGCAGCGGCGAGCGCGCTGTCGGCCAGGTCCATCACGGCCACATCCGCATAGTCTTCGCGCAGCAGATGATCGACCAGGGACGAAGCGCCGCCGCCGACATCGATCAGCGGCGCACCTTTCGCCACCTCGGCATGCTCGATCAGCGCCAGCGACATCGTCGGCCGCGCCTGATACCAGCTCACCGTATCGACGCTCCTGCTCCGATACATCTCGTCCCAGCGCGAGCCGCGATCGCCCATGTTCCGTATCAACCCGGCGCCAGCAGCGCGTCGAGATCGGCCTCGTCGAAGCTGAGCCGCTCGCGCGTGCCGCCGCCTTCCAGTACGGCCTCGGCCAGTTCCGCCTTGCGCGCCTTCAATTCCTCGATGCGTTCCTCCACCGTGCTGGAGGTGATCAGGCGGAACACGAACACCGGCTTGTCCTGGCCGATGCGGTGCGCGCGATCGCTGGCCTGCGCTTCGGCGGCCGGGTTCCACCACGGGTCGTAGTGGATCACGGTGTCGGCGGCGGTGAGGTTGAGACCTACGCCACCGGCCTTCAGCGAAAGCAGGAACAGCGGCACGTCGCCTTCCTGGAACTGGCGCACCGGCTCGGCGCGGTCGCGCGTCTCGCCGGTGAGCATCACGTAGTGGATGCGGCGGCGGTCCAGCTCATGCGCGATCAGCCGCAGCATTTCGGTGAACTGCGAGAACAGCAGCACCTTGCGCCCTTCGGCAAGCAAGGCCGGCAGCATGTCCATCAGCAGATCGAACTTGGCCGAGTCGCGCACCCCGCGCGCCGCTTCCAGCTTGACCAGGCGCGGATCGCAGCAGACCTGGCGCAGCTTCAGCAGCGCATCCAGCACCACGATGCCGCTGTGCTGGATGCCGCGCTGCGCGATCACCTCGCGCAGTTCGTCGGCGAGCGACAGGCGCAGGCTTTCGTACAGCTCGCGCTGGCGGCCTTCCAGCACCACGCGGCGGGTGATCTCGGTCTTCGGCGGCAGTTCGGAAGCCACCTGCGACTTGGTCCGGCGCAGGATGAACGGCGCCAGGCGGCGGTTGAGGCGATCCTGGCATTCGGTGTCGTGCTGCTTTTCGATCGGCACGCGGTAATGGCGGCGGAACGCACCCTCGTCGCCGAGCAGGCCGGGCACGGCCAGGTCCACCTGCGACCACAGCTCGCCCAGATGATTTTCCAGCGGCGTGCCGGTCAGGCAGATGCAGCGCGGCGCGCGCAGGCTGAGCACGGCGCGGCGCGCCTGCGTGCGCGGGTTCTTCACCTGCTGCGCCTCGTCCAGCACGATCAGCGCGAACGGCTGCTTGCGCAGCGCCACCAGGTCGCGCGGCAGCAATGCGTAGCTGGTCAGCACGATGTCCTGCGCGCCGAGCTGCGAGAAATCGCCACCGCGCTGCGGACCGTGCAGCGCCAGCACCTTCAGCGCCGGCGCGAAGCGCGCGATCTCGGCCTGCCAGTTCGGAATCAGGCTGGTCGGCACCACGATCAGCGCCGGCTGGGTCAGCGCACCGCGCTCTTTCAATGCGAGCAGATGGGTGACCAGCTGCAGCGTCTTGCCCAGGCCCATGTCGTCGGCGAGCACGCCGCCGACGCCGGCTTCGGCAAGTGCATTCAACCAGCGCAGGCCTTCGCGCTGGTACGGGCGCATCTCCACCGTCAGGCCTTCCGGCACCGCGTCGCTGGCGCGCTCGGCGGCATCGCGCAGGCGCGCGGTGAAACCACGCAGCTGCTCGGGCGCCTCCAGCGCGGCGCCTGATGGCAGCGCCTCGACGATTTCCTCCAGGCGGCCGGCCTGCACGCGCGGCAGATGCAGCTTCTTGCGCGGCTTTTCCAGGTATTCGGCCAGCGGCGCCAGCAAGCCGCGCAGTTCCTTCAGGCGCACCGGCACGCGGCGGCGCTCGTCGACCGGCGCGTACCACACGGCGTCTTCCGGCTCGTTCGGCGCGGGACTGAGATTGAGCGTGTGCTCGGCCAGCGCCTGCGCCACCGCGGGCAGCAGGTTGTGGCGCTTGCCTTCCAGCTCGATGCCGATCTCCAGGTCGAAGGCGTGGTCGTCGGCGTCTTCCACCGCATTGCCGTACCACTGCACCGGACCTTCCAGCACTTCGAACGGAAAACTGGGCGCATATTCGAGCTGGAAGCCTTCCGCCTCCAGCTTGGGCCGCAGCGCCAGCCAGCGCGCAGGCGTGTTCACTTCCAGCGCGCCCGCATAGCCCTTGCCGGGGAACAGCCAGGCGTCTTCGGGCAGCGTGTCGGCCAGATCCCAGGGCAGGCCTTCGGTATCCACGCCGGGAGTGAGGCCGGCGCGTTCGAGCTGCTCCATCGCGGTGAGTTCTTCCGCGCGGCGGCGGGTGATTTCCACCAGCGTGCCGTTGCGCACGCGGCGCACCAGCGGTTCGCCGCCGCGGCCGGGCAGGCGTTCGCCGGCGTAGTCGAAGGCCAGCCGCGCATAGGCCAGCGGCGGCGTGCCGGCGGCGAGGCGGGCGTGTCGGGTCAGCGCATGCAGGATCAGCACCGGCCGCGGCGTGAGTTCCGCGCGGCGCAGCTGGTCGAACACCTGCGGCGCCGGCACGCGATGGGCCAGGCGGCTGCCGGGCAGCGCGTCGCGCAGGGTGGCGCTGTCTTCGTGCTTCAGTGCGGGCAGGTCCAGCCAGAGGGTTTCCTCCGGCGGGGCTTCCAGGTGGCCCAGTTCGGCGCGTTCGGCATCGAGGTACCAGAGGCCGTCGATGCGCACGAGGCGCTGATTGGCCGGCAGCGAGGGCAGCAGCCGCTGGCTGCCGTCCTTCTCCAGATGCCAGTGCCAGTTCAGCAGATGCCCCTTGCCGCGCGACAGGCGCAGCCCGGCCAGGCCGCCGAGGAAGCACGGCGCGGTATCGAGCACTTCGGCCAGCAAGGTGTCGCCGACATGGCCGGCCAGGCGCGCATAGCTGCGGCTCTTGCGCACGGTCTGCGGCAGGCCCAGCACGGTGGCGGCCAGGCGCTGCTCGGGCGGGTCCAGCGGGAGATGGGCGAGATGGCGGCTGTCCAGCGGCGCGGGACGCGCGAAGCGGCCCTGCTCGGCCACCGTCAGCAGCACCGGCGCCACTTCCAGGCGCACATAGGGCGCGCCCTCCTCGGGGATCGCATCGAGGAAGAAACCCAGCACACCGCGTTCGGCCGCGACAGCGGCGGCGCTGTCGTTCAGCAGGCGGTGCCAGACGGCCGGCAGCGCTTCCGCGTTCTCCTCGTGGCGCTGCGGAGTGGGTTCGGCGAGGCGTTTCTCGTCGGGTTGCTGCATGCGCGTGCGGTCCGCCGGGAAGACCAAAAGACCGAGCTTAGCAAGGCCGCTGTGCAGATGCGCGCCTTCACGCCCGATTTTTTCCACGGGCGTGAAAGCGGCTACAAAGGAATACTCAGGCGACCCCGAACAGTCCCTGCGGATACTCCGGCTTCTGCTCGCGCGACATCAGCGCGCGCACGCCTTCCACCGGCGTGACCTCGCCGTGCAGCACGGCGCGCACGCCGCCGCTGATCGGCAGGTCCAGGCCGTGCTTGGCGGCCAGGCGCGCCACTTCGTCGGCGGTGACCACGCTTTCCACCACCTGGCCGATCTGGCGCACGGCTTCGTCGATGGCGACGCCGCGGCCCAGGGCCAGGCCCAGGCGGCGATTGCGCGAAAGATCGCCGGTGCAGGTCAGCACCAGGTCGCCCAGGCCCGACAGGCCCATCAGGGTTTCCGGCCGCGCGCCGAGCGCGACGCCCAGGCGCAGCATCTCGTTCATGCCGCGGGTGATCAGGCCGGCGCGGGCGTTGAGGCCCAGCTCCATGCCGTCGGCGACGCCGGTGGCCACCGCCAGCACGTTCTTCATCGCGCCGCCCAGCTCCGCGCCGAGCACGTCGCCGCCGGAATACGCGCGGAAGTTCGGCGCATGCAGCATCGAGGCGAGCTGCTGGGCGAAGGCTTCGTCGTCCGAATGCACGGTGACCGCGCTGGGCAGGCCCAGCGCGACTTCCTTGGCGAACGAAGGGCCGGTCACCACCGCCGCGGCGCGGCCGGGCAGCTTCTCGTCGACCAGTTCGTGCAGGAAGCGGCCGGTGCCGGGCTCGAAGCCCTTGGTGGCCCAGGCCACGCTGGCGCCCGCATCGAGCAGGGGCGCGAGCTCGTCCAGCATCGAGGCGAAGGCGTGGCTGGGCACCACGATCAGCACTATCCCGGCGCCGCGCACGGCGGCGGCCAGGTCGCTTTCATAGCGCAGTTCCGCGGGCAGCCGGATATCCGGCAGGTAGCGCCGGTTCTGCCCGCTTTCGGCCATGGCCGCGAGCGCCGCGGCGTCGCGGCCCCACAAACGGGTCGGCACGCCGTTGCGCGCGGTCAGGGCGGCCAGCGCCGTCCCCCACGAGCCGGCTCCCAGGACCGCCAGGGTCGGACGTTCAGCCATGGAGGAAGCTCAGCTGTTGAGAACCGGAGCCTCGTCGCCGCCGGCGATGCGGCGCTGCTGCTCGGCGTAGAGCGCGTCGAAGTTGATCGGCTGCAGCAGGAACGGCGGGAAGCCGCCTTCCATCACCAGCGAGGAGATCACCTGGCGGGCGTAGGGGAACAGCAGGTTCGGGCAGTAGCTGCCGATGATGCCGGCATGGTCGGCCTCGTTGAAGCCGGATACGCCGAACACGCCGGCCTGCTTGACCTCGGCCAGGTAGGCGGTGCGCTCGCCCAGGGTGCAGGTCAGGGTCAGGCTGAGCACCACTTCGTACAGGTCGTTGCCCAGCTCGGTGGCCTGCTGGCCCAGGTTGAGCTGAACCTGCGGCTGCTGCTCGGTCTCGCCGATCTCCTGGAAGATGTGCGGAGCGTTGGGCGCCTCGAACGACACGTCCTTCACATAGATCTTCTGCAGCACCAGCTGCGGCTGGCCGGCCTGGCCGTTGGCGTTGACGTCTGCCATCTGTGAAACCCCTCGATCTGGATTACGGAAAAGGACAAAGAGGCCGATTGTTCCATACATCCCGGCAAGCCGCCATGCGACCCGCCCGGGCTTTGGGAGCAGCCCTAAACCCCCGGCCTGCTCAAAGATTGCGCAGGCACCCGGATTTCTGGGAGAATACGCGGCTCGGCCATGCCGGCCCGGTCTTACGGGCACTTCCGCGACGCGATGCGGACCTCACGGCAGCCCCCGAAAGCAGCACCCTCCAGCATCGCGTGGCGCCTTATAAAGGGCGCTGCTGGGCCGATGTCGCCCTGGCCAACGGGCGGTAAACGAATCTACGGAGGTCATCATGGCCCGTGTATGCCAAGTCACCGGAAAAGGTGTGCAGACCGGCAACAACGTCTCGCATGCCAACAACAAGACCCGTCGCCGCTGGTTGCCGAACCTGCACGAGCGCCGCTTCTGGGTCGCCAGCGAGAACCGCTGGGTGAAACTGCGCGTCTCCAACCAGGCGCTGCGCACCATCGACAAGAAGGGCATCGAGGCCGTGATCGCCGACCTGCGTGCCCGCGGCGAGAAGATCTGAGGAGCCAGCCATGTCCAAGAGCAAGAGCGACAAGATCCGCCTGATCTCCTCGGCCGGCACCGGCCACTTCTACACCACGCAGAAGAACAAGAAGAACACGCCGGACAAATTCGAGTTCAAGAAGTACGATCCGGTTGTCCGCAAGCATGTGATCTACAAGGAAGGCAAGATCAAGTGACCCGCGCTCAGCGGGTCATCCCGGCGAAAGCCGGGATCCATGCCTGATGAAAAACCCGCCCTCGAGGCGGGTTTTTTTTCGCCTGCGGAAAGGCGCGGACGGATCGTCCGCGCCCCGCCCTGCTCACGGCGCTTTCTGCTTCGCCGGGTCCGCGGCTTTCGGCGCCGCGTTCTTCACATAGCGGTCGAACCAGCTCAGCATCTCGTACACCTGCTGCTCGTTCGACTCCATCGCCGTATACCAGTGCGGCTCGTGCGGCAGCATCACCAGCCGCGTGGTGCCGCCCAGGCCGCGGATGGCCTGGAACAGCTTGGGCGACTGGATCGGCTCAGTGCCGGGATTGGCGTCGTCCATGCCGTGCATCAACAGCAGCGGCGCCTTGATCTTGTCGGCGTTGAAGAAGGCCGAGGCCTGCTCGTACACCTTCGGCGCCTGCCACAGCGAGCGGCGTTCGTTCTGGAAGCCGAACGGGGTCAGGTCCTTGTTGTAGCCGCCGCTGGTGGCCACGCCGGCGCGGAACAGCCCGGTATGCGCCAGCAGGTTGGCGGTCATCAGCGCGCCGTGGCTGTGGCCGGTGACGCCGATGCGGTCGCGGTCGACCACGCCCAGCTCCACCGCCTTGTCCACCGCCGCCTGCGCGTCCATCACCAGCTGGTCGACATAAGTGTCGTAGGCGGTGCGCGGATCGCCGACGATCGGGAACGCCGCGTTGTCGATGATCGCGTAGCCCGACAGCAGCAGCAGGCGATAGCCGCGCAGGATGTCGAACTTCTGCTGCGAACCGCTCACCTGCCCGGCCTTGCTCGGATCGGCGTAGTCCAGCGGATAGGCGTACAGCACCGCCGGCAGGCGCGTGCCTTCCTTGTAGCCCGGCGGCGTGTACAGCGTGAACGACAGCTCCACGCCGTCCTTGCGCTTGTACGTCACCAGCCGCTTGCCGATGCCGCGCACCTGCGGCGTGGGATCGGCGATATGGGTGATCGCGTCGCTGCTGGATGCGAATGCCGCCTCGCCGGATTTCGCATCGCTCACCGCGGCGCCCAGCGCATGCAGGAACAGATTCGGCGGCTCCGCGGGCGACTGCTGCGCGGTGATGAAACGCTCGCCGCCCGGCAGCACCGCCACCGGCATTTCGTAGTGGTCGCCGCCGCTGCGGAACAGGCGCTCGGTGCGGCCGCTCGACAGCGAATAGCGATCGAGGAACGGACGATCGCCCTGCGGCGAGCCGCCCGGCGCGGCCAGATAGACGTAGTCGCCTTCCTGCCGGATCACCCGCGCGCCGTTGGGCTGCACCTGCGTCAGGAAGGAGCCGGGCTCGTTGTAGTGGTCGTCGATCGATAAATCCCACACGGTGCGCGCAGGCTTGTCCGGATGGGCGACGTCGATGCGGCTGATGTGCAGCCAGCGGCGGTTCGCGTCGTACTCGTATACGAACGGCTCGTCGCCCTGCGCCAGCCAGCGCATGCCTTCCAGGCGTTGCGCGAGACGGGCTACTTCCGTCGGCTTGCCGGTGAACGGCGCGCTCCAAAGCATGAGTCGGTCGCGGTGCGGCACACTGACTTTCAAGTCGCCCTGGTCCAGCGCCTCCGGCCAGATCAGCGTGGCCGGCGCGTTGTCGCGCCATTCGAATTCGCGCGGGCCGGTCGGCACGCCATGCACCGGCACGCGGTCGGCCACCGGCAAGGAGGCGATCGCGGCGGACTGGCCGGTGCGCACGTCGAGCACGCTGACGTCGCGCGCGAAACGCTCATATGTGGTGACGTACGAATACGGCTTCTTCAGCGTCTCCACCAGCACATGCTCGCCATCCGGCGCGCCGCTGACGCCGGCGAGCACGCCCGGCTTGCCCACCGCCTTGACGCTGCCGCTGGCGGCATCCACTACCGCCAGCTGGGCCATGCCGTAGTAGTCGAACAACGCTTCGTCCTCGGGACTGCCCAGCGTATCGCGCGCCTCATAGGTGCTGCTCTCGCCCTTGCCGCCGATCGCTTCCTTGATCTCCGGACCGGAGGTGTCGCTGAGCTTGGGCGCGGCGCCGAGCTGGGCCGGCACCTGCTTCACCAGCAGCGAATCGCTGCCGTGCAGCCACTGCACCGCGTCTTCCATGATCGGATTGAGCCACACGCCTTCGACGCGGCGCACCTGGCCGGTCAGCGCATCGCCCAGCCACAGCTCGGTGCGTTCCTTCGTCGTGTTGGCGAAGGCGAAGCGGCGGCCGTCGGGCGACCACTGTGGCGCGCCGGGACACGCATCCGCCGGCAGCGTCACCGGCAGCTGCTTGTGGCTGGCCACGTCTTCCACGGTGAAGCGCTTCAGGCAGGTGCGGATGCCGTAGCCGCTGGAGGCATCGTGCCGGCTGTGATTGGCCGGCTCGATGCGCAGGCCGGCGAGCTTCACGTACGGCTCGGCCACGCGTGCGATCGGCGGGTACTGCGATTGCTCGACCAGCAGCATGCGCGTGCGGGTGGGATCGAGCAGCGGGATCGCCGGCAGCGGCGCGTGCATCACGCCCAGCAGCGGCTCGGGCGGCTTGTCGTAGCCGGCCAGCACGGCGGCGGGCAGGCCGGCGAACAGGGCGGCGGCGAGGGAAAATCCCTTGTGGGCGGCGGACGGCATCGTGCGGTCTCCTGGCGGGGCGCCCGGGGTGCCGGGCGCGACCGTAGGAAGTTACACCGCGCGCGAAGGGCGATGCGCCCTGCTGTTAGTCATGTAGGGGGCGCTTCAAGCGCCCGGCGAAAGCTCGAACTCGATCCAGGCCGGATGCTCCTGCGTCTGCCCTTCGATCGCCTTGACCGTCAGCGTGGCGCCGCCGACCTGCAGCCGGTCGCCGACTTTCACCGCCTGCTGCCTGATCTGCTGCGGCGGCAGGCTTTCGCGCGGGAAGGCGGCGCTCAGCCACTCCAGCGTGGCGCTCTGCGGCGCGTGCTTGTCCGGCGTCCAGGCCAGCACGCGCAGGTCGTAGGCGGCTTTCACTTCGGGGCCGCCGATGCGCAGCCGACCGTCATCGCTGACGAATACATCGCGCGGCGAACCCGCGCGCGCCGCTTCGGCATCGATCGCCACATGGCCCTGGCGATCGCTTTCGCTCGGCGTGGCGAGCTTGCTCACGCGATGCAGGCCATCGGCCAGCGGCAGCAGCATCTTCTCGCCCACCACCAGGGTGCTTTCCACATGCATCGGCGCGTCGCGCATTTCGATCAGCGTGGCGCGCGCGCCGGGCATGGCGCCCTGGAACGGCGGCGGCGTGGCGACAATGGACGACACCCCCACCCGAGAGCCGCCGATGGTGCCGGCGCGGCCGCGGAGAATCTCGACGTCGGCCGGTGCGGCCGCTTGCTGATCGCTGGAGCTGGACATGGATTTCCCTGCCTGCGTCGACCATGCGGAAGTGCCGGCCGAAAGTAGCAGCAGCGCCGCGAACGCGACAAGGCGCCCCGCAGCGGGGCGCCTCCTCTGATTGGGGCGTGCATCAATCGTCATCGGTCGAGCTTGCCACGCGCTTTGTCGACAGCGGATGACCGCGGTCACAGCGCGGCGCACGCGCTTCAGGCGTTGCCGATCTCCACTTCGTTGATCGAGCCGTCGCCGATCTTGTCGAGCGGAATGTTCTGCGGCTGGTCGAAACCCCAGGGATTGCGCAGCTCCAGATACTTCTTGCCATCGGGACCCGTGCACACACCGGTGACCGTATAAGCGTGGCCGCCCACCAGCCCGTGCGGATTCTTGCCCGCTTCCATGCCGGCCTGGTTGCCATCGGATTCGGGCGTGGAGATGGTGACCAGCTTGCCGTCCTTCAGTGCCTGCTCGATCTTGCCGGCGCCGTCCTTGGGCGAGTAGTAGTCGGCGCTCTTGCCGGTCAGCGCGGTCATCGCCGCGGTGGGATTGCCGCCGTGGCCGATCTCGTCGTAGCCGCCGCGCATCTTCGCGTAAGCCGCTTCCAGCACCTCCGGCCACTTGGCGGTGCCGTCGCTGGAGCTGGTGCCGTTCGAGGGCAGGTCCTTGTCGCTGACGGTGATCTTCACGTCGTGATAGTCGTCGCCGAACAGGCCCCACAGATTGCCGGCGCCGTTGTCCTTCTGGTGCGGGAACGTCACGGTGAACGTGCCATTGCCGTTGTCGTGGATCATGTTCTTGATCTGATCCGGATGCTGCTGCGCGAGCGAGGCCAGGGTCGAGTCGAAATAGCAGTCGCCATAGCCTTCCTGCTTCACGTCGCCGGGGCTGGGCTGGCTGTTGTTGGAGAAGTCCGGCTTGCCGCTGCCGTCGTTGTACAGCGAGCGGTTCGGCGCGCTGGTGTCGGGACCGATCTTCGGGTCCAGCACCGGGTTGTGTTCGGCCAGGCCAAGGTAGCGCTGGATATCGACACCGGCGAACGCGACATTGACGCTGGACATGATGGCTTGCTCCGAACCGTAGAGAACCCTGTGGCGCCAGATGAAACCCGAACGGCCGGTGCAGGGCCTAGCTAGGTCGATCCCTACCTAGGGGTGGCCCTAGGTCATGCTGTAATGCGCGCTTTCGTGAGTGGAGCGCCCCAGGGATGGCCTTGCGTGCGGTGGTGATCGGCGCGGCCGGCGTGTTCGGTTCGCGCGTGGCGCGGCGCCTGGCGGGCGATGCGCGCTTCGAACTGGTGCTGGCGGGACGGCGGCGCGAGGCGCTGGAAGCGTTGCGTGCTTCGTACGGCGATGCCTCGGTGCAGGTCGCAGCACTGGACACAAACGATGCGGGCTTTGCCGCGGCGCTCGCGGCCTTGCAGCCGCAACTGGTGATCCACACCGCCGGGCCATTTCAGGGCCAGGACTATCGCGTGGCCGAAGCCTGTATCGAAGCGGGCAGCGACTATATCGATCTCGCCGATGGACGCAGCTTCGTCACCGGCATCGCACGCCTGCACGAGCGCGCGCTGGCGGCAGGTCGGCTGCTGGTCACCGGCGCATCCAGCGTGCCGGCCATGAGCGCGGCCGCGGTGGACGCGCTGCTGCCGCGCTTCGCCGTGCTGGAGCGCATTGAGCACACCATCAATCCGGGCAACCAGACGCCACGCGGCGACGCGACGGTCGCGTCGATCCTCGGCTATTGCGGCCGGCCGATCCGCGTGTGGCGCGACGGGCGCTGGCAGGTGGCGTACGGATGGATGGACAGCCGGCTGCAGACTTTCCCGTTCGGCAGGCGGCGCGTCGGGGTGTGCGAGATTCCGGATCTGGATCTGTTTCCCGCGCGCTATCCGCAGGTGCGCACGGTGATGTTCCGCGCCGGGCTCGAATTGCCATTCCTGCAGGGCGGCACATGGTGCGCGGCCGCGCTCGTGCGGCTGGGCCTGATCCGCAACCTCGCCAGCTACGCGCCGGCCTTGCGGCGCTTCAGCGAGCTGTTCTTCCGCTTCGGCTCCGAAGTCGGCGGCATGACCATCGAGCTGAGCGGCACGGGCCTGGATGGACGTCCGCTGCAACTGCGCTGGTGGCTGAGCGCGGATCGCGGCGACGGCCCGCAGGTGCCGGTGACGCCGGCCGTGGTGATGGCGCGGTGCATCGCCGACGGCACGATCGCCGCCAAAGGTGCGATGCCTTGCGTCGGCCTGCTTACGCTGGAACAGATCGAAGCGGGCTTCGACGGCTACGCCTTGCACACCGGCGTCGAAGCGTTCGACTGAATCAGTCGATCTCCAGCCAGCCGCGATAGGCGATCAGCTGGCCGAGCAGCGGCAGGCGCGTGTCGATATGGAACACGTAGCGCCCCTGTTCCGCGAGGCTGCGCGACAACACGCTGCCAAACATGGCGCGCGGCAGCGGCAGGCCGAGCAGGCGGCCGCCGCGCAGCCGCCAGTCGATCGCATCGCCATCGCGGCGCAGCTCGAAGTACAGCGATACCGGGCCGAGGCGTTCGCGCAGGCGCGCGCCGTCGGGTGCGCGTTCCAGCGTGGAACGCATGCGTCCGTTGGCGAAGCCGCGGGTCCAGGTTTCGCGGCCGTCCTTGCGTTCGATGCTGAGCGCGATCGCCTGGTCCGCGCCCGGCTCCGGCAGGCCGAGCACGCGCCGCAGCAGGCGCGCCAGCGGATGGCGCGCGCCATCGACCTGCGCCACGCCGTGCGCGCGCAGCGACGCCGTGCCACCGTGCATGCGCTGCACCGGCGCGGCCAGCAGCGGCCAGTCGGCCGGGCCGATCAGGGCGGGGAAGAGTGCTTCGGGCATGGCGCGATCATGCTGGTGCGGATGGAAGACCGACAAGCGCCCAACAAAAAAGCCCGCCTTGCGGCGGGCTTTTTCCTTGCAGGCTCACGGCGTGCTCAGTGCGCGCCGCTGACCGCGTAGCCCTTCAGGCGCTGGGCGAAGTCCTGCAGCACGCGGATGCCGCTCTGCTCGGCTTCGGCGATCCACTGCTGCAGGCCCTTGAGGCTCTGCTCGGCGCCGCGCTGTTCCATCAGTTCGGCCAGGCGGGTGCGGAAATCGCACACCGTGCGCAGGGTCGGGCGCTTGGCCAGGGCGGCCTGCAGGCGCTCGCGGCCTTCGTTGTCCAGCCAGCGGCCGCCGTCGGCGAGCGAGCGGCGCATGCGGCGCGGCATCGCCTTGAGGCTTTCGCCGGCGTGCTGGGCTTCGTCGCGCAGGGTCGGCACGATCACGCCGCGGTAGTAGTCGGTCATCGCCTGGAAGCGATGGGTCAGCACGGCCTTCAGCGTCTCGGCGTCGGGCAGGTGCACGTTCGGGCGGATGTCCAGGGTCGGCGCCACGCGCATCACCTTGGCCAGGCCGACCGCACGGAAGGCGCAGATCGCCGCCCAGCCGATATCGAACTCCCACTTGCGCAGGGCGAACTTGGCCGAGCTGGGGAACGCGTGATGGTTGTTGTGCAGCTCTTCGCCGCCGATCCACACGCCCCACGGCGACAGATTGGTCGCGGTGTCGGCGCTTTCGAAATTGCGGTAGCCCCACCAGTGGCCGATGCCGTTGACGAAGCCGGCGGCCCAGAACGGGATCCAGACCATCTGCACGGCCCAGATCGCCGCGCCGATCACGCCGAACAGCGCCAGGTCGATCAGCAGCATCAGGGTCGGGCCCCAGTACGGATGGCCGCCGAACAGCTTGCGCTCGATCCAGTCATCCGGGGTGCCGCGGCCGTACTTCTCCAGGTCTTCCTTGATGTAGCTGGCGTCGCGGTACAGCGACACGCCGTCCCAGAACACCTTCTTGATGCCGTAGATCTGCGGGCTATGCGGATCTTCCTCGGTCT
>Ga0207640_10000036_pt1 | contig 111085 bp, 78 predicted proteins | sample KBSCornC42_FD_184300 | JGI IMG/M metagenome (GOLD analysis project Ga0207640, IMG submission 184300) | Corn rhizosphere microbial communities from Kellogg Biological Station, Michigan, USA - KBS Corn C4-2 (SPAdes) (version 2) | ecosystem: Host-associated > Plants > Roots > Rhizosphere > Soil ... | reverse complement strand
GCATCCTGATGGTGGTCGACGAAATCCAGATGGGTTTCTGGCGCACCGGCAAGCTGTGGTCGATCGAGCACTTCGGCGTGACGCCGGACATCATCGTGTTCGGCAAGGCGCTGACCAACGGCCTGAATCCGCTGTCCGGCCTGTGGGCGCGCGAGGAGATGATCAATCCGGAGATCTTCCCGCCGGGCTCCACGCACTCCACCTTCAATTCGAATCCGCTCGGCACCTCGCTCGGCCTCGAAGTGATCAAGATGGGCTACGAGCTGGACTACGAGACCAGCGTGGCCAAGAAGGGCGCGCACTTCCTCGAAGCGCTGAAGGACCTGCAGAAGCGCCACAAGGAAATCGGCGACGTCGACGGCCTGGGCCTGGCGCTGCGCGCGGAGATCTGCACCGAGGACGGCTTCACGCCGAACAGGGCGCTGCTGGACAAGATGGTCGACATCGGCCTGGCCGGCGATCTGCAGCACAAGGGCAAGAAGATCGGCCTCGTGCTGGACGTGGGCGGCTGGTACAAGAACGTGATCACCTTCGCGCCGTCGCTGGACATCACGCATGAAGAGATCGATCTGGCGATCGAGCTGCTGGACCAGCTGCTGACCAAGGCCAAGAAAGCCATGTAAGCCGCCTGTCGCGGATGCGCGCAGCGCGCGTCCGCGCAGGAGGATAAGGAAGTTTTTGTCGACATTTCCCATGCAGGGGAAGCTGGCAAGCAAGGCGGTGCTACGGCGCCGCCTTTTTTTGTCGGCGCGATTTTTATCGGCGGGGTGGGGCGCTCTATTCGGTTGCCCGTTGCTTGCCTGGCGATTTTTATATTTATCGAAGCTGTGGTGGCGTCGAATACATATTCGCAGTGATTTTTCTATTGCCGCTGATCCTATACGAGTGATTTTGTTCGTCAGATGGCGACCTGATTTTTAATAGTTATACGATTTTTTGTCTGACGGGTATTCATCTGATTTTCTCCCGTCTGCTTCCCGCCTAGCATGCGTACTTCCACATACTGGAAAGAGCGCTGGAGGGGCGCGATTTTCACGAGCGTATCGGCGCCGGTGTTGCGGTCTGCCGGGTGTGGATGCGCGCAGGCTGATAGACGGGAGATCTGGCATGAATCGCTTTTACGGCGTTTTGGGATACGCAGTGCATGGCCGCAGTCCGTTCGCATTCGGGCGGCGCAGGCGTGGGGATAAATCTTGGGGAATTCGCGGCAGGCATCTTCCTCGCGCCGGCGGCGGCGTATTGGCCATAAGCATGGCATTGGCATGCCACGCGCCGGCGGCCGGTGCGCGGGAAATGCTCTATATCAATGACAATCTCGATAATGGCTGCGGTTCGTTCAATGAATCCATCGGCGGGCAGATCGCCAGCGTGGTCTGCAACGTCGGCAGCATCGCCGAGCTGCGGGCGCAGAACGTGGCGGTCGGCGCGATGGTCATCAATGCCAAGGGCAGCTTCATCAACGGGCCGCTTTCGATCGGCGGCGCCTTCGACATGGGGGCCAACCAGATCCACACCCTGCGGGCCGGTACGGCAGGCGGCGATGCCGTCAATGTCGGGCAGCTGCTGCCCCTGGTCGGTGCGCTTGGCGGCGGGGCGCAGATCGATGCCGTCACCGGCGCCGTAAGCGCGCCGAGCTTCGCGCTGGCCAACGGCGGCGCGCAGACCACGGTAGGTGCAGCGCTGGTCAGCCTGGATGGAGCCATCACCACCAATCGGGGCAGCATCACCGTGTTGGAGGGTTTGATCGGCCAGGATGCGGGCAGCGGCACGATCGGTATCGGCAGCATGCTCGGCGGCGATGCGGTCGATGTGTCCGGCAGGGGCGGCGGCACCACGCTGACGCGCCGGCTCACCGGGCTGAGCGAAGGTGCGTTGTCGAACACCAGCTCGGATGCCGTGACCGGCGCGCAGCTGTATGCCACCAACCAGCATGTCGAGTTCAACACCAGCAACATCAGCTTGCTGCAGAACCAGATCAGCAACGGCCTGACCGGACTGGTGCGGCAGCATGCCGCCACCAACGCGATCACCGTGGGCGCGGGCAGCGGCGGTACCAGCATCGATGTGTCCGGTACCGAAGGCAGCCGCGTGCTCAGTGGCCTTGCCGACGGCAGGCTGGATAACGATGCGGTGACCATCGCCCAGTTGAAGGCGGTGGGTCTGGTCGATCCGAACGGCAAGGCGCTGGCGGCGCTGATGTACGACAACCTGGCGCTGGGCAGCGCGACGCTGGGCGGCAGCCAGGGCACGGTGATCCGCAATCTGGCCAATGGCGCGGTGGCGGTGGGCAGCATGGAGGCGGTGAACGGCGGCCAGCTCTACGACCTGCGCCTGGACGTGACGAACCAGCTCGGCGTGCTGAACGGCCGGATCGATACGCTCAACGTGCATGTGGGTTCGCTGCAGCCGGAACTTGCCAAGGACCCGGTACCCGGCGGCGGCACCATCACGCCTGCCGTTTCCCCCGGCACCGCGATCGGTGACGGCGCCGTCGTTAACGGCAGCGACAGTACCGCGGTCGGCACGGGAGCGACCGCAAGCGGAACGGCGAGTACGGCGCTGGGCTCCCACAGCACGGCCAGCGGCGATCAGTCCGTGGCGCTGGGTGCCGGCTCGGTGGCCGAGCGCGACCACAGCGTATCGGTGGGCTCGGCAGGCAACGAGCGGCAGATCACCAACGTGGCGCCGGGCGTATCACGCACCGACGCGGCCAACTGGGGCCAGCTGCAGGACGCGGTGCATGAAGTGCAGCACTGGGTGCGCGACCGCTTCCGTCAGGCCAGCCGATCGGCCAACGCAGGCACGGCCGCAGCGATGGCCATGACGAACGTGCCGCAGGCCTACGCGCCCAACCAGAGTGCGCTCGGTGCGGGCATCGGCAGCTTCAAGGGCCAGTCGGCCGTCGCCGTCAGTCTTTCCACGGTGACGCCGGGCGGGCGCTGGATGGTGAAGGGCAGTCTCAGCGGCAATACGCAAGGCGATGTGGGTGTCGGCATGGGCGCGGCGATGGTCTGGTGAGGACCGGCGCAGCGGGGACGGCGCCGCCTCAGGCGTCGCCGTCCTTCCTGGCCGTGCGCGCATGCGGAAAGCGCACCTCCACCCGCAGGCCGCGTTCGCTGCCGGCGCGATAGCGCACCTGCGCGTGATGGCGTTCGGCGATGCGCTGCACGATCGCCAGCCCTAAGCCGGTGCCTTCCTCGTTGCTGCCCGGCACGCGGAAGAAGCGCTCGCCCAGGCGCGCAAGGAAAGCCGGCGGTACGCCAGGGCCGTTGTCTTCCACGCTGAGGCAGGCGCTGTCTTCGTCGTCGGCCACGCCCACCGTCACCATGCTGTTGCGGCCGGCGTAGCGCAGCGCGTTGTCGAGCAGGTTGTCCAGCAGCTCCTGCAGGGTGATGCGGTCGCCGTCGATCCATACCGGTCCGGGCGGACCGTCGTAACCCAGGTCCACGCCGACGGCGAGCGCTTCGTGCACGCGCAGCGCCAGCAGCTCCGGGATCAGGCGGCTGAGGTCGAGCAGGGCGTTCGGGTCGCCGGCATGATCGGGCGACTGCGCGCGGGTCAGCGCAAGCAGCTGTCCGGAGGTGCGCGTGGCGCGCTGGGTCAGGCGCAGGATATGGTCCAGCGCATCGTTGACAGTTTCCCGCGAAGGATCGGCCTGCGCGCGTTCGACGTGCACCCGCAGTCCCGCCAGCGGCGTGCGCAGCTGATGCGCCGCGTCGGCGATAAAACGCTCCTGCAAGGCCAGCATCCCGCGCAGGCGCGCGAACAGGCCGTCGATGGTGCGCGTCAGCGGCAGAATCTCCACCGGCACATCCGCATCGCCGATCGGCGCCAGGTCGTGCTCGCGTGCGGCCAATCGCGCCGTCAGCGGATCGATCTGGCGCAGGCCGATGCGCACGCCGAACCACACCAGCACGAACACGGAAGCGATCAGCAGCGCCTGTGCCGGAATGCTCAGCAGCAGGATCTCGCGCGCGCGCTGGCGGCGGTCGCGCAGCGTCTCGGCGACGGTGACGGTCAGCACGTCGCCGCGCTCATGCGAACTGTCGATCACCATGCTGGCGGCGCGCAGCTTGCGCCGGTCCACCATGGCGTCGAACAGCTTCGGCTCGCCGTTCACCGCCAGCGACAGCCGCGACGGCGGCACCAGGGTCGGCGTGCCGGCGATCAGCCCGTGATGCTGGCTGACGATGCTGAAGTAATTGATGTTGTTATGGCCTTCCGGGTCGTACTGCAGCAGGAACTTCGCCTGCTCGGAGATCGGGCCGTCCATGCCCATCTGCATCATGCGCGCCACGGTTTCCGCGCCGCCGGCCAGGTCGCGGTCGTGCACGTGGTTGGAATAGAACAGGGCGCCGGTATAGGTGACCAGGCTTTCCAGCAGCAGCATCAGCATCAGCGGCACCAGCAGGAAGGCGAGCAGGCGCCGGCGCAGGCTTTGCCGGCCATCCGGCTCCAGCAGGCGGTACAGCCAGGGCTGGGCGTCGGACGCTTCGCTCACTCGGCGCCTTCCTTCGATTCCTCCAGCAGGTAACCCAGGCCGCGGATGGTGCGCACCTGGGTGCCGGAACCGGACAGCTTGCGGCGCAGGCGATAGATGGCGATGTCCAGGCCGTTGTCGGTCAGTTCCTCGTCCCAGTTGCACAGCGCTTCCACCAGCTGGGCGCGGCTGGTGACGCGGTCCGGGCGCGCGGCCAGCGCTTCGAGCAGGCCGAATTCGCGCGCGGTCAGTTCCAGCGGCGCCTCGTCCACCCAGGCGCGGTGGCCGGGCAGGTCCAGGCGCAGGCGGCCGATGCTCATTTCGGGAGCGCCCTGGGCGGTGTAGCGGCGCAGCAGCGCGCGTACGCGGGCCTCGAACTCGGCCAGGGCGAAGGGCTTGACCAGATAGTCGTCGGCGCCCAGGTCCAGCACGCGCACGCGTTCGCGCAGGCCTTCGCGCGCGGTGATCACCAGCACCGGCAGGCCGGCGCCGCGCTTGCGCAGGCGCTGCAGCACTTCGCTGCCGTCGAGGTTGGGCAGGCCCAGGTCCAGGATCAGCAGGTCGTAGGGCGTATCGCGCAGGGCGCTGTCGGCGCGGGCGCCGTCATTGACATGGTCGACGGCGTGGCCGCTCTGGCGCAGCGAGGCGCAGACGCCGGCGGCGATGGCGGGGTCGTCTTCGGCGATCAGGATGCGCATGCGGGGCTCCTGTCGGCAGGCGCCGGGTGGCGCGGGTCCTTGGGTGAATTGCGAGTCATTCTCATCTGTGACAGTATCCGTGCCCGGCCGCATCTAGTCGGCCTGATCGCCCGGCAGCTTAGCGCCCGGACCGATCGCTGGGACAGATCGCCTGCGGCGCCGTTCATCGCCGGCCAGCGATACCCGCACTTCATCACGGGCAGGCGCATGGGCAGGCAAGCGGCGACAACGGCACAAGACGGGCGGGAGCGGGCCGGACGCGCGTTCTGGCTCAAGCAGCTGCATCGCTGGCACTGGATCAGCTCCGCCATGTGCCTGCTCGGCATGCTGCTGTTCGCCGCCACCGGCATCACGCTCAATCATGCCGCGCGCATCGAGGCGAAGCCGCAGACCGAACATCGCGCGGCGCAGTTGCCCGCGCCGCTGCTGCGCGCGCTGGGCGGCGAAGACGAACGCAAAGGCGTGGCGCTGCCCGCGGTGGTGGCCGATTGGGTAAAAGGCGCGGCGGACGTTGACGTCGCCGGCCGCCCCGCCGAGTGGTCCGCCGACGAGATCTATCTGTCCATGCCGCGCCCCGGCGGCGACGCCTGGCTCAGCATCGACCGCGCCAGCGGCAAGCTGGAATACGAGCGCACCACGCGCGGCTGGATCTCCTATCTCAACGACCTGCACAAGGGCCGCAACGCCGGCCCGGTGTGGGGATGGTTTATCGACCTGTTCGCGCTGGCCTGCGTGGTGTTCTCCGTCACCGGCCTGCTGCTGCTGAAAATGCATGCCGCCCAGCGCGGCGCCACCTGGCCGCTGGTCGCGTTCGGGCTGGTGCTGCCGCTGGTGCTGGCCTTGATCTTTATCCACTGACATCTGCCGAAGGAGCGCCTCGATGCGTCGCCTGCTTTACACCATGCCCGTTTTGCTGCTGGCCGCGCCCGCGGCGGCGGCCGATCTCGATGTCACCGTGCAGATCCCGCAGCTGGACGTGGCGGAATACCACCGCCCCTACACCGCGGTGTGGATCGAGCGCGAAGACCACAGCGTCGCCGCGCAGCTCGCCGTGTGGTACGCGCAGAAGGAAAGCAAGGAAGGCGCCGGCACCAAGTGGTTGCCGGAACTGCGCCAGTGGTGGCGCCGCGGCGGCCGCGAGCTGCAGATGCCGGTGGACGGCGTCTCCGGCGCCACGCGCCCGGCCGGCGCGCAGCAGCTGAAGTTCAAGCAGGGCAAGGCGCCGCTGGGCGAACTCGCGCCCGGCAAGTACGAACTGGTGGTGGAAGCGGCGCGCGAAGTCGGCGGCCGCGAAGTGGTGCGCGTGCCGTTCACCTGGCCAGCCTCCGCGCCACAGCACCTCGATGCCAAGGGCAGCGCCGAGCTGGGCGCGGTCAAGCTCGATCTCGCGCCCTGAGCGCCGCATACCTTCTTAAGGAGTTCCCCATGTCGCTACGCTCGCTCTCGCTGTCCGCGCTTGCTCTCGCTCTCTGCCTGCCGTTCGCCGCGCAGGCGCACAAGATGTGGATGGTGCCCTCGGCCACCAATGTGTCCGGCGCCGATCCGTGGGTGACGGTGGACGCCGCGGTGTCCAACGATCTGTTCTTTCCCGACCATGTGCCGGGCGATCTGTCGCGCTTGGTGATCACCGCGCCGGACGGCCAGCCGGTGAAGGCGGAGAACAGCGTCACCGGCAAATACCGCAGCGTGTTCGATGTGCATCTGACCCAGCAGGGCACCTACAAGTTGGCGCTGGTGAATGCCGGCGTGTTCGCCAGCTATGAGCTCAATGGCGAGAAGAAGCGCTGGCGTGGCGATGCGGCGAATATCGCCAAGGACATTCCCGCCGGTGCGAAGAACGTCGAAGTGAACGAGTCGATCGGCCGCGTCGAAACCTTCGTCACCAACGGCAAGCCCAGCGCCGCCGCGCTCAAGCCCAGCGGCAAAGGCCTGGAGCTGGTGCCGGTCACCCACGTCACCGACCTGGTAGCGGGCGAGGGCGCCATCTTCCAGTTGCTGCTGGACGGCAAGCCGGCCGGCGACGTCAAGGTCACCGCGATTGCCGGCGCCACGCGTTACCGCAATGCGCAGGACGAGTTCGCAGCCACCACCGGCAAGGACGGCAAGTTCACCCTCACCTGGCCCAAGCCCGGCATGTACTGGATCAATGCCAGCGCGCAGGACGACAAGACCAGCGTGAAGCAGGCCAAGCAGCGCCGCCTGTCGTACACGGCGACGCTGGAAGTGCTGCCGCAGTAAACCGCGCGATGGCGACAGCGACGGACGCCGTGCACGAATTGCGCGGCGAAACCATGGGCACTACCTGGTCGGCGCGCTTCGTCGCGCCGGTTGGCGTGCCTGTGCGCGCGTGGCAGGACGGTGTGCAGCGCTGCCTCGACGATGTCGATGCGCAGATGAGCACGTACAAGCCGGACTCCGCGCTGTCGCGCTACAACGCCGCGCCGGCCGGCACCTGGCTGGCGCTGCCGGATGAATGCTTTGCGGTGATCGCGCGCGCATTGCAGCTTGCGCGCGACACCGATGGCGCTTACGACCCGACGGTGGGGCCGCTGGTGAATCTGTGGGGTTTCGGTCCTGAGGCCCGGCCCGAAGGCGCGCCCGCCGAGGAGGCAATCGCCGCGGCGCTTGCACGTGTCGGTTGGTGGAAGCCGCAACTCAACGACACCGCGCGGCAGTTGTTCCAACCGGGTGGCGTCTATATCGATCTCTCGTCGATCGCCAAAGGCCATGGCGTGGATCGCGTGGGCGAATGGCTCGATGAAGCCGGCGCGCAGGCCTGGCTGGTTGAAGTCGGCGGCGAGATGAAGGCGCGGGGTGCGAAGCCCGATGGCGCGCCTTGGCGTGTCGGCATCGAGCGGCCGGATGGTTCGGGCGCTTACGATCACGTGCTGGCGCTGAGCGGGCACGCCATCGCCACGTCGGGGGACTATCGGCGCCGCTACGCCCAGGATGGCGCGGTGCGTTCGCACCATATCGATCCGCGCACTGGTTATCCGGTGGCGCATGCCGTGGCGTCGGTCAGCATTCTCGCGGCGCGGGCGATCGATGCCGATCCGCTGGGTACGGCGATGACCTTGCTCGGGCCGGATGAAGGTTTGGCCTTCGCGCGCGAGCGCAACCTCGCCGTGCTGTTCGTGCTGCACGGCGAGCACGGTTGGGAAACGCGCATGTCGCCGGCGTTCGAGGCGGCGTTGCGCGCATGACCAAGCCGGTTGCGGTGGGCGGACGCGAAGCGCTCGGCCACGCGCTGGTGTTGTTGCCGCTGGCCTTGCTGGCGGTGTGGCTGTTCTCGCTGCATACCGGTGCGATGCAGTGGCGCGATCCCGGCGCAGGGCGTTGGCTCGAAGCATCCGCGACCGTGCTTGCATGGCTGGGGTTGATCGCCCTCCTGCGTTGGCGTCGGCGTACGCCCACTGTGGACAACGCGATTAGCGAGGATGCCTTGCTGATCGCCTACGCCAGCCAGACCGGTTTCGCCGCGCAACTCGCTGGCCAGACGGCGGATAGCCTGCGCGCTGCGAAGATGCCGGTGCGTGTCGCCGAGCTTGGCGCCGTTGACGAGCTGGCGTTGCGCCAAGCCGGGCGTGTGCTTTTTATCGTCAGCACCACCGGCGAGGGCGACGCGCCCGATGCGGCGGCCGCCTTCGAGCAACGCCTCGCCCGTATCGGCAAGCTCGCCGATCTGCGCTACGGCCTGCTCGCGCTGGGCGATCGCGACTATGCGGACTTCTGCGGTTTCGGCCGCCGTTTGCGCCATTGGCTGGCGCAGTCCGGCGCGCAGCCGCTGTTCGATCCGGTGGAAGTGGACAACGGCGATGCCGGGGCATTGCGCCATTGGCAGCATCATCTGGCCGTGCTCAGCGGCGCGACCGAGATGCCGGATTGGCAGCGTGCGCCGTATGCGGGCTGGCGTCTGGTGGAACGCCGGCTGCTCAATCCGGATAGCCTCGGCGGGCCTTGTTTCCATCTCGCGCTGCAACTGCGCGATGGCGTGCTGGCCTGGGAGGCGGGCGATATCGCGGAGATCGAGCCGCGTCATGCAGGCGCGACGGTGGCGCGCTGGTTGGCGGCGACCGGTTTCGATGGTGTGGTGAAGATTGGCGATGACACTTTGGCTGAGCGCCTGGCGCGCAGCCATCTGCCGCAACCGGCGGATGTCGGCAACTTGGATGTGCAAGCACTCGTCGCGCAATTGCAGCCCTTGCCGCATCGCGAGTACTCGATTGCTTCCATTCCTGCCGATGGCGCGCTGCATCTGCTGGTGCGGCGCATGCAGCACGACGATGGCCGTCCCGGCCTCGGCTCAGGTTGGCTGACGCAGCACGCGGAGGAGGGGGCGACGGTTGCGCTGCGTATCCGCGCCAATCCTTCGTTCCGCCCACCGGCGGTGGACGTGCCCTTGATCCTGATCGGCAATGGCACGGGACTCGCGGGTTTGCGCGCCTTGCTCAAGGCGCGCATCGCCGCGGGCGCGAGGCGCCATTGGTTGCTGTTCGGCGAGCGGCAGGCGGAGCGGGATTTCTTTCATCGCGAAGAAATCGAACGCTGGCTGCGCGACGGTTCGCTGGAGCGGTTGGATCTGGCGTGGTCGCGTGAGGCGGCGGCACCTGCGTATGTGCAGCAGCGTCTGCGCGAATCCGCATCGTTGTTGCGGAGCTGGGTCGAGCAGGGTGCTGCTATTTGCGTGTGCGGCAGCTTGGCTGGCATGGCGCCGGGTGTGGACGTAGCGCTGCGCGAGGCGCTGGGCGCGGATCTTGTCGAGCAGATGCGCGTGGATGGGCGTTATCGCCGCGATGTGTATTGAATCGGGTTTGAGCGGGTTTATTGGTCCACGCTCGTCATCCCGGCACAGGCCGGAATCTGCTTTTCAGCTCGTCATTCCAGCGTAGGCTGGAATCCGCTTTTTAGCTCGTCATTCCAGCGTAGGCTGGACGAGCGCGTAGCGCGAAGAACGCCCGCAGGGCGGCCCCGAAGGGGTGAGCGAAGCGAATCATCCAGTGACTGTATCGCTCGGTTGTCGTGCTGACGCACACGTGTCTCGCCTTCGGCGAGTGTTTCGTGCCGCTGCCGCGGCCCGAGTTACGTTTTCTCTGCTTGCCCAGAGAAAAAGTAACCAAAAAGAGAGGCACCCTGCGCGGCGCCCTCCGATGGCAAAGCCATCGGAGGGTTCGTGAGGGCTGGCCGGGCTTTTTGACGGGACATCCATGTCCCGTCAAAAAGGCGAGGACTCCTGTCCTCGCCCCCTTCGGGGCCTTTTCGTCCAGCCCTCACCGCCGTGCCAAGGGGACCCGGAAGATCAAGAGCAAAAGCGCACAAGCGGAACGCTGCGGCTGCGCCGCGTGCTCTTCGTTCGATCGTCGCGACGCCCTGCATCTCCCTCTCCCCTCCGGGCGACCCGAAGGTAGTCGAGGGGGTTGGGGTGAGGGGCCGGGGCTCGCCTCACCGCCCAATGCTCGTCATTCCGGCGTAGGCCGGAATCCGCCTTTGCTCGTCATTCCGGCGTAGGCCGGAATCCAGTGGCGATAGTGCTGGCTTTTCGCGAAAGCGTTGGATGGCTTCTTCGCGACAACCAGGCGTTATCGCTACTGGATTCCGGCCTACGCCGGAATGACGGGTGTCTTATCGGTTGCGCTGCGCATAAATCAGACTGCGACTAACTGCAACTCAGAGTTGCCTCTGCTAAGTTGCTTGGTGTTACCCGCGCTGTGTTTTTACGATGCGCTTCGCGGGTAACCATGGCAGCAATGCTGTGAGAGTCGCGGGCCAAGGGTGTTACGAGCACCCCTGACCCGCTAACCATCACCAACCTCATAGGAGTTGATCATGGCTAAGCCAGATCATACGGCACCCGCTCGCTTGCTGATTCCCTCAGCAACCCACCCCCCGCCTTTCCGGGCCGCTTGAAGAATCGCGGCGGAGCTTTCCGCAGGCATTAATCCGAGCCGTCTGAACCCGGCGCGTCGCCCTGCGCAGCTCGAAAGCCGCCCCCCACTTCCTCAATCAAGCCGCCCGGTGCCCACGTCTGTGGGCCACTGGTGAACCTTCGAGTCCGTCTGGTCGGCGGCATGCCGTGCTGTTCGACGGCATGCCGTTTTCGGGGCGAAGGATGCGGCATCTTTAGCAAGGAGTTGCTTATGAATGTTTATGGCGAACCGTGGATGAGCCGTCACGCGAATTACTTTTCTGATCCCGATGCGGGAACCGATGCGCTACTCAACGATGCCACTGAATGGTTGAAGTACGCCCACACCTCGATCCAGTTCCTGTCCGAACTGGCCCAAGAGCGGGGTAGCCCCGATCCTCGGCGCTTATCCATCATGCTCGATGGCATTGCGGCGTTTATCGACATGGGCACGCGTTGCGCAACCCAAGCGCATCTGCGTATGCAGTGGCAGCAAGTGCGCGACGAAGCAGAACGCGTAAAAGCAGAACGCGAGAGCGCGGCAAGCGCCACGTAATCAATCTCGCGACACCGTCCGGACTCCCTCTCCCCTCCGGGGAGAGGGCTGGGGTGAGGGGCCACTCTTGAGGCGACGTCTCTACGAAGCGAGGCAAAAAGCTTTTCTACGCTCCATGGCAATGTCGCCTCAAGAGTGGCCCCTCATCCGCGCCCCTCCGGGCGCGCCTTCTCCCCGGAGGGGAGAAGGGACAAGCACGCTCCGAGCCTTTCTCTCTGCGCCCTCCACATCATGACCTTTGGCCTATGACCCATCCTCCCGCATGGCGCACCCTGCCGTATCACCTTGGGGAGAGACGAGCATGGTGGGACGAGGGGGCAGGACGATAGGAATGGTGCTGGCGCTGGCCGCGGCATGGGCGGTACTTGCCCAGGACGCACCGGCACCGGCAAGCAATACGGCCGCGCCAAAACAGGCCGCCGCCGCAGCAGCACCGGCAGCACCCGCAGCGGACATCCCGCTCGCCCGCGGCGACGCCGCCGGCCCGCGTGAACCCAGCGCGCCGAACGCCTGGGGCGGCGAGCGCCAGGGCAACGAGGCGACGTTGTCGGACCGCGTAGTCGGCTACCGCATCGACGCCGAGCTGGACGCGGCCAAGCACGCCGTCACCGGCAGCGAGCAGATGACCTGGCGCAACCGCAGCGACCGTCCGGTGCGCAGCGTGTACCTGCATCTGTACCTCAACGCCTTCAAGAACGAAGGCAGCACCTTTTTCACCGAACGCCACGTGCTCACCGCGCACGGCCGCTCGCGCGGCGCGGCCACGCTGAAGAAAGGGCAATGGGGCTATATCGACCTCAAGCGCGTGCAGCAGGGCGGCGCGGCGCTGAAGTGGAGCTTCGTGCAGCCGGATAACGGCCCCAAGACCGACCAGACCGTGGTGCGCGTCGACCTGGCGCAACCGGTAGGTGCGGGCGAAACCCTCACGCTGGATATCGACTTCCTCAGCCAGCTGCCGCGCGTGGTCGAGCGCACCGGCTGGTGGGGCGATTTCAACCTGGTCGCGCAGTGGTTTCCGAAGATCGCCGTGCTGGAACTGGCGGGCGAACGCGGCGCCACCGAGCCGCGCTGGAACGCCCACGAATTCCATTTCAACAGCGAGTTCTACGCCGACTTCGGCAGCTACGACGTGCGCCTGACCGTGCCCTCCGACTACACCGTCGGCGCGGTCGGCGAGCAGCAGGGCGCGGCGACGCAGGCCGGCGGCAAGAGCACCTATCACTTCGTGCAGGGCGACGTGCACGACTTCGCCTGGGTTGCCGCCAAGGGTTATCAGACGCTGGACGGCAGCTTCACCGGCCCCGGCGTACCCAAGGTTGCGGTGCGCGTGATCTATCCGCCGGAATACAAGGCCAGCGCGCAGCCGGTGCTGAAGGCGACCACCGATTCGCTGGAATATTTCTCGCGCACGCTGGGTGCGTATCCGTACCGCACCGTCACCGCGGTGGTGCCGCCGTACAACGGTGCCGAAGCGGGCGGCATGGAATACCCGACCTTCTTTACCGCGGAGGGCTATTCCAAGATCGACCCGCAGACTTCCGACCAGTGGGAGATCGACTTCGTCACCATCCACGAATTCGGCCATGGCTATTTCTATGGCCTGCTCGCCTCGAACGAATTCGAGGAGCCGATGATGGACGAGGGCATGAACGAGTACTGGGACGAGCGCATGCTGCGCGAGCGCAAGCAGCCGATCCTGGTACCCAGTTCCTTCGCCGCCCGCATCGGCATCCATCCCTCGATGGACGTGTTCGTGCAGGAGCGCCTCGGCGCCGGGCTGAAGTCGCCGTACGACCCGCTGGCGGAGAACGCGTGGAACCGCTTCTCCAGCAGCAGCTACGGCACCGTCTATTCGCGCACCGCCACCGCCATGCACGACCTGGAGGAGCGCCTGGGCAAGCCGGTGATGGAGAAGGCCTTCCGCGAGTATTACAAGCGCTGGCATTTCCGCCATCCCTCGGTGGCCGATCTGCGCGCGACGCTGATCGATGTGTCGGGCGACGCCAAGAACGTCAACGAGGTCTTCGACCAGTACGTCTACGGCACCCGCTTTATCGACGACCGCATCGCCTCGATCGACAACGACGAAGTGGTGCCGCAGGCCGGCGTGTTCGACAAGGATGGCAAGCGCAACGAGGTCGATGCGGAGGAGCTGGATAAGCAGCTCGACAAGCAGCGCGAGGATTGGAAAAAGGCGCACAAGGACGCCAAGTCCTGGGAAGGCCCGTTCCCCTGGCGCGGCACCGTGACCGTGGTGCGCGAAGGCGCGCCGGTGCCGCAGCTGCTGCGCGTGACGTTTGCCGACGGCAGCCATGAGGACCTGCACTGGAACGACAACCGGCGCTGGGCGCGCTTCGTGTTCGACAAGCCGGCCAAGGTGGTTTCGGCGGAACTCGATCCGGAGCAGAAGATCCTGCTCGACGCCGACAAGTTGAACGACAGCCGCTCCACCAAGACCAATGCCGCGGCCGCGCGCCGCTGGACCTCCGACGTGGCTGCGCTGCTGCAGGCTTTCTACTCCTTCCTGGTGACGCTGTGATGGCCTTCAAGAACTCCCGTCGAGTTTCCCTTGGCGCCGTGTTCGGCGCTCCGCTGGCCGCGCTGCAGTGGCGCCTGCTGCTGCTGTGGACGCTGCTGCTGTTGCTGCCCACCGCGGTGGCCTCGCTGCCGCTGCTGCGCGCGCTTAGCCAACTGCTGGACCACTCCGTCCACGCCGATGAATGGGCGCGCCACTTCGATGCGCTGATGTTCGGCGACACCGTGCGCGGTGTGATCAACAGCGGCGGTGCGGTGCAGGGCGGTTTCGTCGCCGGCGCGCTGCTCACCGTGCTGCTGGCGCCGCTGCTCAACGGCATGGTGGTGGGCGCCGGCCGCGCCGGCCGTGCGCTGGGCTTCAGCCATCTGCTGCAGAGCGGTGTGGTGGAGTACGGCCGCATGTTCCGCCTGATGCTGTGGACGGTGCTGCCGTATGCCGCGGCGATCTGGGCGGTGAAGTGGAGCATGGATCTGCTGGACGACAAGACCGAAGCGGCCGTGCTCGAAGCACAGGCGCAGTCAGCCACGCACTGGCTGCTGGCGCTGGCCGTGCTGTGCGTGGTGCTGGCGCAGGTCATCGCCGAATCGGGACGCGCGGCGTTTATCGCCGACGTGGGCCTGCGCTCGGCCAGCAAGGCGATCTGGCGCGGCTTCCTGCAACTGGTGCGCCGGCCTTTCAGCAGCGTGCTGGCCTACGTGGTCGTGACGGTGATCGGCTTCGGTATCGCGTTTGCGCTGGGCGTGGCGCGCGCGCATGTCACCGCGGTGGGGCTGGGCGTGCTGCTGGGCTTTCTGCTGATGCAGGTGACCGTGGCGGCCATAGCCTGGACGCGCGTGGCGCGTCTGTTCGCGCTGGCCGAAGTGGCGCGTTCGCTGGGTAATGGCGGACGGCGCGCGGCGTTCTGAGTGTTCGCAGGCGAAAGGGTGGGGTTCGCCTCACCCTTTGGTCTTTCGCGCGCAGAGTCTCTAACAAAACTCCGTCACCTTTCGTTCTCGTCATTCCAGCGAAAGCTGGAATCCAGTGCCTTCAAGGCTCTGGACCCCAGCTTTTGCTGGGGTGACGGTGGGGTTATCGACGGCGTCCAGTCAGGTCAAGCTCGTCATTCCAGCGAAAGCTGGAATCCAGTGCCTTCAAGGCTCTGGACCCCAGCTTGACCAGCTTCGCTGTTGTAGAGCGCCTCGCTGGGGTGACGGTGGAGTTATCGACGGCGTCTAGTCAGGTCAAGCTCGTCATTCCAGCGAAGGCTGGAATCCAGCGCCTTCAAGGCCCTGGACCCCAGCTTGACCAGCTTCGCTGTTGTAGAGCGCCTCGCTGGGGTGACGGTGGGGTTATCGACGGCGTCCAGTCAGGTCAAGCTCGTCATTCCAGCGAAAGCTGGAATCCAGCGCCTTCAAGGCCCTGGACCCCAGCTTGACCAGCTTCGCTGTTGCAAAGCTCCTCGCTGGGGTGACGAAGGTTCTGTCAGCGTCTCTTAGCGCGCGCTCTTCGAATCGAGCGTCCGCACGATCAGCAGCGCCAGCAGCGGAATCGCGATCGCATAGATGTACTGCACCAGCGTCACGCCGATCCCGAACGGGAACCAGATCTCCGGCACGCCGATCGCGCGCAGCTCGCCGGTGAATTGCGAGATCAGGAGCAAGGCCATGGTGATCGTGGCCATCGCGCGCAGCGGGCCTTGGCCAATCACTCGCACGAAGACCACCAGTTGCAGCGCGAGGAAGGCGAGCCGATAGGGACGCGTCAGCGCCACCAGATGCAGTGCGCCGGCCGCAACGCCAACCACGGCGAGCACCAGGGCCGCGCCATCGACGATGCGCAACGGGCGTTCGTTCCAGCGATTCCAGGCCAGCGTCCAGGCGGCAAGGCTGAGCGGCGTCCAGATGACTTTCGACAGCCACGCATACGTGGGCAGGCTCATCAGGTCGGTCCACGACACGATGGCGTTGTCGAGGCGGTTCATCGCCGAGAGCACCAATGCGATGCAGACGAAGCCGATAAAGCGCGGATGGCTGCTGCGCGAGCGGGTCGCCAGCGCGAGCGCGATCAGCGCGAACATCGCCAGCGGTTCGATCAGCTCGACGATGTAGCCGGCGATGCTGCGCCACCATTGCACGCGATGCAGCTCGTGGCTCTGCGGCTGCGGCGCCAGTGCGGGAGCGACGTGGATGCCGCCGCCATTGCTGGCGAAATCGGGGCTGGGCTGCATGAAGACGCGGATGGCGAGCACGCCGGTACTGCCGGCTGCGCCGGCGGGCAGCGCGTAGATCAGTGGCCGCGTGCCGACCATGCGCGGGGCATCGCCAAGCCGGCCCGAGCCGCCCAGCAGCTTGCCGTTCCAGTACAGCTCGTAGCCGTCGTCGACGGCGGTCGGGCCGAGGATGTCCCAGGCTTTGTCGCCGGCCGGCACGGTGACCATGCGCCGATACCAGGCATAACCCTGATAGCCGGGATGGCCGTGCTCCATCCACCCGCCGAGGTAGTTGGGCAGGCCGACATCGCCATCGATGCTGCCGGCCGGCGCGCTCAGGTCCAGGGTTTCCCATTGGCTGTCGTCGAGCCTGGCCTCGGCCCAGCGCGGGTCGTCGCCGGGATGGAAGCGCCAGGGGCCGTCGAGCTGCGGGGCGACGGCGCGCAGAGCGGCGGGGTCGGGTCGGCCGCCGATGGCCAGGGTCACGATGACGCCGGCGATGCCGAGCAGGCTGAGCACGACGATCCAGATTGCCAGCGTTCGCGGCGATAGGCGGCGCGCTGTTGCGGCGGCGGCAGGTGTGCTTGCGCTGGTCATGGATGCCCCTCTGCATCGATTTACAGTCTGCTACTATCTAAGTGAGTTTAGACGGTAGCGCAAGTGCTCGAAGCCAGTGCCGCCAGGCTGCACGCATCCTTCTGTACGCTGGTTGCCCATGAATCGAACCCGCACCGCCCGACCGATCGCCGCCATCCGCCTGGATGGCGGGCGGCTGTGCCTGGATTTCGTCAACTCGATCCATGATCGCTACGCGGAACAGGCGGAGGACTACATCGGTGGGCCGGAGCGGTTTATCGAATGGTGTCTGCGCGCCGGCGCGCTGGGCCCGCGCGAACGCATCGCCATGCCCGAAAGCAACGGCCAGCGTGCGGTGTGGATGCGGCAGGTGCGCAGCTTGCGCGATAACCTGTACGCCTTGCTGGCATCGCGTATCGATGGCGTGCTGCCGCCGGATGAAGCCGTGCAAGGCGTGGATCAATGGCTGCATCGCGCCTGGGCCAGTCAATTGCTTGGGGCCGACGGGCGCATGCATTGGCAGGACGATGCCTATAACGCGCAGTTGCCGCTCAAGCGCGTTGCGCTCGATGCCTTGGACTTGCTCAGCACGGCATCCGATTCGCAGCTGCGCCGCTGCCACAACACCAGCTCATGCGGCTGGCTGTTTCTCGACACCAGCAAGAATCAGCGGCGCCGCTGGTGCGCGATGGAAACCTGCGGCACGGCGGAGAAGATGAAGCGTTATCGCCGCGGCGAAGCCTGAGCCTTCAGGCGCCGCCTACGTTGATGCCCAGCGCGAACAGCGTGGCCAGCAAGGCCAGCGACATCGCCGACACCGCCATGCAGATCTGGCCGAAGCGCGGATGCTTTTCCGTCCACAGCGCCAGCGCCAGATACACGCCGGGCGCAACGCCCGCGTAGCGCGTTATCGAGGTCAGCGTGCCGGTCAGCAACGGCGCCAGCAGCGTCAGCACGGTGAACACCGCCAGTTCGCGCCAGCCGCGCTTCCAGCAGGCGACGGCGCTGCACAGCGCCAGCACGGTCGCGCTGAAATGCAGGAGCTTGGGATTCCACGGCGCGATGATGCGCAGCGGATGGTGCAGATAATCGATCAGCGCGATCCACGGCGCATGCAGTTCGCGTCCCCAGGCGATCTGGATGTCCTTGAATGCGAGCGGATTGCCGGTCGCCGACCACAGGTAAAGCATGAACGCGGCGAGGCCGCCGGCGATGGGCGCGAGTTTCAGCAGATCGGCGAAGCGGCGTTCGCCGTTGAGCCAGCGCATGAAGAACGCGGGCGCAAGGAACAAACCGTTGAGGCGCGTGGCGCCTGCGAAGAAGCCAAGCAGGCCGGCCAGCCACCAGCGTTGCGTCCATGCGGCGAGGAACGAAGCGGTGACCAGCGCGAAGAACAGCGCTTCGGTGTGCGGCAGCATGGCGAAGTAGCTGGTCGGCCAGAACGCGGCGAACAAAGCAGCGTGGTCAGCCAGGCGTGCGGAATCGGTGATGCGGCGCGCCAGCAGCCAGAGCAGGCTCAGTGCGGCCAGGAACAGCAGGTTGGACAGCACGATGCCTGACCAGATCCATTCGCCGCTCAAGGCCGCCGCCGATTTCCACATCAACGGATGCAGCGGAAAGAACGCCCAGTTGGCCTGCCTGGAGGTATCGAACGGGCGGCGCTCGTAGCCATCGTGGGCGATGCTGTAGTACCAGGCCGAGTCGTTGCCGATCGCCAGGCGGCCGAGGCCATCGGCCACGCTGCTGCCAGATAGTTTGATCGCCACGCTGTCGTCCTTGCCCCAGCGTTCGACCGGCACCTGGGCGATCAGCGGCACGGCGGTAAGGATCAGCGCGATCAGCAGGCGCGACAGCAGGAACGGGACGAGTGCGCGCTTGAGGCAGACGGGCAGCGCGTCGGCGATGCGACGTAGGGGAGAGCGCCGGGTCGGAGCGATCGCTGCGGCTGCGGTATTCATCGGCTTCCTGCACGGGCTCGGTGGAGCGGGTGCGGGATATTACGAATGCCGTAATTATTTGACGAGTGGCGTTCGGCGACTGCTGCGTGCGCCGATGTTGTGTCCGGATGAATCGACGCCGCGGCGCCGAGATCAGTCCTCGATGCGCGCGAGCACCACTTCGCCGCCGCCTTCGATGCGCAGCGTGCCGGAGGCTTCGATCCAGACCGCTTCGTCCTGCATCACCTGCAGACTCTCGCCGCCGCTGCGCAGCTCGGCCTGTCCGGCCAGCAGATACAGAAACCAGTGCGCGCCGGACGATGGCGGCAGCACCATCGCGCCATTCAAGGGACGTGCGATCAGTTCGCCTTCCGCGCCGTCGCGCAGCATCAGGTTGAAGGCGCGGGTCGGTCCGTCGGTGAGGCGCGCATGCGGTGCGTCGGCGCCGTCGAAGCGGATGACGGCGAGGCGCAGCGCTTGCCGTTCGTGGTGCTCGCCGAACGCCAGCGCGAGCGGCGCATCGAGCGCGGCCAACTGGCGCTGCACGCCGGGCAGGGCGGAGAACGCGGCGTCGTGTTCGATGCGCGCGATGCTCAGGCGCCAGCGCCAGGTGTCGTGGTCAGGACCGCTGGCCAGCACCGTGGTGGTGCCGGCGCCGTTGGCCCAGGGTTCCGCGCGCAGCGTTTCGGAGGGCACGCGGTGGAAGGCGCTCATGCGTAGGCGGCGCGGCGCGATTCGCGGTACGGCGGGTAATACGCGAACACGTGGTTGTAGCTGCCGCAGAAATCCATGTCCTCGATATGCTCGCCGCCCAGTCGCTCGGCCAGCCGGTCGGAAGCTTCATTGCCGACGCGCACCAGGCTGATCACGCGCTGCGCGCGCAGCTGGGTCCAGGCGTGGTCGAGGATGGCGTGGCAGGCTTCGGTGGCATAGCCGTGGTGGCGGTATTCGGCCTTGAGCATCCAGCCCAGTTCGATATCGGGCCAGCCTTCCGGATTCATCAGGCCGGCGCGGCCGATGAAGGTGCCGCTGTCCTTCAGCTCCAGCGCCCACATGCCGTAGCCGCGCAGCTGCCAATGACCGAGCAGCATGGCCAGCGAGCGCCACGCGTGGCCCCGGTCGAGCGGTTCGCCGTCGCCGACCCAGCGCGTGCTGGTGGGGTCGGCGAGCATCGCGGCGTAGTCGTCGAAATGCCGGGTGGTGAGGGCGGTAAGGCGCAGGCGCGCGGTTTCGATAATGGGTATGTCGAACATTGCAGTATCAGTTGGCAGTGCCGGCCAGCAGGCTGGCGAGGGCATGAGTGCTCGTGGCCAGACTCTCGGCCCAGGGCAGGCCGATGATTTTTTCGCCGGTGGCCGTATCGATGAAGTCCTCTTCCTGCCCCGGTGCGAGCAGGTGGCGGTAGTCCACGGTGATTTCGCTTCCTGCGGCAAGGTCGCGCGCGGCGAACACGAAACCCAGGTGCCACAGCCCGGTGGGCTCGAAGCTGTGGTTGATGAAGCACTCGTCGGGCCAGTCGGGCGACAGCGTGTAGCGGTCCTCGAACCAGCGCGCCGCCGCATAGAGCTGCACCTGCAGCTCGGGCGAGGCGGCGATCTGCGCGTGGCTCCAGGTGCGGTCGATCGCATCCGGCGCAGTGACGATGCGTCCGGCGGCGACGTCTTCCTCCAGGAACAGCCCCTTGCCGGCGCCCCCGATACCCGAGGCGGCGATGCGATAACGCGGCAGGATCATGGCGTGGAAAGCGAGTGGTAACGCTGCTGAGTGAAGTACATGGCCCCTGTGACGGCTCCGGTCTGGGTCGTGACGGCGGTGACCGGGCGGTCGTGAACGCGGAGTGTAGGCTCAACCGGCGCAGCTCGCCAGAGCCGCGCCGGGCCATCCGGCGCCTGGGGTAGGCCAGCGAGCTGAAGCTTAGTCCTCTGTTTTCGGTGGCTTTTTTGCCTTGGCCGGGGCTGCGTCGGGGGTGCCGCCCTGCTCGCTGATCAGGATCGCGGCGCGGTTGCGGTCCAGCGTGCTGGCGCCGACGCCCTTGACCTGGCCTACCTCGTCCACGCTCTTGAACGGGCCGTGTTCCTGGCGCCAGGCCACGATGGCGGCGGCCTTGGCCGGGCCGATGCCGTCGAGCGCCTTGGCGATGGTGGCGGCATCGGCGGTGTTGACGTTGACCGGCGTGGCGGCGTGCAGCGACAGGCACGCGGCCAGGCCGAGCATGAAGATGGCGAGCTTGCGAAGCATGGGGATTCTCCTGGTCGATGGGAAAGCGCGGCGTGTGCGCGCCGCCCAGCCACGATGCCGCCGACGCGTGTGCGCCACAGCCGGCGCATGCATCGCCGCGCGGTGGGGCTGCATCGCGGCGTCGCGTGGGTGCGCGCCTACGCGCTGTCGGCGGCGCTTCGGCATGCGCTGATACAATCGGCGCTTTCCCCATCGCAGGAGCTCGCCCATGGATACCGCCCGTCTTTCGCATTTCGTCAGCGGACTGTGGGATGAGGAGATCGTGCCCCAGCTGATGGACTACATCCGCATTCCGAACAAGTCGCCGATGTTCGATCCCAAGTGGGTGGAACACGGCTACATGGACGCAGCGGTAAAACTGATGGAGACCTGGGCGCGCGCCAAGCTGCCGGCGCTGCCGGGCGCCACGCTCGAAGTGGTGCGCCTGGAAGGACGCACGCCGCTGATCTATATCGAAGTGCCGGGCCAGAGCGACGACACCGTGATGCTCTACGGCCATCTCGACAAGCAGCCGGAGATGAGCGGCTGGGCCGAGGGCCTGGGTCCGTGGACGCCGGTGATCAAGGGCGACAAGCTCTACGGCCGCGGCGGCGCCGATGACGGCTATGCGATCTTCGGTTCGCTCGCCGCGCTGCTGGCGTTGCGCGAGCAGGGGATCCCGCACGCGCGCTGCGTGGTGCTGATCGAGGCCTGCGAGGAATCGGGCAGCTACGACCTGCCGTACTACGTCGACCATCTGGCCACGCGCATCGGCAACCCTTCGCTGGTGGTGTGCCTGGATTCGGGTTGCGGCAACTACGACCAGCTGTGGCTGACCACTTCGCTGCGCGGCATGACCGGCGGCGAGCTGAGCGTGCAGGTGCTGGAGGAAGGCGTGCATTCCGGCGACGCCTCCGGCGTGGTGCCGTCGAGCTTCCGCATCCTGCGCGAGCTGCTGACGCGCCTGGAAGATCCGCAGACCGGCACGATCAAGCCGAAGGAGCTGTACGTCGAGATTCCCGCGCAGCGCGTGGAGCAGGCGCAGCAGGCGTCCAAGGTGCTGGGCAAGGCGATCTACGAGAAGTTTCCCTTCGTCGCAGGCATGCAGCCGGTCACCGAAGACCTGACCGAACTGGTGCTCAACCGCTCCTGGCGCCCGCAGCTGGCGATCACCGGCGCGGATGGACTGCCGCCGCTGGAAAGCGCCGGCAATGTGCTGCGTCCCAAGACCTCGGTGAAGGTCAGCCTGCGCCTGCCGCCGACGCTCAATGGCAGCGAGGCCGGCCAGTTCGTCAAGCAGTTGCTGGAGCAGGACCCGCCGTACGGCGCCAAGGTCAGCTTCAAGCTGGAGAAGGACGGCGGCGGCTGGCATGCGCCGCAGTTGTCGCCGTGGCTGGAGCAGACCGTGGCCGAGGCCTCGCAGAACTATTTCGGCGCGCCGGCGGCCTATATGGGCGAGGGCGGCAGCATTCCCTTCATGGGCATGCTGGGCGAGAAATTCCCCAAGGCGCAGTTCCTGATCACCGGCGTGCTCGGCCCGCATTCCAATGCGCATGGCCCGAACGAGTTCCTGCATATCCCCACCGGCAAGAAGGTGAGCATGGTGGTGGCCGAAGTGGTGGCGCGCCACTACGAGCAGGGCGGCCAGGCTTGACCGATTTCGGCTACCTCGCGGCCAACTGGGCCGCGGTGCGCCAGCGGGTGGATGCGGCCTGCCGCGAGGCGGGCCGCGATCCGGCCGGGGTCGCGGTGCTGCCGGTGAGCAAGACCTTCGGCGCGGAAGCGATCCGCGCGGCGGTCGCGCTGGGCCTGCATCGCTTCGGCGAGAACAAGGTGCAGGAGATCCGCGAAAAGGCCGGCCCGCTGGCCGACTGCGCGATCGACTGGGTGGTGATCGGCCATCTGCAGACCAACAAGGCCAAGGACGTGGCCCGGCTCGCCGCCGAGGTGCAGTCGCTGGACCGCTGGGAGCTGGCCGAGGCGCTGGACCGCCGCCTGCAGGCCGAGGGCCGCGCCATCGACGTGCTGGTGCAGGTGAAGACCTCGCCGGAGGAGAGCAAGCAGGGTCTGGACCCGGCCGAGCTGCCGGGCCTGCTGGCTCGCCTGCGCGGCCTCGACACACTGCGCGTACGCGGGCTGATGACCATGGCGGTGCAGTCGGACGACCCCGCCGCGGTGCGCGCCTGCTTCCGCCTGCTGCGCGAGCTGCGGGACCGCATGGCGGGCGAGGGTTACGCCTTGCCGCGGCTTTCGATGGGCATGAGCGGCGATTTCCCGCTGGCGATCGCCGAGGGCGCCACCGAGCTGCGGATCGGGACGGCGGTCTTCGGCCGGCGTGGCTGAGTCATGCTTCATCTGGATCGCGCTTCATCCAGCTTGCAGACCTGTTACGGACCTCCGTCACACTTTTGCCACGGATATTTCTAGGAAGTTTTCCTAGGCGGCTCAATCCGTTGCAGTGATTCTGCCCTGCATTCATAGGGATGCCGAATGTTTCTGAGCGCTTCAGCTTTTCGAAACTGCGGGGTTTAGTTAACCCCGATCGAACATACGGCCTATATCGCTTTGCTAAGTTCACGGCTTCGTCACGGTCGTCGACACATCCGACGGCCAATCCCGTGAACAGCAAGGGGATTTCTCCCGCATGCCAATCAAGCGATTGACCGTCCTCTCTGTGCTGGCCGCCGCCGCGCTCGTTTCCGGCCCCGTGCTCGCCAGCCCCAGCGGATCGTCCAAGGCTGCCCCCGCTGTCGCCACGATCACCCCGCCGTTGATGAGCCAGTTCGCTGCGCTTGCCCCGGCCCAGATGTTGTCCCAGTCGGCGTTGCCCGAGGCTCCGGCGATCGAGGAGCAGGCCAGCAATGCGGACGATCTGCGCAAGACGCTGATCGATCTGGCGATGAAGCTGCGCGATATCCGTTATGTGCGCGGTGGGCATGATCCGTCGACGGGGTTCGATTGCAGCGGGTTTGTGCGGTATGTGTTTTCGCATGCGGTTGGCCTGGAGTTGCCGACTAATTCGGCCAGCCAGTTTGTGGCTGGGTTGAAGGTCAATCGCACTGAGATGCAGCCGGGGGATCTGGTGTTCTTCCGTACCGCTGGCGGTCGCCGCGGTGGTGGGCGCATTTCCCATGTGGGCATCTATATCGCCAATGGGCAGTTCATTCATTCGCCTTCGCGTGGCAAGACGGTGCGCGTCGATAGCCTCGATGAGAGCTATTGGGCGAAGCGCTTTGCTGGTGCCAAGCGGCCTGAGGGCATGGCGCAGAACGGCTGAGCGGTTTTGGTTTCGGCAGTCCAAGGCCGCCCTTAGGGCGGCCTTTTTTATGGTGCCGAGAGTTCCTCATTCCAGCGCAGGCAGGAATCCGCTTTCAGCTCGTCATTCCAGCGCAGGCAGGAATCCGCTTTCAGCTCGTCATTCCAGCGCAGGCAGGAATCCGCTTTCAGCTCGTCATTCCAGCGCAGGCAGGAATCCGCTTTCAGCTCGTCATTCCAGCGCAGGCTGGAATCTACTTTCAGCTCGTCATTCCAGCGTAGGCTGGAATCTGCTTTCAGCTCGTCATTCCAGCGTAGGCTGGAATCCAGTGACTGTATCGCTCGATTGTCGTGCTGACGCACACGTGTCTCGCCTTTGGCGAGGGTTTCGCCCCGCTGCCGCGGGGCGAGTTACTTCTTCTTTGCTTGCCCAAAGTCAAGTCTATATAAACTTTTCGCGCGCACAAAAAAAAGCGGCCATCAGGCCGCTTTGTAATGTCTCAGTTTACAGCGCTTGGCGGACCTGCGAACACACGAAGGTGTCCTTGTCCTATGAGGAAATTCTTATAGCAGGCGAGCGTGACATTCCAGGCCTCCCTGGCAACGGCGGGGCCTCTTTCGATGACCTTTCCGTTCTCGTCGATGATAGCGAACGTTGCTTTCCGGCCCTCCCGGGTTTCAGCAGAAAGGCCTTCGAAGCAGACCGCGGTAAGGACGGCCTGGGTCAGACCGCCGGTTGAGGGAATGCCGATCATGCATGCTCCAGCAAGGAGAAGGGGGGCGAGCGTTCCAAAGAGTCACCTGGAAGGTGCGGTGACATCTACGAGCGCGGTCATGGTGATGACGAGCAGCATTACGCTCGTCTTGAGGTCGGGCAAGGAGAGGTCGTTCTGAATGCGCGCTCCCAGAACAATGTATGTGCTGCATAGGGCTGGCGTGGCGAACGAGGCAACTGCCGTCGGCACGACGAGTCACCCTGGCAAGGATGAGGTGTCTGAATTAACCACAGTCGCGGCGGAATCTGCGGCGGCGTCATGATTGGGACTCCCATACAGGGATATCTCGCCCCTTACGGGCTTCTCAGGATAGGTCGGGTTCTCTTTTCGGATTCGGGACCGGTTCCAATGTTCAAGGACGGCGTCACCGTCACGGCCGGGATAAGGGCATATTTGCAACCCGCTAACGCGCCGGCTCTCCCCTTGCTGATGGGTTCGTTCGCACTACAAACACCACACAATCGGCGGATTTGACGACTACATTGACCTGTTCACACTTCTCTCCTTTCCAGCGATCAACCATCCGATAAGTCGCCCGGATAAAATGCGATCGGAATAACTCCAAAGCGTCCTCTGCTGACAGGGCATTCACGATAGAAACTTCAGCTGGATCGTTGTGTATCCATCGGATCATCCAACGAAAGTCATACTCGCTGCATATCCCCAAGTGGTTCCCAGCAACTTTCATTCTAGGCCAAGCACTTCACCGCGCTCGGTGAAATTTCTGCTCCGTGATGATCCTTTATGTTTCTGTGCCATCGCTGAAACAGGCTTTCTGCGCAGAAAAAAGAGGAATACATTTCCGCTCCTGCGAGCTCGCGGAGCTCTGTTGTGGTTCGTCGCTATGACGCATCGAGCGGCCTGTGGCGGGGCTGATGCAGCCATTTCAGTGGCTGAATATGTGCGCATGTCCACCGACCACCAGAGGTACAGCACCGAGAACCAATCGGACGCCATTCACGCCTATGCCGCGGCACATGGAATGGACGTAGTCCGCACTTTCCGCGATGAGGGAAAGAGTGGTCTAGACATTGGTGGGCGTGAGGCGCTTCAGCAACTTCTAAATGAGGTTGAGTCGGGACGTGCTTCCTTCGAGGCAGTGCTTGTCTATGACGTATCCCGCTGGGGGCGTTTCCAAAACAGTGATGAGGCGGCCTTCTATGAGTACCGTTGCACCCGTGCTGGAGTACGGGTCATTTATGTGGCCGAGCCCTTCGACAATGATGGAAGCCCTCTCGCAACCATTGTTAAAGGCGTTAAACGCTCTATGGCTGCGGAGTACAGCCGTGAGCTATCGAACAAGGTCTTCGCGGGTCAATGTCGACTCGCAAGCATGGGATTTCATCAGGCTGGACCCGCAGGCTTTGGCCTAAGGCGGGGGCTCATCGACGGTGAACGGAGATCAAAAGGAATGCTGGCGCGTGGCGAGCGAAAGAGCATTCAAACCGATCGAGTCATCTTGTTGCCAGGTCCTGAAGAAGAAGTGCGTATCGTCCAAGACGTCTATCGCATGTTCATCGAGAATGGATGGTCGGAAGCCGAGATTGCTCAGCATTTGAATGAACGAGGCATCCTTACTGACTTCAGTCGTCCATGGACCAGAAGTACCGTCCGCCAGCTTTTGACCAACGAAAAGTATGTGGGCACCAATGTCTATGCGCGCCGATCGGGAAAACTCAAGCAACCGTCAAAGCCCAATCCTCCTGAAAGGTGGGTGAGATGCGATGGCGCCTTCGTAGGCATCATCTCCCAAGAGGCATTCATTGAGGCCCGGCAGCGAATTGCAGCGCGATCCGAAAAGTTATCGGACATCCAGATGCTCAACTTACTTCGGCGGCTACTTGAAAGGGCTGGTGATCTCTCTGGTTTCCTGATCGACGAACAGGATGACCTTCCATCGAGCGCCGCGTACCGCATTCGTTTTGGTGGCCTGACACGTGCCTATCGCCTAATTGGCTACGCCCCTAGCCGGAACTACGACTTTCTGGAACTCAATCGAAAGCTTCGGGCATGGAGGCCAGAAGTGGTGAATGTCGTCGTAGATGCTCTGCGTACCGCGGGCGGCTTGATAGATCGCGACTTGAAGAACGACCTTATCCATGTGAATGCCGAATGGACTTTGTCGGTTGTCCTGGCTCCTTGTTCCGCGAAACACGATGGGCGCCTACGCTGGCGGATTCACTTTGACACGCTGCTTCGCCCTGACCTGACATTGGTATGCAGGCTAGATCCTTCTGGGCAGGGCATTCAGGACTACTACCTTATCCCACGTCTCGATCTTGGCATGTGGCCAAGGCATCTTGGTTTCGAAAATTCCCCCTTAATTGATGGTTACCGCCAGGATTCACTGAAGGACCTAAGTCGCCTTGCAGCACGTATCCGTTATCCGGAGGTCGCATGAAAGTCGATGCTCGCCATGATCAGAATGTTCATTCAATACCCATCGATCAGATACACATTCTCAACCCTCGCGCACGCGATCGAAATCAGCACCGAAACATCATAGAAAGTATTCGGTCGACAGGATTGCGGCGCCCCATCACTGTCAGTAAGCGCACTCGAGAGGGCGAGGGTACACAGTACGATCTGGTCTGCGGTCAAGGGCGGATTGAGGCATTGACGGCCCTTGGGCATACCCACACTCCGGCGATAATTGTGGATGCCGACAATGAGGATTGCCTGGTTATGAGTCTTATCGAGAATATTGCCCGACGCTCGCCGGCGCCCGTTGAAGTCATGAGGGAAATAGGCCGACTGCGTCAGCGGGGGCACACGGATACAGAAATCGGTGAACTCATAGGCACAAGCCCATCCTGGGTGAATATGGTGGGAAGCCTTCTGGACAAAGGGGAGGAAAGGCTCCTGGTGGGCGTGCAAACGGGTGTTGTCAGCCTCGCTATGGCTGTCGATATAGCTAGGGCAAGTACGCCAGAGATCCAAAATATTCTGAGTGATGCATATGCGCAGGGAATTCGCGGGAAGCGCATGGGGCGCTTGAGACGACTCCTTGAGTTCCGCGCTCGTAGGTCGCCCCAACTGCATGGCAGATACCACCTTACGCCGAAGCCTGGAGCGCGAAAGGTGTCTGGGGCAGAACTCCGGAGATTGCTTGAAAAGGAGGCGGAGAAGCAGAAGTTGGTAGCAAAGAAAGCAGAGTACGTACACGAACGTCTGGCGTTTTGCGTCACAGCGATTAAGGAACTTCTTGCCATCCCTGAGTTCCGGACCCTTGTCAAGGCCGAGAAGCTAGAAACCATGCCGAGGATGCTTGCTGATCGAATGAGTGGCCACTCATGAACGTACAATTACATGCAGCTACAGCATTGCCCGAATCGGCGTTCGTATCCTTGCTCCATCAAGTACCTCTGGAGCGCATACAACCGCTTAAGATTCTTCCGAAATCTCTAAAGGGCACCTCCAAGTGGCAAGAAATTATCTCCTCGATTCAAGAGGAGGGGTTGGTGGAGTTGCCAGCCGTCACGGATGTTCCTGAGAAGAATGGCTATTACTATCTAGTCGATGGGCATGTGCGCATTGAAGCCCTTCGCGATCTTGGGATAAGTTTTGTTGACTGCTTGCTCACGAACACTGACGACACGTACACGTTCAATACATTGGTCAACCGCATCTCCGCGGTGCAAGATCACAAGATGATCCTTCAGGCCATCGACTCGGGTGTGTCGATTGAGCGTCTTGCGAAAGCACTAGCACGCTCTCCGGATACTATCCGAAGGCGCGCACGACTTCTTGACGGCATTTGCGATGATGCATCCTCGTTGCTCGAAGACTCCCATTGCTCTGCCGCAACTATTGCTGTTTTGAAGATGCTAAAGCCTATCCGGCAAATCGAAGCGGTGGAGCTAATGACGGCTAGCCAGAACTTCAGCACCCCCTTCGCCAAGGCCTTGCTAGCCTCCACCCCGGATGAGCTCCTTTCGTCAAAAGCCGAAAAGGGGCGAAGACGAACTGAGACCGCCGCCGCGATGGCTAAAGTTGAGCGCGAACTCAGCAACTTGCAGATGAAAACGGGCGCTGTTTCCGATACGTATGGCCGCGATGTGGTTGACCTAACCTTGCTTCGGGGGCACTTGACCCAAATGCTCGGAAGCAATGCCATTGTCAAATGGTTGGCACGGAACAGGCCCGAATATTTGCGTGAATTTCAGAAAATTATCGAGGTGGAAGATTTGGCAAGCGGAGGGCATTAGTCATCCATCGGATTGCCTCCGGAAGTTTGAGACTAGGGTGCCTGGCTTCTGGAGAAGCCTTTGCAGTCCGGCTATCCGTGACTGCCAGACTCGGTAGCCCTTGCATTCACCGTCGGGAATGCTCACACAGGGAATCTCTCGGAGCTCATGGCGTGCGTCAAAGCGCGTCGCCACAGTCTTCCACCTGATATCCGACAAGCCACGCCAGACCAGTTCTGGCGGCCTGTGGAAGGTGTCGTCGAAATCGATCTCCAAAGGGTGCGCGGGTGCGGCGCGGGTAACGGCGCGCAATGGGGCCGGTCAAAGGTAAGGCCGCTTCTTCTTGTGGTTTTGCCCGGGTATGTCTTTCGTCGTAGATAGGATAAGGAGTGGAGATGTCATAGCGGACGACCTTCCCGACGACCTTTTCTTCACATACCCTTTGCAAATCTTCGACAGTCTTAAGCTGACTTCTGTTCAGCTTGCCGAAGTTGCATGGGGGCATCGCGTCCCTTCGTCATTTGCGATTGAACGCTAGACCGTCAAAGGAGTGATGGGGTGATCAACCTTGCCTGCGCGCGTCTGCGCGCCATCTGGATGCACTCGGTGTTCGAGTGCCTGTGTCGCCTCTTCAAGCAGCCGGCATTCGTGCTCGGTTGCATCGCCATGCTTGCCGTTCCCGTGACACACGCCCAGGACTACAGCGGTGGGCCCGGCGTGGCGCCGAGATTTGCGCAGCCGCAGGTCGTTGCTAAAGCCACCGCTGCCGCGACGGTCACCGTCACGGGGGTGTGGCACGGCAACCTGCAGGCGCCTGGCGATGCAACCGCCGCGGCGTGGCAAGAGGAATTCACCCTCAGCCAGGACGACAACGGCAATGTCACCGGCACCCGCAAGACGGTGCCGCAGAGCAATGGCGCAACCAACTGGTACACGTGGTCGGTGACAGGCACGCTCTCCGGCAACATCTTGACCTTGAACGATACGTCGGTGATCGCGCGAGGAAGCGGCACCAATACGCCTTGCCAGCTCACCTCCGTTCTTACTGTGACGGCGGATGGGGCGAGCTTCAGCGGCACCTGGACCGCGAAGACCGGTTGCAAGCCGGGCACCGTCAGCGCCACCCGTTTCGGCAGCGATGTGGCCAGGAATCTCGGCAGCGGCGCGCATTGCGATGGCGGCCTGGGCGCACCAAAGACCGGCGGTGGCAGCGGTGGTGGCGCAAACGGCAATGCCGACGGCTCGTCCTGCCCGGAAAAATTGGGCGCGGCCAAAGTGGGCGACCCGATCGATGCCGGCACGGGCAGCTATTACCTGCAGGAAGACGACTACACCGCCAGCTACTGGCTGACCTTCCGCCGCTTCTACAACAGCAGCGGCGCAGTGGCTCCGGCCAATCTCGGTTTCCGCTGGCGCCACAGCTTCGACCGCTCGCTGCTGCTGATCGGCAGCCCGGTGGCGACCATCATCATGCTGCGTCCGGACGGCAAGCAGGAGAACTTCACCAAGTCGGGCAATGCCTGGGTGACGGATCTTCCGGTCGACCAGTTGACCGAAATCCACGATGGCCAGGGCGTCGTTACAGGCTATTCGGCGTTTATCGGCGGAAGCCGCGAAACCGAAACCTATGACAGCACGGGCAAGTTGATTCAGGTGCTGGGACAGGATGGCCAGGGCATCACGCTGACCTACAGCACCACGACGTCGACGAATTACCCGCGCCTGGGGCTGTTGAAGACCGTCACGGATGCCAAAGGTAGGACGCTGACGTTCTTCTACGACAGCTCCGCGCGCCTGAACTCCATCACGTTGCCGGACAATAAAACGCTTAGCTACTCCTACGTCGCCGCCAGCAGCAATATCGCCCAGGTGACGTATCCCGACTCCAATTTTCGTCTGTATGGCTTCAACGAAGCCGCTTATATCGGGCAAACCAGTCTGCCCAATGCGATGACCGGCATTCAGGACGAGAACGGCGCGCGCTACGAGACCGTCACCTACGACAACGCGGGGAGAGCGACTTCGTCCTCCTTCGTTGGCGGCGTGGGTACCACGAGGATTGCCTACAACAACGACGGTTCCACCTCGGTTACCTATCCGCTGGGTAATACGGTGAAGATCGGCATTGCGTCGGTCGCCGGGCTTGCACGCGTCAGTTCGATGGATGCTCCTTGTGCTCCTGATTGCGGGCAGCGCTGGAAAAGCCGCACGTATGACAGTCGCGGCTTGCCGGCGAGCTATGTCGACTTCAAGGGCGTGACCACGCAGGTCACCTACGACGAGTACGGCTTGCTGTTGCAGACCGTCGAAGCCCTGGGCACCACCGAGCAGCGCACGACGACCACCGTGTGGGACAAGCAGATCCGCCGTCCGCTGAGCCGGACCGTGCTGGACAACCAAGGGCACCCGGTCGCCTCCACTGGTTGGGTCTACAACGCCACGGGCCAGGTGCTGGCGTACTGCGAAATCGATCCGCAGGTGGCGTACACCTGTTCGAACACCGGAACGGCTCCCGACGGCGTGCGTCGTACGACGTATACGTACTGCACCGCTGTCGATACGACGCAGTGCCCGCTGGTTGGGCTGATGCTCACTGCGACCAGCCCGCGCACGGACGTAGCCCAGGTCACGACCTATCAGTACTACCTCACCGATGGTACGCAGTGGCAGCACGGCGATCTCAAGTCGGTGACGAATGCGCTTGGGCAAGTCATTACTTTTGCTGCCTACGACAAGAACGGGCGGTCCACGCGGACGGTTGATCCGAACGGGGTCATCACCGATCTGTCGTATAACCCGCGCGGGTGGTTGCTCAAGCGCACGGTGCGGGCCAATGCCGATGGCTCCGCGTCTTCGAACGATGCCGTCACCCAGTTTGGTTACAGCCGCGCCGGCAATCTCACCTCGGTGACCGATCCGGACAACGCCACGATCGGTTATGGCTATGACCCCTCGCATCGCCTGACGTCTATCCGTAACGACAATGGCGAGAATGTGACTTTCACGCTGGATGCTGCGGGCAATCGCACCAAGGAAGAAGTGAAGGGCAGCAATGGTGTCGTTACGGGCAGTCTGACCCGTTCGTACAACACCCTGGGACAGCTCACGGGGGTGCAGGATGCGCTGAATCGCAGCGTCCTGAGCGCCACCTATGCGGACAGCTACGATGCCAATGGCAATCTGGTGCATGCGGCCGATGGCCTGAGCGTCCAGCTCAAGCGCGACTATGACGCCTTGAACCGCGTGATTGCCACGACCGACGACTTCAATGGCAGCGATCAGGCGACGCGGAATACGCAGACGGTATACCAGTACGACGCACTCGACCGCATGGCGGGCGTCGGCGATCCGGACGCGCTCAATACCTTGTATGACCACAATGCGTTTGGCGATCAGGTCGGCTTGCATAGTCCCGACACGGGCAACTCCAGCGCCATTGTCGACAAGGCGGGTAATGCCGCGTCGGTAACCGATGCACGGGGTGTCCAGATCAATCAGATGTTTGATGCGCTGAACCGGCGCACGTCGGCCTCGTATCCGACGGCCAGCGACAACATCGCCTGGTTCTACGACGAGCCTAACAGCGTGACGGGTTGCACCAGTTCGTATCCGATTGGCCATCTGACTAGGGTCGTGGAGGCGAGCGTCACCACGATCTACTGCTACGACGTACGCGGCAATGTGGTGCGCAAGAGCCAGACGCAGGGTGCGCAGACGGATGTGGTGGCTTATACCTATACCCTCGGCGATCGGCTGGCGACGTTGACGTATCCCAGTGGCGTGGTCGTCGCTTACAAGCGGGATCTGCCCGGACGGGTGCAGTCGGTGGCCGTGACGACGGCCGGCACGACAAATACGATCGTCGACTCGATCAACTACATGCCGCTTGGCCCCATAGCCAACTATATGCTGGGGCAGATTGGTTTTAGCCAGCTGATCACACGCACGTACGACGCGAACTATGCCTTGACTGATATCACCAGCCCATCGCTGAACCTGCACTTCGCCAGGGACGTGATGGGCAATATCACGGCGCTAGGCAATGCGGCGGGAGCCAATCCGGCGACGGAGACGTACCGCTATGACGCGCTATATCGGTTGAACTCCATTAACGATGCGACCGGTGCAGCCGTCGAGGCTTACACCTATAACAAGACGGGTGATCGTCTAAGTAAGACTTCGAGCGGACTTGCGACTGGAGCCTATGGTTACCAGGCCGGAACGCATTGGCTTACGAGCATCGGCACTAGTGCGCGCACTTACGATGCTAACGGCAATACCACTGGGAACTCCACGGGTGGCGAAGCGTTTGGCTATGGCTATAACGGTCGCAACCGGATGACTGTGGTGCAGCGGAATGGCCAGACCGTGGCCACGTACAGCTACAACGCCATGGGGCAACGCGTGGCCAAGTCGGTGACAGTTCCGCAGATGGTGGATCAGCGGTTTGCTTATGACGAAGGTAGTCAGCTGCTGGGTGAGTATGGTGCGACGAGCCGCGACTACATCTGGGTAGATGGGTTGCCGGTGGCGGCTGTTGATGCTGCCGGGGCGGTGACGAAGACCAATTACGTGGTCGCGGATGGGTTGGGTACGCCGCGGGTGGTTAGGGATGATTCGGGGGTGGTGCAGTGGCAATGGCCTTACCAAAGCAATATGTTCGGAGAGAACCAGCCAGCATCGGCAACGAATTATACGCTTAACCTGCGATTCCCGGGCCAATACTATGACGGCGAGTCAACACAAATCTATAACCTAAATCGGGACTACGACGCGGCGGTCGGACGATACGTCCAAAGCGATCCTATTGGGCTAAGTGGTGGCTTAAGCTCGTATGCTTATGTAGAAGGGAATCCTGCCCGCAACGTCGATCCATCGGGTCTCGATGTGAATTGGAGCGGAACTGTAGAATCTGTTGGGGTGGTTGCTGGTTTTGGTGGCAGTGCTTTTAGATTTCGGCTCACTTCGGACTGCGTGCACGGTGTGAAAGCTCACGTAGTTGTCGATGCTCGTGGCCCTAGCCTAGGCCTGGGCTTCAAGGGCCTCCCGCCCATGGGCTTTTCGACCTCTACGATCACACTTACAGACCGTATGGATCATGTCGAGCCATCCATTTTGGAGGGATGGTTTGCTATCCACAATGTGGGAGTCGCCGTGGGTCCACTCGGATACAGTGTGTCCATGGTTCAGCTGGGAGGTAATGGTCGTGGGCTGCAGAAGCCTCGCAAATCCGGCGCCTTCACGGCTTTTTCCCATGGATTTGAGACTGGGTTCGATACGGGTTACACCGGAACCGCGGGTAGTAGCAATATCGTTGAGCAAACAATGACATCCTGCGGATGCAGCCAATGAGCAATCTTCCTCGCATCGTCCAGATACTTCTTGCTTCCTATGTGATCGTTTTTATAGGTCTTTTCGTTACCTATCTTGTCGCCATAATTGTTCAGGGCGAGTCTCGAGCATGGAATGTCTGGACGAACTATTATCTAGCATTCGCATATTGGATACCTTCGCTCTATCTAAGCGTCAAATATCTCAAGCGAAGAGCGTGAGCGTCGCCGTACATCGCCGTCTACGATTCGGAAATCAAAAACACCTTCCGCGAGCAGCCGATCTGCATGCGCGATGCGTGGTTGCATGTATGCGGTGAGTGCCGGCTTCGGTGCATCAAAGATTGCACTTTGATTTTCTTCATGCCGATATGGTGATCTTTCTGGCCAACTGGCCTGGGGCGTCAGTCGTTCCGCCTTTCCTGGCTCCTTCATTGTGCTCTTGCGGGGATCGTTCGCTCTTGATCATTTCCACTAACTGATAGCAGTAGCTGTTTAAATGCGAGGTGGTTAAGTGGAAATTCTAGAACGACATGGCCGAAGCTAAGGGCTAGCAGCAACAAGAAGCCAGCAGCATAGTCGTATAGATAAATCGCGAGAGAGGCGGCCCATAGACTGATAATGCCTGCCCAGCGCGTGCCGGATATCCGATGCCATGGAATGACTGTTGGTTTCGAAAACCAATTGAAGTAATGATATGTATAGGCCAGCGCGAAGAATCGCGTTAAACAAATACTCCATGGATGGGCAAACACAGAATCTGTGTTGAGCACAAGCCCGGCGATGGAAAAAGCGGTCTGATTGAGTTTGGAGAAGGCTATCTGGTAGTTAGCCATGGCCCAAGATGCTGGGGTGGTGCTCCAAGCTACTGGCACTACAAAACAGATGAGTGGGCATAGAAGGAAGAACACAAAGAACAGCGTACCCTCGCGATCCGGTTTACGGCGGATACCATTCCAAACAAAGACCGCGGTGAATACGAAGACATGTATCACGGTTACCAAGTAGACGCCGATCAGTGCATCGAATATGCGACCTCGGAGCAACGCCCATAGAAGGCCGATAGCCATAATGCCTAACAGGCGGCCTCCCCAAGTCTGCACGAGCACCAGTGTCGCTGTACCGCCAAAGATCAGAAAAAGCAAAAGTACCCGATGTGGCTCAAGTAGGGAGATACCTGGAAGATTGCCGAGCCCGATAGCGAGCGGTAGCAGGAGAATCAGGCCGCCGATCAATAGCCAGCGCGACAGAGGCTGCGACAGGAAGTATTTCCGGTCATGCAACCAGGAGATTTCGGTCAGGTAGTGAAGCGGACCCAATACCGCATACGAGATAAGAAGTGTCTCAAATGGAAAAGCGATAGAAAAGGCAAGCGCAACCAACAGCAGGGCGCTGTTAAGATTGTGCAATCGCGCGCCGGTGAACGCCTTCATATCTGTCTTCCCTAGGTTAATTTTAGCTCCGCTAAGTGATGTTAGGAGGGGGCGAATCCGAGCGTCAAGGAAATGCAGCGGTGTATGGGGTGCGCTCGCAGACCCATTAGAGGAGGTATGTCTGAAGTGGTCCGATCGGGTTGAACGGAGGAATCAGTACATACGTCTATGTGGACAGCAGTCCACTGGATTACATCGATTCGTTAGGATTGGCCGGGACACCGGGGGAGGGCGTCCCGGCGCACGCAGTCGCCTCCCTCGCCTGCGAGCTTTCCCTCTCTCTATTGGTCCAGTCGTCGCGTCGTCGTCGCCCTAACTGTGGTACGGGCTAGTGGGTGGTATAGAGGACGCAATTGGTGGTGCGGACTGATGCAGCCGAGGCCTCGCCGATAGGAGGCCTCGGGGTTTGAGTGATTAGCTCATCGGCCTGGGGGGTAAGTCGTTAGTGCTGGTGACCGGGCTCTGACTACTATCCACGTGTCGGTCGCTATATGCAGAGTGATCCAACTGGTTTCTTGGGTGGCCAACCTCTCACAGAACTCCCAACTTAGGCATGCCCTGAGGCTGAACTGTGACTCCGGCGCCGCGCGCAGAATAACCCTGCTTTGAGTGGAAAAGCCTTGCTCTGAAAGGACGACTGACGCCTGCACGTTCTCAATTAATCTCGAGAAGAAACCGGCAACCAATATTCCTTGAGGGTCGTCTCTTTCTACGTGGAATTCATTCAGTAGCGAAATTGCGTGTTCATGGATGCGGTAAAGAATCTCGAAGAGATCTGCATATCGCTCTCGGGCTCTAGTTACAAACTCCATCTCATAGGTCCCTTCTCGTGTGTGGCACTTGACCCGCGACCAACACAGTCATGCAGCGATCGGCGAAAGCAACCGGAACTGCAAGAGCAGCCATTTTCCGGGCACGCGTTAAGCCGACATAGAGCACGCGCTTGGCCTCCGCGTCGGTACCGTTTTCCCACGATTCAAACAGAGCGTCCCCTCGATTCTCAGGGGCGCGATTGGGTGGAATGACGACGCATACGGCACCGTATTCGCGCCCTTTTGCTTCGTGAATCTTGGCGCATCTCAGGCCGATATTCACCGGTCTCTGAAGATGGCTTGACCATTGCGCATTCGTCGGTCGTCGAAAGAAGCTCCGCACAGTTGTGCCGGTCGGTAGTGGCAGATTTAGCCACTCAGCTTCCGTATACAAGCGGGTGATCCAGGCGGCTCGTTCGGTATCGGTATTCCCACACACCTTGGGAAGATTCATGAGAAACCCCAGAGCGCGTCTTCGATGTGCTCGCCGATCGATGCCTGCGCGCTCGACAGTTCGCAATAGATGCTCATTCGGTTGGCGTAGACCCATAAGGTCCAGCAGCAATGTCTCCACTATCTGCACGGCAGCCTCTCTTGATCGTGCTGTCGCGGCCGGTGACCAAAACTCAGCCACCTTGCGGGCCAACGACTCGACCCGCGAACTTCCGTCCGAATCGCTGGTGCCTACGCAGGCGGCACGCTCGGCGACCTTGCCCGAGTGTGCCAGGACGACTGCATCTGCTGAATCCAAGTCAAGTTCAGAAATCCAATGCAAGAAGGCCTGGCCGATCGTTGCATTTAGCGCTCGGCCAGGGTAGGTCAGAAGCAAAACCGGGTGCGTGACATCCGCGGTATCGCCAATCGACTCATCCACCTTATCGATGCTTCTAAGTGTTGCTGCTAACCTGCAGATTGCAGGGCTGCTACGGAAATTGCCCGTGAGTGATCGATGTGATTCGACGGAATATGTTTCCTTGAAACCCTGAACGCCGGCCGGATTTCCATTGCGGAACTCGTAGATTGCCTGGTCCGGGTCGCACACGAAGGTGACATGTACGCCGTGGGCTTTGAGCCAGGCGAGAATTTGCAGATCAACCGGATTGCAGTCCTGACCCTCATCGATCATGATTTCGTGAAAACGTGCTGCTAGTGCGCGGCCAAGCGCATTGCTGTTGACCGGATCACTAATCAGCCGCAGTGTCATCGCGCGAGCATCGCTGGCGCTCAGATATCCTGCTTGCAACAAACCACGTCGTCGAAGTGATGCTGCTTGTTGGTATCGGGCTTGATGCTGGCGTACATGGTTTTGCAGCCCGGTGTGCCCAATCCTCCCCGGGTCAATACCGTTGGTATCCGGGTCGAACAAATCCAGGCTCACCGGATCACCCCGGAAGGCAAACTGTCCGCTCAATCTAATCGCTATGCCGAGGGTATCCCAACTGTCGACGATGATTGGTCGCGCCGGGCTCGTAGCCGCATAGCTCGGAAGCACCACAAAATGTCGGACGAACGCATCAAGCGTGCCCATGAAGCTGGGGTGCCTCAAGAGCGGGGCAAGGCCGGCGGCTTGGCAGCGTTCACGAAACTCATCGACGGCAGAGTTCGTGAAGGAGAGTACTGCTACACCGCGGCGCGGTGATAACGTCACAGCGATCTTGGCCAGGCGGGCAATGATTGTGCGGGTCTTTCCGGCACCGGGGCAGGCATGTAAGAACGCGCCGCCGACGTGTGTGGCGAAAGCTTCTTGTTCTGCCGTCAGACTGTGAATGCCGGTCATGCTTGAGCCGCGCTGCGAATTGCATCGGTGAGATAAGGCGGAACGATAAACACTTCGCCTGCCATAACACGTGAAGCAATGGCTTGAGCTAGGTCGCCCTTGCGAGTCTTCTTTGCCTCGATCAATTTGAGGAATGCTTCGGGACGATCCTGTACTGCGACGCTTTCGATCCGGTTCACCCAATCGCGACGCGAATTGCGATGTAGGCGAAGAAATACGCTTCTTAGGAATGTTTCGTTGCCAGCGCCGAAAGTCTCGTGCTCCAGCGTGTGCTGATTCGTCAGTACTGTTAACGCCTGCCGCGCACCGTGTGCCGCAGCGAGATTTTCCAAATCAATCTTCCGATTCCCCAAAACCGTTGGGTCCGCGTCAGTGATGACGATCAAACGATCGGCGATGCGCGCATCACCGTGCGGTCGAAGCAAAATCTCGACGTATGGACGGAAATCCACGCCTTCGATCGGTACGATGACCGTTCCCTTGAATCTGAGCCATCCCTCGGCATCATCGGCGAGAACAAGTTTTTGTGCCAGCACTGGCAATAGCAGTGCCTCAGCGATGCCTTCCACCAGGACGGCCCTGTTGCCGAACAACACCGCGGAGCGGGTCACGTCCAAGTAGCGGCTGATCTTATCCAGCATCTTTGGCTTGATCCCGAGTTCAGCGATTGGCACGCTGACCGATTCCGAGACAGCCACCCCATTTTGATCGCAACGACGCGAACGCATGACCACCAGATGTATCGGAGAGACCCATGCTGTCAGGTTCGGGGAATGCGTCGTGACGACGATCTGGATGCGACCTTCCGGTTTGCCTGGTTCGACAGCGCGATCAACCGATTGGCGTGCTTGATTCAGGAGGAATTCGAGCACCAATACTTGCAGCTGCGGATGCAGGTGCGCCTCGGGTTCTTCGACAAGAAAGATCGTGAGATCCGCATCCTTGGCTTTCGCTAGTTCGACGACCACCGTGGCCATGTAGAGCAGATTGGAATAGCCCAAACCGGAGGCTCGGATGTCTTCAGGCGAAAGACCCGAATCAGCCATGCGGAACCTCAGGTCACGCGCGACATCGAGCAGGGTCTCGGCTCCGAAGTCCAAGACTGCCGTTTGCGGGCGGACTCCATTGGTAAGCATGCTCAAAGCATTGCCGATCTCCGTATTCATCGTCGTCAGGATCTCAGGCCTCGCGTCTGCACGCCGGATGCCAGTAAGAAAGTCCTGTTCTTGGTCTTTGGGAAGAAAGTGGCGCAATAGCGCCATCACCCTTGTGCTGCTACCCGTGCCGAGCGCCTGATGTGCATCGCGCAGGGGCGGTAGGTAAACATGCCGAATCAGGTCAGCGGAGCCGGCCTCTGGCTCATTGGTGTCAAAGCGCCCGGCCCAGAGAGTGGTCTTGCCGCGCGGCGCACGCTCGGATCGCGATTCGTAGCGATAGCCGAAGATCGCTTCGTTCTTCGATGGATCGGGAACTGCCGAGATCAGTAGTCCTTTCAGTGTATCGCTGAGTTCTCGGAAAACGCCTTCGATCTGGAAGCTAGGGACGGTTGTATGGCGTCGTACGTCCTCGTCCTCCGGATACCGCTCCCGGCGACCACTCAGCGGCAAGGTGAGTAAGCGGATCGCGTCTACGACGTTGGATTTGCCTCCGTTGTTCTCACCAACAAGAACAGTCAGGTCCGGGCGAAGGTTGACCGTTACATTGTCGCAAGACCGGAAACGCGAAATTGCCAAACTGCCCAAATGCATGAAGTCCCCCTCGTGCTGCGTGACGGCTACTTAGCTTTAACCACTGACGCCTCTGGTCCACGATTGCCGCTGTTGAAATTTCCGAGACAGTGACCGGAGAATCCGTCATGACACCTCGGATCTTGCGGATCTGTATGCACCGCATGCTTCTAAGCGATGTTGAAAGGATGCGCTTGGATGGTGAGTGGCACTCCTTGATCATCAGTCTTTGAACTTCAATTTATAGAGCTTTTTAAGAACAGCTTCGACTGTTTGACGAAAATCATGAAGATCGGCATCGCTCACCGTTGCGGTCGATCGGCGATGGATCAGGTTGTTACGCATATCGCTGTAGTGTTTTATCTTCCCCCAGGTCACGGCATCCAGCGTGATGTACTTTTGGGTTTCTGTATGGACTTTGTGTCGGGTGGCGAAGATTCCAAGCAGCTGTGTGTCGGTGTAATGGGTGCCTGAATCGTTGACGAGGTACTCCTTGAAGGCGATCTCCAGGGTGCTGTCGAGTACGATCAATGCGATGCGATTCGCTTGTTCGAGCGGTTGCCGAAGGATCATGTCGGCGGCAATCACACCTTCATACAGGCCGCGTGTCCAAGGCTTTTTCTTAACTATGCTGGTATTGGCTGCCGTAATTCGATCCGCGTAGCGAGGGCGCGATTTCGGCATTGGTGGAAGATAAGATTTTTTCGCGGCAGGAAAATCATCAACCGGAACGTCAATGATCTTCCCGCGGGTGTGCTGAAATACCTTCTCGGGCCAGTCACCCATCCAGATGCGCGATAGCGCGGCGTAGTCCTTTACCACTTCATTGAGCCAGGTGTGGATCGCCTGGAATACCTCATGTTTGGTGCTGATGTCAGACTTGCTGCTGTTCCATGGCATGTCACGGGCATCTCCATGTAGCACCACAATGACCTTTGTCAGTGACACCTTTGGATGAGGCAAGCCGGCGTAGCCTTTCATAAAGCCTACATCGAAGCTCTTGAGTGCTCGCGCCACGAGGCGATCATTGCAATAGAAGTACACGCCATACTCACCTGCAGCAGGGCTCGATTCGTTGCTCAGTCCTGCCGTGACATCGACTCGTACGGTTCTGCCATCAGTTAGGGGGAGTTCGCCATGGTAATGTCGAGGCTCGTAGGCAGGAGGGTATGACCAAGCGTCGAAAAAAATCGGCGTCAGTGGAGTGCCGTTGAGCGATATCGTTACTTTGGCATTGGTGAGAAATCTGGCATAGGTCGCACAGAGATGGTCCCTCAGGTTGACTGTCGCTTGATCGTCTATTGGCACGCGCAATTTGTGCAGCTCAACCACGGTGGTGCTCTCTGGGATCTCATCAACTTCGTACAAGGGAAGTTCCCAGTCTTCTGTTTTTAGCCACCGGTCGTCGAAGTCGATTTCGAAAGTCTTGCCCTTGTCATGACGAGTAGTGATTCGGATGTCTTGCGCCAGGGCAACGACGGCTCGCTTCGTGCCGACGCCAAATATTCCAATGGTTTCGTCATCTTCGGCTGAGCCGGTTTGACCGGGTCCGACGATATAGCGAAGCTCTGCATATGGAAGCCCCCCCAGCGTTATCGCGAACCGTTATTGTTTTTTGATCGAGATTGACTTCGACATCGATCGAAATCGGCTTTTTTCGCCCGGCTCGGACCCAGACATCCAATCCATTGTCGACAAGTTCGCAGATCGACCGATTGAGGTCATAGTCCGCAATAATGGACAGAAAAAGTCGCTTCGACGGTACTGCGTCCAGCTTGCCGACATCCTTCTTCATGCTCCCCCCCTTTCTCTGTTTCTACGGTGGATAACCATCGCGAAGATCAGCTAGCAATGTGTCGGCTACAGCTTCCTCGGCGATGGCTATGCCGTGCTCTTGCATGGTTGGCGTGAGCAGCATGTCCCACGTGGCCGCCACACTGATCGCACCGAGGCTGTGTCTTGCGTGGAAGCTGGCACGCGCAGCCGTTTCATAGTCACTTGCGGTTAGACGCCAAGGGGCTGCCTGCCAGGTGCGAATGACGAAGTTGGCGATCCCGATACCGGGCCAGTCAAAGTCGCCGTGGTAATGCAGGCGTGCTCCGGACTTTTGCAGTTGGGCGAGCAGAGTGCGCTGGGCTGCCGACGGCATGCCGTCGGTGCATACCAAGGGCGGGCAGTGGATGCCGAGGCGGTCGGCAGCAATTGCCAGAAAGTTGGGATTTTCACAGACAAAGACAGATTGGCCGGCCACGGCCCATAGCGGCGGTGCGCGTAGCAGCTGGCGCAGCGAGAGATATGCGGGTTCCCCGCGTTGCCAGTGGGCCTGCGCTGGCTGCATCACAGGAAGGTTGAGCAGGAGAGCAGGACGTGCGAGTTCATTGACTAGGATGCCAGCTCGCGCCCAAATATCCCGTTGCCGTTCCTCGGTGGCAGCCGGGTCAATCGGTTCGGACTCGGTGTCATCCGCCCCGTCGATGGGACGGTTACGTTCGTTATAGCGCCACGCCATCAGTACGAGGCTGGCCACTGGGCGGCCTGTATCCAGGGCGTGGGCGTCCCCCAGAACGTTGGCGGCGAGTTGCGACCGTGGTTGTCCCTGCGCTGGCAATTGGCGAAGCACCGCATCAGCCGCGGAAAGCAGTTGCGCCGCACGCTCGGGCGTGCGTCCTAGGCGTTTGAGACGGGATAGTGCATCCGGTGCACCGTCCAGCCAAGTGCGAAGCAAACCTCCAGCCTGCGCCGATGCAACCAGTTCGCCCCATTGTTCCTGCAGCGCTTGGCGCATCCGTGCTTGCGCGACAATCGGCCCATCTAGCTGTTCTAGTGCATCGCATAGCGAATCCGCTAGGCCCGCCTGTTGGAGCAGTGTGTCGAGTTCGGTAACGTCCAGCGTTATCGATCGTGCCATAGGCGAGCGCCGACCGGTCACCTGACACAGCGCGACATGGGCTTCGCGGGTAAGCTTGTTGAGGCGAACAGACGTGGGGGGCGCGCCCGGTTTGGCACGTTCGAAGCGGTTACGTAGTTGCTTGCGAACCGGAGCCAGATCGGATCCGCCAAGTAGGCGGTATAAACCGGGATTGGTTTCAGTAGTCATGACGTCGGAAAGCGCCGATTGGGGTCGAGGGACTGTCGTTTGGCGCGCCCGTCCCACTTCCAGCGAGAGACGAAGACTGCGTCGATACCCTCACGACGCCGTAGATCACAGATCGCGACACCGGGCAGTTCCGCATAACAAGCCCATTCACGCTCACTGGTGATAACGAAATCCAGATCGAACTCGCGCACCAAGCCCATGCAATGTGCACGCGCAGTGTCATCGATTCCTACGAAAGCCTCATCGAGCAGCATCAGGCGCGGGGCAAGCGGACTTGCGCCGTGCCCATAGAAACTGGCGATTGCCGCAAACAGCGGGACAGTTAGCCCCAGCGCACGCTCACCACTGGAAGCCGGACCAGATAGCTTGCGCCAATTGCCGTCCTGTTGGCGCTGAATGCGGAAGCGGTGCCAGTGCCGGTAATCCAGGGCACGGGCAAGCTGGTCAATGAGACTGCTACCGACGTTATCGGCATCGGCACGAGCACGCTCTGCGGCGATCTGTTGCTGGAGCATCGTTCCGACCATGGAGCGCTCTTCAGCCGACCACAGATCGGGACTTGTGTTGAGCAGGCGCTCCCGTGCTTCTTCCAGCCCGACCGGGGCACCTTCTTCGGGCGTCAAGGGCACCCATTGCAATCGATAACGCACGCCGGTGGTAGTCGGACGCTTGTGTAACTCTTCGTTGATCATGTTGACGCGGTCATCCGCCGCGCGGATGAGGTGCTGGATCTCCGAAGCAATCTCGGCTTGCAGATGGTTCTCCAGTACCTCGCGTTCCTTGGCCGAAAGTAATTCGCTGCGCTGTGCAATATCCTCGGCCAGCAGCCGCGCAACCAGCGCGGGTCGATCGGCGCGGTTTTGGTACTGGATCGTGACGGTGAGGCCGAAGTCGGTCGGCTCCGAAACAGCCTGGTGGCCCAAGGCGCTGAGTGAGCGCTGCAGTTCGTTGAGATCTTCGGCAATCTGCTTTTGCACGCGGGACCAAGCCGTTTCATCATCGGCGATGTGGCTCAAGGCCTGTTCAATGCGACGGGCCAGATTGAGTACCGGGTCGATGCTCCATTGTGAGGGCAGGTTGAGGTCGGGCAGGGCAGAGGTCAGTAGTCCGCTAAGGGCGAAGCGGTGCAGCCGCTCGGCGGCCTCGGTGCGAAGATTACTGCGTTCGACCAGGGCTTCTTCCTTCTGTTTGGACACGTTTTCGGCAACGGCGCGTTGCTCACCAATCGTCAACCGCCGGTTATTGGCACCCTCAAGTATCGTTTCCGCCTGCTGGAGTTCCGCCTTGGCCTTGCGTAGTGCGTCCAGCAAGGCGTCCACTTTGATGCCGATGGATCGTCGAAGGGTCTCGAAGCGAATGCGCGCCTGCTCGGCTTGTTCCGTGGCTTGGGTTAGGTCATTTTCAACCTCTTCCAGCGCGCGGCGTGCTTCCTCTTCTCGCTGATGCTGTTCAAGGTGGGCCGGCCATGCCCGCCGCCAGTCACCGGCCGCCTCTCCTAACTGGAGCTGAGCCCGATCGAACTGCTCCAGGAACTCTTCGGTTTCGGGTAAGCGATCGGCTTCGACTGGAAGGCGCAAATCGGCAGCGTCGCGTTTCAGTTGCTCACGGGCATCCCTCACGGCGGCTTCGGCCTCGATACGACGCGTATCGGCCTGTTCCCACCGCCGTCGAGCTTGCTCCGCTTCCCGCCCGGCGCCGGCAGCCTGCGTGATGGCCTCAAGCAATGGCCGATCGGAGGGGGCCTCGCGATACTCGCGCTCTGCTTGTTGGCGGTTCGCATTTAACCCAGCCCTCTCTTGCTCGAGCTCGGCATCGGTTATGTCAAGTTCGGCGAGACAGGCGGCGATCTCCTGCAGCCTGCGCTGACGCGCCTGCTCGCGTGCCGTGTGGCCGATGTAAACCGCTTTCGGCTTTCGCCAAGCGCCGGCCAAGGTACCGAGGCGGAAGCGGCCATCCGGCGATACCCAAGCTTCTGCAAGGTCTTGGTCGTTCGACGGGCCGTAAGCCACACTGGCCAGCACACCGGTCAGCGTCGCCGCAGTCACCGGACAGTCTTCTGGCACGGCGGGAAGAAGGACATCCCTCAAGCTTGCGCCTGCGACGTCCCCACGACGCAGCCAACTGGCATCCTGCCACGCTCGACCTTCGTCATCGGTCAACGCGCCGTCAGGCGATAACCAGGCATCGAGCAAGCCGCTCGCTTCGAGTGCGGCTTCAAGGCCCGCGCGCTCGCCTTCGTCCATGTGTGGATCGAAGTCAACCAAGCGCCAAAGGGGGGCTCCAAGACGCTGCATCCGCACATCGAGAGCACGGGTGGTCGGCTCGGGAGGGAATGCATCCTCGCCAGCCAACAGGCGATCGCGCTCGACTCCCAGTTCAGCACGCCGCTGTTGCGCTGATTGGCATTGCGCATCGAGCGATGCCTTCATGGTGGCATAGTGATGCGAGGCTTCCTGCCAAGCACCGGTCAGCATCGCCCGCGCCGGATTGTCTCCCTCGGGCCGCGCTGACCACTCAGCCAACTGCCGAAGCAGCGTGTCTGCGTCGACGCGCAACTGCCCAAGATCTGCGCAATGTGTGGACCATGCTTGGACTAAGGCATCGCCAGCCTGTTCGGCTTGTTGATCGGCCTGTTCGCGCCGCAACAGTGCTTCTTCCCATTCGTTGTGGGTGGATTGGGCGTTGTCCAGCGCGAAGGTCAGTGCCTGCTGGCGGCGATCGATCTCAGCATGCCGCTGGCGAACGACTTGAATATCCTGACGCCGTCGTGACACGACATGGCGAAGGGCATCGGTCGTCGTACGCGGATCGGGTGGGGCTCCGGCGAGCGTTTCGGTGGCTCGAGCGAGTAGGGGATTGGTGATGACCTCTGCATCAACGCCGATGCGACCGGCCGCATCCAAAAGATGGCGGCGGGACGATTCGAATTCATGGCGTGCATGCTCGGCCTGTTCTTCTCGCTGCCGACCGAGTTCGGCTTCTCGCTGTAGCCGGATTTTCGCATCATCCCGCTTGATGGACGCCGTGGCGGTATCTCGCCGTCGGTCATTCGCATCCTTTTCGGCCTGGCCTAAGCGATTGGCTTCTTTATTGTCGGGATCACTCTGGAGGGTATCCAGGCGTTCCTGCGCTGCACCCCGACTCTGTTTTGCTGCATCAAGCGCTTCCGTAGCAGTTCGCTCTTCGGCCTGAACGAGTTCGAAGGCAGCTTGCGCCGAGTTGCGGGCTTCACTGGCATTGTCGAAGCCAGTTTGTGCTTGTCGCAGCTCCCGAGCCTGACGACGGGCCAGCATTCCCGTATAGATGTGGTAGCGTCGCTCAAACTGATTGACGGCCCCCTCCAGATGGCGGGCCTCCTCCAGTTGGCGTCGATCCTCCTCCAGTTGGTTAAGTGCGAGGGCTACGTCCCCCAGCAACTGCATGGGGAGAGGGGGCAGGGATTCGCCCAATGCCTGGGATAGGCCAGCCTCGTCAGGCTTCTTCGAGAGCTGCGGCTGACGCAATTGGATCAATGTGTCCATCAGCGCGTCGTAGCGGTGCTGACCCAGTTGGAAAAGTCGTTCGTCTACGGCTCTGCGATAGCCTTGCGTATTGTTTTCGAAGACTTGGCCGCGGCCAATTAGAGCCTCGCGCAGACGTTCTCGGGTTAGCACTTGGCGCTGGGCATTGATCAGCCACAGGTCCTGGCCGAGGCGCGGATCAGCGGTCGCCCCATCTCCTTCGATTAGGAAGTACCAACTGTCTACCTGCGCGCGCCCGGCGACTGCAGAAAGCCCAACGCCTAACGTTAGATAGCGGGTTTGGCCATCAGGTTCGCGTCGACCGAATTCGATCCAGCTGTAGCCGATGCGGCGTTCGTAACTGCCTCCCAATAGCAAGTTCCAGGGCATTTTCTTTGTGCCGTCGCCATCTGGTTCGACCCGCGAGGAGCGCAATTGCGCATCGAATAGCAGTGGCAGCGTCAGCGATAGAACTTTGGATTTGCCCGTGCCGTTGTTGCCGCGCAGGAGTAGGTGACCGTCATGGAACCAGAACTCCTCGCTGTCGTAGCGGAACAATTCCACCAGTCCCAGGCGCAAGGGCTGCCAGCGTTCACGCTGCGGTTCGGGCAGCGAGGGACGTGAACTATCGGAGGACTGATCGGAAGTCATATGTTGGTATGGGACGGCGGCGCGTTGCCGTCGTGCATGGGAGCAGTATCGAAGGCGCTGCGAATGGCGACCTCACCAAGCGAGAAACGTGCGATGGCCGGCAACGGCACGATGGCGTCACCGTCGATCCTGAGCAGACCGAGGCGACGCAGGCGCAGCACCGCGACCTCCGCCAACTCCTGTTCGGCGCCCGTGACGCGAGCCGATTTGCGCCAGTAACGACCGTACTGACTAGCCGCGTCACGTAGGAACGCTGCGATATCGTTCTCGGCAATCCGGAATGGTTCACGCGTTTGTCGTAAACGGCCGGCCAAATATTCGGCAACCAACAGTGTGGCATGTGCCTCGGTTCCCTCGGCAGGCATTGCCACGTCGGTCAGTTGGCCATTTTCGTCGGCTAACGCCAGCCCCTCGGCACGTTGCTCCGCGACCAGTCCGGTGGCTTCGCAGAGGCGAGCAGCGAGCACGCCGCGCTGGTTGAGGAAATATGCCCGTGCCGTCTCATCTAAGGTGTCTGCGTAGAGCACGGGATCGTCGAGCAATCGTCGTGCTAAGTGATAACGCATCGCGTCACGACGGCCTTGCTCGCTGTCTACAATGAAACCGCTTACCAGCGCAGTCAGGCGGGTTTCGGTATCTCGGGGGGCGTCGTCGTTTCGCCAAGTGGAGGGGCCGCGTACGGCCGCCAAAACACCTGCCAGCAGTCGCCGATTGACGTCGTACAACGCATCCGACTGCTGCCAACCATGTTCGCGGACAAAGTTGTCCTCTTCTCCGACAACACGCTCGAGGACGCCGTAGTCCAAGAGCGTGCGACAAACAACCACCAGCTCCCGGCGTTCGGCAGCGCTGCGCAGGGTAAAAGTGAAGCTCCAGGCGTTGAACGCTGGATCGGCCGCTTGTTGCATAACGCGCTCGCCAATATGCTGCAGGCTGATCTGTGCGTCGGCTCTTTCCAAGACCATGCAGGCAAGACATAGCAGGGTGTAGCGACGGCGATCATAGTCAGGTAGGCCGCGAGTCGGATCGTCGAGGTCTGCAGGGCGTTTATACAAACGCGCACCTTCCCGATCCACATGCAACGGCCAGCCGGTCTCGCGCGCAAACCAATCACGCAATCGTTCCGCTTGATGACGGACGGAAGCAAAATCAGGGTGGCTCGACGCCATCAGTGGGCGCATGAGCAGGCCGCGTAGAGCGCGGCGAAATTCGTCCTGCTGCTGTGTCTTTTGTAGTTCGCTGACATGCGAGGCGGCGCGGCGTGGATGGGGCGCACTCATATATCTTCCTGCATGGGCCGGATGGTCAACAGATGGTCGCGGCCGCTGAACACGCCAGCCGGCGTATGGATCTCGGCATGACTGCCTGGAGCGAGTGGCTCCAGACGTAGTAGGAGTAATCCGTCGCCGCTCTGCCGTTCGATGGTTTGGTCCGGCTCGGCCTGCTCGGCTAGTGCCTCGCCCAGCAAGGTTAGGAACAAATTGAACGCAGGAGTGTCGAGTTCACCTAATTCAGACAACCGGGTCGGCCGACCCGTCGCCAAGCGCTGTCGTGCCGCCTCCATTTGACGAGCTTCCTCGGCGAGCTGACCTGCCATGAGTGCACGTTCGCGGCTACGGTCGCGCACATTCGCCAACTTGCCGCGAGGGGCTGCTTCACCGTACTCACGCAGGCGCGGATTAATCGTCAGTGGCGGCGCATCGAGCCACGATGTGCCTGGCGGCACGTCTTCTTCGATGGCAGCCTCGAGCGAGAAGTGACGCGCTGGGTTGAGGGCAAAGGCGGCACGTGCGAGGCGGTGCGCATCTTCATTGCTCTCACAGGCAGCGAACCACTCGGCAAGGACGCGGAAATCGGCCGAACGGTCGCTGCGACCGCTTCGACGCTCGTTGACGGCTGCGATGGCGCTTAATAATTGGGGAATGGCTGCCCGCGCACGAGCGCGTAGCAGTTCGGCCTGCGGTGGTTCGTTTCCCTGGGTCAAAAACCAGCCGCGCAGGCCCTTCCAGCGGTCACGCCAGATTTCCCAGCGCTGTGAGGCTTCATTCGCTTGTTCTTCGGCATCGCCAGGGGCCGCATCGCGTGCTTCTCGTTGCGCAATCTGACGAAGAACATCGTCAATAATGGCGGACAGCTCGTGCAGCGTTCGAGCTATGGTGTCGGAGCGGCGGATCAGGTCGCCCATGAAACGCTCCAAATACTCGATGAGGCGGCGCTTGTAGGCAACCAGCACGGTTGGGTCGACCTGCTGAAGTTCCAAGCTGCGGGCCACTCCGGCCATAAAGGCTTGAGCATTGCCCGTCAGGCCTTCGAATATGCGCACCAAGCTACGCAGGATGTCGTGGGCCTTGGCTACGTCAAGACTGTCGCCGGCCGCGGTCTCAGCTAATAGATGTCTTAGCGCTTGCAGACCACTATCGATGTCTTCCAGGGCGACGGTTTGCAACTCGGCACGATGACGGATGTGGTGCTCGAAGGTTTCTAGGCAGATTTCGGCTGCCTCGCCACCACGCGATAGACGGTAGAGAAACTTCGCGCGGTAGTAGTCATTGAGCGTGGACGCACGCGTCATATCCAGCTGCGATTCTAGGTTGCCCCAGTTTGCCAATTGAGTCAGCGCAGCGGAAATCTCTTCCGACGATGGGGACGAACCTCGCCAATCCGCTTCGGCGAGTACTTCGTCAGGGCGCAGTTGAAGGCGATACTGGCGCTTGGCCGTAGCGAAGACCTCCAAGATAGCCCGATAGAAGGGGGCCTTGTCTGCAGTGACGTGACGGAAGAGATCGGAGGAAGAAGGTGCCCAGGTCGAACGTTGTTTCACGCCAACCTACTCCTTGCAATTGCTTGCCGGCCAACTCGGCATTCCCTTAGACATCTGCTGCATAGAAGCCGCAGGTGTGGCGGAAGTCGATCCGAAGATCAGGGTTGAATCGATTCTCCCCTCGACGCCGGCGACTGAGTCGCTTGGCCGCGTCGTATCCATGAATCCCCCTTAATGTGTAGTCCTTTTCAACACCAGTTACCGGCATTGCGCTCCCTACATTCGGCATCTTAGCCCTAACTGGCCCACGTGTCGCATCGCAATCCACACGGGCAGGCGCGGTGGCGACGCCATTTGAAGGCGGCGTTGGTGTGAGTGTTGCCGGCCAAAAGCTATCCAAGGGGGCGCGATCAGCATCAGGAAGCTGGGTCAGCGCCTTTCAATCGAAGTCACTATTACTGGTATTGCCCGGCAATACCAATTCATTGGCTTTCACGGATCCGCATGCAGCCACGCCAATTTGTTGAGTTGCCCGGACGCGGCGGAACTCGACGCCGGCGATACTTGGTATGGGGGCAATCCATAATTCTGCGATGACTGCCTGTTATTCCTGGAAGTGGTGGAAGGCGAGTAGGGCGGCCGGATTCCTCGGTTGAGGCCACGGCATGACGAAAGGTGCTTCGTTGCGGTCGATGTTGAAGGAGGCGATGTCAGAGAGAACCGCGGTATTCATGACCGTTTTATCCCGCTGCAAAGACCATGGACGCAACAGCGTCCCGGCGTTCTGCGATCGGGCTCTCGGGCTTTCGGACTGCGCCCCACGCCTCGTATCGAGCCCCGGCCAAAAACCATCTAACCTTTTGGGGATTGGCGGAAACTGATGAGGTAAAACGTGCAGCAGCGATTTAAGGGAGTGAACGGCGAAATCCTGCCAGATACGCAATTACCGAATTGGCTGCAGATTGAGCATGTGCTGCAGCGATTTCGTGACGTGTGGGTGACGATCGAATCCTATCCGTTCCTTGCAGTGGACACAGCGCGACTCGTTGCACATTGCGGCGGGATTGATGCATTCGTGGTATTGGCCAACGGCCATTTGCTGCAAAACATGCGACCTGACGAAGGAGGAAGTCGGTTGCTCAATGTATTCATGGGTGGCGGCATCGATGCCGGCATGTCACCTGGCGCGAAGGTGGTCGTCGAGGGCATGGCTAATCCGCGCGCCCACTGGATGATGTATTTCAACGATCCGTTCTACGTCGGAATGCACCCATTCGCTGCACTCGGAACGCAATACATCTATATCGACGAAAAAGGCATCTATCAGCGCTCCTTTGCTGAACTGGTTGTCGTCAACGGATACAGTCGCCCCCGCTCGGCACACGTCGACTTTGACCCGCTGGCAGACATGGTGCGTACCTTTCATGGGGAATACATCAACGGGCCGCAGGATACGGCGCGCGACATTGGGCGCTTGTCGGCACTGCTCGATGCGATCTTCGTTGAGAACGAGAAGGTCCATGCGGCGGCGATGCAACACCATCGTGAGCGCGCGCCGCTGGAGAAGTCGTTCGACTACATTGCACCAACCCTTACCCGTTACGGCAGGCTGACTCATGATGCCGCCGGCCAGCCGCGCATCGAACTGTCGTTCGCGTTGCTGCATTACGAGAAGGCGTTGCGGGAGTTACACGATTTGAAGACAGCCGTGCACAAGCGCGACACTGAAGGCGCATTCTTGCACGGCGTCTATTGCGTCGTCGCGATCGCAGCCTGCGCCGAGGCGATCGGTAACCGCCTGGTGTTCCAACAGACAAAGGTTCATCCCGACCACCGCGACAGACGCACGCCGATACAGAAGATCAACGAGGCTGCGGCGGCGCTGGCGCAAGCAGCCGGGCGGGGCTTCGTGCCGCTGACGGCGGGGCAATCTCCCCATGACGCGCTGGAGAAAGCGCGCGAGCTGCGCAATGCGTTCATGCACGCCAAAGAACGCGACGAAGAAATCGATCCAGTGGCGTTAACTTCGACCGTGTTTACGGCGGTGGACGAAAGCCATTGCCGCGACTACCTGCGAAACCTGCGCCTTGCGGTGGCCCAAGTCTACGACCAACTCGTGCCCGAACATGCGCCGCCAATCGTGACGCGCAAGAACGTGAAATGGCTGGGAGATTTGGAGGTGCCCTAGGAGGGGCGGCTCTTCATTATACAACAAGGTCGTGTGGCCGAAGGTCTAGTACGCCCCCGATTCCGTAGACACCTAATAGTGTCTGTAGAGGATCGGAAGATATATGACGCAGCAAGTGTTTCACCAACGAATTCAAGGCCGAGGCGGTCAAGCAAGTCAGCGAGCTTGGGGTCATTAACATCACCTACCGGCGCACGGGCGAAGGCTGGCTCTATCTGGCCGTCGTCATCGATTTGTATTCGCGTGCAGTAATTACCGGCTCATCTGCCGCTGTCAGCGATGCCTGTGCGACGCAGGACGTCAGCGAGGTCTCGGTCAGAGTCCGTTGTGAGGCACACCTTCCATGGCGCATGACGATACTGGTTGCAGACCATCGGTGATTCCTAGCGCGTGGGGCACATCGGTTGGGATCGGCTTCTGTCGTCGTTGCGGTTGCTGTCTAGTTGTTTGGTGGCGTGCTATCGAAGACCTCGCAGCGACGTATCAGGGCACCCCGCGTGAACGCCCATTGTTTCGGGGGCGGCGGCTGCTCATTTCCCTGCAGCATCCCGGCCAACCCCACCCGTGAGTGGGGTTGGCGCATCTGGTTACTGCACCTTGATATTGCGGGTGACCGGGTCGCCACAGATATCGGTGGCGCGCAGTTGCATGGCGCCGTTGGGCAGCGATGTCGCCATGATCGCGGTGGTCCCGTCGTCGTAGATCGGTTTTGGCGCGGCGGCCGGTTGCGGGGCGGCCAGCAGGGGCGACGGGTTGCGATGGCGTATCGAACAGGTTCGCGTACCGCCCGATAGGAAGCGTAAAGAAGGTGCCACCGACGCCACCCAGCACGTTGCCGTTGGTGTCGTTGACCTGGATGTACCGAGCCCCGCCAAAGTCGTAGACGTAGAAGTTAGGGTTGGGTACAGGTCCATGAGCAGGGCCCGTCAGAGCGAGAGCAGGGGCTCGACACGCAGCCCCAGAAAGCCGTCTGCTGTCGCTGCGACTTTGATTAACAAATGACATGCCGGGTTGGTTTGTTCTCGCGCGCGCTGTCGTCCCCCCTCCTCGCCTGCACACTTCGCCACTCACTTTTGATGCGATTGATGCGATGGCGTCGAGCTATGACTTACGGGGCGTTGTGGCCGATTCTAAGGAGGGGACACGTGATGCGGACTGATGCACGCCTGAAGTGAGCCCCTAGGCCTGGACCAGGTTGTGAAGAACAAGTGATACGGTTTGCTGGGCCTTCTCGGAGGAAAAGGTCCTATGGTCAACAAAGCCCCCTTTAGGCGGTTCAGCCGGCAATTTAAACAATCCCTTTGTGCCGCTATCCGTGCGGGACTATCGGCCGCCGGGAAGCCCAACGAGCTCACCGGCTGTCGGGCAATCTCATTCATCAGTGGCTCGACCAGTTCGATCGGGGGCAATTCGATCCCACGGAGAAGCCTGCGGCACGTGTTGCCGAAGAGTATGAGCTGCGCATTGCCGAGCTGGAACGGAAGGTCGGCCAGCTGACCATGGAAGCGGATCTACTCAAAAAACGCAAAAGCGCGATCACTCGAGCAGCGACGACGACTTCTTCGTCGTCAGCGGCCCACGGCCTGTTCCATTCGAAGGGCTTGCCAAGTGATCGGCCTTGCCCGCAGTACGTTCTACTATCGCTCAACCGCCAAAGCCGTGGGGCTGGACGACGCCCGGTTGGTGGCACTCATCCATGACATCCATGATGAATTCCCTGGCTATGGCTATCGGCGTGTTCAACGTGCATTGGCGGCGATGGGGCACGTGGTCAACCACAAACGATTGAAGCGCGTCATGCCGAAACATGGCTGGGCTGCCAAACGGCGTCCCCGATCCCAAAAGATCGCCGACGGCGCTGATGGCCTGGCCGCCTTTCCCAATCTGTATCGAAATTGCATTCCGACCACACCGGATACCGTGTGGGTCGCCGACATTACTTATATCCACATCGCCTCGGGCTTCGCCTATCTCGCCGCTGTCCTCGATGCATGCAGTCGCAAGGTCGTTGGCTATGCCATTTCCCGACGGATCGACACGCAGCTGTCGCTGGCAGCCCTTGAGGCCGCCGTGGCTTGCCGGCAACCGCTACCAGGTACCTGCATTCACCACAGCGACCGTGGCAGCCAATATGTCAGTGCGCGCTACCGGGCAGCGCTGGCCAACTATGACTTGCTTGGCTCCATGAGCGCGCCAGCCAATCCCTATGACAACGCGCAGGCAGAGAGCTTCATGAAGACGCCCAAGGTCGAAGAGGTCTATCTGGGGGCCTACGAGACCTTCGCCGATGTAGCGGCACGGTTGCCCGTGTTCATCGAGGACGTTTACAACGCCAAGCGCATGCACTCCGCGCTTGACTATCTATCCCCTAATCAGTACGAACAAAATCTCGTCCAGCAGGCGTCTTAATCTCCGATCCGCCTCTGGTCCAGAGCGAGGGGCTCACTCCAGTCTGAAGGGAGCCTAGGGGTCTGGATCGAGCCCCCGATCAAATTTGTTCAAAGACCATGCAGATAATCTGACGCTCACCGTGAGCCATGTGCATTCGCCCGCGGCATGGAGGCGTATTGGAGAGCGCGAGAAGGCGGCTCAGCCTTCATTGCTTGTGCAGCGGAAGACCGCGACGGAGCGCTGCAAGCAGCGTTTCATCAAGGCTGATGGCGGCCTATCAGTGTCGCAGCCGTAATTCCTCGCTTCACCGATGTCGAGAGGCTGTATGCAGATGAAGGATGTGATGGGGTCAGGTGACCGAGCGTAGGTGTCGCGCAGGCTTAGCGGAATCCTCGGGCACCGTATATAGCGAGCGGAGTTCTTCCGGATGAACGTGAAGCGACTTGGCCAGTTCTGCTGTCGTGTAACCAAGCTCGCGCAGATGTAGGTCGAGAATCTCTGCCAGCACTCGCGTGGGCTCACGCTTGATCGCGATGGTCTCCGGCTCCATTCGCCGTAGCCCCATGGAGCTCATCTGACGCCACAGATATTGCGCCTGCGTGGTAGTAAGCACACCAATCGACTGACACCGCATGAGCAGCGAAGCCATCGAAACACGCCAGATCGGTTTGAGAGACGCCAGCTTCTGAATGGTGATCTTGTCAAGCAGATAGGGGCGAATGTCCCGACGGGGCATGAGCAGAGCGCTCGCGAACAGATTCGCCTCGTCTTCCATGGTCGGAGAGGGCACGCTGTGCATGACCAAGTGCCCGAGCTCGTGAGCCAAGGTGAAACGCTGGCGATCACCGGGAGCAAGCTTGTCCACGAAGATGCAGGGCGGCGAACCAAGGGTTCGGATCGTGAGCCCGTCGACGCCAATCGAAGAGAGGTCACACTCGACAATGATGATGCCGGCTCGTTCAATGTAGTCAGTGAGATCATGCAGCGGCCCGTTGGGAATGCCCCAAGTGCGCCGGACCATTTCTGCGACGAGCTCGATGTCTCCCTCGTATTCATCTGGATCGAGCGCGGGCAACGGTAGCTGCGCCTCGATGTCCGCTGACGCCAACAGGCGGCGCACATGCATGAGCCGAATATTGAGATCAGCCTCCAGCTTTTCCAACGCGCGGTTGCCAGTGCTCGCCTTGCGGCGATACATCGCGTTTCCGTGCAGACTGATGGGCAAGCCGAAAGAGCGATCGGGCTCAAAGAAGATGCTGCGCGGAAAGCCCACGGCAACGGCCAACTTGTCGATGACGTCGTCCGACGGCTCCGTGATCAGCCCAGCTTCGATTTTCGAGATCGCAGCCTGCGTAACACCTACCTCATCGGCAAGTTGAGATTGGCTCTTGCCTCGGGCTTGCCGCACGGTCCGTAGGATGTCTTTGTTGAAGGAGGACATTACTGCTCACCGGCATCACCGGCCTTGTCTACGTTGTTTTTTCGGCCTTTGGCGCGGACCAGACCCGTCGGCTTGGCGACGTCGGGCTGCTGGGCCGGCGCTTCTGGCTGAGGGAGGGGCAGCGAGGCTACCGAATCATCGCGGAGCAGGGAATAGGTCCATAGAACTTTGTCGCCATCGCGCGCCACCACCACAATGTCGTTGAGATCGGTTTCCGCGGAGTTCAAGGTGTAGGTGACTTCCACGCGTTGCTCGGCGGGCACGCCCGTCAGCGGCATTTGGGGGTCATGGAACGCCAATGCCTCTTGTGTTGGGTAATTCCGGGTGTAGCCCGCGTGGTCGGCCTTTTTCAGTCGGAAGGCCACCCGACCATCAACCAGGAAGTGGTAGGACTCGTTCTTCACCAGGACCGAAACCCCCGGATGCTCGTTCAAGTCAATCGCCGCGTAATAGGCCGCCTGCTCCCAGATGAAATTGGCGCGGCCGCGCTTCCGCCAGTGGTGGAGATCAGCCGCCATCCAGTCGTTCCAGGCCCTGGTCAGGGCACGGGTCAGCACGGATTCGAGCGGCGTCAGTGCCGCTTGGACAACTTCGATTTCTGGAGTGGCCATCGGGAGCGTCACCATCTTGAAGGTTGGGGTCGAAACCAGTCTACCTACTACAAAAAGCAATGTAAATTATAACCAAGATTATAACTTTCATAGATCTTCGACTTTTTACCCGGGCTGTCGGAAATTGTGGCGCGGGCCGGGCGGGGCTCTTGGAACGCACAGTCGATGCCTGCATTTCTGAACAGCCCGGGAGGAGAGGCGGTATGACGAAAGAGGCCGACGAAGTGGCCGGCACGGCAAATAAGCTCCGGCGGGCCAAGCTCTACTGCGATTTGAGTGAGGAATACACTCTTGAAGGAGTGAACCTGTTGACGAGCCGGGACCTGAGCCGGAACGGCGTCCCCATGTCGCCGGAAGGCGTAGGCCACTGGGCGATCATCAATCGGGCGGCCAAGCTGGGTCAGATGGACTTGGCAAAAGAGCGGGCGATCGCCAACTCCAAAACCAACGCCCTGACCGACGCCATCCTCGGCAGACCGGTGATTCTTTACCGACCCTCGCAGCCCAAGCTGAGCCCACCCGACTGGCGCAGGTCGATGACGACCAGGACATCGAAGACTTTTCGGAGGGCGAGGGGCCGGACTACGGGTTCGACAACGACGAGGCCATGGCTGACGACGTCCGAAAGATTCAAGAGAATTCGGACGACTGAACCTTCGTGACGGCAGGTTGAACGCCGGGCACTCCCGACCTTCAACGGCGTAGAACACCCCGCCTCACGCCTTGCGCATGATCTTCTGCGCAGCGGCGTCATAGCTATACAGGTGCAAAGTTCCTTCACGGATCAGCGCCGCCGCCTGGCTGACATGCTCGGGGAGCACGTAAAACCATTCGCGCGGATGCACCTTCCGCCCAAACCGATCCATGATCGAGAGTTCCCCCGGCCGGGCCGCATCAAAGAAACGATGCAGGAGGTGCTCGACCATTTGCCGAGGCAGGTTCTTCAATTCGAACGTGGCGACGATTTCTACTGGCGCGAGCAGGAAGGTCGGGTCGTTACGCGCGTCCGCCACTCGGCGAGCCACGTCCTGCGACGTCACGCCAATCTTGTGCAGGATGCGCCGCTGGCTTGCGATGTTCGGGTCGTCGGAGAGAGACCGAGCCACGTAGATAGTACCCGACAAATCGAGCCGGTCTGCCTCCCAGTCGTCCGCCAGCTGTCCAAGGGTGGACCGCTCCACCATCCGGGCGGTCTTATCCTCGTTGAGAGACTTTCGGAACGAGGACATGAGCGGATCACTTTCTGTCCCGTTGGAAAAAATAACGCGAAGACGATGGTCGCGAGAGCCGCTGCGGGCCGTCATTTCCGACTTCTCAGCGATGAGCGCGAAGAGACCGTTTCGGATGAAGACGTCGCCCTCCTCTGGCTCAATGATCGCGAACTTCAACACTGGGAGGGCCTTTCGCTCTCCGGATTCCAACGCCGTCTGGATGCCATCGAAATGTTCTTCGAACTTATCGAAATCGCGGCAAGGCACGAATTCGGCGCGGTGATCCGAGAGATGCCGCTCAGCTGCTGGCGTGGTGTGTCGCAGCGATGCATAGTCGGCTCGAACGTCGAGTTCCTCGTCGTCGAGAATGTCGTCCAAACTTTCGGGGATCTCGGTCGCAAGTGGCTCGTCTCGCCAGGACCGCGTGGGTGCCGCTTGCTCAGTTCCTAGAAGACCCAGATGGTCCGCGGCCAGCAAGGCATCGCTTGGGTCTTTCGAGACCTTCTTCCAGATCGCGCCCAGTCGCATCTCCTCGTAATCGTTCGCATCAAGCTCGGGAAGCCGACCATGCCGCTGAAAGAACGCGGAGACGTCCCGCAGGATCACCAGATTCTTGTCTGCCGCATCCGCGCGTAGGACGGGCTTGTCCTTCACGGCCAGCAGCCCGAACTCGTCCGGCTCAGCGAAGATCTCGTCCAACGTCGGCCGTGCCATCAGAGTGCGCCTTCTCGCATGCGCTTGGCTTTCTGGGCTTTCAACCATGCCAAGGCCTCAGCCATTCGCTTTTCCAGCGGATCGTTTGCGTGCACGTTCGGCTCGCGGCCGTCATTGGCCCGGAACGCCTTGATGCGCGGCCAGAGGGTCCGGGCTTCGTCCTCGGTCATCTCCACCCGCAGCGCAACCATGGCGGATTGAACGTGGGCGAGCAAAGCCGCGTCCAAAGATTTCGAAGCAACTTCGAATCGTTCGCGGAAAGCATTGACGCTGTCCACCAGCTCGACGTCGAGCTCTCGGACGTTGATGAAACGGCGCACCATAGCCAAGAGGGTGTTCGGGCTCGACGCGGGGCGATCTTCATCGCCGCTGCCATCAATATGCGCGTCATTAGCATCCTGCGGTGGAGCGGTGGCATCAGGCGCGTCGGCTTCACCGGCCTCAGGGGCGTGGCGAGCAAGGGTCAGGATGTTCATGTGCGCTGCCAAGTGCTGCCGAACGGACTCGGCCTCTTCATCCGTAAGCGTTTCGTAGCGACGCTCGATGATGTCCGTCAAGACCATCTGCGTGGCGACCTCAGGAGCGGTTTCCGGTGAAAGCACGCGTCGATCCATCGCCTGACAGGCTGCGGCAAGCAAGTCCTGCATGTCCTGTTCGCAGATGTCCCGGGCGCGGTCCGTGGGCGGCTCCATCAAACCACGGATGCCGATAGCTACATTGCCCTGATCATCAACATGGACAGGCTCGCGAATATCCCCGTCTTCGCGACGGTAGAAACGGAAGTTCGGCGCCAGGACCTGTTCCATGAGTAGGGAGCCGGAGATGGCTTTCAGCATGTCATTCACGGCGTCGGTGACGATCCCCGTTTCAACGCCGGGTTCCGCGACAAGATTGGTGAAGATCGCGCGGCGCTTACCGGGGGCATCGCGGGTGGCTCGGCCGATAATCTGCACGATTTCGGTCAGCGACGACCGATAGCCGATCGTCAACGCATGCTCGCACCAGACCCAATCGAAGCCCTCCTTTGCCATGCCGAGGGCGATGATGATGTCCACCTTAGCCCGGTCGCCATCATCGTCGCGGCGGCCATCGGACCCAAGGACTTCGCGCGCTAAGGCCGCTTTCACCACCTCTCGGCCGGGACCGGCATCAACCAGATCTGCCACTTTCAGGAAACGTCCATCCGGGGTCTCCACCAGATCGAATCCGGTGACTTCGTCTCGACGCTTGTGGCTGCCGATCAGGTCCATGATCCGCCCGACTTCACCGCCCTTGTCGTCAAACGCTTCCGAAGATCCACGGTGAGGGATATGAATGATCGTTTTCAGTCGAGTGTCCAGCACTTCAGCAAGGCCGTTAATATATTTGCCCTTGTAGAACTGGTAATTGATACCCAAGGATTTGAGGTAATCGTAGCCTTCGAGCTGCTCGTAGTAGCTGTAAGTAATGGTCCGGAATCGTGACTCGTCCTCGGCCCGGAGCACGGGATCGGAATCACCACGGAAATAGCTTCCCGTCATCGCCATGAGGTGGCAGCGTTCACGTGCCACCAATTGTCGCAGAATGCCGCCCAGGCGGTTGTGATCCGATGCCGACACGTGATGGAACTCATCGATGGCAAGAAACACATTGTCAAACGCCTCGATGCCGCGATCCGCGGCGACGACTTCGTAACCAAAACGGAAGGTTGCGTGGGTGCAGACAAGGACCTTGGCATCCGATGCCATGAACTCGGCAAAGGCCTTGACCTTCTGAGCCTCCGCTTCGTCACCCGAAAGACAGAGGTTCCAACGATCGTCGACGGTCCAGTTGGACTCGAAACCGTATGACGTCAGGTCGGTCGTTCGGAACGAACCGCCGATAGAGGTCTCGGGTACGCACACGATCGTCTTGGCCAGGCCCTGGTGATTCATCTTGTCGAGCGCGATGAACATCAACGCTCGGCTTTTGCCGGAGGCAGGCGGTGCTTTGAGAAGGATGAACTGCGCGGCGCGCGCCGCGTAGGCGCGTGCCTGCATGGGACGCTGGCCCATGCTGTTTACAGACCGGCTGGCGGCACTCTTGCCATACGTCATATTTGTCATCGGAACCATCATTTCTTCCCTTTCCGCGCCTTGGCGGCATACAGCTTGAACAGCGTTTCCAGACGTTCCGTGTCATTACGGAATGAGCGGCCGATATACATCGTCTCCAACAACTCGTCGTTGGCTACATGAGCGTCACGAAGATCCTGCGGCATCTTCTTGGGATCGTAGAGCTCGGCGATCGTCGCCGGATAATGCCTCAGCCGCGCCCGCAAAATGGCTCGAGCGGATGCAGACAGAGCTTCGTGCTGTTCCGCGGAGAATTTCGGGACCGGGAAAGTGTGCCAGCCCAAGGTGCTCGAATAGCGATAGCGGGCTTCCAACTTGCCGCACACTGCGGCGATCCACGTGAGATGAAGACGCGACGTGATCAGGGCGATCGCCCAGTCGGGACCGTCGTGGATCACAAAGCAGAGGTTGGACGCGACGGTGTTAGCGGGTCGCCGATCACACGGGAGGACCTCTCGCCGCTCGGAGGATGCGCTCGCCACGATGATCGAGTGAGACTTGGACGATCCGCCGGCATGCCAGAACCGATGTGCACTCTCAGCGCGTTCGATCGTTTCTTTATTGTCACTGGCCAGCCGATGCGCCCGGGTGAGGGCGACGCGTTCCGCAATCTGAGGGATGGCGAGGGCCCTTTCCTTGTCTTCCTCTTCGACCCACACGCAGAATCGTTCAACGGATTCGATCAGCTCCGTCGTGCCCACGAGTGGCCGAATGAACTCTTCGGCGTCCGGAGCTTCCGCGATGATCTCCTCCCGCTCGGCCGGCGACAGGATCAGCCCGCCGCCGTCATTCGGCATGGCGCCGTAGATCATCGTTGGCAGGTCGAAGAGTGACTTGCTCTGTTGCTTGACGAACAACTGCGGGCCAGTGATTAGGTATGCATTAATTCCTGCGCTTTGTGTCACGACATCGGCTTCGTAGAGCTTGGCGCCGTCTACCTTGCCGTTGCGAACGCCCACGATGACGCAATCCACGGCAGCATTGGCGGACGCGTTGTTGCGCCACTTGAACGGCCGGTGAGCGAAGCCGATCGCCAGGCTCTTTAAGATGTAGGGCCATAGAGAAGGAACTTGGCGGCCCTGCGTCAGCGAACTCGTGGCTACGAAGGCGAAGCGAGACTGATCATTGCCCTGGATGTAGTCGGTCGCCAAGACGAACCAAGCTGCAACAAGGTCAAGGGTCTTATAGGATTTGAGCTTCCGCGCCTCGAAAATCGCATTGCGCGCGGACTTCTGCTCGACCGTCTGGTTCTTGGCGCCGGCGAACGGCGGGTTCCCCGCGATATACACTTCGTCGCCAGCGTCGGCGCGCGGGCACACGGAAGCCCAGTCCGTGGCCAGGGCGTCCCCACAGTGAATATTGCCGCCCTCTCTCAACGGCAACAGGGCCGGCATGATTCCGAAGACGTCAGCCAATCGCGCGTTCGCTTGATAATCGGCGATGAAAAGCGCGAGCTTGGCGGTCTCGGCAGCGAAGTCGTTGAGCTCGATGCCGTAGAAGTTGTTGAGCGGTACCGACGAGAACATAACATTCTGAGGGTTCGTGTCGAGATGGCCGAGCCGATTGAGTATCCGGATCTCCCGGTCCCGAAGTTCGCGGTAAGCGACGACCAGAAAGTTGCCCGAGCCGCACGCCGGATCGAAGACACGGATGTGGGATAGCCGAGCCAGCAATGCCTTCAAGGCTGCTGACTTGTCCCACGCGCGCTCAATGGCTTCGTCCAGGTCATCGAGGAATAGAGGGCCGAGCACCTTCATGATGTTGGGCACTGACGTGTAGTGCATGCCCAGCTCGGAGCGCTGTGTTCGATCAGCAATCGATTGGATCATCGACCCGAAGATGTCGGGATTGATCAGCTTCCAGTTCATGTCGCAGGCATCACGAAGATAGCGGAACGCCGCCACATCGAACTCCGGGACGTCCAGCTGGCCGGCGAACAACCCGCCGTTGACGTATTCGAAGTCCTGAGACCACCCCGGAAGGTTCGAACGGTCCCCCTTCGGCTTGTTCAGTGCCTCGAAGGCAATCTTGATCGTCGCCCGGGCCTCTTCGCCGCGGTTGCCGCTGTAAGTGAACAAGGCGTGCGAGAACTGGTTCTCCGGAAAGATGTTCACGTCCTCTGCGAACATGCAGAAGATCAGACGCGTCATGAACAGGTTCATCTCATGCCGGCGCCCTGCGGAATCCCACTCGGGATTCTTCCGAAGTAGGGAATCGTAGAGCTTTGCCAGCTTGCCAGCGGCCTTGATGTCGACGGGATTTTCGTCGGCAGCGCGATAGCGGTTCTTCCCTGCCGCCGGCAGGAAGAACGAGAAATGGTTGCCAAACTCCGCGAGAGGGAAATGAATGCGCTCGCCGGTTTTACCTTGCTCGGCAGCAATCAGCTCACCATCCGAAGAAAATAGGATCGCGGGCTTCGCCCGTGCTGTCCGCTTCGACTCCTTGATCTCATCCAGGATGGCGTCGGCCATTCCAGGCAACGCAGGAGCGAAATGAAACTTGCCGTTGAGAAGGACACCGCCTTCGATGTCCGATTTGTTCGTCGCACCCTTCAGCTTTGCGATGGTTGCCTTTGCATTGTCGGTTGCTTCCGCAAATCCGAACGGCAGCTCACTCGGGTCATAGGGTGCTTTGCCCAGGGCGTCTAGGGCTTCGAAAATTTCGGTGGGATTCATCGCTCAGATCAGTCCGTATTCGAGCTTTTCATGCGAGGTTTTCTACCCGTACATGCTATCCGGTAGTTCCCTACATTCGGACTGCGCGCACGACCGACTAAATGATCAACTGCGTCTCAGCAAACTTAGCTTGTTGCCCCTATCGTGTTCGATGCCTTCCAATGTCCGTCCCCCTATAGCCATTACGGCATCATGCCTCTACAGAGTTTAAGGAACTAATGGCGGTTGGGCATAGAGATTCAGTGCTATTCGCCACGAGAGGGGTGCAGATGAGCCAATTGCATAGTAGCCGGAAGCAAACGGCAACCGAGTGGCAACTAGATTGCCGAGACTCAAAAATGGAAAGGGCTTGCATCGCTGCAAGCCATTGAAATTAATGGTAGTCGGGGCGAGGTTGAATCGCCCATACTAGGATTCTTTTAATCCTCTGGCCAAAGTGGCGAGATTCGGCGCCTGAATAGAGCAGAGCTGAGATGCACTGCCGCGGTGTTTGGCTATAATTTTAGGGAGGGCCCGGTAAGCGACTTAGCGGCTGACATCGCTGATGCTTACGTCTTCCGCGCCAAGCCATTGCCCCGTCTTGCGGTGAATACGCAACGCTCTGGGATGGCCTCCATGTGGTATCAGGACAAGGTCCAGCGCAGAGTTTGCAGGCTCGCCCGGTTCGGCACCCACACGGTACACCACGATGCGTGTAAAGGTATCGGCCACGAGTTGTCGAGCCTTCAGTCGGGCATCGTAGTCCTGGCATTTCACTCCGATCACCAGCTCGCGCCAAGCGTCGGCGGTCGTCGGCGCCTTCCGAGATACGGCTGCCCATTCCGCGTCGGCGTCGGCCACCTCCCGCCGAAGGCGTTCCAGCTCATCTTCCAGCTCGCGGACCTTACGGAGGATGATCGCCGGCACTGCACCGTCATCCTGCATCAATGCGTCGGTCAAGCGCTTGAGCTGCGTCTCCACGTCAGCGACGCGTGCCTTGGCAGCGGCGAGTTTCTGGCGAGCCGGCGGGTCAACGACGCCGCGTTCCAGTAGGGCGTCCAGATTGATCTGGTCCGAACAGAAGTCCAAAAGCGCTCGCTCGATCGGGGCGATGCTTGTGCTGCCACCTACCGGGCAACGACGATAGGCATGCCCGGAGCCGCAGGACAGGCGACGATAGGTGTCATGGAGCCGGCCGTCATCGTCTTTTTTTCGGCTCATCAGGTTCTGCGCCACCATGGCCGATCCGCAATACCCGCACTGAGTGAGGCGCAAGCCAGTAATGACGCCGGGCAGTTCGCCTTTGCCCTTGCGCCGCCCCGACTGCGAGAACAGGCCCTGCAGTTCGTCAAAGGCTTCCGGACTCAGAATGGCCGGGTAGTAGTCGGACAGCGCGTAGTCAACGCCGTCGACCGACAGGGTTTTCGTGCCGCGCAGGGCGGGCAGGCGAAACACCTTGTACAGGTGCGTCGCTCGGGTTCCTTTGTCCGAGACAGAGAGTCCCGCAGCATTGAGACGATCGACAATGGCCACCGCCCCATGCCCGGCCCGGAACAAGTCGATGGCCATTCGTACAGCCTCGACCCGTTCCGGGATGAGGTGCCAGCCATCCAACCGCCAGGCCAGCCATTGGGGATCCTTGCCATTGCGAATGCGACCGCGGTAGGCACCGGTCAGCCATTGCTCGCACTGACGACGAATGGCCGCTTTGACCCGTTTGCTTTTGGTATCGCTTTCCTCATGTGCCCGGATCATCACCAGCAGGCTATGGACCAGCTCCATGGGATTGGCCTTCAGTCGTTCCCGGTTGTATTCCCGGTCATCGCTGGCGGTCACTACCGTGATGCCGGCATTGATGATCTGGGCCAGCTGCGCCTGGGCCAAGAGCGGTTCGGCGCGACTCAAGCGATCCAGGCTTTCCACGACCAGCACGGACCCGGCACCAATGCGGCCCTCGTCCACGGCGCTGAGGAAGGTGCCCAAGGCGCCTTGCTTTACATGGCGCTGGTGGTAGGCGCTCAATCCTTCGTCGCGGAGGGAGAGCGAAGCATCGAGCTGCAACTGCCGGCGCTTGGCCCAGTTGGCCGCATACGCGGTCTGACGATCGGCACTGCTGCCGGTGGACTGTCGAGCATCACTGAAGCGTAAATAGCTATAAACCTTGATGTTTGCGTCCACGTGAAGCATCGATCCCTGAGCAAGTTGCGAAGTGTATATGGGATCTCATTTGGTTGCCCAAAGAAGAAGTAACCAAGAAGAAAAGGCACCCTGCGCGGCGCCCTCCGATGGCAAAGCCATCGGAGGGTCCGTGAGGGCTGGCCGGGCTTTTTGAAGGGACATCCATGTCCCTTCAAAAAGGCGAGGACTCCTGTCCTCGCCCCCTGCGGGGCCTGATCGTCCAGCCCTCACCGCCTTGCCAAGGGGACCCGGAAGATCAAGAGCCAGAGCAAAAGCCAGAGCAAAAGCGCGCAAGCAGAACGCCGCGGCTGCGCCGCGTGCTCTGCGTTCGATCTTCGCGATGCCCTGCATCTCCCTCTCCCCGCCGGGGAGAGGGTTGGGGTGAGGGGGCAAGGCTTGCGACGATGCTGATTGGGCGGCAGAACTGCTTGCTCTACGTCGCACCAAGACGCCGCAACTCGTTCGATTCAACGATGCGCATCCCTTCCCCCGGCTCGCGCGCCAACCGCCACAACGCACGCGCAACCGTTTCAACCCGAATCCCGCGCCACGGCCCGGGCAGCATCAGCGAGAACGGCGTGGCGATAGCTTCGCCCAGCCGGAATTCGGGCCGGGTGCCCAGCAGCAGCGACGGGCGGACAATGGTCAGCTGTGGCCAGCCTTGTTCGATCAGCGCCTGTTCCAGCTCGCCTTTGACCCGCGTATAGAACGTCCGCGACTTCGCGTTCGCGCCCAGCGAGCTCATCAGCAGGAAATGCCGTGCGCCAAGCTTGCGCGCGCGCTTGGCCACCGCCAGCGGCAGGTCGTAGTCGGCCATTCGAAACGCTTCGCGGGAGCCGGCTTTGGCGATGGTGGTGCCCAGGCAGCAGATCGCCACGTCCACCGGCGCCTGCAGCTGCGGCAATACGCGATGAAGCATGCCGATGGGGTTTTCCAGCCGCGGCGCGCGCGGCAGCGCGTGCCGCGCAGGCGCGAGAATGCGGATGGCGGCCGGATCGGCCAGCAGTTCGCGCAGGACGCAGCCGCCGGTGAGGCCGGTGGCGCCGGCGAGCAGGACGTGGAGGGATGGCTCGGTCATGGATGCTGCGGAAGAACCCGACGCGCGCAGCTTGCCACGGTGCATCTTGCTTGCGCGTAATGACGGGGTTCGAAAACGCTAGCGCGCGACCACCGTCACAGGGCGGTGGAAACTGGCCAGCGGTTTCCACTGCGGGTAGTTGGTTTCCATCGACAGCTTGCCGCCGACCATGAACAGCGCGCGCAGGTCTTCCACCAGGCCGCGCAGGTCCCAGCTCGGCGCGCTGCCGGCGGGTGGGGCGATGGCGCTGGCGGCGAGGTAGTCGCCGTAGCGCTTGCGTCCGGCGGCGTCGCCGCCGTCGCGCAGGTCCAGGCCGGAGCGCGCGTACAGCACCGGCACGCCGCGCGTGGCGAAACTCAGCGCGTCGGAGCGGAACAGCTGCATGCCGGCCTGTTCGTCGGCGGAACGCATATGGCGATGCTGCTGGCGCAGCGCTTCGGCCAGATAGTCGTCGAGCTGGGACTGGCCGTAGCCGAGCACGTCCAGGTCGCGGCTGGGGCCCAGCCAGGGCAGCGCGTCGAGCTGGATCTCGGCGACGGTGTGTTCCAGCGCCACCGGCGGATGGTCGACATACCAGCGCGAGCCGAGCTGGCCGGATTCCTCCATGGTCAGCGCGACGAACAGCACGCTGCGGTGCGGCTTGGGCGCGCGATGGGCGAAGGCTTCGGCCAGTTCGAGCAGGCCGGCCAGGCCCGCCGCGCTTTCGGCCACGCCGTGCAGCGACTGGCTGTCGCGCGCGTCCGGGTGATTCCAGTGCGCGGCGTAGACGATGGCTTCGTCGGGATGCTTGGAGCCGGGCATGCGGGCGATCACGTTGGGCGACACGCCGTGCGTCAGCGTGCTCTGCAGGGAGAGGGTGGCGTTCGCCGCCAGCGTCACCGCATGGAAGCCGCGGCGATGCGCGGCGGCCCGCAGCGCCTGGAAATCCTGCCCGGCGCTGGCGAACAGCTTGCGCGCCGCCTCGTCGCTCAGCCAGCCGCCGATCGCGGTCGCCGTGGCCGCATCGCCCGGCAAGGTGTACCAGGGGCTGCCCCAGCGCTCGCGCACGCTATCCCAGGGATAGCCGGAGGCCGCTTCGTCGTGCACCACGAACATCGCCGCCGCGCCGTGGCGCGCGGCCTGTTCCTGCTTGTAGCGCCAGGAGCCGAACAGGGTGGGTGTGCGGCCATGGAACAGCGCCGGGTCCTGGCTGCCCCAGCCCGGATCGTTGGCCAGCACCACCACGGTCTTGCCTTTGACGTCCACGCCCGCGTAGTCGTCCCAGTCCTGCGCCGGATCGTCGATGCCGTAGCCGACGAAGACCAGCGGCGCATGCGCGATCGCCGCTTGTGCCAGGTTGGCGGGCGAGTTGGCGACCATGTCGATGCCGTAGGCCAGCGACAGCGGCTGCGCGCCGCCGTCGATCTGCAGCGTCATGCGCTCAGGGTGCACCACGCTGCCGCGCACATAGGGCACGTCCTGGGTCCAGCGGCCATCGGCGCCGGGCTGCAGGCCCATGCGCTGGAACTGCGCGATCAGATAATCGACGGTGCGCTGTTCGCCCTGGCCGCCGGGCGAACGGTCGCGCAGCGGCGGCGCGGACAGCGCGCTGAAATGGACGGCCAAATCCTCCGGCATGATGCCGGGCGAAAAATTCGCGGCCACCTCGCCATCGCGCGACGACGACGCATGATGCTGGCACGCGGCCAGCACCACACTCATCGCGACAATGGATAAAAAGCGGCGCATTCCCAGGATTCCCAAGACGGGGCAGCGGGAATGTAACCGCGCCGCGGCCCGCTGAAAACGCGCAAGTTTTCGCGTTCAGCAGCGAGCGCGGCAGCTTCATGCGATCGGCGTTTGGCTGTCGAAAGGAAGGGTGTTCATCGGCGCCGCAAATTGTTTCCCCTCTCCCTGCGGGTCGCCGGAGGGAGAGGGCTTCACGCTGCGGCACTCAGAAGCGGTAATCGGCGCCGACGTAGACATAGCGTCCGCGCGGATCGGCCTGCGTCAGGTCGTAGTAGGTGTTCGACGGATCCCACGGCGGCCGGCGGTTCTGCAGGTTCTGCACGGCCAGGGTCAGCGTGGTCCCGGGCAGGCCGGTATAGGCAATGCTGAGGTCGAAGGTGCTCCACGCCTTCACCCGCTCCGGATAGGCCGGCGTGAGCCGGTTGTCCGGGTTCTGCTGATAGCCGCCCACGTAGTACCAGGTGAGCGTGCTGGCGAAGTCGCGGTAGCTCCAGGTCAGGCCGGTGCTGCCGCGCCACTTCGGCAGCGAGCCGAAGATATTGCTGCCCGCGCCGTTCACCGGCGCATCGCCGGCCACGCGCGGCTGGCTGTACTTGAGCAGCCGTGTCCAGTTGCCGTCGAGCGCGAAGTCGCCGGCGTCGGCCGTGTGCAATGCCTGGTGGAAGGTGAAATCCACACCGTCGGTGGTGAGGCTCTGCTGGTTGCGGTACTGGTTGGTGATGATGCTGATGCGGCCCTGCGCATCGCGCTGCACGCGCGGGTCCTTGCGCACGACGAGGGTGGCATCGTCGTCCGGGCCGATGATCCCGCGCTGCACGATGTGGTAGTAGTCCGCGCCGAAGCTGGTGTCGGCGCTGGGCGAAACGACGAAGCCGCCGTTGTAGTTCTGCGAGCGCTCCGGCCGCAATTTCGGGTTGGCGGCGAATACGTCGGTATAGCCGCGGCGCTGGCCCGGCGTGATCGGATCATAAGGATCGACCACGGTGCTGTAGCTCACCGCCGTGCTGTTGGTGATCTCCGGCAGCGACGGCGCGCGGAAGCCGCGCGAGTACGAGCCGCGCAGCAGCAGCCAGTCCAGCGGCTGGTAGCGCAGCGAGAACTTCGGCGCGAAGGCATTGCCGAAATCGCTGTAGTGGTCGAGGCGTCCGGCGATGCCCGCTTCCAAGGTGGAGAGGATCGGCACGTTGAACTCGGCATAGCCCGCGTGCACGTCGCGCGAGCCGCGGATCACGTCGATGGCGGGGCGCAGTTCGGAGCCGGACAGCACCGCCTGCGAAGTGCGCGAGTTGATCGACTCGTTGCGGAACTCGTAGCCGGCCGCGAAGCCCACCGTGCCGGCCGGCAGATCGAACAGCTGGGTGCTGGCGGTGGCGTTCACCGCGGTCAGGCGCGAGACCGCCGGGCGGATGGTGGACAAGCGCAGCGCATCGATCGCCGACGGCGAGTTGCTGTTGGCGGCAAAGTTGTAGCCACCGTCGGCAAGCAAGGACTGGAACGCGTAGCGGTTGCCGAAGTTGGTGACGTATTCCTTCAGGCTGCTCTCGGAGTGCTCGGCCGAGACATCCCAATCCCACGCGCCGGTGTGTCCTTTCAGCCCGCCGAGAAAGCGCGTGAAGATGGTGCGGTCGCGCTTATTGCGCTGGCCCACGTCCCACAGGTTGGTGTTCACCGGCGTCGGCACGCCGTACGGATTGGCGGGGTTGCCCGCCGGCAGCGTGGTATCGATATTCGCCAGCTTCTGGTTGGCGTTGTCCCATGCGCGCAGGCCGCTGCCGATAGCCAGCGGCGCGCTGAACACGAAGGCGGCGTGGCTGCGGCTGTAGATCGCCTCGCCGTACGCATCGATCTGGTCGGTGAGCTTCACCGTCGCCTTCAGCACCGCGTGATAGCGCTCCACGCCGGGAATCAACGAGGTGTACTGCGCCGGGTTGTAAGCCCAGGTCTCGCCGTTCTTGCCGGGCGTGATCGCGCCGTAAGGCACTTTGCGCACCGGGCCGACGGCGTTGGCGAAGCCCTGGGTGGGGTCGTTGTAGTAGTAGTTGGTCGGCGACCAGTTGAGGCGGCCGGCGGGTTTGTCGCGGAAATCGTTGCCGCGCAGCCAGCTCACGTCGTCCTGGTTGAGCTGCGAGCTGCGCGTGCCGTCCAGCGCGAAGAACACGTTGTAGCCGTCCTTCTTCAGATCGCCCTGGCCGAGCAGCAGGTGGAAGTTGTTCGAGCGCTGGCCGGTGCCCTCGGTGCTGGCGCCGACGTTCGCGCCCACTTCGGCGCCCTGGTAGTTCTGCTTCAGGATGATATTGACCACGCCGGCGATAGCATCGGAGCCGTACACGGCGGAAGCGCCGTCCTTCAGCACTTCGATGCGCTCCACCGCGGCCAGCGGCAGCGAGTTGAGATCGACGAAGGTGTCCTGCAGTTCGTAGGCGGTGGCATAGTTGGCGACGCGCTTGCCGTCCAGCAGCACCAGGGTGTTCTTCTGGCCCAGGCCTCGCAGCGAAATGCCTGCGGTGCCGGCGGAGAAGCTGCCGGTGAGCTGTTCGTTGACGCTGTTGCCGCTGTTGGCGGAGATCGAGCGCAGCAGGTCGGGCAGGGTGGTCTTGCCGCTGCTGCGGATCTGCGCGGCGGTGATGGTCTGTACCGGGCTGGGGCCTTCCAGATCGGTGGTCTTGATATTGGAGCCGGTGACGGTGACGGCTTCGAGCTGGGTGGCCTTCTTGTCATCGGCGTCCTCCGCATGCAGCGAGGACAGGGCGAGCGCCGAAGCGATGGCGAAGGGAAGCAGGCGGGTCTTGTACATGGGGCGTGGCATTCCTGTAAGCGCAGCCCTCCCGGCACCAGGCCAGGGGTGATGGATGCGCGGAGTGCAGCGGGGGAGCTGCGTTCGGGGAAACGCCGTGGGGACGGCGTCAGTAGCGGCGTGGAGAAACGCCTAAGGTCGCGTCAGCCGAGGCGACACATTCGATGGCGACGACAACAGCACGCGCTGTTCAAAGCGCGGCTGTAGGGTCGAGGCGAATGAGAGTGCAGCGAGGAAAGCATCGTGGTATCCGGCTCGGCGGGCGTCCCGAGGACGCTGGCTTGCTTGGGAGTGCCGGGAGAAACCCGGCTACAGGGAAACGCGCGAGATCAGCAACAACAGCAGCAACACATCGCGTACATGCGATGCGTGGCGCTGGCGGTCTGGCGGTAACCCTGGATAGTCACGGCGTGGTGCATTCCTGCGTGGGACAAGACGGCGCGTTGGGGTTCGGCCGTATGGACGTCCATTTGTGCATCGCGGCGCGATGATGTCAACCCGAGGTGGGGAGCCGCGTTCGCGCCGGCACCTCGAAAGTGCTGCCGCAGCGGCGCCAGCCCGCGCCCCGCAAGGTCCCGGCCGGCAGGTGCGGCGAGTTGTCGCAGGATGTTGCGGTGCGCCACCGGTCGTCGATGGCGGCGCCCTGTCCCAACGGCTACCCTTGGCCGTTGCCTCCGGAACCGACCATGTTCTACGACCTCGCCCCGGTTACCCGTAACCTGCTGATCGCCAACGTGGCGGTCTTCCTGCTGCAGCAGCTGATGCCCGGCATCATGGTGCCTCTGGCGCTGTGGCCGCTGGGGAGCGGCTATTTCGAGCCGTGGCAGGTCGTGACCAGTGCCTTCATGCACGGCGGCTTCGTGCACCTGCTCTTCAATATGTACGCCTTGTTCATGTTCGGCGGCCGTATCGAGCGGCTGCTGGGGGCGCGCAACTACACCATCTATTACTTCGTCTGCCTGCTCACCGCCTCGATCCTGCAGCTGCTGTGGCTGCGCTTCGTCGAGGAGAATTTCCAGACCCCGACGCTAGGCGCCTCTGGCGCGATCTTCGGCCTGCTGCTGGCCTTCGGCATGCTGTGGCCGCACGAGCGGCTGATCGTGTTTCCGATCCCGGCGCAGATTCCCGCCTGGCTGTTCGTCATCGGCTACGGCGCGCTGGAGCTGGTTTCCGGCGCCACCGGCTGGGCGCCGGGCATCGCGCATTTCGCCCATCTGGGCGGCATGCTGGGCGGCTTCGTGATGCTCCAGTACTGGCGCGGCAAGCTGCCGATCAAACCTGATCGGCGCTTGATGCGCTAGGCCTAATCGGCGCTTGATGCGCTGATCTCTTCCACTTCGCGGTTGTTCTCCCGATGACTCAGCACCTGCAGCGCCGGCTCACCCCGCGCCACATCACCTTCATGGCCCTGGGGATGGCGATCGGCGCCGGCCTGTTCCTGGGCTCGGCCAGTGCGATCAACCTGGCCGGCCCGTCGGTGCTGTTCGCCTACATGTTCGGCGGCGCGATGATCTTCATCATCATGCGCGCGCTGGGCGAGATGGCCGTGCACGATCCGGTGGCCGGCTCCTTCAGCACCTATGCGCATCGCTACCTGGGGCCATTCGCCGGTTATCTCACCGGGTGGAATTACTGGATCCTGATGGTTGGCGTCGGCATGGCCGAGAGCACCGCCGTGGGCATCTATATGCGCCAGTGGTTTCCGGAGCTGCCGCAGTGGATCTGGGTGTTCGGCAGCGTGGCGATGATCGGCGGCCTGAACCTGATGGCGGTGAAGGTCTACGGCGAGATGGAATTCTGGTTCACCCTGATCAAGGTGGTCACGGTGGTGCTGATGATCCTCGGCGGCGCCGGCATGATCTGGCTGGGCTGGGGCAATGGCGGCCAGCCGGTGGGCCTGGCCAATCTGTGGTCGCACGGCGGCTGGTTCCCGCATGGCTTCACCGGCATGGTGCTGGCGCTGCCGGTGGTGGTGTTCGCGTTCGGCGGCATCGAGACCATCGGCATGGCGGCGGGCGAAGCCGCGCAGCCGGAGCGCACGATTCCGCGCGCGGTGAACTCGGTGCTGTGGCGCATCCTGATTTTCTATGTGGGCGCGCTGTTCGTGATCATGGCGATCTATCCGTGGAACCAGCTCGGCACGCAGGGCAGTCCCTTTGTCACCACCTTCGGCAAGCTGGGTATTCCACAGGCAGCCGGCCTGATCAACTTCGTGGTGATCACCGCGGCGCTGTCGGGTTTCAACAGCACCACCTTCAGCGGCAGCCGCATGCTGTACAGCCTGTCGACCAAGGCGCAGGCGCCGGCTTTCCTCGGCAAGGTGAGCGAGCATGGCGTGCCGGTGCGCGCGGTGCTGGTGACGCTGGCCTGCCTGGTGCTCGGCGTGGTGCTGAACTACCTGCTGCCGGAGCGCATCTTCGCGATGATGATGTCGATCCTGGCGTTCAATACGGTGTGGACGTGGATGATGGTGCTGATCGCGCACTACAGCTTCCGCCGCCGGCATGGCGCCACGCAGTTTCCGCTGCGCGCGTGGCCGCTGACCAGCGTGGTGTGCCTGCTGTTCCTGGCCTTCGTGCTGTTCATGCTCGGCTATAGCCCGGATACGCGCGTGGCGCTGTATGTGGGCGCAGGGTGGGTGGTGGTGCTGTCGCTGGCTTATCGCTTGCTGGGGATCGGGGCGCGCATGCGCGCGCTTGAGCCGCGGGCGGCGTGATGGAACCGCGCATGCGCACGGTGGGGCTGATCGGCGGCATGAGCTGGGAGTCGACGGTTGCCTACTATCAGTTGATCAATCGCGGCGTGCGGGAGCGGCTGGGGCCGTTGCGCTCGGCGCGGCTGTTGCTGGATAGCCTGGATTTCGGCGAGATCGAAGCGCTGCAGCGGCAGGGCGATTGGCATCACGCGGGGAAGTTGTTGGCGCAGTCGGCGCGGCGCCTGCAGGCGGGCGGGGCGGAGGCCATCGTGCTGGCGACGAATACCATGCACAAGGTCGCCGATGCGGTGGTGGCGGCGACGCCGTTGCCGTTTCTGCATATTGCCGATCCGACGGGGGCGGCTTTGCGCGAGGCCGGGTTTCATCAGGTGGCGTTGCTGGGCACGGCTTTTACGATGGAGCAGGAGTTTTATCGCGAGCGCTTGCGTGAGCGGTTTGGTGTGCGTTGCATCGTGCCTGATGAAGGGCAGCGGCGTGAGGTGCATCGCATCATCTACGAGGAGTTGTGCGCTGGCGTGGTGATTGAGTCGTCGCGGTTGCGTTATCGGGAGATCATGGTGGATTGCGCTGCGCGCGGGGCGCAGGGGGTCATCCTCGGGTGTACCGAGATTGGGTTGCTGGTTGGGCGGGAGGATAGCCCGGTGCCGTTGTTTGATACGACGGCCTTGCATGCGGCGGCGGCTGTCGACTTCATGTTGGGCTAGCGCGCGCGCTCGTCATCCCGGCGTAGGCCTTCCTTGCTCGTCATTCCTGCGTAGGCAGGAATCCAGCGACGTTATCGCTCGGTTGTCGCGTTAGCGCTGCCTGGCCGCTTATGCAGCGGGCATTTCGGACGCCTGCCTTTTGCTCGTCATTCCGGCGTAGGCCGGAATCCGCCTTTGCTCGTCATTCCTGCGTAGGCAGGAATCCAGTGACGGTATCGCCTGATTGTCGCGATACCGCGACCTGGCCGCTTATGCAGCGGGCATTTCGGACGCCTGCCGGCGCCCGAGTCACTTTCTCTTTGCTGGCCCAAAGAGAAAGTAACCAAAGAGAAATGGCCTCAGAGCCAAGAGCCAACGGCTCGCGACGCGACTAGAACGAGCAGTGACGGCCGTGGAAATGGATTAACCAGAGTCGACACGAAGCGAGGGCACGCTTACGTGACGCGCCCTTCGAGGTATCCGTTGCCGAGAGGACGTTCAAGAACTGAGGTTGGCTTGTGCGCTGCGCTTTGCCTCAACCTCCCAGTTCGAATTCTTCTCCCTCCGGGAGCACGCGCGGCTTTGAGGAGTGAGGAAAGTGCCGGCAGGCGGATGAGGGTTCGGGCGGAGTCGTGCGCATCACTTCCTCGCTCCGCCCGAACCCTCACCCCGGCCCTCTCCCGATGGGGGAGGGAGAAGTGCGATGGCGTCGCATGCAGGAGCAAAGAGCCAAAGCTGGCCTCGGTTCTTGAACGTCCTCTCGGCCACGGCACCTCGAAGGGCGCGTCCCGAAACCGCTCGCTCGCTTCGTGTCGACTCTGGTTAATCCGTTTCCACAACCGCCCACTGCTCGTTCTAGTCGCGTCGCGAGCCGTTGGCTCTTGGCTCTGAGGCCATTCTCTCTTTGGTTACTTTCTCTTTGGGCCAGCAAAGAGAAAGTGACTCGGGCGCCGGCAGGCGTCCGAAATGCCCGCTGCATAAGCGGCCAGGTCGCGGTATCGCAAAAACCAGGCGATACAGTCACTGGATTCCTGCCTACGCAGGAATGACGAGCAAGGGCGGCCTACGCCAGAATGACAAGGCCTAGCGCAGCGCCAGAAAATCCGGGCTGACCACAAAGCGCACAGCATCAAGTCGCAACCGCGCCAGCGGAAGCGCCTCCAACAGCGCAGAGCGCTCCCCCGCGACAGCGGAAATTTCATCCTCGCTGATCGCAGGATTCACCGCGCGCAGCGCCAGCAACCGCGACAACTCCGCATCAAGCGCATCCGTAGCGCTGCCCACGGCAGCATCAACGTCCGCCTTGGCTCGCTCGGCGGCGAGCTCCTCCGCCTTCTCCAGCATCGGTGGCACCAGCTTCGCGAGAAACTTGCGATACCGCGGCACCTCGATATTGCGATCAGCCGCCTTGCGCAACGCCAGCTCGCTGGGCTGGAACCCGGCCCGCTCCGCCAGCCGCGTATCCACCGTGACCTGCACCGGCAACGCCGGCAGGAAACGCTCGGCATCCAGCTTGCGGTCAGCCACACACTCGAGCAGATACACCGCCTGCAGCAAGGCCGTGCGCGGCGGCAACGTATCATCCACCAGGAAGGCGGCATTGCCCTCCTCGCCGGTGAGCACCAGATCCAGCGCCCCGGCGGTCATCGGATGATCCAGCCGCAACAGCGGCAGATCCTCGCGCGCAAGCGCAACCTCGCGCGCAAACGTCACCGCCACGGGGCCTTCGCTGAAGCCGGGCAGGGCGTCGGTGGAGAGGTATTGCGGGTCCAGCAGCAGGACTTTGCCGCCGAGTTCCTCGGCATGGATGCCGAATTGTTCGAGCAGGCGCTGGATGAAGTCGTCGCGGCCGGGGTCGTGTTCTTCGCGGGTGAAGGCCTGCTGCAGTTCGTCGGCGTGCAGGTCGCGGCTGGCGGCCAGTTCCAGCAGATGGTCGCGGCCGTCGCGGATCAGGGCGGCCATTTCTTCGTGGCTGGCGCGGGTTTCGGCCAGCAGCACGTCCAGTTCCTGGTCGCGGTTGTCGTCGCCGCGAGCGTGCTCGTCGGCCAGGCGCGCCAGCGGTTCGCCGTAGCGGCGCAGCAGTTCGCGGCCGTCGGCGGGGCTCAGGCGGAAAGCATCGACGCCTTCGTCGTACCAGCGTGCGAGCACATGCTGCGCGCTGTCGGCGACGGCCAGGATATGGATGCTGATGTCGTGCTTCTGGCCGATGCGGTCCAGGCGGCCGATGCGCTGTTCCAGCAGGTCCGGATCCAGTGGCAGGTCCCACAGCACCAGGCGGTGGGCGAACTGGAAGTTGCGGCCTTCCGAGCCGATCTCCGAGCAGATCAGCAGGCGCGCGCCGTCGGGCTGGGCGAAGTAGGCGGCGTTGCGGTCGCGCTGCACGATGCCGAGGCCTTCGTGGAAACGCGCGACGCCGACGCCGCTCCGGGTGCGCAGCGCTTCTTCCAGCGCCAGCACCTTGGCCTGGCTACGGCAGATCAGCAGGAACTTGTCCTGCGGATGCGCGTCGAGCAGGGTCACCAGGGCATCCACGCGCGGATCGGCGGAGTAATCCGGCTCCTGCGGCGGCGAGGGCTGCTGGATATCGGCGTGGAATTCGGCGAGCAGGGCCTGGCGGCCCTCTTCGCTGAGCAGGCCGGCGTCCAGCAGATGCCACACCGGCACGCGCTGCGGGAAGCCGCCGATGCCGGCGCGGCGGTTGCGGAACATCGCGCGGCCGGTGCCGTGGCGGTCGATCAGCGCGGCCAGCAGTTCGCGCGCATGCGCGGGCTTGGTGGTATCGGCCAGATGGGCGAGCAGGGTCGGGTCGCCGGCGAAGGCTTCGCGCAGGCGGGCCAGCTGCGTGTCTTCCAGCACTTCGCCGTCGAGCAGGCGGTCGGCGATGTGCGACAGGTCCTGGAAGTGCTCGGCTTCGGCCAGATAGCTGGCCAGGTCGCTGTAGCGCTGCGGGTCGAGCAGGCGCAGGCGCGCGAAATGGCCGCTGCGGCCGAGCTGTTCCGGCGTGGCGGTAAGCAGGATCACGCCGGGCGTGACGGCGGCGAGGCGCTCGACCAGCGCATAGCGCGGGCTGGCGGCTTCGGGAGTCCAGGCCAGGTGGTGCGCTTCGTCGACCACCAGCAGGTCCCACGGCGCGGCGAGCAGCTGTTCGGCGCGCTTGGCGTTGTGCTCCAGGAAGCCGAAGTCGGCGATCACCAGCTGTTCGTCTTCGAACGGATTGGCGCCGTCGCCGTTCAGGTCCAGCGACTCGCAGCGCTCCTCGTCGTAGATGGCGAAGCTGAGGTTGAAGCGGCGCAGCAGTTCCACGAACCATTGGTAGACCAGGGTGTCCGGCAGCAGCACCAGCACGCGCTGGGCGCGGCCGGTGGCCAGCTGGCGGGCCAGGATCATGCCGGCCTCGATGGTCTTGCCCAGGCCTACTTCGTCGGCCAGCAGCACGCGCGGCGGGCGGCGCGAGGCGGCGATGCCGGCCACGCGCAGCTGGTGCGGCACCAGGCCGATGCGTGCGGCGCCCAGGCCCCAGGCCGCCGAGCGGCGGGCCGTGGCGCGCCGCTGCAGGCCTTCCAGGCGCAGGTCGAAGCGGGCCACCGGGTCGGTGCGGCCGCCGATCAGGCGGTCGTCGGCCTGGCTCACGCTCTGTTCGTCGTCGAGCTGGCCTTCGTGCAGTTCGCGGCCCTCGCCGCGGTAGATCAGCAGGTCTTCCTTGATCTCGACCCGCTCGACCAGGAAGGCGATGCCCTTGCCGGAAACGCGCTGCCCGGCGCGGAATTCCGCACGCACCAGCGGCGCCGAATCCACCGCATAAGGCCGCAGCACGCCGGCCTTGGCGAACAGCACCTGCACTCCGCGGCCCTCCACCCGCAGCACGGTGCCGAGGCCCAGCTCCGGTTCGGCGGTGGAGATCCAACGTTGGCCTGGTACAAACATCGTGCGCTGCTTCTTCGGCGAATCGGGGCGGTGATTATCCGCTCCCCTGGGGCGGATGCCTAGGGAAAAGGCCTGACGGGCTGCGTGGAAGCGGGCTCGGCGCCGGCTGTACCTCATGAGCCGGCCTTCGTACTGTTCCGAAAACAGCGCGCCACGCTTGTCGGAAAGCTGCTTCCGTTCGTCGGACTTTGCTTGGCGCGAGCGCTGCGCCGCGCGGAAAGTCGTCCCCATCTCAAGGGGGAATGGCTGCATGCCTGCCATATCGCGCCAGCGCGGCGTATCGCTGATCGAAGTGCTGATGGCCGTGCTGATCTTCGGCGTGGGCCTGCTCGGCGTGGCCGGGTTGATGGTGATGGCGGCGCGCGCGAACCACTCGGCCTATCTGCGCACCCAGGCGATTTTCCTGGTCGACACCATGGCCGACCGCATGAGCGCCAACCCGGTAGGCGTGTGGGGCGGTTCCTACGAAACACCAGACAGCTACCCGGCGGTGGCCGGCGCCGCATCGAACAGCGATTGCAGCACCGGGTGCACGCCGAAGGAACTGGCCGAGGCCGATCTGCGCGCATGGCGGCGCCAGCTCATCAGCCTGCTGCCGAACGACAAGACGACCTTGGGGAAGATCCGCTGCGACAGCAGCTCGGCCGGATTCACGCCGGCGGCGTGGATCGCCAGCGTGCCGGCGTCGGGCGCAACCACGGCAACGCCGGCCGAACCGGGCCAGCTGGCCATGCGTCCGCCGTATGGCGGGACCTGCCTGCTGGACATCAGCTGGAACGATCGCGATGCCGATGGCGCGGCGACCACCTTCAGCCGGACGTTCCAGCCATGACCGCGCGCGTGCCTGTGCTTGCTGCGCGCCAAGCCGGCCTGACCCTGGTCGAACTGATGGTGGCGATGGTGCTGGGCCTGATCGTCACCGGCGGTGTGGTGGCGATCTTTCATTCCACTTCGGCAAGCAATCGGGCGCAGACGCAGCTGGCGCGATTGCAGGAAGAGGGGCGCTTTGCGGTGACGCGGATGAAGCGGGATCTGGAGATGGCTAATGGGTTGTATTGCAGCAGCTCCGGCGGGGTGGCGAAACCAGTGGAGGCGTCGCAGTTGTATCTGAATGGGTTGCGGGCGCCGATGGTGTACAGCGGGTCCTTGACGTCTGACATCAGTGATGTGACGACCAGATTTTCTGCCACCAGCGGAAGTAATACATATCCATCTGATCCGAGCGCTCCGTATTCGATGCCGTCGTACTTCTTCATGCGCGGCTATGACTGCGGTCTCACTGCAAGCAGCTGCAAACCGATCGATCCGAACACGATGCTGAGCGGCGCCAAAGGTATTCCGCCGATGGGCAAGGCGGCAGGCAATCGAGTGATAGGTACCGACGTAATCAGTGTGCGCTATGTCGATGCCGACCTCGGCTGGGCGATCGGTGCGGGTAGTACATCGATCACCGTCGATGCCAAGGGCGCGATCGACCACATCAAGATCCAGCCGCGTGCGGGCGAACCGCCGGCCAGTGAGTTCAGCAATGACATGGCCATGCTGGCCGATTGCTCCGGCGCGATGGTGTTTGCCGCAAAGGTAGCCGCGGGCACGGTCACGCCAGATCCTCGCTGGAACTACTTCAAACCACCTGCACCGCCGGAATCGTCAGCGTCATTGAAGCTATACGATTTCGAGCGTGGTGGGTTTCAGACCGTTACCTATTACGTGAAGGCAGTGGACAACGGTGACGGCCATCTCACCGGTGCGCTGGTGCGGCGCTTCAATGGGGGGCTATCCCGGCCTCACGCCGGCGGTACGGAAGAGGAGTTGGTGCGCGGCGTGGAACGTCTCGACTTCCGCTACGGCATCCAGGATGGCGAAGGAAAGGTGCGCTACGCCACCGCCGACGTGGTGGATGCTGGCAACGATATCCCCTGTCCGCCGGGCGAGCCCAACCCGATCACCACCGTCGGCTGCCTGTGGCGCGCGGTGTCGAGCATCGAAATCAACCTGGTGGTCAGCGGACAGAACCCGCTGTACACGCTCGCGCCCGGCGAACTGGCCTACACCTATGGCATCGACGGCAAGACCACGCCGACGGCGCCGTCCAGGCACAAGATCAAGCCGAGCGACCAGGGCTTTCCCGAACCGATGCTGCGCCGCGAATTCACCGCGGTGGTAGCGGTGCGCAATTTCAATCCGTGACGCCTTATCGCCGCGCTGGGGAAATCACATGATGAAAGCAAGTTCACATTCGCTGTCGCCACGCGCAGTACGCCAGCGCGGCGTGGTGCTGATGGTGGCGCTGATCTTCCTGCTGCTGCTGACCATCCTGGCGGCAGGCGCCTCGGGCCACTCCTTGCTGCAGCAGCGCATGGCCGGCGCTCTGAGCAATGCCAGCAGGGCCGACATGGCGGCGCAGACGACGCTGCGCGGCGTGGAGTGGAAGCTGTGGTCCGGTGCGATCAAGACGGCCGACACGCCGTTGCTGTGCGGCGCCGGTGCGCTGGAGGGCAGCTGCTATCGCTACGACCCGGGCAACGCGGCGCTGTACGGCCCGAACGGCACCGTGACCAGGTTCCGCAACGGCACGGGTTGGGTGACGAACGGTGCGGCCACCTACAAGGGATCGGACGGCGGCACCGACTTCGCCGCGCCGAAGGACGGCCTGGCGAAGAACCCGCTCTACATCGTCGAAGACCTGGGCGTGGAGTTGCCGCCGGGCACCAGCGGCGGGCAACGCGAGTCGGGCGCCACGGGCGCGGGCAGCAGCGCGGCGGGCGCCAGCCGCCATGTGTATCGCATTACCGCGCGGGCTACCGGTGCGGACGTCAATACGGTGCGGGTGATGGAAAGCACCTTTGCGGCCAAGGGCCATTGAGTACACCCACCTTCGGGCCGGAGTTATCCAGCATGTGCATTTCCCGTTTCGTTTCAGTGCGCGGCGTCGCCGCGCAGATGCTTGGCCTGCTTCTGCTGGGCGGATTGCCGGTGTCGACAGCCGGCGCGCAGGTTTCGTCCGGCGCATCAGTGGAGCTCAGTCCCACGCCGCCGAACCTGGTGGAAGGACGGGTAGCGCCGAACATCGTCGTGACCTTGGATAATTCGCGATCGATGTTCAGAGCCTATTCGCCGGAGTCGCGCCCTTTCGATTCGGGTGATTGGAATGGTCCGTGGAAGTGCGCCGGGGTGATCGATCCGCGCATCCGCAAAGCGGACGATGTTCGCTCGCGCGCGATGAACAACGTGTATTACAACCCAAATGTGCAGTATTACGCGCCCGATAATCCGGATGGATCAGCGTTTCGCGATGCCACCCCTTCCGCGGTGCGGACCGAAAGCATTGCAAGCTTTCGTCCACGCCAGCCATTGAGTGAGAGTGTTGCCTCCGTTATCAACGGGAACCAGGCAAGTACAGATTCGAAGGGAAGTTCTCCGGATGGTCAACGGTTGGGCCGGTCTCATTCGGTGAATGTAGTCGGCCGGAAATGGGTCCAGACCATAACCACAACGACACCTTCAAGCACGCCGCGCAGGGAATACAGGGAGAGTGGATCTATGTGCCCCGTCCGGTCGAACGCAGGGCAGGCGGTTTACGGTGACCATACCAATGACTATCCCAGCGGGTACTCATTCGGTAGCGGCGATCCTTCCCGCGGTAGTTACGCGGCTCTTGGCTGTGCCTGCTGGAGTTACGTGTACGGTGTGGGTTACTGGCTAAATGCCTCCACCTACCCAAGCTCCGAACATTTTAAGCGAGCTTGCAAAGGCTCACCCGCGTTCAGGTGGTGGGTGAACGTTTACGACCAAACGGAACATCATGAATATAAAACACATGACGATCGCTGGCTTTGCGGTGCAGACACATCTTCGCCTTTGCCTGGCGATGAGGGTGGTCCCTATTACTACCGCTACAAGCAATTGGCTCCCACGATTGACGTCGACAGTGAGGGTGAGCCCACCGCTGCAGGTGTGACGCGCCTCTACGATCGCGGCAATTGGGAAGCAGTGAAGGTGACTGACACGCAGAACTTCGCCAATTGGTACGCCTACTACCGCACTCCGACTCTGATGATGCGCACTGCACTGTCGTATGCGTTCAGGCAACACGCGCGCCTGACGGCTGCGGACGGCTATGGAAGCGACGCGATCCGCGTGGCCTGGCAGAACTTGAGTGCCGACGACCCGTTCCACCTGCAGGCCGACACCATCATCAGTCCCCTCATGGATACCTTTGCATCGAAATGCCTCACTGATGCCCCGGTCGATCCTGCCGCCATCGGCTTGCAGAAGGGCAAGGTGAGGGCTGCGCCGAACTGCTATCGCTCCGCGTTCTACAACTGGCTTTTCGACGATTCCAAGTTTGCTGGAGCGCAGTTGGATGACGCTAATAAGCGAGTCAGCCAATTTTTCGAGCGAGGCAGCGGGAATACCGGCGCTACCGGCGATCTGCATGATCCTTACTGGGAGCCGCCGGCAAAATCCGGGGCTGACGGCCGGAGGCTGACCTGCCGCCAGAACTTCCACATGGTGATCACCGACAAGAAGGCCCCGGCCGATAGCTCATCGCTGGGCAATGTTCGCGCCCTGTACTTCGGCCCGACCAGCAAACCGGGCCTGATCGACCAGGTCTACAAGGCGCTGACCGACATCAGCGCGGGCACAGACCCGGCTGCCGTCGGCGCGGCGAATATCTCCGCGGTGAATGCCTCGGTACTGACATCCGGCGTACTTGGCTTCACGACTGGTTACAGTCCTGCGGACTGGAGCGGCAGCTTCCAGGCAGTAGCGTTGACCGCGAGCGGCGCGGTTTCCAAGGTGGCCTGGGATGCCGGCGCCATCCTCGACGATGCAGGCAAGACGGATCACGCCAGGCGCACCATCCTGTCCTCTTCCCGCGACAGCGACGGCAGCTTCAAGAGGGGCGTCGCGTTCAAGACCTTCACCGAGCTGGACAGCGCAGGTCAGACGTTGCTTTCCGGAACCCCGGCCAGCATCGACGCCACCAATGATACCGGCCAGACCCGCCTGGATTATCTCCGCGGAGATCGCAGCAAGGAGACCGCCACATTCCGCAAACGCAGCCACCTGCTGGGGGCGATCATCGGCTCGCAGGCGGTGTACGTGGGTTATCCCAGCAGCGGCTATCGCAACAGCTGGCCGGCCGATTCGCCGGAGCAGAAGGCCGTGGCGGGCGACGCCGCCGATTGCGCCAAGGGCACGCCTTCGACCTGCCGCAGCTACGAGGCGTTCGTGAAGAACCATCTCAAACGCAAGCCCGCCGTCTACGTGGGCGCCAACGACGGCATGCTGCACGCATTCGACGCGTCGACGGGCGCCGATGCGGCGCCTGCTGCAAGCGCCGGCAAGGAGCTGTTCGCCTACGTGCCGCGTTCGGTCTACGCCAGGCTTGGCTATCTCACGCTCAAGAAAGACTTCAAGTTCATGCCCACCGTCGATGGCGTGCCGGTGACGCGCGACGTGTACTTCAGCCAGAGCACCACGAAACCGGTAGCGACCTCGCCGGGTTGGCGCACGATCCTGGTCGGCGGCCTGCGGCTGGGTGGGCGCGGCGTATACGCGCTGGATATCACCGATCCGGGTTCGATGGACGCCAGCAAAGTGTTGTGGGAGTTCAGCGCGGATACGCCCAAGCAGGCCGGGTGGAGCGACGGGCTCGCCGTCAATTCGGGCGGCGACCCCGCCAACCTGGGTTACACCTACGGCCAACCGAATATCGGCCGGCTCAATAACGGCAAGTGGGTGGTGCTGGTGCCGGGCGGCTATTTCCCGGACTGCAGCAAGGCATCGTTCACTGGTTGCACTACGCCGGCCGCGGCATCCAACACTTTCAGCTCGCTGTTCGTGCTGGACGCGCAGACCGGCAAGCTGATCCGCGAGCTGAAGACGTCGGACGCCAGCAGCGGCGCCAACAGCCATGGCCTGGCCACGCCGGTGCTGGGCGACTACGACGACAACCAGGTCGACGATGTGGCCTTCGCCGGCGATCTGGACGGCAACCTGTGGCGTTACGACTTTTCGTCGAGCGATCCGGCGGCGTGGAAGGTCACGCTTGCATTCAAGCCGGCGACGGCGGGCGCGCAGCCGATCACCAGCATGCCGCGCCTGTTCCCCGATCCTGCCACCCGCAAACTCATGGTGGTGTTCGGCACGGGCAAGTATCTGGGGCAGCAGGACGGCAGCGACGTGGCGAAGCAGTCGGTGTATGGCATTCGCGATATCGGCTCGACGGTGGCGCGCAGCGAGCTGGTGGAGCAGACGCTGAGCGAGGCGACTGCCGACGACGGCAAGATCATCGCCCGCGGCCTGACCAACAAGGCGGTGCCATCGGACAAGAACGGCTGGTACTTCAATCTGGGGCCGTCGGCATCGTCGGCCGGCGAGCGCGTGGTGGTGACGCCCGGTGCGCTGTTCGACAGCGGCCGCGTGGTGATCCAGACCTTGATCCCCGGCGGCGATACGTGTGCGGCCAGCGGCGTCAATGGTGCATTGATGGTGGTGAACGCAGCGACCGGCGGCTCGGGGGGCGGCCTTTCGACACCGAGCGTGAGTGCGTGGACCGGCGACAGCGAAACCGCGGTCGTCGGCGGCCGGGTGGATAAGCCGGCCACGAATACCGGCACGATGCCGCTGGTGAGCCCGGTGGGCGGCGGCAATGTGCTGGTGCCCGGCATGAACCTCAGCGGCAGCGAGAGCATGCTGAGCATCGACGACGCGATCTGGCGCCGCCGCTCCTGGCGGAGGATCACGCCATGAGCGCGCGCTGCCGCCGCTTCGATCGCCATCCGCGCGGCTTCACCCTGATCGAATTGATGGTGGTGGTGGCGATCATCGCCGTCCTGTCCGCCTTCGCGGTGCCCAGCTATGTGCGCTATGGCTTGCGCGCCAGGCGCGCGGATGCGCACCAGGCCTTGTTGAGCATCGCCATGGCGCAGGAGCGTTACTACGCGGCGAATAATCGCTATGGGAGCTTGAGCGAGATCGGTTTCAAAAGCACAACAGAGAAGGGCTATTACCGGTTGGAGTTACAAGGGACGCTCAAGGACTGGTTCCACGTTGACGCCAGGCCTGTGCAGAACGGTCCCCAGGCGAAGGACGATTGCAGGGTCATCAACATCAACAACCTCGGCCAGAAGAGGTTCGAGGGGCATACCACCAACGGCAGCTGTCTGTGGTGATCGCCATGAAGGCGCGTGGCGGCAGGGGCTTCAGCCTGGTCGAGCTGATGATGACGCTGGCGGTGCTGGCTGTGCTGCTGGTGGTGGCCGTGCCGTCGCTGCGCGATGCGGTGCGGCGCCACAGGGTCACCGCGGCGAGCAACGCTCTGCTGGCGGACATCGCCTATGCGCGCAGCGAGGCGATTCTTGGCGGGATGGCGGCGTCGGTCTGCGCAAGCTCCAAGGATCGAAAAAGCTGCGATCAGACCAAGGCCTACGAGCCTGGCTGGCTGGTCCACCTGGGCATTGCCGGCAAGGACGGCGCGATTCCGGCCCTGAGGCCGCTTGGGCTCCCCTTGCGCGTCGCCGCGCGGCGCGATGGCGTTTCGATCCAGGGGCTGGACAGCACTCTCAGTTTCGATGCGCTGGGCCAGCTTGATACGTCCGTCAAGAAGCCGCCGAGGTTCACGGTCTGCTTCCGTTCGTCCGCTTCCGGGCCCGGCATCAGCACGGCGAGCGTGCCTGGCGTGGAGCTGACGGTGAATGCATCCGGCCGGGTGACTTCACGGGGCCTGGGTGCGGGAGAGGCTTGCCTGGCCTCGAGCTAACCACGGACGCCGTTCCATCCCATCGGCTGGCACCCGTAGGGGATTCCCGACAGGCTTGCCCTCCAAACAGGTCGCCAGCTAGTGCGATCTAGTACTCATTCGAGCTGCGAAGCTACGCAGCTCCCCTGAAGCGGCCTTGCCGCTCATCGGGCGATTCCTGCCGCTCATCGGATTCCGCTTGTAGGAATTATCTTGCCCTGAGGACATTAGCCCCGCCTCAAGGGGAGAGTCCTTCATGCATGTCGTCTCGCATCAGCGTGGCGTGTCGCTGATCGAAGTGCTGATGGCCGTGCTGATCTTCAGCGTCGGCCTGATCGGTCTGGCCGGCCTTATGGTCATGGCGACCCGTTCCAACCATTCGGCCTACCAGCGCACCCAGGTCACCTTCCTGGCCAGCACCATGGCCGACCGCATGGGCGCCAACCCAGTGGGCGTGTGGAGCGGGTTCTACAACTCGACCGCTTATCCGGTGGCCGCCAGCACGGCCTCGAACAACGACTGCGCATCCGGCTGCACGCCGCAGGCGCTGGCCGCGTCGGACCAGCGCGCCTGGAGCCGCCAGCTCAGCAGCTTCCTGCCTAACGTCAAGGCCAGCATCGCCTGCAACAACGCCCCGGCCGGCTATACGCCGGCGGGCTGGACCATGGGTTCGCCGGCCTCCGGCGCCACTGCCGCGGTGCCGGCCGATCCGGGCCAGGTAGGCATGCGTCCGCCCTATGGCGGCGTGTGCACTATGGGCATCACCTGGGACGAGCAGCAGTCCGTTACCGGAGTCCAGCAGCAGACGCCCGCTATGGATCGCCCGACCTTCTCCTGGACCTTCCAGCCGTGACGACTTCAATCATGAAGACTTCTGCGCTTCCGTCGGTGGCGGGCCGCACCGCCCAGGCCGGCCTGACCCTGATCGAACTGATGGTGGCCATGGTGCTGGGCCTGGTCGTGGCCGGCGGCGTGGTGGCGATCTTCAACTCCACCTCGTCGAGCAACCGCGCGCAGACGCAGCTGGCGCGGCTGCAGGAAGAGGGCCGCTTCGCGGTGACCCGGCTCAAGCAGGATATAGGCATGGCCAATGGCCTGTACTGCACCAACTCCGGCGGCGTCGCCAAGCCGGCGGCGGCCTCGCAGGTCTATCTCGATGGCCTGCGCACGCCGATGGTGTATGCCAAGGGCCTGCCTGGCGCGATCGGCGACATGACCACCGGCTTCGGCGCGACCAGCGGCACCAACACCTATCCGGCCGCGCCGACCGCGCAGTATTCGATGCCCTCGTACCTGTTCATGCGCGGCTACGACTGCACCGCCACGGCGTGCAAGCCGGAAGATCCGAACACTAAGGTCGCCGCCATTCCCGCCACCGGCAAGGCGGTGGGCAAGCGCGTGATCGGCACCGATGTGCTGAGCGTGCGCTACGTCAATGCCGACCGCGGCTGGGCCATCGGCAGCGGCGGCACTTCGATCGCCACGGCGGCCTCGACCGGCACGGTGATCACCAGCATTACCCTGGCGCCCGCCACCTCGGCCGGCGAACCGCCCGCCAGCGATTTCGCCAGCGGCGACGTGGCCATGCTGGCCGACTGCTCCAACGCGCAGGTGTTCGCCGTGACCAAGACCGGCAACACGCTGACCCCCGACAGCAGCAACAACTTCGGCACGCCGGCTCCGCAGCAGCCGCTGTCGGCGCCGAAGCTGTTCGATTTCAACCGCGATTTCCAGACCGTCACCTACTACGTGAAGGTGGTGGACAACGGCAACGGCCAGACCACCGGCGCGCTGATGCGCCGGGTCAACGGCGGCGCGTTCAAGGTAGACGGCACCACCGCCAATCCCGCGGGCAGCGAAGACGAGCTGGTGCGCGGCGTGGAGCGCATGGATTTCCGCTACGGCATCCAGGACGTCGACGGCAAGGTGCGCTACGTCACCGCCGACGTGGTGGACGCGGCCACCGGCATCACCTGTCCGCCCGGCGAGCTCAACAAGATCACCTCGACCGGCTGCCTGTGGCGCGCGGTGTCGAGCGTCGAGATCAACCTGGTGCTCGACGGACAGATTCCGCTGTACACGCTGACGCCCGCCGACCTCGCTTACACCTACGGCATCGACGGCAAGACCACGCCGGCGGCGCCGTCGGCGCATGGCATCAAGCCGAGCGACCAGGGCTTCGTCGATCCGATGCTGCGGCGCGAATTCACCGCGGTGGTGGCGGTACGCAATTTCAATCCGTGAGGCGGGACGCCGCCGCGCGGTTACGAAGGGGAAACGCATGATGTACGCACGTAGTTGTCCGTCGCTGCCGCGCGCGCAACGCCAGCGCGGCGTGGTGCTGATGGTTGCGCTGATCTTCCTGGTGCTGCTGACCATCCTGGCGCTGAGCGCATCGGGCCGTTCGCTGCTGCAGGAGCGCATGGCCGGCGGCCTGCGCAACACCAGCCTGGCGGACATGGCGGCGGAGAGCACGCTGCGCGGTGTGGAATGGAAGCTGTGGACCAGCACGACCAAGTTGACCGCCACGCCGCTGCTGTGCGGTTCGGGTGTGCTGGCGGGCAACTGCTACCGCTATGACCCGAGCAACTCGGCGCTGTATGGCGCTAACGGCATCGTCTCCAAGTTCCGCTCCGGCGCGGGTTGGATCACCACCGGCACGGCGACCTACAAGGGCGCGGACAACGCTACCGATTTCACCGCGCTTGCGGGCAACCAGAAGACCGGCGCGCTGGCGAAGAATCCCATCTATCTGATCGAGGACATGGGTGTGGAGCTGCCGCCGGGAGCCAGCGGTGGTCTGCACGAGTCGGGTGCCACCGGCTCCGGCGGCACCGGTGCGGGAAGCACCAGCCGCCATGTCTACCGCATTACCGCGCGCGCCACCGGCGCGGACGCCAACACGGTACGGGTGATGGAAAGCACCTTCGCCGCCAAGAGCAACTGAGCACACGAGCTTTCGAGCCGGAGCCATCCAGCCATGCGTATTCGCCACTTTTTCTCGACACGCCGCGGCATCGCGGGGCTGGCGCTCAGCCTGACCCTGCTGGCCGGACTGTCGGTACCGTTCGTGCCGAGCGCCGATGCGCAGATCGCGCCCGCGCTCGCCACCGGCCTGCTGGCCGCCGCCAGTACGGCCGCGCCGCCCGCCGCGGTGGTGGAGTTGAGCCCCACGCCGCCGAACCTGACCCAGGGCGTGGCGCCGAACATCGCCGTGACCTTCGACGATTCCGGTTCGATGGCCAGCAACTACATGGGCGACAACCGGCCGTTCGACAACGGCAGCTGGACCGGTCCGTGGCGTTGCGCCGGCGTGATCGATCCGCGTGTCACCAGTGCGACCAATATCCTGTCGCATGCCATGAACGGCGTGTACTACAACCCGAACGTGCTGTATTCGCCGCCGATCAAGGCGGACGGCACGTCGTTCCCCAATGCCGACGTCAATCTGAAGATGGTGCCGCTGGACGGCATTTCGGTGAACCGTCCGTTCAACCAGATCGGCATGGATGGCTCGGCCGGCTACAACAACAATCCCAATGGCACGACCGACCCCAGCGGCGCGACCGACCTGACCGGCATCTGGGCTTCGATCAAGACCAATACGGGCAACAGCTGCCCGGCGAACGCCGATCCTGGTTCTTGCTTCTGCTTTAACAAGAAGAATGACGGTAGCTGCCGTTCCGGCGGCTGGCAGTGGACCGTGACCACGCCGAACTCGGGCACCGACAGCCGCTGGAAGTGCGGCTACAGTTCCTCGCCGATGGACTACACCCAGACCGGTCCGGATGGCCAGACGTATCCGAACGGCGGTCCGTTCTACTACCGCTACAAGTCGTCCGCGCCCGCCATCGTGGTCGACGCCTACGGCAACCCGACCAGCGCGGGCAGGGGCAATCTGTACACCAACGCCAACTGGGAAGCGGTGGCCGTCCGCAATCAGAACGTGACCATCGGCGGCGTCACCATCAACGAGTGGCAGAACTTCGCCAACTGGTACGCCTATTACCGCACGCGCAACCTGATGACCCGCACGTCGCTGTCGCGCGTGTTCGGCAAGCTGGGCGCGTCCAATTCCACCGGCGGCTACGGCAGCACGTTCCGCGTCGCCTGGCAGAACCTGTATACCGACGACGACTTCCGCCTGCAAAGCAACACCATCATCAGCAACCTGATGGATGCCAACTCGCCGGCCTGCGATCCCACCAGCGTTGATCCGCTCGCCATCGGCCTGCAGACGGGTACGGTGAAGACGCCGCCGAACTGCTACCGCTCCGCGTTCTTCAACTGGATCTTCGAAGTGCCGGCCACCGGCAATACGCCCCTGCGTGCTTCGACCATCCGCGCCGGTTCGTTCTTCCAGCGCGGCTACGGCAATACCGGCGCCACCGGCGACCTGCATGATCCTTACTGGGATCCGCCGGCGAAGACCGGCGCGGACGGCCTGGAGCTGACCTGCCGCCAGAACTTCCACATGGTGGTGACGGACGGCTACTGGAACGAGAACGATCCGACGCTGCCCACGCCGTTCAAGGATGGCCAGACCGGGCAGACACTGCCCGATGGCACCGCGTATTCCACCGCGGCTTCCGAGTCGCGCGTGTTCTGGGACGTGCAGGGCACCAAGTACACCTCGTCGCTGGCCAATATCGCCTTCAATTTCTGGGCGACCAATCTGCGCTCGGATCTGTACGATCCGGCCAACGGCAAGCAGGTGCCGCCGTACATGCCGGACAAGAGCACCGGCGTGATCACCGGCGCCAACGCGACGCTCGAGCAGTACTTCAACCCGAAGAACGATCCCGCCAACTGGCCGCATCTGGTCCAGTACATGGTGACCCTGGGCATCGCCGGCAACCTCAACTTCTCCAACGACGCCGACTGCGTAGTGGCCTCGGCGAACGACCTGTGCGCATTGCGCCGCGGCAACACCAATTCCACCGGCGCCAAGGGCTGGACCACGCCGGCCAACAACTCGCCGCCGGGCATCGACGATACCTGGCATGCGGCGATCAACAGCCGCGGCGCCTACTTCAGCGCGGGCAATCCGCAGAACCTGGTGGACCAGCTCAGCGCGATTCTCACCAACATCAGCGCGCGCATCGTGCCGGCCAATACCGGCGCGGTGAACTCGGCGGTACTGGTGGCCGGCGCGCTGGGTTTTGCCACTGGCTATAACTCGGCGGACTGGACCGGTACGTTCCAGGCGGTGTCGATCGCCGCGGACGGCACGACCTCGACCTTGGTCAAGGACATGGGAGCGATCCTCGACGACGCCACCGCGACGGTGCCGGCCAATCGCGTCATCCTCACCGCCAAGGAAGGCAGCGACGGCAGCTTCAGCGGCGGCGTGGAGTTCAAGACCTTCGCCAGCCTGGACAGCGCCGGCCAGACCTTGCTCTCGGGCACGCCGGCCAGTATCGACGCCACCAACGACACCGGCCAGACGCGCATCGATTACCTGCGCGGCGACCGCAGCAAGGAAACCACTACGTTCCGTCCGCGCACCCACCTGCTGGGCGCGATCATCGGTTCGCAGGCGGTGTTCGTGAGCTATCCGTCCAGCGGCTACCGCAACAGCTGGCCGACCGGTTCGCCGGAGCAGACCGCGGTGGCGGGCGATGCAACGGACTGCGCATCGCAGACGCCGCTGACCTGCCACACCTATGAAGCCTTCGTGCAGAACAACCTCACCCGCAAGCCGGTGGTGTACGTCGGGGCCAATGACGGCATGCTGCATGCGTTCGACGCCTCGCAGACCACCGATACCAACGGCAACGTGGTCGCGTCGAGCACCATGGGCAAGGAATTGTTCGCCTACGTGCCGCGCTCGGTCTATGCCAACCTGGGCAACTTCACGGTCAAGGACAGCTTCAAGTTCATGCCGACCGTGGACGGCATCCCGGTGACGCGCGACGTGTACTTCGGTTCGTCGACCACCACGCCGGTGGCCACGTCCGTGGGCTGGCACACGCTGCTGGTCGGTGGCCTGCGCCTGGGCGGCCGCGGCGTGTATGCGCTGGACATCACCGATCCCACCGCAATGGGCACGGCCAAGGTGTTGTGGGAGTTCAACGCCGATGCACCGGCGCAGGGCACCTGGACCGACGGCACCACCAGCAACCCCGGCGGCACCCCGTCCAACCTCGGCTACACCTATGGCCAGCCGAATATCGGCCGCCTGAATAACGGCAAGTGGGTGGTGCTGGTGCCGGGCGGCTACTTCCCGGATTGCACCAAGCCACCGTTCACCGGCGCCAACTGCACGTCGCCGGCGGCGGCATCCAATACCTTCACCTCGCTGTTCGTGCTGGATGCGCAGACCGGCAAGCTGATCCGCGAACTGAAGACGCCGGACGCCAGCAACGGCGGCGCCAGCAGCCATGGCCTGGCCACGCCGGTGCTGGGCGACTACAACGACGACCAGATCGACGACGTGGCGTTTGCCGGCGACCTGGACGGCAACCTGTGGCGCTACGACCTGTCGTCGAGCAATCCGAACAGCTGGGCCGTGACCCTGGCGTTCAAGCCGGCGACGGCGGGTGCGCAGCCGATCACCAGCATGCCGCGCCTGTTCGCCGATCCGGCCACCAACAAGTTCATCGTGGTGTTCGGCACCGGCAAGTACCTGGGCGTGGGCGACAACACCAGCGGCAGCGCGGCGACGCAGTCGGTGTACGGCATCCGCGATATCGGCTCGACGGTGGTGCGCACCCAGCTGGTGGCGCAGACCTTGAGCGAGGCGACGGCGGACGACGGCAAGACCATCGCGCGCGGCCTGACCGACAACGCGGTGGACGCCACCAAGGGTGGCTGGTACTTCGACCTGGGCCCGTCGGCTTCGTCGGCCGGCGAGCGTGTGGTGGTCACCCCCGGTGCGCTGTTCGATACCGGCCGCGCGGTGATCCAGACGCTGATTCCGGGCACCAACGATCCGTGCAACGCCAGCATCCAGGGCGCGCTGATGGTGATCAACGCGGCCACCGGCGGCGCGAATGGCGGCCTGTCGGCGCCGGGCGTGTCGAGCTGGAGCGGCACCGGCAAGTACGTGGTGGGCGGCCGGGTGAACGATCCGCGCACCTCCGGCACGGTGCCCCTGGTGACCAGGGTCGGTGGCGGCAGCGTGCTGGTACCGGGTCTGAAGCTCACCGGTGGCAACAATGTTCTGAATATCAACGACGCCATCTGGCGCCGCCGTTCCTGGCGAGGGATTTCGCAATGATCGAGAACCTGATGCGCCTGCGCGCCCGCAACACGCGCGGCTTCACCCTGGTCGAGCTGATGGTGGTGGTGGCGATCATCGCCATCCTCGCCGCCTTCGCCGTGCCGAACTATCTGCGCTACGGCATCCGCGCCAGGCGCGCGGACGGGCAGAACCTGCTGATGCGCGTGGCTGCCGCGGAGGAGCGGTTTTATTCGACCAACAACCGCTATGGCAACCTTAGCGATATCGGCTTCAGCGCCAGCAACATCTCGGACAACAAGTACTACTCGGTCGCCATCACGCCGGCTACGCCGGCAACGACCTTCACCGCCACGGCGACGCCCGTGGCCGGCGGGCCGCAGGCCAAGGACGACTGCAGTGCGCTGAACATCAATAGCTACGGCAAGAAGGACGCCACCGGCTCCACCACCAACGGCAAGTGCTGGTGACCGCCATGAACCGACAGGGGAAGAATGGCTTCAGCCTGGTCGAGTTGATGATTGCGCTGGCGGTGGCGGCGATCCTGCTGGTCGCGGCGGGGCCGAGCTTCCGCGATGCGATCCGGCGCAACAAGGTGAGTTCGGCGAGCAATGCCTTGCTGGCCGATATCGCCTATGCGCGCAGCGAAGCGATCAATCGCGGCAACGTAGTGTCGATCTGTCCGAGTTCGGATCAGGCGACCTGCACGTCCACCGGCCAGGCTTATGAGAATGGTTGGCTGATCTATACCTACCAGCCCGGCAAGGGCGTGGCGAACACGGCCTACAGCACCACGGCCACCGATGGCGCGATCATTCTGCGCGCGTCCAATACGCGCGACAGCGTGTCGATCCAGGCGTTGGACGGGGTGATTCTAAGCTTCGGTTCGCAGGGCCAGGTGCGCCGCAGCGATAACAAGCAGCCGAAGTTCGCTACCTGTTTCCGTGCGGTGAATGCCAGCGGCACCGGCACCAGCACCACCTCGGTGCCGGGCGCGCAGCTCACGGTGAATGCTTCCGGCGGTGCGACTTCGCAGTCGCTGGGTGTGCAGACGAGCTGCGTGCCGAGCTGAAGTCTTATCTTGAGCGACGCCGCTATGGCGTCGCTCAGGTCTCGCTCCACTGGCGCAGCAGGTTGTGGTAAATGCCGGTGAGCGACAGCAGGGTGGTGCGGTCGTTGCCCGGGTTCGCCGTCAAGGCCTGGATCGCCACGTCCAGATCGAACAGCAGGCGGCGCCGGCCGTCATCGCGCACCAGGCTCTGGATCCAGAAGAACGCCGCCAGGCGCGCGCCGCGCGTCACCGGGCGCACCTCGTGCAGGCTGCTGGACGGATAGAGCAGCAGATCGCCCGCGGGCAGCTTCGCTTCGTGCTCGCCGTAGGTGTCATTGATGACCAGTTCGCCGCCGTCGTACTCGTCCGGTTCGGCGAGGAACAGCGTGCAGGACAGATCGCTGCGCAACTGCCCGCCGCCGGGCAGCGCCATCACCGCGCCGTCGACGTGATAGCCGTAATGCCCACCGCCTTCGTAGCGATTGAAACGCGGCGCCAGCGTGCGCAGCGGCAGTGCCGCGGCGTGATACAGCGGATGGCGCGCCAGCGCATCGAGGATCAGCCGCCCCAGCGCCTCGCGCACCGGCGAGGTTTCCGCCAACTGCAGGTTGCGCTTGACCTGGGCGCCTTGCGCGCCGACGGTCTGGCGGCCGTCGGTCCAGTCGGCGTGGTCCAGCTCGCGGCGCACATGCTGCAGCTGTTCCGGCGTCAGCACGTTGGGGATGTGAAGCAGCATGGCGTTTCCTCGAACGAAACGGGGAGCCTTCCTGCGCGGAAGGCTCCCCGGATAGGCTTCGTTTCCGCCGCAGGCGCCGGCGGATCGCGGGACGTCAGAAGCGCACGTTGGCGGTGAGCATAGCCGAACGCGGCGCGCCGGGCGTGTAGCGGTAGCCGCTCTTGTTGATCGCCGCGACGTACTGCTTGTCGAACAGGTTGTACACGTTCAACTGCAGATCGACGTGCTTGTTGATCGGATACGTCGCCATCGCATCGAACACCCAGTACGACTTGGTATACGCCGGCGTGCCGATCGCGCCGTCGGTGCCGCGCTTGAGCTGGTCGTTGTAGCGCGCGCCGCCGCCGATGGTCAGGCCGAACGGCAGGGTGTAGGTGGTCCAGGCGGTGAAGGCGGACTTCGGCGTGTAGGCGAGGTCGGAGCTGCCGTCGGTGGTCACCGCGGGGCCGCTGAGCACCTTGCTGTTCATGACGGTGTAGCCGGCGCTGATCGCCCAGTGCTCGGTGAGCTTGCCCACCGCGCTGAGTTCCACGCCTTCGACGCGCTTCTTGCCGGTCTGGTAGTACTGCAGGTCGGTGGGATCCTGCACCACGTCGTTATTGATCTCGGTGCGGTAGATCGCGCCGGTCAGCATCAGGCGGCTGTCGTAGAACTCCCACTTGGTGCCCACTTCGGCGGTCTTCGCCTTCTGCGGATCGAAGTTGGGATTGTCGGCGCTGTTGGTCGAGCTGCTGAGCGTGAGCGTGCTGCCGCCGGGCGGCTGCTGCGAGACCGCGTAGTTGGCGTACACGCTGCCGTTGGCGGCCGGCTTGTACAGCACGCCGATCTTCCAGTTGGTGAGGTTGCCGCTCTTGCGCGCGGCAAGGCCCGGCACGGCGGTGTTGACGGGCAGGGCGCCGCACGCCGGTGCATTGCGGCCGCCGCAGGTGACGGAGCTGTCGAAATCGGTCTTGTAGTGGTCCAGGCGCACGCCGGCGTTGACCTGCCACTGCTCGTTGAACTTCAGCGTGTCGAACACGTAGGCCGAATAGGTATTGGTCTTGCCGTGCGTGTAGGTGCCGTTGCGGAACCACTGCATGCCCGTCACGTGCGGATTCGGGCGATACAGATTCGCCGCCGGCCAGGTGTTGACCAGGGACACGATGCCGTTGGTGTCGGCTTTCTCCTGGGTCAGCTCGATGCCGGAGCTCAGGTTGTGCGTGATGCTGCCGGTCTGGAAGTTGGCGGAGAGGTTGAACTGGTCGGTGAGGATCTTGTTGGTCTGATCCTTGAACGTGGGATTGCTGCGCGCGACGGTCCAGGTGGACGGATCGTTCGCGTTCGGCGTGAGCAGGTTCGCCGCGGTCGCCATGAACGAGGTCAGCAGATAGTCCTGCTGCGTGCGGCCCCAGCGCAGGGTGTTATGCAGCGCCAGGTCGTCGCTGAAATCGTGCTCCACGCGCACGGTGAACAGATCGGCCTTCACATGATCGTGGTCGGCGTCGGTGCCGTAGAAGTTGGACGGATCGACCGGGCGCGCATTCGCCAGCCACGGGCGCTTGGGATCGGGGCTGCTGTAGCCGGGCAGGCCGATGGTGGAGACGCCGCCGTCGGGGACGTTGTTCTGCTTGATGTGCAGATAGTCGATGTAGACGCGGGTGGCGGTGCCCAGGCCGAAGGCCAGCGAAGGCGCGACGCCCCAGCGGTTGTTCGCCACTTCGTCGCGGCCGGGCGTACCGAAGTTCTGCGCCATGACATTCAGGCGGAACGCGCTGGTGCCGCCGAGCGTCTGGTTCCAGTCGGCGGTGGCGCGCTTGCGGTTGGAGCTGCCGTAGGCGACTTGGCCGGACAGTGCGTCCTGCAGCAGCGGCTGCTTGGTCACCAGGTTGATCGCGCCGGTCGGCGCGGTGCGGCCGTAGTCGGTGCCGGCCGGGCCCTTGGTCACTTCCACCTGTTCGATATTGAAGATGTCGCGCGAGATCGAACCGGTATCGCGCACGCCGTCCACGAAAATGCTGTTGGACGTGTCGAAGCCACGCATGTAGATGCCGTCGCCGGTGGTGGTGCTGCCGTTCTCGCCGGCATAGAAGGTGCCCACGCCCGGGGTGTTGCGCAGCGCTTCGGTCAGCGTGGTGGCGCCCTGCTGCAGGAACAGGTCCTTGGTGATCACCGAGATGGTCTGGGTGGTGTCGAGCAGGGGCTGGGTGAACTTGGGGGAGTCCACTTTGTCGGCGACGTAATCGCTGCCGCGCGTCGCTTCGACGTTCACCGCCGTCAGGCTCTTGGCCTTGGCCGTCTGCGGATCCGCGCCGGTGTCGTCGGCGGCGAGGACGGGCGTCGCCAGCGCGAGGCCGGTCAGCAGGGCGGCGGTGGCCGCGGCGAGCTGGCCGGGCTGCAGCCGGGCGGCGGGGAGAGCGTGCTTGCGGCTTTTGATGTAGGCCATGGGTCTTCCAGTGCAACGGTTGGGGCGGCGCAGCGCGATCGGCGTCGGCAGGCAGTGCGCACGAGAGCCCGCGCCGCCGCTTCGCTGCGCGGCACAGGCTGGATGGGGTGGTCGATCACGCCTGCCGGTGGATCCCCTGGGTAGGCCGTGGTCTTCACATATCGTATTTTTAATGAGAATGATTTGCAATCATGCGCGTGCCGGATCCGACTTTTCCTAGCGGGATACCGGCCGAACCGGCTGCCGCCGCGGCGTAAACTTCGGGTTCCCCCGCATGGGCCTGTGCGATGACGCAGGCCAGCCGCCCCCTAAGGAGATCCTCGATGCGCATCCTCGTAGTCGGCGCCGGCGCCACCGGCGGCTATTTCGGCGGACGCCTGCTGGAAAACGGCCAGGACGTGACCTTCCTGGTGCGTCCTGCGCGCGCACAGGCCCTGGCCACCCACGGCCTGGCGATCCGCAGCGCCTTCGGCGACGCCGCCCTGCGCGCGCCGACGGTGACCGCCGCCGAACTGCGCGAGCCCTACGACCTGATCCTGCTCAGCTGCAAGGCCTACTACCTGCCGCAGGTGATCGCCGACGTCGCACCCGCGGCAGGCGAGGGCACCGCGATCCTCCCGCTGCTCAACGGCATGCGCCATCTGGATGCGCTGGATGCGCGCTTCGGCGCCGCGCGCGTGCTCGGCGGCCTGTGCGTGATCGCGGCGACGCTGGGCGCGGACGGCGAGATCCGCCATCTCAACCGCTCGCACAGCCTCACCTTCGGCGAACGCGACGGCTCCCGCTCGGCGCGCGTCGAACGGATCGCGCAGGCGATGGAAGGCAACAAGTTCGAATCGCGCCTCAGCAGCGATGTGCTGCAGGACATGTGGGACAAGTGGGTGTTCCTCGCCTCGCTCGCCGGCATCACCTGCCTGATGCGCGCGCCGGTCGGCGCCATCGTCGCCGCGCCCGGCGGCCTCGATGCCACGCTGGCGCTGCTGGAAGACTGCCGCCGCGTTGCTTCCGATAACGGTCACGCACCATCGGAAAGCGTGCTGGCGAAAGCACGCAGTGTGCTGACCGAAGAAGGCTCGACCCTCAGCGCCTCGATGATGCGCGACCTCGAACAAGGCGGCCCGGTCGAAGCCGACCACGTGATCGGCGACCTGATCGCCCGCGCCGCACCGGGCACCGCGCTGCCGCTGCTGCATACGGCTTACGCGCATCTGAAGGCCTACGAAAACCGGCGCGCCCGTTAGCTCGTCATCCCGGCGCAGGCCGGGATCCAGTGGCGTCAGCGCGTGGTTATCGCGAAAAGCCCCAGTGGATGTTTTTCGCCTGCACCTACCGCCTCGTTACCGGATCCCGGCCTGCGCCGGGATGACGGCAAAGAAAAAGCGCCGCACTCGCGTGCGGCGCTTTTCATTTCACAGCAAACCAACGCGACTCACATCGCGGCGGCGCAACTCACCAGATCTTCACCTGCTTCTCGCCGTCGCGCACCATCGCATCGCCCGGCTTGCACTGGAACGCCTTGGCGAAGGCTTCCATGTTCGACGGCGCGCCGATCGCGCGCAGCGACACCGGAGCGTGCGGATCGGTGTTGAGCGACAGCAGGGCCTGCTTCTCGCGCACGTGGCCGCGCCACACGCGCGCCCAGTTGAGGAAGAAGCGCTGGTCCGGCGTATAGCCTTCGACCTTCTGCTCGGCCGAGCCCGGGGTCTTGGACAGCACGCTCTGCAGCGCGTCGTAGGCCACGTTCATGCCGCCCAGGTCCGCGATGTTCTCGCCCAGGGTCAGCTTGCCGTTGACGTGCGCGTCCGGCTTTTCCTTGATCGGCGTGTAGTCGTTGAACTGCTGCACCAGCTTGTCGGTGCGCGCATCGAACTTGGCGCGGTCGTCCTTGGTCCACCAGTTTTCCTGGTTGCCGGCGCCATCGAACTGGCTGCCTTCGTCGTCGAAGCCGTGGCTGGCCTCGTGGCCGATCACGGCGCCGATGCCGCCGTAGTTGATGGCGTCGTCGGCGCTGGCGTCGAAGAACGGCGGCTGCAGGATCGCGGCCGGGAAGTTGATGGTGTTGTCGGTGGGGTTGTAATACGCGTTCACCGTCTGCGGCGTCATGCCCCACTCCTTGCGGTCGGTGGGCTTGCCGATCTTGGCGATGTCGTAGTCGTAGTTGAACTTCGAGGCGGCTTCGACGTTGGCGTAGAAGTTGTCGCCGCTGATGTTCAGGCCCGACCAGTCACGCCACTTGTCCGGATAGCCGATCTTCGGCAGGAAGGTGTTCCACTTGGCGACGGCCTTTTCCTTGGTGGCGTCGCTCATCCAGTCCAGCTTCTCGATGCGCGCCTTGAGAGCATTGCGCACGTTGTCGACCAGCTCCTGCGCGCGCTCCTTGGCTTCGGGCTTGAACACCTTGGCCACGTAGAGCTGGCCCAGCGCTTCGCCCATCGAGCCGTTCACCGCGCCCAGCACGCGCTTCCAGCGCGGCTTCTGCTGCGGCTGGCCGGCCAGGGTCTTGCCGTAGAAGTCGAACTTGCTGTCCTGGAACGCCTTGCTCAGGTACGGCGAAGAGTCGCTGATGGTGTGGAAGCGCAGGTAGGCCTGCCACTGTTCCAGCGGCGCGGCGCCCAGCAGCTTGTCGAACTCGGCGAAGAACTTCGGCTGCGACAGCGAGAAGCCCTTGTCGATGGTCACGCCCTGGGCGCTGAAGAACTTCTCCCAGCTGAAGTGCGGGGTGACCTTGTCGGCCTCCTTCACGCTGACGAAGTGGTACTGGTTCTTCGGATCGCGCTCTTCCACCGGCGCCAGCGAGGCCTTGGCCAGTTCGGTCTCGAACTTCAGTACGTCGTCGGCCTGCTTCTTGGCGTCGGCCTCGGCCGTGCCGGTCAGCTGCAGCGCCTGCGCGACATGCGCCACGTAGGCGTCGCGGATTTCCTTGTACTTCGGATCGAGGTAGTAGTCCTTGGTCGGCAGGCCCAGGCCGCCCTGGTTGGCGTAGCCGATCTGCATGTCGGCGTGCTTGAAGTCCGCGCCGGAGCCGAACTGGAACACCTGGCCGTCGCCCTCGGCGTAGGCCTTGGTGATGTAGTCGGCCACGTCCGCGCCGCTCTTCAGCGCGCCGATCGCGTCGAGCTTGGGCTTGATCGGCTCGAAGCCGGCCTTCTCGACGGCGTCTTCGTTCATGCCCGACTGGTACAGCAGGCCGATCTTCTGCTCGATCGAGCCGGCCTGCGCCTGCGCCGCGCCCTTGGCGGCGGCGTCGACGATGTCGTGCTGGGTGTTGAGGCTGTTCTCGGACAGCTGGTCGAAGGCGCCCCAGCGGGTGCGGTCTTCGGGGATCGGGTTGGCGGCGACCCACTTGGCGTTGACGAAGCCGTTGAAGTCCTGGCACGCATTGACGCCGGTATCCAGCTCGCTGACGTCGAAGGGACTCTTCTTGGCGGCCGGTGCGGCGGCAGTGGTCGTGGCCGGGGCCGGCGCGCTGCCGGCGGCGGCGGGGGCGTTCTGGTCGGCCTCGTGCTTGCCGCAGGCGGACAGCGTCAGGGCCAGGCTCACCGCAAGGGCGAGCGGCTTCAGGTACGGCTTGGTCATGGATCTCCCTCTCAATCGAATGGCGCCCCCGCGGGGCGAAAAGTCTTGGTACGGCCGCTACCGCGGGTATCCCCTGTCACGGCCGCGACCTTCGACCCTAGGCCAAAGGTCACGGATCGGCACAGTGTCAAAGGTCAGGGGCGGGGGAGCGCGGCCGGTTGCGTTGGGCGAGGGCTGGCCCCCGCCCAGGCCGAATTACCGCGCCAGTCCCTGCAGGGCGGCGTCGTCGATCCGGTACACCGGATACAGCCCCACGTCCTGGGCCGTGTACCAGGGCGAGCGCTCGAAGAAGAAGAACAGCCGCTGCGAGGGGCTGGCGGCGAAGGCGGTGTCGTCATGCAGCTTCTTGTCGAAGGCGGCCTTCAGTGCAGGATCCTTCGCCAGCATGTCGCGCGCCAGTTTCTCCAGCACGCGCGGCTCGCCGTATTCCTTCGGCTCGAATACGGCATCGAGGAAGCCCCAGCGCAGCAGCGAATCCGGCGCCTGCGGTTCCAGCAGTTCGATCGCCACGTTGGCCGCGCGCTGGTCCATCGGCACGATCACCGAACCGGCCGGCAGCTCGACCTCACGCGTGGTGGCGGATTGCGCGAAGTCGCGCAGCATCAGATGGCCTTCGAACGGCTTTGCCGCCCACTGCGGCTTGTCGAGCTGGTAAGCCTGCACCTTGAGCCTGGCCGGCTGGGCCAGGCGGCGGTAGGCGATGCCATGCGCATCGAGCTTGTCGATCACCTGCGTCCACTGCGCGGGGATGACATAAGCGGCCGGCGGCGCCACCACGCTGTCGGGCAGCAGGCCATTCCAGTTCTGGATGTCGTAGCTGCGCGGCTTCGACGGGTCGTACTGGATCCATTCGCTGTTGGATATATCGCTATGGCTCAGGCTGAACTCGTAGCCCTTGAGCTTGAACGGCGTCGATGCCGGATCGTCCTTGAAGGTCAGCGCCACGTTCGCCTTCGCATCGCGCGCCCGCGCCACCACCGCCGCATCCGCCTTGCGGTTGATCGCCAGCAGGTTCGCCGCATCCGCGCCGGTCTGCTCCAGCATCAGCGCAACCAGGTCGCAGGTGCCGCGCACGCGCACCTCGTAGCTTTTCAGCATATGCGTTTCCACCAGCAGCGCCGGGCGGTTCTGCAGCGCCGCGTAGCCGGTGGAGAAGCGCGGGCCGGAGCCGAAGTTGACGATGCCCTTGCGCGGATCGCGGCCGTCCTTGAATTCCAGATAGATCGAAGCGAGATGGCCACGCTTTTCGTAGGCCGGAATCACCTTGTCGTTGAGCAGATGCTGCTGCCACGCGCTGACGCCCGCATCGAGCTTGTGCGGGTCTTCCAGATACCAGGTGAGGTCGTACTGATAATCCGCGCCGTCGGTGGTGTGGATATCCATCAGCAGATCCGGCTGCCAGCGCTGCCACAGCTTCAGCCACGCGCGCATCTCCGGCGCATCCGCCTTGACGTAGTCGCGGTTGAGGTTGAGGTATTGCGACTGGCCGCGGAAGCCCATGCTGTCCGGGCCGTTCTGGTTGATGCGGTGATAGGGGCTGGAGTTCTCGTGGCCGTCCACGCTGAACACCGGAATGAACACCAGCACCGCATGATCGAGCAGGTGCGGCAGCTTGCCGGTGACGGCGAAGTCGCGCAGCAGCATCAGGCCGGCGTCCTTGCCTTCGATCTCGCCGGGATGGATGCCGGCCTGCAGCAGGACGACGGGTTTTCCGGCGCGGTGCGCGGCCTCCGGCGTGAACGTGCCATCGCCGCTGGCGATCACCACCGTCATCGGGCGCCCCTGCGGCGAGCTGCCGAAGCTTTCCACTTTGAGCTTGCCGGGCGCGGCATCGGCCAGCTTCTGCAGATACGCCACGGTGTCCGCATAGCTGGGCGTGGTGCGGAAATGCGCGGCCTCGGCGGGCGTGGTCCAGTCGGCGGCGTGGGCGAAGCTCGCGGTGGCGGCGAGCAGGGCGGCGAGCAGCAGTCGGTTCATGCGCGGTCCTGGTGTTGCGCCAGCGTGGCGGGCGAAGCGGGCAGTGTGTCCGGCGCCACGGCGCCGCCGGAGATGATGAAGGCCATGGCCTGGTCCATGGTCCAGTCGGTGGGCGTCAGTTCGTCCACCGGCACCACTTCCAGATAACCGCCGGTGGGGTTGGGCGTGGTGGGGATATACACCGCGGCCATCTCGCGGCCGGTGCCTTCCTCGATCATCACGCGGGTGACGAAGCCGACCACCTTCATGCCCTGGCGCGGGAAATCGATCAGCACCACGCGCTGCACGCCGGACGGCTTCTGCTGCAGCACCGCCATCAGCTTCTTGGTGCCGCCGTAGATGGTCTGCACCAGCGGAATGCGCGCCAGCAGGCCGTCGAAGGCTTCGAGCAGGCGCTGGCCGATCACCCGGTTGGCCAGCCAGCCGAGCAGGTACAGCGCGAGCAAGGTCAGCACCAGGGCCAGCACGAACAGCAGCCAGCCGCGGTTGAGCGCTTCGGCCAGCCCCGGCGAGACCTGGCCGGTGGCGGCCACGAAGGCGCCGACCAGGGGCGCGCCGATCCCGGCCAGCAGGCCGAGCACGAACTTGAACACCAGCCAGGTCACCCACAGCGGGATAAAGGTGAGCAGGCCGGTGAGCAGATAGCGTTTGACGCGCAGTCGACGCATGGGGCGGGCCCTTGGATGGCGGGGGAGCGGGCATTGTAGGGGGAGGGCGGCACAGCCCGGGCGTGACGTTCGGCCCTTTCGCGCGCCGCGTTGATTTTTCCGCTGTGATTTTTTTCGTCGCCACGCGAATCATGGAAGGACAGCAGGGGAGCGCAGATGGGCAGCAGGCCGGACCAGCGGGAATTCGAACAGCGATTGCGCGAGCACCGGCGGCTGATCGCCAAGGTGGCGAGCGTCTACGCCGCCGGCGCGGAAGACCGGCGCGACCTGGAGCAGGAGATCTGCGTGCAGCTCTGGCGCGCCTATCCCGGCTACGACGAAGCGAGGGCGCGCTTCTCCACCTGGCTGTACCGGATCGCGCTGAACGTGGCGATCTCGCAGGTGCGCAGCAGCACGGTGGGCGCGGGGCGGCTGGAACCGCTGCAGCCGCATCACCTGGAAACCATCGGCGCGGAGGAAGCGCCGGAGCGCGACGAGCGCCTGGCCGCGCTGTACGCCTTTATCGGCGAGCTGGAACCGCTGAACCGCGCGCTGATCCTGCTCTACCTGGAAGACCGCAATTACGCCGAGATCGCCGAGGTGCTCGGCATCAGCGCAACCAATGTCGCGACCAAGCTCGGTCGCATCAAACAGAAACTGCGCGACCGCATGGTCGCCGCACAGGCCTGAGATGGGAGGCATGACGATGGAACTGGATGAACTCAAGCAGAGCTGGCAGGCGCTGGATCGCCGCCTTGCGCAGCAGCACGAACTGAATCTGCAGCTTTACCGCGAAAGCCGGCTGCAGAAGATGAAGCATGGCCTGCGCCCACTATGGGTAGGGCAGATCGTGCAGATCGTCGCCGGCGCCTTGCTCAGCCTGGTGGCGGGCAATTTCTGGTTCGAGCACCGGGCGTTTGCGCATCTGGTGTTCTGCGGTGTGCTGGTGCATCTGTATGGCGTGCTGATGATCGTGTTCGCGGCGCGCAATCTGCATCTGATCAAGCAGGTGGATTACGCGGCGCCGGTGCTGGCGATCCAGCGGCGGCTGGCGGAGCTGCGCGCATGGAAAACCAGGGTCGAAGCGCCGGTGTTCCTGGTGACCGGCTGCTTCGTGTGGATTCCCGCGCTGTTGATGCTGTTCGCGGGATTGGGCGCCGATGTGTGGCGGCTGCATCCGGATGTTGTGCTGTGGCTGTGCGCCAGCGGCGTGGCCAGCCTCATGCTGGCTTGGCTGGTGATCCATGTGATCAGGCGGGTGTGGGGTGCGCGGGTGCTGGAGCGCGAAGCGGCCGGCTACAGCGTGCGCCGCGCGGAAGCGGTGCTGGATGAAGTGCGCCGCTTCCAGGAAAGCGATTGACCTTCAGGCCGACTCGCGGGCGCGAGGCTTGAGGCGCACGTACAACTGCTTGCGCACCCTCGCCACCACCTCGCCGCCGGCGGTCTTTACCTCCGTCTCGAACCAGCGCAACACCTTCTCGCCATTCGCCGCGGCCGCGCGCAGTTCATCGATCACCGCCGGCTCCAGCTTGAACTGCGCATAGACATCCTCGCGGCCGGGCGCCACGAAATCGATGGCGCCGGCCTTGTCCCACACGAAGTACTCGCCGCCGAGCTGCTGCATCACCAGCAGCATCCAGAACGGATCGGTCATGGCGAACAGATTGCCGCCGAACTGGGTGCGCACGTAGTTGCGGTTCCACGGCCGCAGCCGCAGCACCACCCGCGCCTCCGAGTAATCCTCCGCCACGTGCTGCACGCGGATGCTGTTGAACAGGAACGGCGGCCAGAGGTTGAGCAGGCGGCGGAAGGTGGAGGCGCGCATGGGGTCGCAGACGGCGGAAGGGACGCCAGTCTACGACAAGCATACGGTTGAGTATGGAGTTGCCTCCGCCGCTGCTCAGAACAGCAGCGAGGCCATCCGGCGGCGGTATTTGCCGACCAGCTCGGCGTCGTCGAGCGTGGCGAACGCGGCGAGCAGGCGCTTCTTGGCCTGGCCGTCGTTCCAGTCGCGAGCCTTTTCCAGGACCGCCAGGAACTGCTCCAGCCCGGCCGCCGCCTCGCCGTCCAGCAGCAGACGCACGCCGAGCAGGTCGCGCGCCTGCCAGTCGGCGGCGTCGGCCTGCACGCGCTGCTGCAGTTCGGCCTGCGCGGGCGCGCCTTCCAGGGCGCGGGCCAGGTCGACCTGGCTGCGCAGGCGCACGGCGCGGGCGTCGGTGGCGAGGTTGGCGGGCAGGGCAGTCAGTTCGGCTTCGGCGGCGTCGGCCTGGCCGGCCTTCATCAGGGCCAGGGCGAGGTCGAGCTTGAGTTCGCTGCGGTCGGGCTCGGCCGCGATCTCGGCGCGCACGCGCTCGACGGTCTGCTCCGGCGTCTCGGCCGGCGCCAGCGCGGCGGGCTCGGCCTCGTCCTCGCGCGGCTGCACGTGGCGCTCCAGGAACTCGCGCAGCTGGCCTTCGGGCAGGGCGCCGGCGAAGCCGTCGACGATCTGGCCGTCCTTCACCAGGATCACCGTGGGAATGCTGCGCACGCCGAACATGCCGGCGAGCTGCTGGTTCTTGTCCACGTCGACCTTGGCCAGGCGGAACGCGCCGTTGAAGGCGGTAGCCAGTTTCTCCAGCAGCGGGCCCAAGGTCTTGCAGGGGCCGCACCAGGTCGCCCAGAAGTCGATCAGGATCGGCGTCGTCAGCGAGGCCTGCAGCACCTCGGCTTCGAAGTTCTCCTGGTCGACGTCGAACACATGGGTGGGGGCGTCGCTGGTCACGGCTGAAGCTCCGGGCTGAAGGGAATCGCAAACACATCAGGGCAGCGGCGAGCATATCAAGGTGGCTGCGCCTCATCCCGGGCCTCATCCCGGCGCGCGCTGAATGGCGTGAGCGCATGGCCCGGACGGCAGGTGGCCGCGCGCTGCGCGGATTTGAGAGAATCCGCGGGATGACGAGCCGGACCTGAGCCTGAGACCCCGCATGGCCGAAGAGCAGCTGTTGATCTGCGAGCACTGCGACACCGTTTATCGGCGGCGCGAGCTGTGCTGCGGAGAAGTCGCGCGCTGCCTGCGCTGCGACGCGCTGCTGGAGCGGCACCACCGCCTGGGCGTGGGCGGGATGTTCGCGCTGGTGGTCACGGCGATGCTGGTCTTCGTGCAGGCCAATGTGTGGCCCATCGTCACGCTCGGCCTCAACGGCACGCTGATCAGCACCACGCTGTGGGGCGCCATCGTGATGATGTGGCGCGAGCACTCGCAGGTGGTCTCGGTGCTGACCGCCGCCACGCTGTTCTTCTTTCCCCTGTGCAAGATGCTGCTGCTGGGCTGGGTGCTGTTCTTCGCGCAGCGCGGCCGCCGCGCGCCGGGTTTCCGCCAGGCCATGGTGGCGCTGTACCGGCTGGGGCCGTGGACGATGAGCGAGGTGTTCGTGCTCGGCGCGCTGGTGGCGATCGTCAAGGCGCGCCTGTATTTCGACGTGACGCTCAACCCGGGCATCTTCGCCTACGCCGCGCTCACCCTGCTGATCACCGTGTTCGCCAGCATCGACCTGCGCCGCCTGTGGGACCTGGTGCCGGAGAAGGCTGCATGAGCCAGGATCTGCCGCGCGCCAGCGAACTGGGCCTGATCGGCTGCCACGTGTGCGGCCTGGTCTGCCGCGACACCTGCGTTGAGGACGCGCACTGCCCGCGCTGCCACTCGCCGCTGCACCGGCGCAAGCACGCCAGCTACAGCCGCACGCTGGCCCTGCTGCTGGCCGCCTTCATGCTGTACATCCCGGCCAACCTGCTGCCGATCATGCGCACGGCCAGCGTCGGCGACGTCGACGACAACACCATCCTCAGCGGCGTGGTCGAGCTGTGGGTGAAGGGCTCGCCGGACCTGGCGGTGATCGTGTTCACCGCCAGCATCATGGTGCCGATGCTGAAGTTCCTCGCGCTCGGCCTGCTGCTGTGGAGTTCGCGCCGCGCCACGCCGTGGGCGCGGCGGCAGCGCGCCAAGCTTTATCGGCTGGTGGAGCTGATCGGCTACTGGTCGATGCTGGACGTGTTCGTGGTGGCGCTGCTCACGGCGTTGGTGCAGTTCGGTGTGCTGAGCTTGGTGGAACCCTTGCCGGGCGTGGTGTTCTTCGGCCTCACGGTGATCCTCACCATGTTTGCCTCGATGAGTTTCGACCCCAGGCTGATCTGGGATGGCAGGGAATCCGATGACTGACCAACACATACCCTCCGGCGGCGATATTCCGGAGCCGGTGGTGCGCAAGCCGCGCCTCAACGCCTCGTTCGTGTGGCTGATCCCGGTACTGGCCGCCCTGGTCGGCCTGTCGCTGGTGATCAACGCCTGGATGCAGGCCGGCCCCGCGATCACCATCAGCTTCCAGAGCGCCGAGGGCCTGGACCCGGGCAAGACGCCGGTGAAGTACAAGAACGTGACCATCGGCCGCGTCACCTCGGTAACCCTGGCCAAGGACCGCAGCCACGTCACCGCCCGGGTTTCGCTGGAGAAGAGCGCCGAGGGCTTCGCTACCGCCGATACGCGCTTCTGGGTGGTGCGCCCGCGCATCGGCCTGGGGGGCGTGTCCGGCATCGATACGCTGCTGTCCGGCGCCTTTATCGGCGCGGACGCCGGCGAGTCGAAGGAATCGCGCGACGAATTCACCGGCCTGGAGGAACCGCCCGCGGTGACCCATGGCGCGCCCGGCAAGACCTTCAAGCTGCACACCGACGACCTGGGTTCGCTGGATATCGGCTCGCCGGTGTACTACCGCCGCATCCAGGTCGGCCGCGTGGTGACCTATCAGCTGGACAAGGACGGCAAGGGCGTCAGCCTGCAGATCTTCGTCGATGGGCCGAACGACGAATTCGTCAGCAAGTCCACGCGCTTCTGGAATGCCAGCGGCGTGGACGTGTCGATCGGCGCCGACGGCGTCAAGCTCAATACGCAATCGCTGGCCACCGTGCTGGCCGGCGGCGTGGCCTTTGGCGCGCCGCTGGGGCCGCACGACGAGACGCCGGCAGACTTGGGCGCGGAATTCCGCCTGTTCGGTGACCAGGCCACCGCGATGGCGCCGCCGGACGGCGAGCCGCGCTATATCCGCATGCGCTTCGACCAGTCGCTGCGCGGGCTGAAAGTGGATGCGCCGGTGGAATTCCTCGGCGTGCCGTTCGGCCGCGTGGTGTCGATCAACCTGGACTTCGACGAGAAGACCCAGACCTTCCCGGTGGTGGTCGGCGCGGTGGTGTATCCGCAGCGCCTGGGCCGTGCGCACGACAAGCTGGTGGCGCTGGCCAAGGCGCGCGGCGACGACGCGCAGCTGTCGCAGATGATGGGCCGGCTGATCGAGCACGGCCTGCGCGCGCAGGCGCGCAGCGGCAACCTGCTGACCGGCCAGCTGTATATCGCGCTGGACTTCGTGCCGAAGGCGCCGAAGGTGCCGTACGACCCGACGGTGAAGCCGCTGGAGATCCCCACCGTGCCGGGCAGCTTCGACCGCCTGCAGGAGCAGATGGCCGAGATCGTCGACAAGATCCAGAAGATCCCGTTCGACAGCATCGGCCAGAACGTCAACTCGACCCTGGCCGAGCTCAATCGCACGCTCAAGCAGGTCAACAGCGACGTGCTGCCGGAGTTCAAGCACACCTTGCAGGGCGCGCAGCAGACCCTGGGCAACGCCAACAACGCGCTGTCGGCGGATTCGCCGCTGCAGCAGAACCTGGGCGGCACCATGCAGGAGCTGCAGCGCAGCGCGCGCTCGCTGCGCGTGCTGACCGACTACTTGGGCAGCCACCCCGACGCGCTGTTGCGCGGCCGCCGGGCGGACGCCCCGCCGGAACGCAACGCGCCGGCCCCGGCGCAAGAAGGAAGCAAGCCATGATCCGCAGTGGATACCTCGCCCTGATCCTGGCTGGCGCGCTTGCGCTGGCCGCCTGCGGCGGCTCGGCGCCGGTGCGCTATTACACGCTGGTGCCGCCGGCCGATGGCTTCGTGCCGACGGCAACGCAGTCCGCCATCACGCCGTCCGCCGCGCCGTTCCAGTTCGAGCTGCTGCCGGTGGCCGTGCCGGCCCAGGTCGACCAGCCGCAGCTGGTGGTGCGCCAGGGCGGGCAGGGCGTGGCCGTGCTGGATGGCGAGCGCTGGATCGCGCCGCTGGGCGATGAGGTGCGTGGCGCGCTGTCGGCCGATCTGGCGCGTCAGCTGCACACCCAGGACATCACCGGCCTGCCGGCGGGCGACAAGCCGGTGCTGCGCATCAAGGTGGACCTGCGCCGCTTCGATTCCGTGCCGGGCGCGTACGCGCTGCTCGATGCCGCGTGGAGCGTGCGCCCGCTCAAGGGCGGCACGCCGCTGTCATGCACCAGCCGCGTGCAGGAGAGCGTGGGCCAGGGTTATGCGGCCCTGGTGCAAGGCCATCAGCGCGCGCTGGACGGGCTGGCGGCGCAGATCGCCACCGCCGCGCAGGCGCTGGCCGCCGGCCAGAGCGCGGCCTGTCCCGCCGGCTGACCGCGGCATGGCCGGGGCGCGGCTTCGCGGCCGTTCCCCGGTCCCCGGCCAAGCTGGCTTCTGCTAGTCTGCCGCGTTCACCCGCAGCCGCCGGCGGACTCCGGCTCAAGCTGCCGTAAACGAGTTCAGGCGCCGGACACATGCAGGACAACCAAGCAGCACAGGGCAGCACCGACCAGGCCGAGCAGGCCTACCAACCGCAGGCGGTGGAAGCCGCCGCGCAGCAGTACTGGCGCGAGCAGCGCGCCTACGAGGTGAAGGAAGACTCTTCCCGGCCCAAGTTCTACTGCCTTTCGATGCTGCCGTACCCGTCGGGCGCCCTGCATATGGGCCATGTGCGCAACTACACCATCGGCGACGTGATCAGCCGCTTCCAGCGCATGAACGGCAAGAACGTGCTGCAGCCGATGGGCTGGGACGCGTTCGGCCTGCCGGCCGAGAACGCCGCGATCAAGAACAAGA